>Ga0193696_1000644_pt1 | contig 11663 bp, 8 predicted proteins | sample L3m1metaG_FD_145074 | JGI IMG/M metagenome (GOLD analysis project Ga0193696, IMG submission 145074) | Soil microbial communities from a riparian zone of the East river system, Colorado, United States - L3m1 | ecosystem: Environmental > Terrestrial > Soil > Riparian zone | place: USA: East River... | reverse complement strand
GTTAGGGGTTAGGGGTTAGGGGTTAGGGACTAGGGATTAGGGGCTGGATGAGTACGGTTCTTGTGCTGGCAACGACGACGGGATATCAGACGCGGGCGTTTGGTGACGCAGCCGTACGCCTCGGGGTCGATCTGGTGTTCGCGACGGACCGTTGCCACCTCATCGAGGACCCCTGGCAGGATCACGCGATTCCAATTCGTTTCTACGACGAAGACAGCTCCGTTGCCGCGATTGTCGAGGCGGCGCGTCAGCGGCCGATTGACGGCGTCATCGCCGTCGGCGATCGGCCGACGGTGATCGCGGCACGAGTCGCGGACGCGCTCGGGCTCTCATTTCATTCGCCCGCCGCCGCCGCGATCGCGCGCGACAAGCGCCGCACGCGCGAGTGTCTGCGCGATGCGGGCCTTCCGGTTCCGTGGTGGATTCCGATCTCGCTGAACACTCCGCACGTCCCCCGCCTCCGCTCGCTCATTGCAACGACGAGCTTCGGCGAGGCAGGCTCACAGCTAGCCCCCAGCCCCGAGCCCCGATTTCCGTGTGTGCTGAAGCCCGTGGCCCTCTCAGGAAGCCGCGGTGTGATGCGCGTCGACGACGACCGCGCCCTCGCCGCGGCCGTCGATCGGCTCCGCGCGATCGTCGAATCGCCCGACGTGCGCGCCGAGCGGAGCGAGGCGCACGAGTGCGCGCTGCTCGAAGGGTTCATTCCCGGTCGCGAATACGCGCTCGAGGGGCTGATGCACCACGGCTCGCTCCAGGTCCTTGCCGTCTTCGACAAACCAGATCCGCTGGACGGCCCGTTCTTCGAGGAGACCGTCTACGTCACGCCGTCTGCGGCACCCGACGGCGCGCGCGCCGCGATCGTCGAGGCCGTGACGCGCGCCGCGGCCGCGATCGGACTCGAGCATGGCCCGATTCACGCCGAGTGCCGCGTGAATCCCGAAGGCGTGTTCGTGCTCGAAGTCGCGGCACGACCGATCGGCGGCCTCTGTGCACGAGCCCTTCAATTCCTCAGTCCTCATTTCCAATCCCTGATTCCGTTGGAGGAACTCCTCCTTCGCCATGCGCTCGGCGAGAATCCAGCGCGGTACCGGCGCGAGGACGCCGCCTCCGGCGTGATGATGATTCCCATCCCGCGGCGCGGCGTGTTCCGCGGCGTCGACGGCGTCGAGGCGGCGCGCGGCGTGCCTCACATCGTCGACATCCAGATCACGGCGAAACCGGATCAACGGTTGTTGCCGTTGCCAGAGGGCGCCAGCTATCTGGGATTCATCTTCGCGCGCGCCGGGCGCGCGGCTGATGTGGACGCCGCGTTACGGGCGGGGCACATGAGGCTGCACTTCGCCATCGACCCGGAATTGCGGGTGCTCGGTGCCGTGGACATGCACTACAATCTTCACCATGGCTGATTCCTGCGGACACTCGCATGCGCCGACGCCGTCGACGAACACGAGCGGCCGCAAGGTGATGTGCGCGAAGTTTCAGAAAGAGCTGCCGGGCCTCGATTCGCCGCCGTGGCCGGGCGAGCTCGGCCAGCGCATCTTCGACCACGTGTCCAAGGACGCGTGGAAGCTCTGGGAAGAGCGCATGAAGATGATCCTCAACGAGTACCGGCTCATGCCCTGGCAAAAGGAAGCGCAGGATCTCGTCGCCAAGCACATGGAGGACTTCTTCTTCGGTGAAGGCGCCGCGCTGCCGCCCGGGTACGTGCCGCAGCAGACGAAGTGAGCGCGCCGCTCCCCGAGACCCCCGAAGGACGCCATCGCGCCTGCTGGTATAGCCGCCGAACCCACGACATTCCGACCGACGTCGGCTTTCACACCATCGAAGACGGCCAGCTGCTGTATTGCGCCCACACGATGTGGTTTCCCGTAGTGGGCTACCAGTTCGACGTCCGCAGCTGCACCTCCTGCGACTACTTCAAACCGGTCCGATCCGCGACCGCTTGACCCACCTCAGCCGCGATGGCATTCGCTACTGTGTCCAAGCCCTACTGTAGTAATCTGCTGCAATCGACTACCCACTGTCGGTAACGAGCTCCCATTAACCCTCTAAAAGCGAGGAGGTTACCCCCCGCGGCAGCCCTGTTTGCGTGGCACAGACTTTGATAACGACCGGGCGTGAGGCGTTTTGGTCCAGCTCGCAAACGAGGACGGAGGGTGCCCGGTGACTACAGAGCGTAAAGAACGAAGGGGATTCGCGTCGATGTCGGCCGAGAAGCAGCGCGAAATCGCCAGCAAGGGCGGACGCGCAGCGCATGAAAAGGGTACCGCCCACGAATGGACCGCCGACGAAGCGCGCAATGCCGGCCGCAAGGGCGGTCAGGTGAGCCGCGGCGGTCGAGGCCGACTGGTCATTCCAACCGCCGATCCGGCTGCCGTACCGGCCGCACCGGCCAATGACGTCGCCACGATGGGCGACGGGCTGGCGGCGGATCGTGCCGAGTGATCGACTCGGGCAAGCTATGGAGGCGACGAACAATGGCAAGACGCGTAGCCGTGGCCTGGGTACTGGCGCTCGCCTTGGGGGCGAGCGCGAGCGCTCAGACAAGGTCTTCAGGGACATCCACGGGGCAGAGTTCCAGCACCACCCAAACACAGTCCTCGTCGACCGACACGGCGCAGGAAACCAGACCGGCGACGACGACGTTCTTCGGCGACACTGGACTGTGGTTTGTGCCGACCGCCGAGGTGCTCGGCCACGGCAAATGGTCCGGTAGCGTTTACCGTCGCGGCACGAACTGGGTTCAGGGGTACACCAACGTAGCCGATTTTGCCGGCACATTTGCGGTCGGCATCAAGAATCGGGCGGAGATTTTCGGATCCTTCCTCGTCGACACCCGTATCGATCGGGACGTCCGGCCGGTCTTCGTCGTCGACCCGACCTTCGGCGGCTTCATCGACCGATATCCCCGCGTCAATCAGTACTGGACCGGCGACAACATCGGCGATTTCTACGTCGGCGCGAAGTACAGCTTCTGGTCGGAGGCCGACCAGAAGCCGGCGGCCCTCGCCGTGCGCGGCATGATCAAGCTGCCGACGGGCGACAAGGACGTCGGCAACGGCACCGGCAAACTTGACGGCTCGGTCGATCTCATCGTCAGCAAGGAAGCGGCGAAGGTCGTCGAGGTGTCGGGCTTCGGTGGCTATGAATTCCGCGGCAAGCCCGATAATTTTGACACTCCGACCGGTGCGTTCCGGTGGGGCGCCGGCGTCGGCTTCCCGTCGCGCAACTGGCTGCGGGTGACAGGCGAGCTCAACGGATACGTCCAGTCGCAGGACACGGCGACCACGACGATCCCACTGGTGGGGATCGATGGCAGCCGGTCGGGACTTCTCTACAACACCGAGAACATTACCCGCGCGACGCTGGGCCTCACCGCCCAGACGAAGAAAGGCTGGTTCTTCGGCGCGGGCGTCAGCTGGAACGTGCCGTCGAAGGCGCGGAACACGGCGTTCGGCGAGGACAACGAAGAGGTCCTCAGCGACTACTACGACATGCAGTTCCGGATTGGCTATCACCCGGGAGTGCGCGTCTACGTGCCGCCGCCGCCACCACCGCCGCCTCCGCCGCCCCCGCCACCGCCCGCGCCGGTGCACAACCTCACGGTGAAGGCGGAGTGCAACCCGTGCACGGTGGAAGTCGGCAAGACGTCGACGGTCACGGCAACCGCCCAGGATTCGATCGGCTGCGCGGTCACCTATCGCTGGTCGGCGCCGAGCGGCACGTTCGCGCAGCCCGCCGAGCGGTCGACGATCTGGACCGCCCCGAACGCCGAGGGGCGAGTGCCAGTGACGGTCACCGTGACGTGCCCGACCGATAACAAGACAGCGTCGGATACGGTCAACATCACGGTTACACGTCCGCCGGTCAGGACGTACACGTTCGAGGATGTCTACTTCGACTTCGACCGCTACACGCTGCGGCCGGAAGCGACGCGCATCCTGGACGAAGCGATCAGCGCGATGCGCGAGACGCCGACGCTTCGGATCGAGATCGAAGGGCACACCTGCAACATCGGCACGGCCGAGTACAACCTCGCGCTCGGCAACCGGCGCGCGACGGCTGTGAAGGATTACCTGGTGAGCCGCGGTGTCACGGAAGACCGCCTCCGAACCGTCAGCTATGGCGAGGAGCGGCCGAAGTACGACAACTCGCGCGAAGAGACGCGCCGCCTGAATCGCCGTGCGGCGTTGACGGTGAATCTGAGATAGAGCCGGTAGGGTCTAGGGGCTTGGGGCTAGCTGATTGACGGCTAGCCCCTAGTCCCTAGCCCCGACGGACATCGTGGCATGCGCTTCATCCACCTTTACCTGATCGGCTACTTCGTTCTCGTCATCGGGGCCGGCCTCGCGCTCTGGCAAGCGGGCGTGCTGCACCGCATCTCGGCCATCTGGATCCTCATCGGTTCGCTCATCGTCATCGGCCTCGGAATCCTCCTCGCCGTCACGTCAGTCAGACCCACCACGATCACGCGAGAATAGGCGGGGGGGCTGGAAGGGAAAACCCTGATCCCATCCCGCCCCGGCAGTGGCACGAGTTATGGTTCCGCTTTGCCAGCCATGCGTTCGCTCGTCCTTGCCTGTGCGCTGCTCGCCCTCGCATTTTCAGCGGCTTGCAAAGAGGAAGGCTCGGTCACGGTCCATCGTCTGACGTTCAAAGGCGTCAAGTCTGTGGACGAAGGACGACTGAAAAGCTCACTCGCCACCCGGCAAAGCTCCATTATTCCGTGGGGACGGAAGCACTACTTCGACCGCTCCCGCTTCGACGCGGATTTGAAGCGCATCCAGGCGTTCTTTGCGGATCGCGGCTATCCGGACGCGCGCGTCGCCAGCTTCGACGTCAAGCTGAACGACAAGCAGGATCAGGTCGACATCACCGTGACCATCGAGGAAGGCGAACCGGTGAAGGTTGCGGCCATCGACCTCGTGGGATTCGACGTGATCCCAACCGACCATCTCGCCGAGATGATGAAAAAGGTTCCGCTCAAGGTCGGCGCGCCGCGCGACCGGCAACTCGTCGTCACGACGCACGAGATGGCGGTCAACGAATTGAAGGACCACGGCTTCCCGTATGCGAAGGTCGCGACCGCCGAAGAGGACGGCCCCGACGGGAAGAACGCGAAGATGACCTTCACCGCGGAGCCAGGCAAGAGCGCGAATTTCGGATCGGTCGAAATCTCCGGCAACCAGAGCGTGAGCGAGCGCATCATCGAGCGCGAGCTCTCCTTCAAGCCCGGCGATCTCTATCGGCGCAGCATTGTCCAGGAATCGCAGCGCCGGCTGTATGGCATGGAGCTGTTTCAATTCGTCAACATCGAGCCGCTCAATCCCGAGCTGCAGCCGGTGGAAATCCCCACGCGCGTGACGGTCGCGGAAGGAAAGCACCATCGGGTCAACTTCGGCATCGGCTACGGGACGGAAGAGAAAGGGCGCGTCGACGCCGAGTACCACCATCTGAACTTCCTGGGCGGCGCCCGAACGGCCGGCGCGCACGCGCGGTGGTCGACGCTGGATCGCGGCGTGCGCCTCGATTTCAACCAGCCGTATTTCTTCGCGCCACACTATTCATTTGGTGTGGACGCGCAGGACTGGCGGACGTTCACGCCGGCGTACAACTCCACGGTCGTCGGCGCCAAGGCGATCGTCACGCACCGGCGAACCCAGCAGACGTCCTGGTCTGTTTCGATCGGGAGCGAGCACGACAGCAGTTCCATTGACCCCGAGGTGCTGGGCGATCCGAAATTGCGCCCCCTGCTGATCGCCCTGGGACTCAACCCGGACACGTTAGAGCAGAGCGGCACGCTGACCCCGGTCGGATTCGATCTGCAGCGCAGCACCGCGGACAGCATCCTCAACGCCCATCACGGCTACCAGCTGGCGTTCCACACCGAAGAAGCGGGACGGCTGATGCCCGGTACGTTCCATTACTTCGCGATCTCGGCGGATACCCGCTACTACGTGCCGATCGGCGAACGCGTTGTGTTCGCCAGCCGGCTGCAATTTGGGAACCTTCGTCCGGCCGGCGGCGACCCGGCGAACGTGCCGTTTGCGAAGAAGTTTTTCCTCGGCGGTGCGACGAGCCTCCGCGGCTGGGGCCGCTTCGAGGTCAGCCCGCTCCTGGAAGGGCTTCCCATCGGCGGCAACAGCATGCTCGAGTTCAGCGAGGAGCTGCGCGCGGCCGTGCACGGCAACTTCGGCATCGTGCTGTTCCTGGATGGCGGCAACGTGTGGGCCGAGTCGTTCGGGGTCAATCTGCGCGATCTGCGGTACGACGTCGGTCCAGGGCTCCGCTATCAGACGGCGATCGGCCCGATTCGCTTCGACATCGGCTATCAGCTGAATCCGATTCCGGGTCTGCTCATCAACGGCAGCCCACAGACGCGGCGCTACCGTCTGCACTTCTCGATCGGTCAGGCGTTTTGAAGATCTCGGTAGGGGCTGGGGGCTAGCTATCGGGAGCCGGCGTAGGGGACTGGAGGACTAGGGACTATGCGCATCGTGAAGCGGCTCACGCACGTGCTGGTGCTCGTCCTGACGCTCGTGATTGGCGCGACGGCGGCCGCGGTCATCGTCTCGCAGACGGCGTGGTTCAAGAACTGGCTGCGTGGCTATATCGTGCGCCAGGCCAACCTGTACCTGAACGGCACGCTGTCGATCGAACGGCTGGGCGGCAATCTGTTCTACGGCATCGAGATGGAAAACATCGGCGTGTCGATGGACGGCAGCCAGGTCGTGGCGGTCAAGGATCTCGGGCTCGATTACAGCGTGTTCCAACTCCTCACCAAGGGGCTGTCGGTCGATTCGATTCGTCTCGATCAACCGGTGATCTACCTGCGTCGCGAAGGCGATACCTGGTCGCTCAGCCGCCTCGTCAAGAAACAGGAGACAGAAGCCGATCGCCGCGGGCCCGCGTATCCGATTGCCATCGACACCATCGGCATCGCCAACGGATCGGTGGTCGTCGAGTCGCCTGTGGGGACCTCGGGCGTTCAGGTGCCCAAGCGTCTCGAGCACCTGGACGCGAAGCTGTCTTTCAAGTATGAGCCGGTGCGCTACTCGATTGAGATCAGCCACGTGTCGTTCCGCGGTTCCGAACCGGCGCTGGCCGTCAACGCGCTGTCGGGCGGGATTGCCGTCAGGGACGACACCGTGTTCGTGGAGAAGCTGGCGCTGCGGACCGCCGAAAGCTCCGTGTCAGTGGACGGAGCGGTGCAGCAGTACCTGTCGTCGCCGATTCTGAATCTCGAGATCTCGTCGGACAAGCTGTCGTTGCCGGAGATTGCCCGCCTCATGCCGGCGCTGTCCGGCGTGACGCTCCAGCCGTCGTTCAACGTCAAGGCCGAGGGGCCGCTCGACTCGCTGAAGGTCGAGATGAACGTCCAATCGTCGGCCGGCGAGCTGAGCGGCACGGTGACCGCGAACGTCGCGGCCGCCACCGAGGCAAAGTCCGGCCAGCCGATGTTCGCCAGAGGCGAGGTCTCGGTGAAGCACCTCGACCTCTCGCCGATCTTGAAGGACCCGCGCCAGAAGAGCGACATCACCGCCAACGGGCGCTTCGATCTGCACAGCCGATCCTTGTCGAACATCGACACGCTGCACGGCACGGCCTCCATCGACTCGCCTCGGATGGTGGCGGCCGGCTACGTCGCGGAGAAAATCCACGCGAAGGCGCGGGTGGACGGGCGGCGCGTGGCGCTCGACGGAAGCGCGTCGGCATATGGCGCCGCGGCGACCGTTGCCGGGAACATCGTCCTGCCGGAAGGCAAGGCGCCCCTTGGCTTCGACGTTCACGGCGTTGCGCGGCATGTCGATTTGAGGCGGCTCCCACGGGAGGCCGGAGTCCCGCCCGCGGACACCAACCTCAACGCCGCCTATCACGTCGCGGGATCAGCAGGTCCTGGGGCCGGACCTCACGTACGAGGAGACCTTCGCTTCGAGCCGTCGACGGTCGCCGGGGCGAAGATCGCCACCGGGAGCACCGCCGCCTTCGCCGTCGCCGGGAAGGACGTCAGCTACCAGGCCGACGCGACGGTCGCCGATCTCGACCTGCAGCGCCTCGGCACCGAACTCCGTGTCCCCGCCCTGGCGGTCGATCGCTACAAGAGCACGATCAACGGACACATCGTCGCCGACGGGCGCGGTACGACGCCGCAGTCGATGGACCTCACGGCCAACGGCACCCTCAACGACACGTCGATCCTCGGCGGGCGAATCCCGCAGCTCTCGTTCGACACCACGCTCGCCCGCGACACGCTGCACGTCAAGGCGGTCGGGACCTTCGCTGATGTCGACCCGGCGGTGGCCAGCGGGAAGCCTGAGCTCGCCGGCACGGTCGCCGGCTCCGTGGACGTTGACGCCACGGTGACGAACCTCTCGACGGGCGTCACGCCCGACAGTGTGCAGGCCGACGCCAACATCGCGCTAGAGCCATCCCGGATCGGCAGTCTCGACATCACGCGGGGCAACCTGGAAGGCAGCTACCACGACTCGGTCGGCGACATTCGTGTCCTCGACGTCGCCGGACACGATGTCAACGTCCAGGCGAGCGGCACGCTGGCGCTGAACGACACCGGGCAGTCGAACCTGAAGGTCCACGCCGACACGCCGAGCCTCGAGCAGGTCGGCAAGCTGGTCAATCAGCCGCTCGCCGGCATCGCGAAGATCGATGCGACGATCACCGGCAACAAGCAACAGCTGCAAGCCACGGGCAACTTCACCGGCAACGGCGTCAAGTACGGCGAGAACGGCGCGTTGACGATGTCGTCCGACTTCACGGCGAAGGTCCCGGAGTTGACGGTGGAAGACGCCGACGTCACGGCGAACACCCACGCCACATTCGTGACGGTGTCGGGCCAGAACATCAACGAGCTCGACGCGAAGACGACCTATCATCAGAAGGCGCTGGACTTCGACGCGACGGCGAAACAGCCCCAGCGGTCGCTGGCGGCGAACGGATCGCTGCTCATCCATCCGGACCACCAGGAGATTCATCTTAAGAGCCTGGGCCTGACTTCCCAGGGCGTCCAGTGGCAGACCGCGCCGAACAGCGAGGCGGCGATCCGGTATTTTCCCGACGCGATCGAGGTGAAGAACCTCGAGCTCGTGAATGGTGACCAGAAGATCTCGGCGGAAGGGACGTTCGGCCGCCCCGGGGACGCCTTGCACGTCACGCTCGACAACATCGACGTCGCCAGCGTCGACGCGCTGCTGCTCCGGCCGCCGCAGCTCTCCGGGCATCTGACGGCGACCGGCACGGTCAGCGGCACCAAGGACGCGCCACGAACCACCGCCGAGTTCAAGGTGACGCAGGGCGGGTTCCGCGATTTCCACTACGAGTCGTTCAACGGCACGGTCGACTATGCCGGCAAGGGGTTGACGGTCGACACCAGGCTGCAACAGAACGCCACGACGTATCTCACCGCGAAGGGCTATGTGCCGGTCGCTGCCTTTTCACTGGCGTCGGCGGAAGAGCGCGCGGCCACCCATGCCGTCGAGACCGCGGCCGAGGATCGCATCGACCTTCACGTTGAAAGCTCCCCGATCGATCTCGGCCTGGTGCAGGGGTTTACGAATGCCGTGACCAACGTCAAGGGCACCCTGCAGGCGAACGTCGACATCACCGGTTCCGCCGCCGATCCGCATCCGAACGGAACGATTGCGGTGGCCAACGCGTCGTTCACCGTTCCGCGGACAGGCGTGAACTACACGAACCTGCAGGGGCGCATCGATCTGCTGCCCGACAAGGTCCACATCGACAACATCGCGGTGCTCGACAACCATCAGAACGCCCTCTCGATTACCGGCGACCTCGCAGTGCACGAGAAGCAGCTCGGCGCCCTCCTGTTGAACATCACCGCGCGCGACTTCAAGGTCATCGACAACAAGATGGGCAACCTCCGCATCAACAGCGACGTGCAGCTGGGCGGCGAGTTGCGGGCGCCGCGCATCGAAGGCGAGCTGGGGATCGAGACCGGCACGATCAACCTCGACGAGGTCCTCGCGCAGACCACCGACTCGGCGTACGCGACGAGCCAGACCGAGTACTTGACGAAGCCGGAAGGAGCGGCCCCGGCGCAGCCGGCGACGCCCTCGCCGTACGAGGCGCTGAAGATGGACGTGCATCTCACCGTCCCGGACGACCTCGTCGTCAAGGCCAGCAGTCTGGAGACACCGGACGCGCCGATCGGGCTCGGCGCGATGAACGTCACGCTCGGCGGTGACATCCGCGCCACCAAGGAGCCGGGATCGCCCATCGTCCTGCTCGGCGATGTCAACACGGTGCGGGGCACCTACGACTTTCAGGGCCGGCGATTCGAGGTCCTGCGCGACGGCGCGATTCACTTCGTCGGCGAGCCGGTCAACGAGATGGATCCGGTGCTCGACATCAGGGCGCGCCGGATCATCTCGGGGGTCGAAGCGCGCGTGAACGTCCGCGGCAGCCTCAAGCAGCCGGATATCCAGTTGAGCAGCACCCCACCGCTCGAACAGGCCGACATTCTGTCGCTGATTGTCTTCAACCAGCCGCTAAATCAACTCGGCGAAGGCGATCAGATCTCGCTGCTTCAGCGCGCCCAGTCGCTGGCAGGCGGTGTTCTGGCGGGCGAGCTGGCGCAGTCGATTGGCAGCGCGCTCGGCGTCGACACCTTCGAGATCAACCTGGCGCCGGAAAGTGGCGGCGGCCCGCAGCTGACCGTTGGCCAGCAGGTTGGACAGAACCTCTACCTGAAGGTGGAGCAGATGATCGGCCAACAGTCGCAGACCAATTTCATCGTCGAGTACGAGCTCACCAGGTGGCTCCGCTTCCGGACCAAAATCGTCCAGGGCTCCTTCACACAGCCGCAGATGTTCCAGAAGGTGGAGACCAGCGGCGTCGATCTGCTCTTTTTTTTCAGTTACTAGCAATTAATGAATGAGGGAATTGGTGAATTGGTGGTTGATTCACCAATTCTCCAACTCGCCAACTCACCAATTTCGGGTATCACGCTGTGGGGAGCGATGCGACCTGGACTCTCGCATCATTGAAGCAGGCGCCGCCGCCGAGATCGGTGAGCGTGTCCGGGACGAGCGCGGTGCCGGTGGCGTGGTTGCGCGTGCTGCGGCGCCAGATGCCCTTCGGCAGGCTCACGATTCCCGGACGGATCGCCTTGTCGATGTCCAGGATGCAATGCACCTCGCCGAGCTCGTTGAAGACACGGACGGGATCGTCGTCCGCCAGTCCGCGCGCGGCGGCGTCGTCCGGATGCATGATCAGCTTGACGTCCGGCCGCGGCAGCTCGCCCAGCGTCGAGCTGATGGTGCGATCGCTGGCCGGCGAGATGAGCGCCAGTGGATAGCGCTCGTTGCCCGGGTCCGGCTGGAACCGATACAGCCCCATCGGCGCTTCGGCTTCGAGCGCGGCGGGGAAGAGGTGGACCTTCCGGTCCGGTGTGTTCGGGAACACGTCCACGAACTGCACCGGCGCGGTGCCGAACGAGGGCGTCGGCAACTCGCCGGCGCGGAGCGGTTCGCCGATCGCCGGCGGCAGACGGTTCAGCACGTCGAGCATCAGGTCCAGTTCGCCGGCCGGCTCAGCGTCCTCCAGCAGGCCGAGGCGCTCGCACAACTCACCGAAGACGTCCGCGTTCGAGCGCGCTTCTCCAATCGCGTCGACCACGGCTTTGCCCA
>Ga0193696_1000642_pt1 | contig 11674 bp, 24 predicted proteins | sample L3m1metaG_FD_145074 | JGI IMG/M metagenome (GOLD analysis project Ga0193696, IMG submission 145074) | Soil microbial communities from a riparian zone of the East river system, Colorado, United States - L3m1 | ecosystem: Environmental > Terrestrial > Soil > Riparian zone | place: USA: East River... | reverse complement strand
GCGGCACCCTCAACGTGGTTGGTAGCATGGGCTCTGGCGGCACGCGCAACGGCAACACCGGCATGGTGCAGCCGGGCATGGGCGGCATCAGCCCGTATGGCAGCGGCCTGCAGCAGGCGTTCCGCACGGGCGGCGGCAACGGCACTGCCTCCACCGGCTTCGGCACTGGTGGGCAGGGTGCCTGCAACACCGCCAGCAGTGTCGCGCGGACAGGCGGCAATGGTGCCGCCGCCTTCTTCAGGATCAGGGAGATTTTCTAATGGCACGCTATGCAATGGTTCAGGACGGCAGCGGCTTCGTCGCCAACGTCGTCGAGCGGGACGGCAGCACCGAGACGTGGACGCCGCCGGCAGGCTACACGATGGTGCTCGATGAGCCGCCAAGCGCCGGCCCCGGCTTCACCTATGCCGATGGCGTCTTCACGCCGCCGCCGACCGGCGGGCCGGGAGCGCGGGCCAAATGATCAGCAGGACCATCGTGCTCAACCCTATCGAGCCGGCGCTGTTTTCAGCGCGCTCGGCGATTGGCGTCCCGCTCGACCTTGAGGTGACGTTCCTTAAGCAGGACCAGACGCCGGTCGACCCGACATCGCTGTTGCCGCTGCTGGCGCTGATGCCGCGCTCGCGGCTGTGGATTTTGCCCTATGAGTTCATCACCACCTTCGCGGTCGCCGGCACCGCCAGCGTCTCGGTGCCGGGCACGGCGCTGATCGATCCGGCCGGCTACACCATGGAGCTTTACCAGCGCAAGGCGGCCCAAAATCCGCTCGACCCGCCGGTCGCGGTCGGCCTCATCGCGAAGGGCGTGCTCAGGCTTGAGGGCTCGGCCTACGAGAGCTGGGGACCGCTCGGCATGGTGAATATTCCGGTCGTCACCGGCCCGCCCGGTCCTCCCGGCCCGGTCGGGCCGATGGGCGTTCAAGGCGTCGCGGGCCCGGTCGGTCCCGAGGGCCCCGAAGGGCTGGAGGGCACGCGCGGCGGCACTTGGTATACCGGCGACGCCTATCCGAGCATCTCGATGCCGAGCCCGATGGGCCGCGTCGAAGGCGACATGTATCTCAAGAACATCGACCCGGATGGCGGCACCGCATGGCGCTGGGAAAATGCCCTGATGGCGCGGCAATACAGCGGCGCGGACATCACCGGGCCGGCCGGCGCGACGGGGCCGACAGGGGCGACCGGCCCGACCGGACCCGCCGGCACCATGACGGCCATTGTGTCGGCGTCAGCGCCGCCGACGACGCTGCCAAATGGCGCGCTGTGGCTGATGTCAGGTCCCGGTGCCGGCCACCTGTTCTTCCTCGATGCCGGTGCGTGGCGGCTCTACACGGCGGAGTGGGGGACATGAGCATCCCCGAACAGGCCAGCAAGGTCGCCGGCACCGCAATCGACGCGCTCAAGGGCTCGCCCGGCTTGCTGGTGCTGGTGCTGTTGCAGGCGGCGACGCTCGGCGTGATCTATTTTGCCACTTCGCACAATTCCGACCTCTGGCAGGCCCGCCAGATGGCGCTGATCGAGCGGTGCTTCCCCGCCCAGAAGGAGTGACCGATGCCCGTTTCCACAATCCTGATCATCGTTTTGATTGTCATCCTGATCGCCGGCCTGCCGACGTGGCCCTATGCGCGCGGCTGGGGCCTTGGCTATTATCCGGCGGGCGGCGTCGGCCTCATCCTCTTGGTGGTTTTGATCCTGTTCCTCATGGGCCGGATTTGAACGACTGGACTTCCGTTTCAGAACGAGCGAACGGTCGGTCGGGCTCGCCAAAAGGCGAGCAAATCCAGCCACTTGAAAGGGGCCCGACATGACCAGCCTACTCGCAAACATCACCGCCGCGAACAAGAAGCCCGCCGCCAAAAAGGCCAACGGCAAGACGAAAACCGCCGCCGCCAAAAAGGCCGCGCCCGCCGTCAAGGCGAAGCCGATCTTCAAGAAGCCGGCGGCCAAAAAGGAGAAGCCGATGACCGAGCCCGCGCCCGCCCCGGTGTTCAGCCTCGACGCGCTGATCGCCGAATTTCATTCGAGCGATGTCCGCGACGATGACTTCATGCGGGCGCTCCTCACCAAGGCGTTCGACGCCGGCAAGAGCGCGCCCCGCGCCCGCGCGCCGAGGGCCGGCGGCCCCAGCAAGAGCGAGCAGGCCGCCGAGCTGCTGTTGCGGCCCGATGGCGCGACCACCAAGGACATCCTTGAGCTGACGAAGTGGCCCTCGGTGTCGGTGCCGGCGGTTGCCCGCGCCAATGGCCTGACGCTCAGGCAGGAAAAGGCCGGCCGCGTGACCACTTATTTCGGCACCCGCGCCTGAGACAAGCATGAAGGGTCGGTTTGCGTTTATGCGCAAGTTGGCATGAGGCCGCCTTTCGGGGCGGCCTTTTTTTGTGCTATGGCGGGTGGGGCAGCGGGTGGGGACGGTTTAGAGTTTCAACGTTTTATGCAAGGAAAACAATGCGATGGCACGCAACCTATCGGACATCTCCTCCGATAGGGGGCCATAAGAGATAATAAACCTCGCTACAAAATACGGCCGAAACCCTTGCATCGCTTGACTTCCCCATAAAGCACCGCTTATAAAAATACATCCCCGATCAAAAAGCCGGTGGGGAAGCCGGCGGGGAATGTAGAGCAAACCAAGGATCGAAGCCATGAAATTGACCGCCAAACAGATCGCCTCAATCACCAAGCCGGGCCGCCATAGCGACGGCCGGAACCTTTACCTCAACGTCACGCCGACCGGTGCCAAGAGCTGGCTTTTCATGTGGAAGGCCGATGGCCGCCGCATCGAGATGGGCCTCGGCTCGGCAACCGGCGCTGGCGCGGCTTTCTCGCTCAGCTTGCCGCAGGCCCGCCTCAAGGCCGACGCCGCCCGCATGATGCTCGCCGCCGGCATCAATCCGCTGGAGGCCAAGATCGCCGCCAAGGTTTCGACGCTCACCTTTGCGCAGGTGATGGAAATGAAAATCTCCACGCTCAAGGCCGATTGGAAAGTCTCGGCCGATGGCACCTGCCTCAACGAGATCGAGTGGCGCGCATCGCTCACCAAGCACGCCGCCGCGCTGTTGCCGATGCAAGTCGGCCGCATCAGCACCGCCGAGGTCTATGCGGTCCTCAAGCCGATCTGGCCGACCATCCGCGTCACCGCCGAGCGCGTCCGTTACCGCATCGAGCAGGTGCTTGAGCTGGCCGCTGCCAAGGGCCTGCGCGCCGGCATGGAAAACGCCGCGACTTACAAAGGTTATCTCGCCGAGCACCTCGGCAAGAAGCGCGCCGGCAAGGCGGCCCACCACGCCGCGCTCGCCTACGCCAAGGTCCCCGCCTTCATGGCGCGCCTGCTCGCCCACAAGGGCATGGCCGCCCGCGCGCTGGCTTTCCTGACGCTGACGGCGGTGCGGACTGACGAGGCCCGCCTGATGAAGCGCGCCGAGGTCGATCTCGCCACCGGCCTCTGGACCATCCCGGCCGAGCGCATGAAGGCTGGCGTCGAGCATATCGTGCCGCTGTCATCGGCCGCGCTTGCGGTGCTTGCCGCGCTGCCCGAGGTGATCGGCAACGACTACATGTTCCCCGGCGCGAAGGCCGGCGCGCCGCTCGGCGCGACCGCGCTCAGCGATAAGCTGGAGGAGATGGGCCTCAAGGGCGAGGCGACGGTCCATGGGATGCGCTCGGCCTTCCGCGATTGGTGCGGCGACAAGCTGCGCGGTTTCGAGAGCGCCGATTTCGAGGCTTGCCTTGCGCATGGTCTCGACGCCACCGAGGGCGCGTATCGCCGCCAGACGGCGGTCGAAAAGCGGGCCGAGATCATGCAGGCATGGGCCAACTACACCGAGGGCCGCGACAACGTTGTGAGGCTGGCAGCATGATCAGGCGGGATCAACGGGGGCGGCCGACGCCGCCCCCCGGCGCTGAGCTGATCGAGATGGCCGATCACCGCGTCTATTGGAGCGCCGATCATTGGCAAACCGCCACGCTCATCGACCGCTATGGCCGCGAGATCAAGCTCACCGACGCCGGGCTCAATCACGCCCGCTTTCTGGCGGCCTCGCAAGGCTCATGGGCCGGCAACGCATTTTGAAGGAGACTGTGATGCAAACTATCGAAGTGCGGCTGTTGGAGGCCGCTGAATTCATCATCGGATATTTGGACGCCACCCCCGACATCGATGAGGACGTCGCCGCGCGCCTCGTTCAGCTTCATGAACATCTGAACGGCGCAATCGCGCGCTTGACCGAGGCCGGCGAATGATGCTCGGCGATCTCGTGGTGGTCGAGCCCGGCTCGGCCAAATTCACCAAGGCGCTGGCGGCCATCGCCAGCGCCTTGCACCCGGCATTCGACGCGCTGTTGCCGGTCCCCGGCAAGTCAAAGGAAAGCTGTGTGCTGTGCTCGGTCACCGTTCGCGACTTCCTGTGGCGCGTCGGCTTCAAGGACGCCCGCGTCACCACTTGCTACCTCGCGCTGGTGGCACATGACGCCAACGGCAAGGAGGGGCGCTGCGCGCCCCGGTCGTCAACGCCCTGCGGCAGACTTTCGGCCATTGGCGTTGACTTTTAAGTCAACACCTTCGCCGGCCGGCCCCGGTGCCGCTTCTGCCCGTCAGGCAGCGGCGGCGGCCTCGATTTCTTGAACCGCCCGGTCGGCACCCGCTTGCTCATGAGCTGTTGCTGGTAGGCGACGCACTCATCATAGACCAGCATCGGTTTCCCGGTCGGATAGACGCGCTGCGGCCAGCCCTCATCGGCGAGGTGGTTGTAATAGGTCACCTTCGATTTGTAGCCGAGCATTTCCTTCATGAAGTAGTCGATGGTGACGAACCGCTGGTGTCCAGTCGGATCGGCCGCCTGCCGCTCAGCCATCATTGCCTCCGCTTTCCCGGCTGTCGGGCCCGTCAGGGCGCGCGGCGGCCTCGGGTGGTAGGATCGGGCCTCCCGCGCCTGCCGCCGCTGTGTGGGCCTCTGTGCGGCCCGCCGGCCGCCATTGATCCTCGTAGTCGGCGAACGTCGAGCCGATCTCGGTTTTTTCCCAGCCCCACCGCGCCAGAATGGCCGGCATGACGCCCATGGGCGCGACGATCACCGGCTTAAGCCCGGCTGCATCGATGGCGGCCAGCAACCGCCTGAGCGAGCCCCGCCGGGGCCGCCGCGCGGCAATGGCGATCAGCCGCACCTCGTTGCCGTCAAGCGACACGCAATCGCGCTCGTGCCAGTCGTTGAGCGGCAACCATGCGACCGAGCCGACCGGCACATGCTGGTAGCCGCGCGCGATCTCAGCGTCGCGCAGCGCCTGCCACGCCGGCTTGCCTTTCATCTGGGCGAGGAACGTCATCAGCTCAGCCGGTGAGACGCGCGGCTTCATTTGAGGTCGAACTCGATGTCGAGCTGGCGGCCGGGCGAGATCATCTTGGTGCTGAGCACGTCGATCTCCTTCGCCAGCGCGGCGCTGATCTTGTCGACGTCGCTGCTGTCAAAATCATAGTTGTACCGGGCCCGGCCGCCCATGTTGGCGACAATGCGAATTGCCTTGATCGCCCGCTTCACACGGGCGGTTGCCAGCTCCTCGAACTTCACCCGCTTCGGCGACATCGCCGGGCGGCTGTCGACTATCTGATCGTTCATTGCTGCAGCCTTTCAATGATCTGCCGGGCCAGCCGGCGGTCATGGCGCGCCCCGCCATAGGACACAAGAACCTGCTGGCGAAGCGGGCGCGCCGCCTGCTCTTTCAAAAAGCGCCGCGCCTCCTTGCGCCACACCTTGCGCGCCAGCCCGCCGCTCACCCAGAACGGATAAGCGGCCTCCAGCGCCGCCTCCAGCTCAGCGCCGTCGATCCCATTGGGCAGGTGCCGGCGAATGATGCTGATCGTTTTGCGCGCCGCCGCACGGTATCCGTCGAGAGCTGCTTCCATCGTCGTCTCCTCCTCACAAAGATGCCGCCCCGCTTATGTAGCCACACTTTACGCGCGACCGACAAGGCCCTCCAGATACTTGCGCGCGTCGGCCGCCGTCAGCTCACCCCGCACGACCTTGGCCGCCGTGGCGCAGGCTTGTTTCACGAAGCCGTGATCAGCGCTGCGATAGCGCGCCAGCATCCCGGTCTGGCTGATGTCGAGCCCCTCCAGCTTGTCGCCATCGGACAATTTTTCCGATGCCAGCTTGAGCATCTTGTCGATGATCTCTGGCCGGTCGGCGACCGCCGCTGCCGCGCTGGTTGCGGGGGGGCTTGAGGGGGCAGCGGCGGTCTGTTCGACGCCGGGTTTTCCGGCGGCGTCGAATTGCTTTTTCTCATCGGCCTCATCGGCGAACTTGTCGAGGACTTCCCCGGTGTCGGGATCATGCGGCACCTCGGCGGGCTGGCCGAGCGGCGGGAACGTCTCATCCCACGTTGCCATGCCATCATCGACCGCTTTGCCCATGGCGATCACGCGAGCGATGTCGGGCGCAAGCCACTTGTCGGCCGTGCGCCCGATCACCGCCTCGACGCGCTTGAGATCGACGCGGGCGCTGATGCGCTCGGTCGTCCGGGTCCGCCAGCGCTCGATGTCGCGGCCGATCTTGTCGACCAGCGCCTGCTTGGCCTCCTCGAAAGCAAAATCGGCAAAGGTCTGCAGCGCGTTGACGACGACGTTCCTGATCGCCTTCGACGCGCCAATCTGAAACGTGATGTCCTCGCGGCGGCCCTCATCCGAGCCGCCGAGCTTCGACGCGCCCTTGCGCTGCTGGAACGGCCGCGTCAGGGCAAAGCCGCTTTCGAGATCGACAAAGCGGGCGTGGTACAAAATCACGTTGCCAAAATCTTGAGCCCGGCAGTCGACTTCGCAGTTGCCATAGAGCCGGGCGATATCGTTGGCGAGCTTGATCGACGGGCCCTCAATCCAGCTCGTCTTGCCGGTCTTGTTGTCCTTGACCGGGAACCGATAGTACCAGTCGTCGCCGGCTGCGGCGGCCAGCGTCTTGACCTTCGCCAGCACGCTGCGCTCATCGCGCCGCACCGCGACCGCCTGAGCGCCGAACACCAGATTGGTGGGCTGCGCGCCCATGGCCGCCGGCACCATCGCGCCGGCTGAGTTGTCGGTTTTGACGGAGGCGAATTCATCGAGCGCCGAGCGGCGCTCCTCGCGGGTGCCGGTGTCGCTCATGCTGCTTGATCCTTGTCTCGGAGGTCGGTGATGCGCAGCGCTCGATAGGTCGAGGCGGCGACGGTGTATTCAGCGCGCTCGTGGGTTTTCCAACTGATGCGCCAGCCGGGCAGCGTGGCGGCCTCGGCCGCCCCGAGCTTGTCCCTGATCTCGACGTCGATCTCGCTGAGCCGCTTGTCGCAATCCGTCACGGCGGCCTTGAGCACGCCGCGCTCGACCAGCAGATCGGGCAACCGGTTGTCGCCTGTCAGATCAAGCACCGGCTCGGCGACCGATTGCGGGAACAGCGCGGCCACCGTGTCGGCGTCGCGGGCATAGTCTGCGGCGGGGCGGCCGCCGGTGGCGACATTGCCCCAGAATTCGGCGGCAATCGCTTGCACGCGCGCCTCTGCCCCGCTGTGCCTATGCACCGGGTGAAGCTCCAGCTCGGCCGAATAGGTGTCGAGCACCAGCGCCGCGACAAAGCTACGGGCGGCGTCAAGCAGCAGGCCCTCGGTCAAGGTCTGCAGCACGTAGGCCATCGGCGGCCCGGCCTGCCAGTCGCGCTCGTAGGCCGGCCGGCTCACCACCTTGCACTGGATGTTCGTCAAGCCGGGCTCATTGGTCTGGGCAATGGCGTCAGGCGTCGCGCCGAGCCGCAATTCGGTGTCGCGCAGATAGAGGCGCGGCTGCGTGATCTGCCAATCGGGGTGCTGATCGCGCAGCGCCTCGATGACGGCCGGCTCCAGCCAGCGGCCCCGGCGCATCAGATTGTTGTCGCCGTCGGCCATCAGCAGCCCAGTCTTTTCAGCATAGAGCTTGAGCGTGGTTTTGTGAGGATCGACGCCGGCCGCCGCACCGACGTCGGACGCGGTGAGGTCGGACGCCCTGAGGCCCAGCCATTGCTCGCGGCTGGTGATGCGGTGCCGTTCAATCATTCGATGGGTCCCAGCAGTTTCAGCATCGCCTCGGCAATGGCGCGCGCCGCGAACCGGGGCAACTGGATGTCGGCCAGATAGCCGTCGCGCTCGACCTGCAGGCGCACGCCCTTGTCGGTCGGATCGACCCTGACGCGCGACGGCTTGCCTTGCGGCGTGAGCATCTTGATCTCCATCAATCGACCCACTCGGCTTTCCAGCCGCGCCGCGCGCAATAGTCGAGCAGCTCGGTTTTCATCTTGCCGACCGACGCCGTCAGACCGGGCGGGGCCTCGATGCAGTGGCCCCGGTCATCGAACACCAGCCAAGCGACGAAGCCCGGCCCTTGCACGCGTATCGCAGGCCGATGCTTGCGGCTTTGACCTTGCCGCCGGGTGGGCCACGCGATCATCGCCACGCCTCGGCGCGCTCGAAGGCTTCGGTTTCCTCGTCGCTGTCGGTGATCTCAACGAGGTCCATGGCGGCCGGGTCGACACCTTTGTAGAGGCGGTCCAGCTCGGCGCTGTCGCAGCGATATTTCACGCCGTCGTAAAGCACCTCATACATCACCACCTGCTGGCCGGCCGGCGAGCGATAATAGCTGGCTTTACACTTGTGAATTCTCATGCCGGCAACTCCACCGGCTTATTAAACCGCACTTCAATTCTGAGCACAACCGGCAAAAGGCGAAATGTGAACCGTGCTGCAATTCCTGTGGACAACAAAGCAAATCAGCGCGTCAGCGAAAAGCGCAGACGGCACAAAAAAGGGGCCCGGTTTGCTGCCGGGCCCCATGTGGAAAGTCGCTTGTTAATTGCGAGGATAACTTAGCCGGCCGACGTCGTCTCCTCGGTGTCCTCGGTCATCAGCAGGGCGACCACAATGCGGCGCGCGGCGTCGGCATTGATGCGCAGCGCCTGCTCGACCTTGCCGTGGTGCTTGGCGTCGATCAGCAGCATCAGCTCATCGTTGTTCGCGACGACGTCAACGCCAGCATTTGCACCGGGTACACAACACAAGAGCTGCCATGCATCGACCCCCAGCGCCCCGGCGACCGCCTCAAGGGAATTCTGGGTGTAGGCACTTCGCCCGGTCTCCAGTTGCGAGATCATGGAGGCGGTGAGGCCGGCTCGCTCGGCGACCGCCTCGACGGTCATCTTGCGGTGCTTGCGCCACGCCTTGATGAAATGCGTGATCTCACGCAATGGACGACTTTTCGGATGTCTTTCGTGGTTTTCGCGCATCAATCACTTCCCCTTTTGAACGCGCGTGTATTTTGTCTAACAGCGTCGCTTAAGTCCAGACCGTCAATCGTTAGCATTTCTTAACCAGCACTTGACGTCGCGCTGTAAGCGGGCCTTAAACTAAGGGCATGGAAACGGTCCTCGCCGAGCCCCCGAAACGCATCCGCCCCGGCCGCCGCCCGAGCACCTCGCGCAACCGGCCGAACGCCTTGCGCGATTGGCTGATGCAGCACCCGAAGCCGATGTCGATGGTGCGGTTTGCCGAGCTGATCGGGGTAACGCCGAGCTATGTGTCGCAGCTCACCAGCGACGTGCCGCCGTGGCCGGGCCGCGATATCTCGCTGCGCATCGGCATAGTGACCGAGGGCGCGGTCACCCCGAACGAGCTGGCCGGTTACCCACCGCCCGACTGAGCCGACAAACCCGACAAGGCGGTGGCCGAGGAGGAGGCATCAATGCGCGTTGAGATCGAGGCCACCAATTTGGACACCGGCAAGGTGTCGACGGCGGTCGCCATCTTCCATGAGGTCGAGCTGGCGGTGATCCTGTTCGAGGCGATCACCAATCAGCGCCGGCCGCCCGACTGGTCATGGCAGGCGGCATGGGCCGAGATCGAGGAGCATTGCCCCGAAAGCGCGCCCGACTTTCGCGCCGCCGCCAAGGCGGCCATGCAATATTTTTCCAAGCAGGTGAGCCTCGCCGGCCGCCGTGACGACGAGGCGGTGCAATGAGGTACGAGACGCCTGCCGATCTCAGGGCCGAGGAGGAGATCAGCGCCGTGGTGGTGGCCAAGCTCGGGCTTGAGCGCGCGCCCAAAATGCCGCTGCACTATGTGCTCGACCGGGCGGCAATCCGAGCCGGCGCGATCACCTCATTTTTCGAGGTGAAGGACCGCAACGGCTGGAAGTTCGGCGATGGCGACGGGCTCTATCTGTCGCTGTTCAAGGTGCTCAAGGGCCGGCACGTTCAAGAGGTGACCGGCAAGCGCTGCCAGCTCGTCGTGCGCTTTGTCGACGGCGACATCTGGTGGTGCCCGCTGGCCAGCTATGACACGGCGCACGGCGTGTTCTGGTTCGGCCGCAACGACCGCGACGAGGACGAGCCCTGCGTGGTCTATCGCTGGGACGTGTTCAAGAGGGTCGCATGATGGCAAAGCAAGCCCGACAGCGCGCGCCGTTGCCAAAAGAGGTGCAGACGCACGTCGCCATCGCCGACGCGCTCAGGGTGGGCTCGCTGCCCGGCTGGCTATGGACGCACTTCCCGGCCGGCGAGGAGCGCGACGAGGCGACCGGCTGGAAGCTCAAGCGGATGGGGCTCAAGCCGGGCTGGCCGGACTTCCTGCTGATCTCGCCGCACGGGCTGCATCACTGGATGGAATTGAAGCGCGGCCCAGCAGCGCGGCTTGAGCCGGCGCAGGAGGAGTTAGCGACGCTGATGCGGCAGCGCGGCGTGCCGCACGCCGTGGTGCGCTCGTTCGATGAGGCGGTGCGCCAGCTCACCGCGTGGGGCGCGCTCAAGCTCACGGTCGGCGTCTGATGGCCGAGCTGCCGTTCATGATGATGAACTGGAAACGCTTCTTCAACTCGGAACGCGTGCAGGATTTGCCGGGCGGCGAGGCGCGCGGCCTCTATGCGCTGCTGCTCGGCGTCATGTGGCGGCGCGGCGGCTGGATCAAGGCCGACGATCACATCATCGCCAAGGCGCTCGACATCGATATTCGACGCTGGCGGCAGACCTATAAGCCGATGCTCGAACCCCTACTTCGGCGAGAGATCGACCCACATATCGGCGAGGTCTATACCCAGTCCACGCTGACAGAAGTGCGGGCATCTGCCCTCGATGTCATCGACAAAAACAAGGCAAGAACGGCCCGAGCGACAGCCGCAAGAGCAGCAAAATCAACGAAGCGCCACTCCGTCACGTCGCCGCCGCCGTCCAACGTCACGTCCAACGTAACCGAAGCCGTAACGACTGACGTAGCGACCACCAAACCTACAACTAACAAGGAAAGAACTCTGCCTATCAAGAAGGCAGAGAGTTCTTTCCAGCCAACCGGGCAAGCTCTGGGGGCGTCATCTGGCGAGATCGTGGCCAGCGGCATCGACCCGGCGGCGCTCGCTTCGCTGCATCGCAAGGGCGCTGCGCTCACGCCGCCTTCGCCAGCGTTGCTCAGCACCCCAATCGTGAAAGGCAAAGGCAATGGAAAGCCCACCGAGCCGCACCCTGACAGCTCAGGAGGCCGAGACGATCAGGAGCCGCTGCCCGAGCCTCCAAGAGCCGAACGAACCGACACCCCAGCTCTTGGCCTGTTTGGCGCATTGGAGGCAGCAATCCGAGCGGCAAAACCCGACGACGACAAGTGAAGGAGGAACGTGATGGGCAGGAAATCAACCGGGTTTTTCGATGACGAACG
>Ga0193696_1000641_pt1 | contig 11677 bp, 13 predicted proteins | sample L3m1metaG_FD_145074 | JGI IMG/M metagenome (GOLD analysis project Ga0193696, IMG submission 145074) | Soil microbial communities from a riparian zone of the East river system, Colorado, United States - L3m1 | ecosystem: Environmental > Terrestrial > Soil > Riparian zone | place: USA: East River... | reverse complement strand
TGGAGCGCAGCCGCCGCGCGCGCTGGAAACACGGGGTCTACTCGCAGGAAACCAAGGCCATACTGCGAGAGAGTCGCCGGCAGTGGCGCGAGCTGTTGGCGCTGTTGTCTTGAGCGGTTGCGTGACGTAGACGGTAGTGGGCTCGTTTGAATTTCCGGTTACCAATCAATCATCTTGCCACCAAGCGCCTGAGATCTCGTTCAAACTCCTGTACCGTTTGTGGCGAGTCTCCGCGTCTCCTTGCCACTTCTGCTGTGAGCGCAGCCACCTTGCCCTCGGCAATTCTGAAGGCACCAGAGGCGTTCCCTATCAAACGGAATTTGCCCGGCTCCATCTCATGTCGCGTGAGAAACAGGATCATGTCTTCACCAACCTTCGGGTCTTCGGGAGAGCCGTCGAGCGTCGTAGCCAGTTGGAGTCCGTTAAAATTCATGGCTCCGCCGGGCCGCTGGACGATCAGTCCCGTGGCGAACCCCGGCCGTGACTGAACAGCGTACGAGCCTTTGTAGAAAGTCTGAGGCGCGATCTCGTATTCGGTGACCACGATTCGCTCGTCCTTGGAGAGCCTGGTCGCAAGAGAGACAACTTTTCCCCGCAGTATTAGCGAAGACAAATTCGCCAGTTCCTCCACCGTCCCTACGCCGGCGTTTATGTGAATAACAAGAGTCGCCGCGCCGCCCTGTCTTCGCGCCGCGTCGACGATGCTATCTCCTTGCGGCACCGCTTGACCGATCGACAAGACGCAAGCCAGAAACCCAAACTTCAATGTATGTGCCTCTATAACTCGGCTCAATCCGTACTCACCGCGCCGAAGCAAGGCTTCGGGATTGGCCCCTCCCTGATGGGTTCCGCAGTCAACGGCGTCGGGTCCGGTCCACTGTTGAATATGGGCTTCCAACGACATCTTCGGCGCAAACTGTCCGCCACCACAGGCGGCATCTTGTGCGTCTGCCGACATCGCGTTTCAGTCGTCGACGCTGATGGTTGGAGGTCGGGGACAGCCGGTCTGAGAAACGGTCGGTGCGACAAGCATCGGACCGCACGCCGCGACGACAATCAGCCACGTTCTCATTTCTGGGTCTCGGGGAAGAGTCTCAGACACGCCGGCGGCACCCAGACACTATGCGTGTTGCTGTAAGCGCCGGTTCGGACGTCAAACCGGTCGTCAAAAAAAATCTCCGCCCTACCGTCGTTGTCGTACCCCACGAGCAGCACCGGCTGGCCGACCATCGCGGCGATGGCGTGTTGGTCTTCCTGCGGCAAGCCATCGAGGAGCCCTGGTGGGACCGCTGTCAGCACGACCGTGTCGCGAGGCTGCGGCTTGTTGCTGTTGTCGTTCATATCGCGCTTCGTTCGCCTCTCAAACGCCGACCACGGACTCCGCCTATGTGGAGGCGCGGAACGTTGACGTGAGCGCATCAATCGTGGTGGCGTCAGATAACAATCCGCAACGCCAGGTTAGATACGACATTGCCTATCACCCAAAAGACTGTCCGCATTCCGATCTCGCGATAGTCGGCCTGTGCTGCAGGTTCATAGACGTAGTTCGGGTCCCATCGTTTCAGATCAAATCCAACCGCAAACAGCGTCACGGGAGCCACCCAGAGGATGAACGCGGCAGCAAGTTGAACCATTGGCCTGATGCCGTGGTTGCGTTCCCAGATGTCAAACAGCGTGAGACCGAGAGCCGTCCCCGCCCCGGCGACAACTGCCGTCGTCCGAGTCGCGCGTATCGTCATGTTGCCTCCGAATGCGGGGCTTCGGGGTGCCGCGGGGGGGTGGCAGTGATGACTAACGTCACGCAGGGGTTTGAGTCGCGGAACGTTGGCCTGACCGCATCAATCGCGGTTGTCTGTTCGTGGCTCACACGATTTCCCTGCGGCATCGATCTTGTCTGCATGGAGTGAACCAGTCTGAAAGGTTCACGAATGCCGCTGTTTCCTCTGGAGTCGATTACGAAACTGGCGGTACTCGTGTCAATGCCGACATCGCTCGTGCCGTTCCCAGCGGCCGTCGGGCTAACAATCGTCTGCGCGGTCTTCGTCGCGTGGGCGCTCCGGTCTCCTAGGCGACCGTAGACCTGTTATCGCCGGGCTGTTCCAACCATGGATGTAAACAAGTGGGATCGCGGGCACTCATGCGCGTGGCGCCGCACGCCGAATGCCCGGCCCCGTGTCGACAATGGCGCCTATTAGTGTGCGCTCCGTAGCGATGGCGACGGCGGTCAGCGTTGCCCTTTGTGTGACCGCGACGGCGGTTCGCGCCCAAGACGGCCCGACGTCTGCCTCGTATTCAGTGCGCGCCGCGATCGGACGCGAAGGGGCACGGCTGGCCGCGGCGAGCGCACGACCCACCACATGGCAACAGCCCGTTCCGCCGGGGCGCAACGGGGTCGACGGGCACCCTCTCGCTGGGGGAACCCTCATCAGGACAGCCGCAGACACGACGTCGCCGCAACAGGCAGTTGAGCAGGAACGAAGCTGGGTCGGCCGCCACCCTGCACTCACCGGAGCGCTCATCGGCGCGGGCGTGGGCGCCACGTATGCGTACGCCAAGTGCCGCGGGGCTTGCGAGGGACAGCCAGGACTTTACATGATGCTCTTCGGCGGGATCGGCGCCGGAATCGGCGCCGGCACAGGCGCTATCGTCGGTGCGCTCCGCCACTGACGGACCTGGATGATCGCTTAGCCGCGATGGGCGACCGCTTGGAGAGTCGCTCGAACTCGCACGTCACGATCACCCCGCGGCGCAGGTGCCGATTTCTGAGTTCCCGATGGTCGCATAAGCGTCTGTCGGTGCCGTCCAGCCCAACCCAGCGGCGCCGCCGTCGCCCGTGCTAGCGCATGTCGAGCGGTCATCGAGTGGCACTGTAGCGGCTTGCCGGGCCGACACCCCGCATCCCACTTTTGGGAAACGGACTCAGTTGGGAGTGGGTCAGATTGAAACTCGCCGTTCATGTCGGATCGCCAGTCGTGCGGCGAAGTAGACGATGGCAAAAATGCCCACGCCCTGCAGCATCAACATAGCTAGACCGAACAGGGTGACCGCAATCCAATCCATGCTGCCTCCTAGACTCACGATTCGATTGTAGACGTGATGGCTTCGTACACGTAGTCGGTGAGCACCCGCAAGCGAACTGCGGCCGGATCAACCCCTCCCATGCGGTCCCTCGGCACGGCCGGGATGTCCACGGCGTGGCTGGTGATAAGTGCGGCGGCGATCGTCGCTTTAGCGGTCAATTCGGCGTGATCCATTGGAGTTCCCTTCCTGCTGACGACGTTATAACGGGATCGGTATATGACGGAAGGTAAGGATTCGCGGGAGACCGTAGCCATGTCGACGAATAACGGCGAGGCAAAGCGCGCCCAGCATCAACGCGCGCTGCTGCACAACGCCCCGAAGGCCCCGCCGCGGGAGCCGAAACCTGGCGAACGGCTCATGACGTTCGAGCACGGCCAGGACGTCTACTGCGTGGAACTGCGCGACTTTCAACCGAACGGCGTCGAGACGCAGATGTTCCAAAACGGCGAACTGCTGGCCGCATGTCGGTTCAAGGTGCGGGCACTCGCCGTCGTTTGGGCGGAGCAGAAACGCGCCGCGATACTCAGGTCGGGCGGCGTGTGATGACCAATCCGGCGACGATGAAGGATCTGACGTTCCTGACGCGCGATAGTGGGGTCGACCGGCTCGACACCCTGCACTATCTGCTCCCAATCCTTGTCGCGCCCTAGTCGTCGTCGCGGGAGCCTCGGCGTTGCTCGTCGATGCGTGTCAGAAGACGGTTGGCAATCCAGTCAGCCAATTCTGCGTGTCGATAGAACCGATCTCCGCTCGGCTTTTGGCGCCAACCGCGCACCTCATTTCGATAATCAAACACGAACGACGTGCTTTTCTTCGGCTGCGGGAGCCCTGCGCGTCCAATCCCTTCTTCCAGAATGGAGCCCTTCCATTCACGCACGACAAGTTCTGCCTTCTCCGTCGTATTGCCGCCCCACGGATTCCACGCAACACTGATTTTCCAGTGATCTCGATTTGATGACAGTTCAAAGGTAAAGAACGTCCCCGTACGCGGGTCGGCTCGCCGATATGACCGCGACTTTGCGCGCTGATGGCCTTTAACTGCTCAAAAATCTCGCTACAGCCCTCCTGTGCGGCGTTTGCCCCTTCCGCAGAGTAGAGAAACGACTACGCGTCGATCACCCTGCGCGTGTACGCGCACTGGTTGCCGGACACGAGCGCGCGCAAAGGCGTGGATCGTCTTGACGATACGCAAGCATCCGCAACCCCCGCGCAACCAGAGGCGCTGGCGGTGAATGAGAAAAATCAGCTAAGTGCTTTGTCGACAGTGGTGAGCCGGGTGGGAATCGAACCCACAACCCGCAGATTAAGAGTCTGCTGCTCTGCCAATTGAGCTACCGGCCCGGAGGGAATCGTGGAGCAGATCGGCGCAGAAAACCGCGCCGAGCCGAACACCGGATTCTAACACACCGATCCGGTTGTGCCCTCGTTCGCCGTGGACTACACTCGTCAGACGCGACCGATGTACGCGCCCGTAGCTCAGATGGATAGAGCGACAGGCTTCGAACCTGTAGGCCGGGGGTTCGATTCCCTCCGGGCGCACATCACTCAGTCGTCAGTCTTCGGTCGTCGGTCATGAATCGTCAGACGATCGGTCAGTCGCATCGACACTCTCTCGCACGCGCCCGTAGCTCAGCTGGATAGAGCGACAGCCTCCGGAGCTGTAGGCCGCAGGTTCGAATCCTGCCGGGCGCACCATCCGTCTCTCGTCGGACCGGATGGTGCGAGAGTGTTTGTGCCCACCGAAGCACGACGTGCGAAGGTGGGCCGGGCGCACCATCCGTCGCTCGTCGCACCGGATGGTGCGAGAGTGTTTGTGCCCACCGAAGCACGACGTGCGAAGGTGGGCCGGGCGCACCATCCGTCTCTCGTCGGACCGGATGGTGCGAGAGTGTTTGTGCCCACCGAAGCACGACGTGCGAAGGTGGGCCGGGCGCAATCTTTTCAGAACGCTCACGACATTCGGATCGCGGTCTCGAAGACCGCCGTGCCAGAGGGCCAGCTTCGCACGGCATAGTCGACCGCGCGATCGCTGCGAACCGCGACCGCCATCCGATGCGCAGCCGACGGCGCGAAAAGCGCGAACTGCCAGTCGGCGCGCGCCACACCTGCCGGCGCGTTGAAGACCAGCGCCGAGCTCCCCGTCAACTCGAAACCGAAATCGTTGAGCGGATTGGAGAGGCCGGCGCCGATCGCCTTCAGATACGCCTCCTTCAACGTCCACAGCTCGATGAACCGCGTGGCGCGCTCGACGCCCGCCAGCTCCTGAAGCCCCAGAATCTCCGGCGCTGAGAAATAACGCCCCGCAATGTCGTCGCCGTTGACGGCGCGGTCGAGCGATTCGACGTCCACGCCGACCGCACCGCCGTGCGTCAGGACGCACGCGACGAGACCGTTGGTGTGCGCGAGGTTGAACTCCAGCGCGGATTGACCGGGCGTCAGGAACGGTTTGCCGTGAACGCCGTCTTCGAACGACCACGGCGACGCCGGCGCACCCTCGTGCACCGTCAGCGCGTAACGCAGCAGCGCGTGCGCCGCGGCGAAGTCGCGCCGGTCACGGTCGAAGCGAAACCGATCGCAGCGCGCACGCTCGGCCGGCGACAGAAGATCCCGCGCCTCGGTCATCGCCGACTCCGCCAGCCGTTCAGTGACGGCGTACCACACATGGACCTGTGGGCGCACTCCGCTGTCCTCGTCCGGCCCTGCGAGCATTACAGCGAGCCGGCAATCCGATCTGAAACGGCCGACACGCACGTTGGGCTAATCGGCGTCGATCATCCCCGCGCTGCGGAGATGTTGAAGAATGACGTCTGCGGCCTCTTCGGCGCTCAGCCGCGTGGTGTCGATCCGGATCTCCGGCGATTCGGGCTCTTCGTAGGAGGAATCGATGCCCGTGAAGTTCTTCAGCTCGCCGCGCCTGGCTTTCTTGTACAACCCTTTCGGGTCGCGACCTTCGGCGACGGCCAGCGGCGTGTCGACGAACACCTCGATGAACTCGCCGGGCTGAACCAGCTCGCGGGCGACGCGCCGTTCGTTCCGGAACGGCGAGATGAACGACACCAGCACGATGAGACCCGCATCGACCATCAGCCGCGACACCTCGGCGGTCCGGCGGATGTTCTCGACGCGGTCCGCTTCGGTGAATCCGAGATCCTTGTTCAGCCCGTGGCGCACGTTGTCGCCGTCCAGCAGATACGTGTGCCGTCCGAGCGCGTGCAGGCGTTTCTCGACGAGGTTGGCAATCGTCGACTTGCCGGACCCCGAGAGGCCGGTCAACCAGACCACGCACGGCCGCTGAGCGTTCAATTCGGCCCGCGCCGACTTGTCGACGTCGAGCGTCTGCCACCGGACGTTCTGCGAACGCCGCAGCGCGAAATGCAGGAGGCCGGCGCCCACGGTGGCGTTGGTCAGCGGATCGACGAGGATGAAGCCCCCGAGCTCCCGGCTGTCGCTGTACGCCTCGAACACCACCGGGCGGCTCAGCTCGAGGCCGCACACGCCGATCTCGTTCAACTCCAGCTTCTTCGCCGCGACGTGCTCCAGCGTGTTGACGTTGACCTTGTGTTTGATCGGAGAAACCGTCGCCGACACCGTCGTCGCGCCCAGCTTCATCAGATACGTCCGCCCCTGGAGCAGCGGATGCACGTCCATCCAGACGATGGTCGCTTCGAACTGATCGGCAACCGCCGGCGGCGCGTCGCGCGCGGCCAGCACGTCGCCGCGGCCGACATCGACGTCGTCGGCAAGCGTCACCGTCACGGACTGTCCGGCGACCGCCGCGTCGACATCCTTGTCGCCCACCAGAATCCGGGCGACTCGGCTGTCGCTGCCGGACGGGAGGACTCGCAGCGGATCGCCCAGTCGAACCGCTCCGCTCGCGATCAGCCCCGCGGATCCACGAAACGTGGAATCGGGCCGATTGGCCCACTGCACCGGCAGGCGAAAGGGGCGCGACGCCTCGAGGTCGCCGACCTCGACGCTCTCGAGATGCTCGAAGAGGGTCGGACCCTCGTACCAGGGCATCTCCGGGGCGCGGGCCGCGATGTTGTGGCCATGAATCGCCGACACGGGAATGCAGGTCACGTCGGTCAGTCCGATGCGTGCCGCGCACTCGACATAGTCTCGCTGGATCTGATCGAACACGCCGCGCGAGTAGTCGACGAGGTCCATCTTGTTGATGGCGGCGACCACGCGGCGGATGCCCAGGAGCGACACGATGAAGCTATGCCGGCGGGTCTGGGTCAGTACGCCCTTCCGGGCATCGATGAGGATGACGGCGAGGTTGGCGGTCGACGCGCCGGTGACCATGTTGCGCGTGTACTGCTCGTGTCCCGGCGTGTCGGCGACGATGAAGTGGCGCTTGTCCGTGGAGAAGAACCGGTAGGCGACGTCAATCGTGATGCCCTGCTCGCGCTCGGCGGAGAGGCCGTCGACGAGCAGCGCGAAATCGAGGTCGCCGCCGCGCGTACCGACCTTCTTCGAGTCGACCGCCAGCGCCGCGAGCTGATCCTCGAACACCATCTTCGAGTCGTACAGCAGCCGTCCGATCAACGTCGACTTGCCGTCGTCCACGCTGCCGCAGGTGATGAAGCGCAGCAGGGTGCGGCGCTCCTGCGCTCGCAGATAGGTCTCGACGTCTGAGCTCGCCTCGATCACGCCCATCTTCCTAGAAGTAGCCGTCGACCTTCTTCTTTTCCATCGACGCCGATTGATCGTGATCGATCATGCGCCCCTGCCGCTCGGAAAGCCGGGTCTCCAGAATCTCCTGGATGATCGCCGGCACGGTCGACGCCCGGCTCTCGATGGCGCCGCTCAGCGGATAGCAGCCGAGCGTTCGAAACCGCACCTCACGCATCTCGGGCGTCTCGCCCGGCTCGAGCGGCATGCGGTCGTCGTCGACGAGGATCCAGGCGCCGTCGCGTCGCACGACCGGTCGCGGCTTCGCAAAGTACAGCGGCACCACCGGAATGTTCTCGAGGTGGATGTAGTGCCACACGTCGATCTCGGTCCAGTTCGACAGCGGAAACACCCGCAGGCTCTCGCCCTTGCGCATGCGGGTGTTGTACAGGCGCCAGAGCTCGGGCCGCTGCTGCCTGGGGTCCCACTGGTGGCGTGCCGAGCGGATCGAGAACACCCGCTCCTTGGCGCGCGAACGCTCCTCGTCGCGCCGGGCGCCGCCGAACGCGCAGTCGAATCCATAGATGTCGAGCGCTTGTTTGAGCGCCTGGGTCTTCATCACGTCGGTGTGAACCGTCGATCCATGCGTGAATGGATTGATCCCCATCTTCACCCCGTCGGCGTTGATGTGGACGTGGAGATCGAGTCCCAGACGCTTCGCGGTCTCGTCGCGGAACGCGATCATCTCCCGGAATTTCCAGGTGGTGTCGACGTGCAGCAGCGGGAACGGCAGCTTCGCGGGATAGAAGGCCTTCATCGCCAGGTGCAGCATCACCGAGCTGTCCTTGCCGATGGAATACAGCATCACCGGCCGCTCGCACTCCGCGGCGACCTCGCGCATGATGTGGATGCTCTCGGCTTCCAGTCGCTGAAGAACGGTCAGATCCATTAGATGGTGACGCCGAACGGTTTGCGAAGAGCAACCGCGAACGCCATCGACAGGACCAGATAGACAATCACCCAGGGCAGGTCCCATCGCAGAACGCGAATCGCGCGTGACGGATAGCCGACGGTGATCGAGGTCACAATCCCGCCATCCGGCAAAGGCGGCTCGGCCGGATACAGCAACTGGTTCACGAACCCCGCGGCAACGCGGACCGGAGACCGGCGAACGACGCGGTCTGTCGCGTCAACAGTCTTGGTGAACGTCCCGCCGTCGAACTTCGCGTTGAGCACGTACTCGCCGGGCACGTCGGCCGCCACCCGCCAGATGATTTCCTGCGTCGCGGGAAACCAGGCGGCCGCCGTCAGCACACGAATCTCCTTCGGAACCTCGAGCGAGGCCGCAGACACCACTGGCGATACCGCGGCTGACCCTGATGCGGGTTCTGTGAGCGGCGTCGTCGACTGGCGCAGGTGGGCCTTGACCAGGGCCGGTTGCCCAGGTGTGAGACCGGCGTAGCCGTATTGGAACTCGAGCTGCGCGGCGATGAGGCCGAGCGGCACGATCATCCATAGCATCGGCACGAGCGACAACCGCAGGTACGCCGCATTCTGTTTGAGCATCTCGCCCTGCGCGCGGAACAGCGCTGGCAGGTCGTCGTTGAACAGACGGATCTCGAACAGTGCGGCAACCATCGCGCGCTTCACCTGTTCGATCCGTTGCTGGTCCGACTTCGCTCTGAACACCAGCAGCATCCCCGCCGCCGTCAGCAGCGAGACGACGGAAAGTCCCACGATTGGTGGAAGCTGCCGGAAAGGAAACAGCAGGAGATCGAAGGCGGAGGCCAGCAACGCGTTCAAGATCGTCACGGCCCTACGAAATGTACCCGAGCCCTTTCAGCTTTTTCTTGATCTCGGCTTCGCTGTCGCTTTCCTCGATCGACGCGATCTCTTTCTCGAGCACGTGCGTGACGAACTCGTCGACCGATGAATAGCCGGCGATGTCGGCGCAGCGCTTCACCTTGGCGAGCAGCGCTTTATCGAGTTTGATGCCCGATCGAAACATTCTGAACCCTTTCTGATTTCAAGCCTCTCCGATCCCGCTCACTTCGCACTCGGGAAACCCTCGATGCCGAACTCGGCCAGAATCGCCGCCGCCAGGGTCTGCAGATTGGGCGCCGCTTTCCCAAGCTTGCGGCTGGTGAGCAGGATGCCCGGCACACCCGCGGGATCCATACAGTGGTCGCCACTCCACGCATCGCGGTTGTCAACAATCGTCTCCCGCGTCAGACCACCGAGCGCCGACACATCTGAGCTGCGCGTCCCCTTCGCGTATCCGACGATGGCATCCGGCGCAATGTCTTCGTGCCCTTTGACTGTATAGACGTCCTCGCGGCGGAACATCCGCGAAATCGCCGGGACGCCGGTCGCCGGGTCTATCGTGCTCAACAGCTTGTCCGAAACCTCCTTGACCAGCGCCTCCCGGTCTTCTGGGGCGACGATGCCGTACTGCTCCCGCCCTTTGACGTTCACGTACAACCCGTTGAGGCCGACCGCATAGACGCGCGTGCGCGACCAATCGACAGCGCCGAACGGTCCCGAGTCTCCCACGTCGAACGCCGGACGCGCCACCAGGTAGCCGTTGTCTCGCAGCCAGCTATTCAAGTGAAACGAGCGCCTCCACGACGCGAACCCATGATCCGACATGACGACAAGAAGGTCGTCCTTCCCCAACGTGCGGAGCGTGTCGCCGACGATGGCGTCAAGACCGACATACAAGTCTTCCACGACGTGCTCGTAAGGGCGGTCGATCTCGGCATCGTAGGCTGGATGCTGTGGATCCCGGGGCCGCCACATCATGTGCGACACCTGATCGACATTGCCGAAGTAGTAGAAAAGGAAGCCGTCGTGAAATCGATCGAGCGTATACGCATACTGCCGGCGGACTTCTTCGCCCGCGATGCTCGCCTGTTGAAGGAATTCCGCCGGCGTCAACACCCCCGTTTTCAAGCCCTTGGTATCCTCGGGCATCCCCTGGCTGTAGAACCGCCCGGTCGCACGAGCGAGCTCGGTGGCGTAGCGGGCCGGCGATGAGATGGGCAGGGCCGGCGCCATGGGATCGATATTGGGTGGGCTGACATACATCTCGAAATGCGGCTCGAGCCGCTTCAGGAAGAATCGGCATTCAGCGTGCAGGTTCTGAGTGGGCGCCAGATTGAAGGTGAACGGGACCCAGTCGCTCCACTCGCCAACACTGAGCAGCCGCTCCTCGTCGCCGAGGACGAGCTTTGCATAGCGTCGATCGGCGCTGGCGTACACCGTGAATTCTGCCGTCACGTGCTCGCGCTCGACGAGAAACGGGTTCTCTGGTCCTTCAAGTGTGCCGTGGACAACGCCGTCCACGAACGGTACAGAATAGATCGCGCCCCCCGCCAGCGATCGATCCGTCGATGCGCTGATCGACGAGGTGAAAAACGAGAAGGTGCCGTAGGTGCCGAGGATGTCGGGGGTGCCCATCCCGCTCAGCTCTCGCGTCGACGTGCCCGACGGCGGGAAATTCGCCGGCATCCTGACGATCGTCGTCTCGACGCCATGCTGCTCCAGGACGTCCCAGAACGGCTGACCCTCGCGGAGCAGCTCCACTTCCCCGCTCTCGAGTGGGACTTGCCATTTGCCGAACTTCAGAGTTCGCGACGCGGGCTCAGTGCGCGTCGTAGAGAGGTACGGCTGCATGGTCTTCGGATCGCGGTGCACGAAGTCAAAGATGCCGTGTCGGCCCGGATCCAGGCCCGTGATGAACGACGACCAGGCAACCGGACTTTGGGGAGGAATCGACGTTCCCAATGCGGTGAAACTGCCACGTTCAGCGAGTCGTGAAAAGTTCGGCAAGCGTCCGCTCGCCATCAGCTCCTGGGTCAGGCCGAAGTCGAGACCGTCGAATCCCAGGACGATCACGCGCCGGCCAATCGTCTTGTGACCGCCGGCGCACGCGAAAGGGCCGGCGGTCAGCGCCACCAGCGCAAGCCACGCGATCCGTTTC
>Ga0193696_1000639_pt1 | contig 11701 bp, 12 predicted proteins | sample L3m1metaG_FD_145074 | JGI IMG/M metagenome (GOLD analysis project Ga0193696, IMG submission 145074) | Soil microbial communities from a riparian zone of the East river system, Colorado, United States - L3m1 | ecosystem: Environmental > Terrestrial > Soil > Riparian zone | place: USA: East River... | reverse complement strand
CCCCGGTCAACGAGCGGCTGCGCGCCGAGGGCAAGCCGCCGCTCACGTCCGCGCAGGTGCAAGCGGTGTCGCGCGACATCGCCCAGAACGCCGTGCGCGAGGGACGCCTCGATCGCGACCTCGTGGTCACCGCGCTGGCACAACACACCAACCTGTCGGCCGCCGACGCGGAAGAGATCGGCGACCGCATTCAGGCACAGGTCCAGCAAGCACACGTCGGTGACCGGTTGAGGTCGGCGGCGCAGCAGGCGCAGATCGGCGCGCTCAAGGTCGGCGACGCGACGGGCAAGGCGTTCTGGGGCGTCTTTGGTGCGCTGCTCATGGGCTTGATCGCCGCCTTGGCCGGCGGTGCCGTGGGCGCGTCGCGCGAGCCCGGGCGTCCGCGCAGGGTGCGCGCGGCGCGTCCCGTCGCCATCGCCACGCCGCGCGAGGTCCATCCTTGACCGCACGATCGCCCTAGCTCTGCGCCCGGGCGCGCGCGTCCAGCCCGGCGAGCGCGCCCGGCAACACCAGCATCGAGTCGCCGAGCTCGTGGGTCAGAAAGCCGGCGCGCTCGGCGTGTGTGGCCGCCGCCGCCAGCAGCTCGGCGCCCGCGAACGCGGCCAGCAAGCGGAAGTGGCTCTCGTGCGCGGCGTGCGCGCCCGACAGGATGCCGTCGACGATGCGCGGGCGGAACGCGGGCGTGATGACGAGGTCGGTCTCGCCGCCGCCCGGCCGCAACACGCCGTCGCCCGCCGCCGCGGTCGCGCCCTCCAGCGCGCGCACCACCGTCGTCCCGACGGCGACGACGCGGCCGCCGCGCGCGCGCGTCTCGGTCACGGCGCGCACGGTCGCAGCCGGGATGTCGTAGCGCTCGGGCAGCGGCAGCGCGGCGTCGATCGCCGGATCGCCCGTCGCGCTCAACCCCGCGGCGTGGGTCAGCGCCGCCCAGCGCACGCCCTTGCGCCGCAGCGCCAGCAGCGTCTGCCACGACAGCGGCCGCCCCGCTGACGGCATCTCGAACGCCCACGGGCGCGCGGCGTACACGGTCTGCACCGCCCACAGCGGCAGCTCGTGCGCGAGGTAGGCGTACTGCACCGGCCGTCCCTCGCGATACAGCGCGTCCCACAGGTCGTCGCCCACTGCCGCGAAGCGCAGCTCCACCAGCCGCGGCGAGCGCGGGTCGCGCGCCACGATGTCGGCGTCGAGCGCGCCAAAGCGCAGGCGCGTGCCGACCGGAAGCTCGGGAGGCGCCGGCCGATCTTCGGTGCGCGCGTGCCAGTCGCCGGCGCCGAACAGCACGGCGACGAACGTCGCGCCGCCGCCGCGCGCCGCGACGAGGCGCGCCTCGATCGCGCGCCCGGCTCCGTCGTGGCCGCGCAGCGACGCGGGCAGCGTCGCCGCGTCGTTGACGACCAGCAGATCGCCGGCGGCGAGGAAGTCGGGCAGGGCAGGGGTGCGCGTCTCGTGCAACGCGCCCCCCGCAACGCCCTCGGGATCGACGATCAGCAAGCGCACGTCGTCGCGCCGCTCGGGGTATGTCGTCGCGGGCGTCACGGCGTCGCCCCGGCGCTGACGGCGACGCGCGATCCCGAACGCGGCTGCCCGTCGCCGTCGCCACCCTGCAACAGCGCGACGATGCGCGCCGCGACGCGCGCCGGATCGGCGAGCAGCGATCGGTCGGCGTCGGGCATCGCGTCCGCGTGCATGCGGGTGTCCATCTCGCCCGGATCGACGGTCAGCACGCGCACGCCAGTCCCCGCCAGCTCCGCCGCCCAGATCCGCCCGAGCTGCTCGAGCGCCGCCTTCGACGCGCCGTACGCGCCCCACTTCTCGTACGCCTCGGTCGCCGCGTCCGACGTGATGTTGACGATCGTCCCGCGCCCGCGCAGCAACATCGGCCCGGCGATCGCCTTGGTCAGCCGGAACGGGCCGACGAGGTTGACCGCCAGCGCGCGTTCCAGATCTTCACAGTCGGTGTCGAGCAGCAGCCGCAGCGGCACCGGCCCCAGCGTGCTGGCGTTGTTGACCAGCACGTCGATCGCGCCCACCGCCGCCGCCGCCTGCCCGGCGATCGCCGCGACGGCGTCGCGCTCGCCCACGTCCGCCTCGATCGCGTGCGCCTCGCCGCCCGCGGCACGGATGTCGTCCGCCACGCGCGCCAGCGGCTCGCGCTCGCGCGCCACCAGCACGACGCGAGCCCCCGCGCGTGCGGCCGCCAGCGCCAGCGCCCGCCCCAGTCCCCGGCTGCCCCCGGTCACCAATACATTCTGTCCTGCCAGTTGGTTGTTCATCATGCCCGCGCTCCTTCCTGTGAATAGAAGACGCCGGCCTGGACAAGATATCGACCGTATTGACAACCAATTGGCAGGCGGCCAGTTTTATTGGCGACATGCCACCGCTGACAGCGAACAACGGGACGGCGATCAACCTGGGCCGCAACATCGCGACGTTGCGCGACGCGCGCGGCCAGTCGCAGCAGCAGATCGCCCGCGTGGCCGGCATCCCGCGCGCGACCTGGGCGAACCTGGAATCGGGCGCCGCCAACCCGACACTCGCCGTGCTGATCAAGGTCGCGCACGCGCTGCAGGTCCGGCTCGAGGAGCTGATCGAGCCGCCGCGCCGCACGGGCCGCCTCTACCGCGCCTCCGCGCTCCCCAGCCGGACGCGCGGTCCGGTCACCGTGCGCAAGCTGCTACCCGAAACCATCGCCGGCCTGGAGATCGAACGCATGGAGCTGCCGCCGCGCGCGTCGATGGCCGGCGTTCCACACACCGCCGGGACGCGCGAATACCTGACCTGCGAGCGCGGCCAGATCGAGCTGTCCGCGGGCGGCGAGAGCTTCGCGCTGGAGCCGGGCGACGTCGTCGTCTTCCGCGGCGACCAGAAACACGGCTATCGCAACCTCGGCGCGACGACGACCATCGCCTACAGCGTCATCGCGTTCGCGCCCGCCGGCGGGTGACACGTCCGCGGGCCAGCTCGCGCCGGCTGAAGACCTGAAAGAGGTAGCCACAACCCGCGCTTCGCGCGGGAGTGGCTAATGCGCTTCGGCGTGCTGCTGCAGATCCATTGATCCGAGCCGCGCGCTGATCGACTCCAGGTGGTCCAGCGTCTTGCGCAGCCGCGCCTTGAAGCGGCGCGCTTCGGTCGCCGCGTATTCGACCCGCAGGCCGTGAAGCTGCGCGTCGAGCGCGATGCGGAGCTCGCGCGCTTCGTCTTCGGTCAGATCGAGCAGCATGGCGGCCTCCTGAAGACTCAACCTAAGTCCGCGATAGCGGAAGGGAATCTTGCGGGTTGCATCCCATTCAGGTTGACCTATACTGAACACAGGTACAGGTAACGCAAAGGTAGCAAACATGGCCCGGACACTGTCACTGCTAGCGCATCTTCCCCTGCTGGAGCCCGACGGGGTCACCCACCGTCGCGACTGCGAGTGTGTACGCTGCGATGCGGGTTTCCGGCCGACCGAACACGAGCGGTCGACCGCGCGGCTGCGCTTCGAGGCGGCGCGCACGCGCGAAGCGGCGGCGCGAGCGGGCGCGGGTCAAGCGCGCCGCGCTGGCGCTCGAGCTGGAGGCCGACGCGCAGGCGGTCGAAGAACGCCTCAGCGCGCTGCGCGCCGCGCGCGCGCGCACCGAGCACGATGGCCGCCTTGCGATGCTCGAGCGTCTGCGGCGCGCCGGCGTCCCGCTCGCCGAAGCACTCGCTTCGGTCGAGTCGCTTGCGTGGGCCCAGCAGGGATCGAACCTGCGACCAGAGGATTAAAAGTCCCCTGCTCTACCAGCTGAGCTATAGGCCCCGAAGTTCCGATGTGGAAAGTCCGCGCAGATTAGCCCCCGTGGGCCAAGGGCTGCAACAGTCGACCAGCAACAGCCGACCCGACCTTCGTCACGGGTTGTAGTGCACGGCCACCGATAGGCTGCCGTTGCTGCCGTCCACGCTGCCCCCGACAAAGGTGTAGCGCACGTGCGTGTAGCGAAACAGCACCTCGGTCGCGACGTGTCGGCTGTGCAGGCGGTAGTGCCCGAGCTCCACCACTTGCCCCAGGGTGCTCCGCAGGTTGACGTCGACCACGCCGAACACGCCGTCGGCCTCGAGGTTCACGCCCAGGTGTTTCTCGAAGCCGGCGCCCGCGCGCAGGAACGAGCGGCGCGCCACGCGCATCAACATGTGCGCCGACGCCACCGCCGGGAAGCGATCGATCGACGCGCCGCCATTGGACGCGCGGATGCGATCCAGTTTCCAGCCGACCTCCAGGCCGCCGCCGAAGCCGACACGTTTCCGGATCCACAGCGGCGTGACCCTGGCGCCGATCGACAGGGAGGCGCCTCCACCCGCATCCAGCGACCGCTCGTCGCCGTTGCTCAGCTGCGCGGTGACAAGCGTGTCGCCGCCGAACGCGAAGCCGGAGCGCAGATAAAGCCCGGTGCCCGGGCGCCGTTCGCCGGAATCGGCGTCCGCGCGCGTCTCCATGATGGTGGCGGATGTGCCAGGGCCCGGCATTGGCGCGACGGGAGCGGCGGGCGTTTCGACCTGGCCGTTGGACCCGATGACAATCGGGCTTCCGGCGCCGGCGGCGGTGTCACCGTCCGGTGATGCGCAGTCCGCGGGCACCGGGCCGTGCGTGTTCCTGTCGTGGACGATCGCCACCCAGCCCTGAGTGCCCGACGGCACCGACCGCGTCACGTAGGCGTGGCCTGCCTGCGCGTCGAAACAGACGACCAGGCTCTCGGGGCTGACCACGGGGTTCATGAGCGTTCCCGGCGTGAACGCGTGGCTGACGGTGACGTGATGTCGCCCCGGCAACAGCTCGAACCTGGCGGCGCTTGCCCGCCAATCGCGTGGGACATCTTCGCCGTCGATGTTGTCGATGACCGCTTCGCTGGAAGACAGGTCACGATCTCCGCGCTTGGCCGCCGCGGACCCGGTTACACGGCGTGGGCGCTGCAGCCCGCGACCAACAGCAACAACGCGAGCCCGCCCGCCCCGAACCGGATCATCACCCGCATCTAACGACGTCGACGTTGCCTGATCAAGGAAGCCCCGCGGCGAAGCCCATCCATGTCCCAAGCTGGCGCGCGGCGTGCATTGATGTCCGGGGATGCGGGTTACAGCGATCGTGTGGGTTCGTACTGTGGTGCTGGCTGTGATGGGCGTTGTCGCCGTCGGCTGCGCGAAAAAGACGCCGCCACCGACGACGGCGGGGGTGCGGCAGCCGCCGCCCGCGCAGCCGTTCGCCGTGGTCGCAGGCTGGGAGGGCCCGGCAGCCGACGCTGCCAACATGGCAGAGCGAACGCCGTCGACACGGGCCTTGCGTGCCCTGCAGGGGCGGGTGCCGCTCGTGCACCTCAGGCGCGGGCCCTGGTCACCGGCCAAGCCGTTCGAGGCGGCGTTCGAGCTGGTGCTGTTCCAGGACGGAACGCTGGTCTACGAGGGGCATCGCTGCGTGAAGCTCGGTGGGCTGATCGTGACGCGGCTGTCGGGCGACGAGCTCGCACGCGTGCGCGCGCAGTTGGCGGCCGGCTGTGTCGGGCTGGGCGCTTCGCCCGCCGACGAGGTCTGCGAAGACGGCATCCACACGCGCCTCACGTGTTCGAACGGCGAGCAGGTGTTGACGGGTGACAGCCGCTGCCGGCGCGAACGCGAAGATGGCAAGCGGCTGAACGCGCTGGCGACGAACCTGCTGGCCGAGACGCAGGTGGTGACGTGGCTGGGCGAGCCGACAGAACGGCACGCCTGTGAGGTCGAAGCCGGCGATCTGGCACCGCGTGAGATCTCGCGGATCCTGACCGCTGGACGCTAGCCGCTCTCGCGCGAAGCGCGAGTTTGCGGCTACTTTTCTGCGACAGCGCTCTAGCCGAGATAATATGCCCGCGTGATCGCGCGGCTCGTGCTCCGTCGCTTCGCTCCGACGGCTGCCGCGTTGTCGTTGTCGGCGTGCGTGACGACGCGGATGGTGTGTCCGCCCGGGTCCGGCGTCGCGCACCGCCACTTCTCGGGCGGTGGCGAGAGCGAATACTGTCGCCGTCCCGACGGCGTGCGGCAGGGGCCGGAGACGCGCTACTACGAAAACGGCTTCCAGCTGGCGACCGGCGAATACACCGACGGAACCGTGTCCGGCGTCTGGCGCTACCGCTTCAACGACGGCCGCATCTGGCGCGCCGATCGCTGGGACGACGGCGCGCTGGTGCAGAAGACGGTCGACGAGCGCGTGGCCGGCCTGTCGCCGGCCGACCTCGACGCGCTGGGGGCGACCAGCACGGGCGTCATCAAGCTGGCGTCGCACGATCCGCGGACCTGGCGCGAAGCGCCCGAGAACCGCCGCGGCGTCTACGTCGAGCGCTACGCCAACGGGCGCCCGCGCGTCGCCGGCGACTACGACGGCGATGGCCTGCGCGTCGGGACGTGGCACTTCTGGTACGAGGACGGGCGCCTGGCGCGCGAGGTCGAATACCTGGCGGGCGTCCGCGAGCGCGCGGCGCGCGAATGGCACCCCAACGGGGCGCCCGCCGCCGAGGGGTTCTACGTCGCGGGCGAGCGCGAGGGCATGTGGCGGTGGTGGGACACGCAGGGGCGTCTCACCGGCGAAACCAGCTACAGCGGCGGTGTCCGCACCGGCGCGCCCGTACCGTCGCCACCGTCGACGGCGCCAGCGCCGACACCGCCACCGCCGCCGTCACCGCCGCCCGCGCCGCCGCCCGCCGAACCTGCGGGCGAGCCGCCCGCGACTACCGGCGTCCGCGACGGTGGTATGCTGCGCGGCTGATGAAGCGTTCGGTCCAGGTCCAGATCGCGGGCGTCAAGTACGCGCTCAAGACCGAAGAGGACGATCGCTGGGTGAAGTCGGTGGCGGCGTACGTCGACAGCCGGATTCGCGACGTGCAGAAGCACGCGCGTACGCCCGACACGCAGGCGGCGGCCGTGCTGACCGCGCTGCAGATCGCTGAAGAGCTGTTCAACGTTCGCCGCCTGTCGGGCGAGCTGCGCAAGAAGATCCGCGACAAGAGCCAGTCGCTGCTCGACGCCCTCGCGCGCGACGCCCGCCAGTGATGCTCGACGAGAGCAAGCGCGCGCTTCGCCGTGACATGCGCGCGCGGCGCGAGACGCTGGCCAGAGAGGACGTGCGCGCGCGGTCGGCGGCTGCGTGCGCCAGGTTGCTCGCGCGCCCCGAGCTGGCCACCGTGCGCATCGCGGGCCGCGGCGTCGCCGGCTACGTCGCCGTGCACGGCGAGATCGACCCGGCCGCGGCGCTGGCCGGCGTGCTCGCGCGCGGCGCGCGGGTCGCGTTGCCGCGCGTGAGCGCCGTGGCGCCGCGGCTGCGGTTTCACCTCGTGGCGCCGGGCACCGTGCTGCGCGCGGGCGGGTTCGGCATCCCCGAGCCGGCGTCGGACGCGCCCGACGTGGAGCTCGCGGACCTCGCGTTGCTGATCATCCCCGGCGTCGCGTTCGACGCCGCCGGCGGCCGCCTCGGCTTCGGCGGCGGCTACTACGACGGCGTCATCAACGCGGCGCGCGCCGCCGGCGCGATCGCGATCGGGCTCGCCTACGACTTTCAGATCGTCGACGAATGTCCCGCCGGCCCCGGCGATGTCGGCGTCGACGCGGTCGTCACCGACGTCAGAGACTTTCCAGGAACGCGATGAGGTCCTGCTTGTCCGCCGCGGACAGCGCGCTGCCGAACTCGTGGCCCGCGTTGGCGTTGCCCGGCAGGCGCGTGTCGAGCACGAAGCCCGCCGCCCCGAGCGGGAACGTCACCGGACGTCGCGCCGCGGGCTCGAGCAGCGCCGGCAACGTCGGCACCGATCCGTTGTGTAGATAGGGGCCGGTCGCGGCCACGGCGACCAGCGGCGCCGCGCGCACCCAGCTCATGCCGACGCGCGCGCGCCCGACGCGCCCGGGGCGCGACGGGTCGGTGATCGTCGGGATGTCGACGGAGAACGGGCGCTGGGGCAGGGGCACGTCGAACGCCAGCAGCGGCTCGGTGCCGATGCCGCCGGCGCGCCGGTCGGCGGCCGGGTTCCCCTGCGCGTCGCCGTCGCCGTCCGCGTCGAACGGGAACAGCCGGCTCGACGAATACACGACCGGCCCGAAGTCGCGGTGGCTGCCGTGGCACCCCGCGCAGAACGTCACCTCCGCCACCGGCCCGGGCCCGATCTTCTTCGCCGCGATCAGCTCGGCGATCGACACAAGATCTCCCTGTCCGCCAAGATTCCCCTCTCCCCGCTCGGCGGGGAGAGGGTAGGGAGAGGGGCCCCGGAGCCGAGCCCACTCATCCAGTTTCACGTGCGCCACATGGCAGTGCGTGCAGCGTCCCATCGGCGGCGGGTTGTCGGCCAGCGGCCGCACCACCTCCAGCGGCGCCGCCGAGTGGCAATCGGCGCAGCGCACGGCCAGCTTCGCGTCGAGCGGCTTCGTGGCATCGATCGGCGCCAGCACCGGGCCGTCCAGCTTCGCCGCCGCGTAGGGGCGCGGCGCGCGCTTGAAGATCTGCCGGTTGGCGATCGTGCCGACGATGCGCTCGGCGAACACGGCGCGCCCGCGCGCGATGCGTTCGGCGTCGCGCGCCGCCGGCCGCGTCGCCACCGCCGCCGCTTCGCCCGCCAGCGCGCCGCGCACGGCGGCCGCTGCGTACATCGGCGGGATCGCCAGCGCCGCCGCTCGCGACAGCTCGGCGCGCCCGTAGATCGCGTCGGACCACAGCAGCCCGGGGAACGAATCGTCCTGCAGCCCCAGCGTTCCCAGGTTGCGCAGGTCGAACAGCAGCGCGCGCCGCGCCGCCGCGCGATCGCCCGCCGGCAGCGCAAAGGCGGCGCGCGTCTCGGCCTCCGGCCGTCCCGCCAGCGTCACCAGCCGCTCCAGCCACGGCGCCGCCGCGTCCTCCGAGCCCGACCAGTTCTCCAGCGCCAGCCCCGGCGCGGCCAGGATGCCGGGGACGCTGATCGGATTGACGACGCCGCGGATCCCCTGGCGCACGCGCGCCGTGCCCGCGTAGCGCGTCGAGTGCGTGCCCGGCACGGTCACGTCGAGGCCGAACTCGCCGGTCAGATCCTGGCGGCCGGGACCGGCGAGCAACAACCGCGCGCGCACCATGCGCCCCGCCGGGAAGCCGCGCGCGCGCCGGTGCGCGGCCGCGGCGGCGTTGCCGTCGTCGAGCACGGCGGCCGTCGCCAGCAACAACCCATAGTCGAACCGGTTCCCGGGCAGTCCCAGCACCGCGCTGCCGTCGCCGCGCGGGTGGTTGCTGCCGTGGCACAGCCAGCAGGTCATGCCGATCTCGCCGCTCGGCGTGCCGTCGGGGCGCAGCGCCTCGCGCAGCCCGAGCACCCCCGTCGACGCCGAGATGCGCCCGACGCGGCCGCGCGGATCGTCGGGCGTGCGCGTCAGCCCGAACAGCTCCGGGTTCGCCAGCACACCGCCCGGGGCGCGGATGCGCCGGGTCACCTTGGTGTCGGCGCGCCCGTCGCCGTCGAGGTCGATCGGCTCGCCGTCGACCGCGATGTCGACGTCGCGATCCCACGCGATGCCCGCCAGCGCCGTCCAGTAGCGCGCGTTGGTGTTCACCAGCGGCGACGACGGATCGCCCGCCGTCGCGCGTTCGTAGGGACCGATGTCTTCGATCGCGCGCTCGCGATCGCTGGCGCCGGCCGCGCGCGGCCACGTCCACGGATCGACGACGTCGGCCAGCACCTTGTCGGTCTGCGGCTCTGCCGCAGGGGCGGCCGGCTGCACTTTTCGGCAACCCGCGCCCATCATCACCAGCAGGATCGCGACCACCGCAGTGCTATCCTGCCGACCTTCAATGCGCATCGCGGACATCCAGCTTAACCCCGGCGCCCTGCTGGCGCCGATGGAGGCGGTGACGGATCTGCCGTTTCGCACCGTCTGCGAAGAGCTGGGCGCCATCCTGACGTTCACCGAATTCCTGTCGGCTGAGGCGCTCACGCGCGGCGCCGCCAAGGCGATCAGCCGCATGTGGCCGAGCTTGGGCGGCCGCCGCTTCGCGGTTCAGATCTTCGGCCGCGAGCCCGACGCGCTGGCGCGCGCCGCCGGCATGGCCGTCGACGTCGGCGCCAGCATCGTCGACATCAACATGGGCTGCCCCGCCAAGAAGGTCACCGCGGGCGCGTGTGGCTCGGCGCTGATGCGCGAGCCCGCGCTGGCGGGGGCGCTGGTCGCGGCCGTGCGCCGCGCCGTCCCGGCCGCGATCCCTGTGACCGTCAAGCACCGCGCCGGCTGGGACGAGAGCTCGCTGAACGCGGCTGAGTTTGCCCGCAGCCTGGTCGGCGAGGGCGCCGCGATGATCACCGTCCACGGCCGCACGCGCGCGCAGGGCTTCTCGGGCGCCGCGCGCATGGAGCCGATCGCCGCCGTGCGCGCCGCGCTGCCGCGCGACATCCCAGTCATCGGCAACGGCGACGTCAAAGACGTCGCGGCCTGGCAGCGCATGCGCGACGCGACCGGCTGCGACGCGGTCATGATCGGCCGCGGCGCGATGGGTAACCCGTGGCTGTTCCGCTCGCTGGCGGCGCTCGCGCGCGGCGACGCCGATCCTGGCGCGCCATCGCTGGCGGAACGGGTGCAGGTCTGGCGGCGCCACGCGGCGCTGGTCATGGAACACAGCCCAGAGAAGATGCGCCTGCATGAGCTGCGCAAGACGCTCGCCTGGTATTCGCGCGGCCTGCGCGGCGGCGCTGCGCTGCGCCAGCGCGCCTCGACCGCGCATGAGCCCGCCGCGCTGCTGGCGATGGGCGAGTCGTTCTTCGCCGACCTCGAGGCCGTCGAGGCCACAGGCGGCGCCGCCATCGTCACCGTGCCCGCCGATCCGATCGCCAAGTCGGTCGCGCGTCACGGCCGCCGCGACGGCTCCGCGCACGTCGAAGCTGATGAGCCATGTGTAGTCGCCGCGGCGTCCTGATCGCCGTCGCGACGCTCGCGCTGTCGGCGACCGCCGCGTGCGAGACCGTCTCGCACCGCGACATCGGCGACGAGATCAACATCTTGATCCGCCGCAACGATCAGCTGGTGCCGCCGGCGACCAAACGCCTGGCCGCCTTCAAGCGCGCCGCGATCCCGCAGATCGAGACGGCGATGCACACGGCGGCGCCCACGGGCCGCGCCAACCTGCTCGTCGCGCTCGACATGATCGGCGACGAGGAGGCCGTCCCGATCCTGCGCCAGGTCGCCGTGTTCGACATCACCACCGAGGTGCGCGACGCCGCAGAGGCCATGCTGACGCGCTGGGCCGCCGCCGGCACCGGCGTGCGCGCCGAACGGGCGCGCGCGGCGCTGGACGAGATCGCGCGCAAGCGCGCCGCCGGCCACGGCCCGCTGCTGTTCGGCGACGGTGGCATGCCCGGCGTCCCGTCGACCGTCGGCGCCCAGGAGCCCGTCGGCGCCACGCCCAAGTCCAAGTAGCGACCAAATTGCGGTCCGGCGCGGGCGCGCTGGAACTCCACCTAGTTGTGAAGCTTCGTGCCGAACGTGCCCTCGATAATCGAGGATGCTGTTCTTGTTCCGCGCAGCCGCATCGGCTTAGAATTCGAAGCCTTGTCCCGGTATCCGCTTAGGAGGACCCCCATGAACCGCGTCGTCTTCGCTTTCGCCTTGCTTGGCCTGCCCGCAGTTTTGGCCGGCCCGTCCTGCTCCCATCCCCCGGCGACCACCGGCACGGGTGGCAGCTCCGCCGGCTCGGGCCCCGCTGGCTCCACCGGCTCGGGCG
>Ga0193696_1000638_pt1 | contig 11722 bp, 13 predicted proteins | sample L3m1metaG_FD_145074 | JGI IMG/M metagenome (GOLD analysis project Ga0193696, IMG submission 145074) | Soil microbial communities from a riparian zone of the East river system, Colorado, United States - L3m1 | ecosystem: Environmental > Terrestrial > Soil > Riparian zone | place: USA: East River... | reverse complement strand
CAAGAACAATAGTCGCAACCGCGACTGCGGCGCGTAGCGACTAGGAAGCGCTCGAGTGCAAGACCAGCTACACTCCGCCACCCCGGGCGCGCCCGGTGTGAGAGGTCGGCCCCCCCGACCTCCCACACCGTCGCAACCCTCCTCCACGCCCAGCACCCATCGAACGAACACGAGCATACAGACCCGATGTTTCGATCACCTTTCCCATTTATTCATGTTTTGTAAATTCGCCCCGTGACCGCCGTCGCCCCGATTCTCCGCAAGCCGCCCTATCGCGTCGCCCGCGCGCGCCTGTCCAACGGCCTGCGCTTGCTCACGATTGCGACGCCGCATCTGCACTCGGCGACGATCTGCCTCTACGTGCGCGCCGGCTCGCGCTACGAGCGGACCGAAACAAACGGTCTGTCACATTTCCTCGAGCACATGTTGTTTCGCGGCTCGGGCCGCTACCCCAGCTCGTTCCTGCTGAACCTGGCGATCGAGCAGCTCGGTGGAACGCTGTACGCCGAGACCGGGCGCGACTACTCGCTCTACCAGATCAGCCTGCACCCGAAGCAGGTGGCGCGCGGCCTCGACATCCTGGGCGACCTGTTCGCGACACCCGCGTTCCACGACATCGACCTGGAACGCAAGATCATCGTCGAGGAGATCCTCGAGGATCTGGACGATCGCGGGCGCAACGTCAACGTCGACGACCAGTCGCGGCGGCTCGCGTGGGGCGATCACCCGCTCGGTTTCTCGATCATCGGGCCGATGCGCAACGTGCGCCGGTTCTCGCTCAGCGACGTGCGCGCCCACTTCCGCCGCTTCTACGGCGCCGCAAACATGGTGCTGGCGGTCGCCGGGCCGCTGGCCGCGCGCGACGTGCGGCGGCACGCATCGGCGGCGTTCACGCGCGTGCGCCGCGGATCGCGCCGCACGCCGCCGCCGCCGCGCCCCAACGGCGTCGGTCCGCGCTTCCGCGCCATCCACAACGAATCGGCGCAGACGCAGGTGCACGTGCTGTTTCACGCGCTGCCCGAGACCGACCCGGGCTACTCGGCGTTGCGCGCGCTGGTGCGCGTGCTCGACGACGGGATGTCGACGCGGCTGCACTACCAGATCTGCGATCAGAAGGGGCTGGCGTATTCGGTCGCGGGCTCGCTGCACTCGTACCACGACAGCGCGCTGCTGGAAGTCGACGCGGCGTGCGCGCACGCGAAGCTGCCGGCGCTGGTGACCGAGACGCTGGCGATGCTCGGCCGTTTCCGCGACGAGCTGGTCGGCGAGGACGAGCTCGAGAAGGCCAAGCTGCGTTTCGTCGCCGACGTCGAATCTTCGTACGACGACCTCGACGGGCTGTGTGGCTGGTTCGGCGGCACGGAGCTGTTCACGCGCGCCGAACCGCAGGAGAAACGGGCACGCGCCCTGGCGCGTGTGCGTCCCGAAGACATCCGCGATGTCGCGCGGCGCGTGCTCCGCCCGGACCGCCTGTCGGTCACGGTAGTCGGCGCGCTCAGCCCGAAGCTGTCGCGCAGGGTCGACAAGATCGTCCGCGGCTTCGGCTGACCGCTCCGCTCCTTTCCGCCCCGTCCGGGTCCTTAGCGCTGACCCGCCTCTGTTACGTGCGGGTCGAACGCAACGTTCGTTTCCAGGGCAACCGCCGCACGTGACTTTTTTCCGGCGCGCAGCTTGCGGCTGGAAATAAAACCAAGCTGCGCGCCGGAAAAAAGTTTTGGGCGGCCAGAGTCGCCCGGAGAAATACGGATGTGCGAGCCGCGCAAAACGTACGCGAGGTTCGGCGTACGCGAGGCGAGCCCCGCGAAACGTACGCGACGCACGGGGGCCGCGAGGCGGCCAGGGGGGAGTTACTTCCGTCGAGGCTTCTTGGGCGCGTCTTTTTCGGCGATCGCCGGCGTGACTTCGACGAGCAGCGCGACGGTCTCCTTGACCGGCTTGCACGCCTGCTCCTGACACAGCACGAAGCGCGCCTCGGCGCTGATCGTCTTCTTGCCCGCTTCGAGGGCCGACAGCGCGATGTCGAAGCGCGCGCTGGTCTCGCTGCTCGCCGCCAGGTCGGCGCGCGTCAGCTTCGGCTTCGTCACCGATACGCCCGCGGGCGGCGTCAGCGCGACCGAGATCGGCGCCTCGGCGTTGACATGCCAGCCACCCTTGGTGGTGATCGTCAGGCTCGCCGTTCCGGTCCCGCCGACCGCGACTTTGGGCTCCGTCTTCTTGATCTCGTAGAGCGAATCGCCGGCGTCGGCGGCGTCGATGGCGAACATGGGAGCGGCGGCGGTCAGCACGAGCACGGGGAGCAAACGGCGCATGAGACCAGGGTAGCTGGTGCTGTAAGCCCGCGCCATCGCTGACTGTCGCGGCTGAGCGTGACGCATTGCTGTCACCGATTTGGAACGACGCGCTAACAAGTGCGACCTTGACTGACAACGTGCGCACATGTAGTTTTGGGTCACACTATGACAGCCGACATTTTGCGCGTCGAGGAGCGGCGTACGGGACGGCGATTCATCGCTGATTTCTACGCCGTCGAGCTCTCGGGCGGTGGCCGCTACCTGCGCCGGGTACGTAACGTTTCGGACGACGGCCTGTTGCTGGAGAACCCCCTGGCGGACGCGTTTCCGGGCCAGCATGTCGAGCTGGAGCTGCCGCGTCAGCGCGGCCTGGCGCCGCTGCGGGTCGAAGGCGAGATCGCGTACGTGACGCCCGAAGGTCGCATCGGTATCCGCCTGACGTCGCAGCTGCCCATCGACAGCCTGGGCGGCCGAATTCCGCTGTAACGACGTATAGGTTAGACTCGCCGCATGGCGCTCATCGACAGGCCCGAGCGTGCGCGGCAGCTGGCCCGCGCGATCGCCTCCGACCTCTCCCTGTATCACGCGAAGAAACTCGTCGAAGGCATCGAGAAGGACACGCTGTTCGACGTGATGCGCGATGAGATCGACGAAGGGCGCGCGCTCTACAAGAGCCGCGTGACCCCGGAGGTCTTCAACATGGGCATCTACGACCGCGCGCTGGTCGACATGTTGCTCAAGGACCGGGGGCAGGTTCGATCTCGGATCTGGTAGCACCCGCCGCACGGCGGTTCGAGGTCGACGGGGACGGCGCCGGAGAGCGGCTAGACCTGTTCCTGGCCCACCACATCGGTGATGTGTCGCGGTCGCAGCTGGCGCGGCACATCGGCGAGGGTGCGGTGACGGTCAACGGCGCCGCGGGCACGCCGTCGCGCAAGTTGCGCGCGGGCGACGTCATCGTCTGGACACCGCCGGCCGCGGTGCCGACGGCCGTGGTCGCCGAGGCGCTGCCGCTGACCATCGTCCACGAGGATCGCTGGCTGGTGGTCGTCGACAAGCCGGCCGGCCTGGTCGTGCATCCGGCGCCCGGCCACGAGGCGGGGACGCTGGTCAACGCGCTGCTGGCGCACTGCCAGGATCTGCGCGGCATCGGCGGCGAGCTGCGTCCCGGCATCGTGCACCGCATCGACAAGGACACGTCGGGCCTGCTTGTGGTGGCGAAGGACGACGCGACGATGGCTGCGCTCGGGGCGGCGTTCAAGGCGCACCTGGTCGACCGCGTGTACGACGCGTTCGTCGCCGGCAAGCCGCCTGGGGCCGACGGGCGCATCGACACGATGTACGGCCGCGATCCACGCGAGCGCAAGAAGTTCTCCAGCCGCGTGCGCACCGGCAAGCGCGCCATCACCAACTGGCGCGTGATCGAACGCTATGACGGCGCCGCCCGCATCGAGGCGCGCCTGGAGACCGGACGCACGCACCAGGTGCGCGTGCACATGGCGGCGCTCGGCTGTCCGCTGCTGGGCGATCCCACGTACGGGCGCCCGGCGCGCGAGCCGGAGGTGCGCGCCGTCGCCGACGCGCTGGGGCGGCAGGCGCTGCACGCGCGGTCGCTGGCGTTCGTGCACCCGGGGACGGGCAAGCGGCTGGAGCTCGCGTCGGAGCTGCCGCCCGACATGCAGGCGGCGCTGGCGGCGCTGCGGCGATTGCCGGAGAAGCAGCTGACGGGGCGAACAGGGCATGCGCACGCACGTCCATAACGACGGCGCAGACGGCGCGGCCTGGCAGCTGCCGCTGCTGCGTTCGGAGCTGCTGGAGGCGCCGTTCGTGCACGGCTTCTCGACGCGCGCGGGTGGGACCAGCCCGCCGCCGTTCGATTCGCTGAACCTGGGCGCGAAGTGGGGCGACCACGCGGCGGCCGTCGCCGAGAACCGGCGCCGGCTGGCCAGCGCTGTCGGCGTCGCCGGGCCGATCTACGTCGCGCGCCAGGTGCACGGCGCCGCGGTGGCGATCGTGCGCGCCGGCGACGATCCCGCCGCCATCGCCGCCACCGAGGCCGACGCGCTATGCAGCGATGACGCGCGCGTGGCGCTGGGTGTGTTCGTCGCGGACTGCGTGCCGGCGCTGATCGTCGACCCGCGCAGCGGGGCGGTCGCCGCGGTGCACGCCGGCTGGCGCGGCACGGTCGCGGGCGTGCTGCCGGCGGCGGTGCGCGCGCTCGCGGATCGGTTCGGCGCGCGCCCCGGCGATCTGCGCGTGGCGCTGGGGCCGTCGATCGGGCTGTGCTGCTTCGAGGTCGGCGCAGAGGTCGTCGCGGCGCTGGCGTCGGCGCTGCCCGGCGCGCAAGCCCGCGTCGTGCACGGATCGCCGCGTGGCGTGCCCGACAAGTGGCACGTCGATCTGCGGCTGGCGAACCGCCTGCTGCTGGAGCGGGCGGGCGTCGCGCCCGACGCGATCGACGCCGCCGCGGACTGCACCCACTGCGACCGCCCGCGCTTCTATTCGTACCGCCGCGATCGCGAGCGCACCGGGCAACAGATGGGCGTCGTCGTCCGCGCCGGCTGAGCGCGGCGCTCTCTCAGCCGTTGCAGATCGCCACGCAGTGTGTGGACTGAGCGTCGGTGGGGCAGAGCGGCGTGAACGTGGCGGTGGCGCCGCCGCGCAGAGCGCCGTCCGTGTCGCGCACCTCGAGCTGGAACTCCAGCGGTTGGTCCTGGACGACGACGGCGATCGGACTCGGGCACATGAACGCCGGGATCGCGACGGGCGATTCCCAGTAGCCTTCGCTGCCGGGCGCGCCGAGCTCCGCCGAGATGTTGTTCTTCAGGATCAGCCGGCCGTCGCTGACCCGGCGTGCGTTATAGTTGAGCAGCACCCTCTCCGCGCCGGCGCCGGTCACGCGGTACTTCACCCAGACGTGGAAACCGCCCTGTCCGCCGGAGACCATGGTGATGTCACCGGCCAGCGTCGTGAAGCCACTGCCGTCGGTGTTCGCCCCGCCGAGCGCTACCTCGACGGGGTAGGGCGACGAAGCGTCAGGTAGTGGCGGCGGTGGCGTGACGCCGCCGCCGCAACCGATGGCGAGGACGGCGGCCGACAGCCACGCGCGCGCGGTCACCGCGTCGGCCGTCTCCGCCGCATGCGCGACAGCGCCGACAGCATGGCGAGCGCCAGCGCCGCGCCGGCCATCGCCAGCGTCGCGGTGCGGTTGGTGTCCGCCAGCGAACACGCGCACCCTCCGCCGCCCGCGGGCGGGTTGTCGGTGACGACCTCAGGCGCGCCTTCCTCGCGCAGCATCTCGAGCCGGCGCACCGCCAGCCCGATCGGCGGCGGCGGCAGCACCGACGACCCGGTGCCGGTGGCGAAGTAGCGGGTCCAACCCTGTTCGGTCAGCAGCAACGCCGGCGTGGTGGCGCGGTCCGCGCTGCCCGCGCCGCAGTAATACGTCAGGGACGCCTCGTGGACGTTCGACACGTTGGGGAGGTCCTGGTTGAAGCTGAACGCAGGGTCCTTGTTCATGTCCAGCGGCGACAGCGTCGTGTAGAGCCGTGTCAGCTTCGGGTACTTGTCGAACAGCGCGCCCGCGTCCAGCGTCGGCTTGACGATGCGGTCGAAGATCTCCTGCGCGGCTGCCGACGGGTTGAACGTGGCGCCGGGCCAGCCGGTGAAGGCGGTCGGGTAGGTCTGCTGGTAGTAGGTGATGCTCTGGTAGAACTGGGCCGTGGTCAGCGCCACTTGCCCCTGCGCCGCCAGCATCTGCTGCAGGGCCGCGGGGACGGGCAGATAGCGCTCGAGGATCGCAAGCAGCTGGCCCGTGAACGTGAAGCTGATCTGGGGCTGAAACTGCGAGGCGCTCAGCAGAACGCCGAAGCCGTTGTTCTGCAGATACTGGATGAACGCGACCGGGTCCGTGGTGGCGGCCAGCGTCGTCTGCGTGCCGAAGCGGCCTGGGCGGTTCAGCACCTGGCGCATGACCGCGGCGTCGCCCGCGTATTCGGTGACGAACGAATGTTTTTGGGGCGCTTCGCCCACGGCCTGGATGATGACGTCGTTGTAGTTGGCGCCCGATGCGTTCCAGTCGATCGCCATGTCGTTGATCACCGTGTGGTAGTAGTTGCGCGGGATCGCGCGGCCGGTGCCCAGCATCCAGACCTGGATGCCCATGTTGGGTTGCGCCGCCACCGACGTCAGCACGATCGGGATGGTGGGGACGTCGGCGGGATAGCGGAGGACAACCGGCTGCAGGTCGCCGGCCGACTTGCCGGACTGCAGCTTGAGCGCGAGGAAAAACGCGCCGGGGCGGATGTACGCGCCGACGGTCTGGTCGGTGCCGGCGGGCACGAAGTAGCGGTTGTCGGCCAGCCACTTCAGCATGTCGTCCTGGCTGTCGGCTTTGAGCACGGCGTAGTCGTAGGGGCCGACCGAGGCCTGAATGACAAGCGGGCTGCCGCCGGCGCTGTCGGCGGCCCCGTTGCCGCCGGCGCCGGTACCCCCCGCGGTCGGGGAGAGCACGCCGCCGCGGTTCGCGGGGTTGAAGCCGCAGTTGCCGTCGTACTTCTGCACGAGGCGGTATTTGGGCTGCGTGTTGGTGGTCAGCGCCGCGAACAGCTCGTCCGTCCCCAGCTCCATCTCGGGGACCGACGGGAGGGGCAGCAGCCAGCCGAAGTCTTTCGCGTCACCCGCGTACTGAATCTGGATGTGCGCCGTGACGACGCCGTTCTCCATCGCGAAGAGAATCCGCTCGCCCGCCTGGACGATCGGCACGGACGGATCGGGCGGCGTGAAGCAGCCGCAGGCGTTCGCGTCGCGTGAATCGACGGCGAGGAGGGGGAGCACCAGGACGACCGCAACCACCAACCCTCGACCAAGTTTTGAAGATGTCATGAAAGCCTCCAGGCCAGGGCGAAAGCACCTACCGTACCAGTACCTCCAGCATACAGATTTCGGCGCTTTCCGGGCAGCGGCGCGACGGTTTTGGCATGCCGTGGCGCGGCTCATCTCAGTATTCTGAGAGTCGCGCCGGCGGCCGAGCTGGGGCACGATTGGCGCTGCGTGCGAATCATTTCGACGGTGCTGGCTGCGGTGAGCTTGCTCGGCTGCGGCGGTGGCGACCCGACGCCGGAAGAATTTCACACGATCACGAGCGAGCAGCCGGGGTCGTTGCTGGCGGCGGCGGTGACGTCGGACGGCGTCGCGTATCTGGCCGGCGGTGTCACCGGCGGTGGCGCGGCGCTGCTGCTCAAATGGGACGGCACGACGCTGGCGACGTTCCCGACGCCGGGCGCGCACGCGTTCTGGTGGATCCACCGCATCGCCGACGACGACATGGTTCTGGCCGGCGAGTCGGGCGAGGTGTCTCGCTTCGACGGCGCGACGCTGACGCCGATCGCGGTCGGCGCGCCCGCGGGGACGACCTTGTTCGGCGTCTGGGGCGCGACCAGCGACGATCTGTGGGCGGTCGGCGGCTCGTTCACGAGCGGCGGCCCGCGGCGGGTCATCATGCGCTCCGCGGGCGGCAGCTGGCACGCGGTCGATTCGCCCGCCGAGGTCGACGCCGACGTCACGTACTTCAAGGTGTGGGGCGCGAGCGCGTCGGATGTCTGGATCGTCGGCGATCGCGGCGTCGTGCTGCGCGACACGGGCAGCGGGCCGGTGCGTGCCGCGGCGCCCGGCGCCGAACGCTACGTCACCGTCCACGGTTGCGGCGCGGGCGACGTCTATGCCGTCGGTGGCGGCGGCAACGGCACGGCGGTGCACTTCGACGGCGCCGCGTGGGCGCCCGTCGCGCTCGGCGACGTTCCTCTGCTCAACGCCGTCGCGTGTACGGGCGGTGCGCCGTACATCGGCGGCTTCTTCGCGTACGCGGCGCGGCTGACGAACGGCACGGCGCGCGTCATCACGATGCCAGACGAGGTGGCCGACCTGGGGGTTCACGGCATCGCCGTCGGAGCCCGGCGCATCGTCGCCGTGGGCGGCGATCTGCTCGCGACGGCGGCGAACCCGCAGCGCGGCTTCGCCGTCGAAATCCGACGGTAGTCACGCTGGTGGCCGTGACGGCCCGAAGCCCGAAGCCCGAGGCCCGAGGCCCCTTGACCGAACGGCGTTCGTTGCTTGCTGGTCTGGTCGCCAGCTTGTACCTTTGCCGCGGTGGCCGGTACGACGACGCTTCGCTGCTACACGTTCCTGGATGCTCTGCAGCCTCAGCTCGCGAGCTTCATGGGGAAGACCGCGCGCGGGTTCCTGCCCGTGCCGGGGCAGGCGTCGCTGTTCGTCGAGATCGCGCCCGGCATCGCCATCAACCGCGTCACCGACATCGCGCTGAAGGCGACGCGCGTGGTGCCGGCGCTGCAGATCGTCGAACGCGCGTACGGCCTGCTGGAGGTCCACGCCGACGACCAGGGCGACGTGCGTGACGCGGGCGCCGCGATCCTGCGCCACCTGGAGGTGCGCGAGGAAGATCGCATCAAGCCGGCGGTCGTCACCAACCAGATCATCCGCGCCATCGAGGCGTACCAGGCGCAGATCATCAACCGGAACTCGCAGGGGATGATGATCCTCCCCGGCCAGTCGCTGTTCCTGCTCGAGACCGACCCGGCTGGCTACGTCGCCTTCGCCGCCAACGAAGCGGAGAAGGCGGCGCACGTGTCGCTGGTGCAGATCCAGCCCTACGGTGCGTTCGGGCGCCTGTGGCTGTCGGGGCCGGAGGCGGAGATCGACGCCGCTGCGGCGGCGGCGATCGCGGCGATCGAGGGGCTGGCGGGCCGCGCGGGCGAAAAGTTCGTTGATCGATAGACGAAGAACAAAGAGAGGGTAAGGACCATGGCAGACGCGCTGGGAATGATCGAAACCAAGGGCTTCGTGGCGATGGTCGAGGCGGCCGACGCCATGGTCAAGGCGGCGAAGGTCGAGCTCGTCGCCTACGAGAAGATCGGCGGCGGTTTCGTCACCGCCATCGTCCGCGGCGACGTCGCCGCCGTGAAGGCGGCGACCGAAGCGGGGCAGCGGGCGGCCGAACGCATCGGCGAGATGGTCGCCGTCCACATCATTCCGCGTCCGCACGCCAACGTCGATCAGGTCTTGCCGCTCGGCCGCACGGGCAACACGCAGGGCTAGCGGCTAGCGTCGGTCATGGCATCGCGCCCGTTGGTGTTTGCGGGCGCGGGCGTGCTGCTGGTGGGCGTCGCGTTCCTGGTTGCGCGCCCGCGCGTGCCCGATCCGGCGACGAACCCGTACGCGGGCGTGCGCGGCGGCTCGCGCGCCAAGGCCGCCGGGCTGCTGGTGCACTACGCGCGCGTCGGTGACCGCGAGCGGGCCGTCGAGCCCGCGACGGTGCTGCGCGCCGGGGACCAGCTGCGGTTCGTCGTGCGCGGCGAGCGGCCGCGCTACGTCGAGGTGCGGCTGCGCGACGGCGACCAGCCGCCGGCGACGCTGTTCCCGGCCGGCGAGGCCGAGACCCGGCTGGTGCGGCCGGGCGATACGTTGCCCGCCAGCGTCACGGTTGTGACGGGCGGTAGCCGCGTGGTCGTGACCGCGATGTTTTCGGATCGCGCGCGGCCGGTCGGCGCCCCCGGCGACGCCGAGACCGAAGCGATCACGATCGTGATCGCCAAGGAGTAAGGAAGGAAGGTCGCCCGCGCGGGCGACGCCGGGGGCGCGACGGTCGCGCTCCATCTGTCGACGCATGCTGCCGATGAGTCGGCAGATGCGCGTGCTCGCCCGCTCCCTGCCCCGCGTCGGGCAAGTTGCGGCCGCTGTTTGCGTGCTGGCAGCGGCCGGGTCGCAGGCGCGGGCGCAGTCCGTACAAGGCTTCGCCGACAACCGCTTCGAGCCCGCGGGCGCGGGCAGCGAGTGGCGAACGCTCGAATCGCTGCGCTTCGACGGCCATCTGCGGCCGGCGCTCGCGCTGGTGCAGAACTGGGCGTGGAAGCCGCTGGTGGCGTACGACCCCCAGGGTGACGAGACCGGCGCGCTCATCCGACAGCAGCTGATCTCGCACCTGGACGCCGCGGTCATGTTGTGGGACCGCGCGCGCTTCGACGTCAGCCTGCCGCTGGCGCTCGGCCAGACAGGCAGCGCCACCGACATCGACGGGCTGACGTACGCGGCGCCGCAGGGCACCGGCGTCGGCGACCTCCGCGTCGGCGGCGACGTGCGGGTGTTCCGTCTGGCGGCGGGGGCGATCCGCGGCGCGGTCGGGCTGCAGCTGTTCCTGCCCATCGGGCAGACGCAGGCGTTCACCAGCGACGGTGGTTTCCGCGTGTGGCCGCGCGTGCTGGTGGCGGGAGAGCGCGGGCAGCTCGAGTGGGCGGCGCGCCTCGGCGTCCACGTCCGACCCACCGACGACTGCCACTGCAATCTGGCGCCGGGCAGCGAATTCACCGGCGCGCTGGCGGCAGGCTGGCGGGTCACGCCGCGCGTGCTCGTCGGTCCGGAGATCTACGGCAGCACGACGCTGTCCGGCGGTCCGTTCGCGTCGCACGCCGCAACGCCGGTCGAGATGCTGATCGGCGGCCAGGTGCTGGTGGCGCAGGGCTGGAGCGCGGCGTTCGGTGTCGCGCGCGGGCTCACCGCCGGCGCCGGATCGCCCGCGGTCAGGATGCTGGCGGGCGTGCAGTACGCGTTTGCGACGGGATGGGGCGCGCGGCCGGTCAAGGCGGCGCCCGCCGACGCGCCACCCCCGTGGGGCGGCGAGCCGTCCACGCCGGAGCCGACCCCGTCCGAGCCGGGCACAGCTGAGCCGTCACCGGCCGTGCCGGAGCCGCCTCCCGCCGATCTGCCGGCGCCGGAGTCAGGACCCTCACCTTGAATCAAACGTCGCGATGGAAGCGCGCGCGGCGCGCCGGTCTGGTCCGGGCTGTCGTGGGCCTGGCGGTGGTGTCGGCCACCGCGTCGGCCAACGCGGTCACGCTGCGCTACCAGGCCAACCAGGCGGGTGACTTCGTTCTCATCGGCAACACGCTGGGACACGACTGCGGCTCGGGCACGCCGGCGCCCGTCGTCGGCACGGTGGGGGCGTGCGGCAACCAGACGTCGGACGAGACGCCGGACGTGTTCTGGCGTTCCGCCGACTCGGCCAGCGCCGCGGCGAACAACGGCATCGCGGTGACGGACGCGCGCTCGACGGCGGTGCTGGCGATCCCCGCTGGCGCCACCATCACGTACGCACGGCTGTACTGGAGCGCTTCCGGCACCAGCGCCGCGGCCGACACGAGCGTCGTGCTCGATCGCGCGGGCACGGGCGCGTTTTCGGCGACCGTCACCGCCGACGCCAGCGCCACCGCCACGACCACGGGCGCCGAGGCCCACGACTACTATCAGTCGACCGCCGACGTGACGGCGCTGGTGGTGGCGAACGGCGTGGGCGCGTACAGGCTCGGCGGCGTCGATGCGCTGCCCATCGTCGGCATCAACGACGAGTCGCGGTTCGCGGC
>Ga0193696_1000637_pt1 | contig 11723 bp, 6 predicted proteins | sample L3m1metaG_FD_145074 | JGI IMG/M metagenome (GOLD analysis project Ga0193696, IMG submission 145074) | Soil microbial communities from a riparian zone of the East river system, Colorado, United States - L3m1 | ecosystem: Environmental > Terrestrial > Soil > Riparian zone | place: USA: East River... | reverse complement strand
TTGTGGTGTGCTGCGGAAACCATGCGCGCACGGCGCTCTCCGCCGAGCGCCAGGTTTCCAATGTGTATCCGTTACCCCACCGTGCAGATTCGCCGACAACCGCCCGTTCGATTTCCGCGGCCCGTACTGCCCATCGCGCATCGCCGGGCCCGGGTGTCAGCGCTCCGCCGTCAAAGCAATGTTTTTGAACGTGGTCGCCAAATTCGCGGCGGAATTCGGGGTGCGCGCGCAACGCTGTGTAGAGCCGTCCGGGAGAGCCACCGGTTTCAGGCGTCCGATCTGTGCTCACGCCGCCGCCGATGCCAAACGTCCACTCCGCGTCCCAACTAAAGAAATGAAATCCCGCGCCTGGAACGCGCCGCCGCGCGGCGTTCCAGTTATGCCACGGCCAATCGCTGTTGACGGCGTAGAAATTGAACATCATGTAATCGATGAAATTCGGGATGTTGAGGTAACGGCTGATGTTCGTGTAGGCGACGTCGTTGGTGATGCCCGCGCCGGCAATCGCGAACATGGTGTTCCAGGCATCGGGAGTTCCGTCGATCAATTCGTCTGAGTTGAATGCGTCATATTCCTCCTTGTCGCCGCCGAGATAATGCGCCGCGTAAGAGGCATCGCCCTTTTCGCCGATGTTATACAAGCCCCAGTAGATCCCATTGAGATAAAGGTGCACATACGTGCCGTGCGGACCGTAGCCTCCCATGGCGTTTTGCGTGTCGCGACACCATTGGTCGCGTTGCATCGTCGAGACTGCGCCTCCCCAGAGCCAATGGTCATTGAACGTCGCATGAATCGTCAGCGTATCGAACTCCTTCACCGGCGAGTCGGGATACAAGTCGTAATCGAGTTTGCCGGGACCGTAGGTGTTCTTGAATAAAACGCGGAACCCATGCTTTGGAACAATGCTCCGGCTCGCGCCGCCCTGGATGCGAATCCCGCAATTGACATGAAAACCTTTTTCTCCGTCTGGCCGCATATATTCCAGCGAGCAGGGGCGTTCCCATGCGATACCCTCACCACCAGGATTTGAGTAAACGCCGCTGACACCAAAGATGTCATCCCACTTCATCACGATGCTGAGCGTGGGAATACCGATCAGGTCGCTCTTGAAGGTGTCGCGATAAAGCGGGTTTTGCGTGATGTTCGTGCTCAGGGTGTAATCGCCGGAAGAACCGCCCGCGTAATTCACGTTCGTGGACTGCCGCTGCACCTGGTCCAGAAAGATATAACTGTGGGTTTCGAGTTTGGTTGGTTCAAAGCCATCCCGAAAACCGATGGCGCGGATAGCCAGCGTATTCGTGATGGAAATTGCGCCGGTGTAGAGCAGACCGTTGGTCGTTGTTGGAACGCTTCCATCCAATGTGTAACGGACGGTGATATCGGGCGTTGCGCTCGTGATCGTCACTGAAAGATTCGTGTTGTCGAACCATCCCCGACCCGGCGTGAAGTTCAGGTTGTCGACGAACGCGTAAAATCCCGCGCTGTTAAAGGTGCCGGGCGTTGGCGTGGAGAAATAATGGTTCGTGAGACCGAGCACTTTGTTTTCCACGAGTTCAGCCAGGATAAGAAAGTCGGAGTCATTGACTGAAACGTTCAGCCCCTGGATCGCCAGCAGGTTCGTGCCCGTTTGAAGCAAATTCAGCCGGCTGGTCAGATCAATGTCTTCGAAGACAACGACATTGGTGTTTGCGCGTGACGTCGTTGCCACCGAGTTCCATTGGGGTGCAGCTGGCACGTTACGACGTGCCACCTCGGTGCCATTCAAGAAAGCCACGAAGCCGTCATCGTATTTCATGCGCAATGTCAGCGAGGAAAACACGGATGGATCGGCGAGATTGAATGGCAAGCGGATGTAAGCCGAGGAGGCGCGGCCCACCATTTGGGTCTGCACATCGGTCGCAATTAAAGGGCGCAAGCTCGATCCGCCTCCGCCCATGGGCAGCGATTTGACTGCGAGTCCGCCGCCAGCGGTGTTGCCGACGAGCCGGCAACTTGCATTGAAAGTTGAGAAACTGCTTGGCCCGGCATAGAACTCGACTTCCGATCCGCCGCCACACTCGTAAAAGATCAAACGCATCGGATAGTCACCGGCGGCGAGGTTGAATGTGGCCAAAGTATCGGCCGGACCTCGCGGTGGTGGATAGGAAAATGTGTTCGCCCCAATCGTCACACTGAACCCGTCGTCGCTGCTCACTCCGAAGGTCCAGAAGCCGCTGGTGGGGATGGTGATTATGCCGGTGGCTTCGGTGACGAAATTATTTTCGTCCACATTGATCGTAAATCCGGGAAACGTCGCATCGCCGGCAAAATTTGCTCCGGTGCCTGTGTTCACGTAATTGATCACTGCGCTATTCTGAGTGAAGACCGCGCCCTGCTGGGAGGGATTTGCCGCCACGCTCTCTGCCGTAGCCAGGTCGCACACGCCGATATTCGCGCGGATGTTCCGCACCGCGAAACCCGAGACGTAAGTCTCATAACCGACGCCATTTTGTCCTGCTCTCCAGTTGCTATCGTCGAATGCCGGAAAGGTCCACGCGCTGAGCGGCGGACCATTGGTCGCCACGAAAACCCGCGCCGGGCTTGTGTTGGATACCAGCTTTGTGACAAGCACGTCCTGGCCGATCCCATACGAGATGTTGGCAACCTGGCGCGGGAATTCCGGAGCAAATTCCGAGGCGACTGTTGCGCCATCGGCCTTCACCAATGCGAGATACTCGCCGCCCGCGCTCAAGCTGAAGTTCGCGTGCAAGGGCGAGCCGGCGACCGCCCGGTTTTTCCCTGATGCGAAAACAATCAAAAAGCTGCCGGGCGACAAGTTGATCGAGGGGAAGCGCCACTTCATGAGATTTCCGGGCGCATCCGTAAGAAACCACCCGTCCATGTTGACGTTGGTCGTACCCGAGTTGAAAATCTCGATCCAGTCCGAGAAATCACCATCCTCATCGCGCAGACCCGTCGTGTTGCTCGCGACAAATTCGGTGATCGTGACCGGCTCGCTCGCCGAGACGCGAAGAATAGAACAAGCGATCAGACCGAGCAAAGCCAGTGCGCGGAAACGACGACAGAAATTCAAAATCGGGTTCAAAACGCGCCGCGCCTGACGTTTGGACAAAATCTGTTCATCGTTCGCATCATCTCAGCTGGGATACGCGAACACATTACCAGATTTTTCCTGTGTCGCAAGACGCGTGCTATGGAAAATGAGCCCCAACTAAAGCTCTGCATTTAGGGCAATTTCCAATCCGCGAAGAGTTTTATTTCGACATTCGTACTTGACCACGTGACTTCGTCAACTAGTTGGACCATTTCAACTCGCTTTCGCTGTAGCAGCCTTCCGTCAGGCACGCGGTAGAGGCACACAGTTCCTGGTGCATCTCCTGATTGACCAGGCATCGCGCCAAGCCACTGACGTTGTCGATATACAACTATTTTGAAGCGTCCATCGGGACTTGCGAAGCCCCGGTACTCACGTCCTGGAAAGACCAAACGTGGGGAGATCACCAGTATTGCAATGGCGGTCACGAGGATCGCCATACAAACCGCAGAGATCGTTTTCCATCGGAGTGCTTTCATTCGAGGATAACTTCTCGCCGAGATGACGGGCACCGGAAAGTATACATAATCGCAGACTCGGTTCCGCGCGTACTTACGGAACTTTCCCGTCTGCAGCCACTAGACCACCTTTTGCGGAATCGACGGTGATTTTGAAGGCGCCGCTGCCGGTGACGATGAATTGGACGCGGACGGATTGCATGCCGGGGATGGAGTCGAGTTCAACGCGCTCGGGACGGCGCTTGACGGCGTCGACACGTTTGAAGAAGCGGTCGGTCACGCGGCCAGAGGAGAGAACTCTTACGCCGGGGCCGGTGAAGGTGACGATGTCGGGCGGGCTGATGTGGTTGCTGACGTCCTGGCCGGTGCGAGTTGGGATGAGGCGCTGGTTTTCGATTGTGATCCAAATTTTGCTGAGGCCGCCGGCGAGTTGTTCGACTTTGATTTCTGTGATGCGGAGGCGAGGCATCTGGTCGGCGTGATAGAGGGTGAAGGCCATGTTGCGATGGCATTCCTCCTCGAGGAGGAATGAAGGGGGCGTGCGGCCCCAGTTCTGGCGTGTGCCGCCAATCTCGATCTTGCCGTAGGTCGGATGATCGAACTCATGCCATTTCACCATGCCTTCCTCCATCAAGACGTACTTCAAGAAGGCGGCGCGATCTTCCTCACTCGAATTGGCGTCCTTTTTGTCGAGGTTGCGCATGTTCCAGAGTTCGTTGCAAAAGGCGATGATGCCGCGCGCGCCGTAGAACCAATCGAATTCGCCGCCCCAAACGGTGTAAAGATCTTTCCAGACGATGGTCGATTTATAGAAGGGGAGCATCTTCTCGCCGCGCTGGGCAATGAATTCAAAGACCTGGTTGTCCTGCGAACGCATGACCCCGCCTTCGCGGCCCGGCGGACGCAGAATCATGCCAGCGGCGTTATGATAGGTTTGCCCGGCGGCAATGTTCGGATGGTCGATGACGAAGTCCGCAATTGCGCGGGTTTCCGGCAATGAAAATGGATATTCATGCGAGCCGAACTGGACATAGCCTGGCTGCCAGTCCCATGCCCAGTTGCGATTCATGTCGTAGGCGCCCACAGGGTCTTCGTTGACGCGGCCATCGCCATCGTTGTCGAGGCCTTCGGAGCCCAGGATTGTGTATTCCCCCTGTTCGTCCGCTTCGACTGGCACCATGAGGAACTCCGGAAATTTCGGATGGCGCTTCCAACGGCCGTTCGGGTCTTTGATGCGCATCAGAGTAATCGTGCCGTCGCCATCGAGATCATCCACGTCATCCTCATCTATTAATCCATCGCGGTCGTCGTCGATGGGCATCGCGCCGGTGCGGGACGAACCGGACGTTTGCCCCGACGTGAGCCAACGGTCGCGGCCGTCCGGATTGATGGTGGGGATAAGGTAAAAGGTGTTGTGGTCGAGGAGGTCGGTCACTTTTGCGAGGCGGCCATATTGATGGCACAAATACCAGGCAGTGTACGCGACCACTTCGCCCCCCTGGACTTCGTTGCCATGGATGTTACCGTCGATGTACATGCCGGGCTTGCGTTTGGCATCGCCGACGTCCTTCGCCGTGACTTCGAGGCACCAAAGCTCGCGGCCCTGAACCGAGCGACCGAGAGAAAAGAGATGCGTTAATTTGGGAAAGGCGTCGTTGAGTTTCTTGAGAATCGCGCTGAGTCCGGCGTGATCATAAAAGCGGTTCCAGGGGACCTCGACCTTGCGGTCGGCAACAATCCCGAGGGCGGGGAAGGCATTGGTTTCCTTTTTGTCGGCGGCAAACAGAGCCCCGGCAGGCAGAAAAAAGATGAGGCAAAGTAAACGGTTCATTTCAAGTTGATGTCAGTTTGGAATGAGCCGCCGAGCATGGAAGTGACACTCAAGCCAACTTTCTGCATACCAGGCGCGTGCACGACCCAGCGCACTTCCTTCATGCCGCCGCTGCCTTCGATCTTGTCGAGCATCACTCGCTTCGTGCCGGAAACGACCGCTTTGTCGTCGAGTTTGATCTCCACGCGCGTGGGAAACACTTCGCGGGTGACGTTGCCTTGTGTGAGCGACGTGGGCAGATAGCCGGTATTTTCGATTTGCACGGTGATGTCGTAGAGTGATTCGCCGAGATTTTTGACTTTGCTGGTGCGCAGACGCACTTCAGGGAATTTCTGCGCAAGCGCTGTTAAGAACTCACTATGCTTTTGTGCGAGACCCTCGACTAGTTGCTCGGGCGGATTGGAGCGGGCGAACGGCGCGTAGCCGCCGACTTCAACGGTTTTACCCGGGAAATCGGGATGATCGATCCTCTTCCACGGTACGAAAGCCTCTTTTGCATTCTCGTCAAACCATTTTAAGACGGCGCGTTCCTCTTCATTGCGGTTGTCGGGTTTCTTGTCGTCCTTCTTTTCATCTTTCGGTTTTTCGGCGTCTTTCTTCTCCTCTTTTTTCTCTTCCTTTTTGCCTTTGTCCAATTCGAGTTGGAGCGTCGCGGTCCATGGACGAGCAGCAAGAGACAGGCGGCCGCGATGAAAGTACATCCAGTCAGAAAGCGTGCCCGCCTCGGAAGCGGGCGGTAGCTCCTTCTTGAGTCCGAGGGCGTCACGCCATGCTTTTCCCAATTCGCGATAGTAGGGGAGATCGTCCGGCTGAAAATCGGTCTGTGGACGTTTGTTCGCGCCCGCAGCTTCGGCTTTCGGCGGTTGAGTGAGGTTATCGGCCGCCCCAAAGGTGAATACGATGGCGATGTTCGGATGCGCGACGATGAAATCGGCCAGCGCGCGCGTTTCGGTCTCGCTGATTTGATTCACGCCAGCATCCGTCGCGAAAAACTTATAATTATACGGGAAGTTGCGATTGAAATTCACGCCACCGAGCGCGTCTTCATTCCACTGCTCATCTTTGTCGTCGTCGCGGCCCTCTGACAAATAGCGCCATCTGCCGACCTCGCCGCGCGCGCGATCTGCCTTCATCAATAAACGCGCGTCGACTGGATCGAGGATGTATTCGCCTTCGGGATCCTCGATGCGCATCCAGGTAATCAGCCCATCATTGTTCAAGTCGTCGGGACCGTCCTCGTCGAGCATGCCGTCGTGATCGTCATCGACGGGCAGGGTGCTTACCAACCGCTCGATCTGGGGCTTCGCGAACGCGGCGTCAGCCGCATCGGCGTTGACGCGCGGCAAAACATAGATGGTTTTCGTATCGAGCAGGCGCCGAACCTTTTCGTCAGTGGCGTACTTCGTGGCGAGGCTCTCGGCCCAGCTTACCGCGCTGAAGCTGCCAGCCAGATCATTTCCTTCGATCCCGGCCACCACGAGCATTGCGGGGCGCTGCTCGATTTTCTTGTCGTCTCCTGAACCAAGGCGCACCAGCCAGACGTCGTGCCCGGCCCGCGATTTGGCGAGACCCGACAGCTTTACGATGGCCGAATGGGTTCCAGCCAGCTTCTTGAGGTCGCTCGCCAGTTCTGGAGTTGACTGATACTTCGCCGCGGAAATGGGAGCCACTGTCGCGAGACAAAGGGCGAACGCGACGATTGGCCGGAGCAACACATCAGTCATTTAATGGCCGCCCAGTCTAGCCGTGGGCAAGGGGGATGTCTATGGCGCGGTTTGTTCCGATCTGACTTAAGTTTTATTGCCGGGAGCCGAAAGACTTATTGGACCCTTTATGGGTGACGCGCTCAAAAGTTTTCAGCGGACTTTCAAGTTTCCCTTCGACCAGCTCGAGCACGGGATGGCGCAGAGGGAAGCGCTCGACGCCGCCGTGAAGGCGACGGTGCAGGCCGCCAAAGAGGTGAGTTCAACTTTCGACATCAAGCTGCAGCGTGATGCCGACGGCCAGCTAATTGGCCGACTTGCTCGCGGTCCCCTCCAAATCTCGATCAGCGGAAGGTACGCGCACAACAAGAGCTTTACCGGAAACGAAAAATCCTCATTTGTCTCCTACACCATCGAAGCGCAAGCGACGTGCTCCAAACTCGAGCACAGCGGTGAGGTCGGCACGCACCTGATCCTCGCGTCGAAAATTGGCGGCGCTGTCGCCGCCACCTTCGTGCTCTGTCTTCTGATGTCGTGGTTCTCCAAGCGAACCGGTTACATATTCTACATGTCGCTGCTTTTCATTCCGATCGTCTGGCTGGGTATCCATGGCGGTGCCAGGCTCGGAAAAATTTTGGCGGCGCGCGTGGAAAACCGGGTGCTTCAGCAACTGGGCCCGGCAATGGATGAATTTGAAAATCTTTGGAACTTTCTCACGACCCGGCTTAACGCCATCACCTGGCTCGAAGCGGCGTAGCTGAACGCATCGCCGGGGCCGCATTCTCCGTTTTCATCGACTCACGATTGCTCCGCGCGACATTTTCCGTATTCTCCGCGCGTGAAGATTTACGATCACCCCACTTTCGAGATGGCGTGCACGCAATTTGATATCGTCGCCGATTATCTCGAAATCCCGGAAAACGACCGCGCGCGCCTCAAGTATCCCAAACGTTCCATCACCGTAGCGTTACCAATTCACTGCGACGACGGATCGACCAGAGTTTTTACGGGTTATCGCGTGCAACACCATCTGACGCTTGGCCCGACGAAGGGAGGATTGCGTTATCATCCCGAGGTGATGCTTGGCGAAGTGGCGGCGCTGGCGATGTGGATGAGTTGGAAATGCGGGCTCACCGGATTGCCTTATGGCGGCGCGAAGGGCGGGATCGAATGCGATCCGCGCAAGCTTTCGATGAACGAATTGGAACGGCTCACGCGGCGATTCACGCAGGAGATGATCCCGTTCATCGGGCCGCAGGTGGATGTAATGGCGCCGGACCTCGGCACCAATGAGCAAACAATGGCGTGGATGATGGATACGTATTCGGTGCACATGGGGCACTCGGTGCCGAGCATCGTCACGGGCAAACCGGTCGGCATCGGCGGTTCGGTGGGTAGACGGGAAGCGACCGGTCGCGGCGTTGGATATCTCGTCAATCGCGCAATGGATACCTTGCGCATGGACGCAGCGAACGCAACCGCGGTGATTCAGGGTTATGGCAACGTGGGTTCGATCACGGCGCTTTCGCTGGCGCGCTACGGCGTAAAGATTATCGCGGTGAGCGATATGTATGGTGGAGTTTTCAATCCCAAGGGACTGGATCTGTGGAAGCTCGACGAACACGTGGCGAAAAACAAAACCGTTTCTGGTTTTCCCGAAGCCGATCCTATCACCAACGCTCAGCTTCTGGAAACGCCGTGCGACATCCTCGTGCCCGCCGCGCTCGAGAGGCAGATTACGGAGGCCAACGCGAAAAGAATCCAGTGCCGCATCCTTGCAGAGGCCGCCAATGGGCCGACGACACCCGAGGCCGATAAGATTCTCGACCAGCGGTCCGAGATTTTTGTGATACCCGACGTGCTCTGCAACGCGGGCGGCGTGATCGTGTCCTACTTCGAATGGGTCCAGGACTTGCAGAGCTTCTTTTGGACGGAAACAGAGGTCGTGGACAAACTTTTCCGCACGCTCGAAGCGGCCTTCACGCAAGCGTTGAACACGAGCCGCAAAAAGAAAATTTCCATGCGGATGGCCGCGTTGAGTGTGGGGGTCAAGCGCGTCTACGAAGCGAAGCGAATCCGGGGCCTGTTTCCCTAGAGCAACTCGGTTCGTAGCGTTCGTAGTGGGGCCTTTAGCCCGTTCGCAGCACGCTCCCAACTTTGACCGCTCTCCGACGGGCTGAAGCCTGCACTACGAACCAGTTGCGGCTATTCCAGTCCGCGGTCGATCAGGTCGTCCTCGTCGAGCCCGAGATAATGACCGAGCTCATGGAGAAATGTCGCACGCACTTCTTCATCGAAGATTTCCAGATCCTCCTCGGCGGCTTCCCGGATGTTTTCCAGATAAAGGATAATCTGTTGCGGGAATGGCGCGGAATGAAGGCCTTCCGGGAATGCCGAGCCGACGAACAGCCCCAGCGTGTCTTCTTCGATGCCTTCGTTGATGAGTTCGGGCGCCGGCTTTCGTTCGTAGGAAACGGTGACTGCCTGCGCTTCGTCGCGCAACGCAGGCGGCAGTGAACGGAGAACCGATGCAACTTCGCGCTCCGCGCGCGCCAGCCATTGTTGCCACTCTGTTGCGAAGCTCATCAGACGGAAACACATTAGATTCCCGCACCAAACGTAGCAGGCCCCTGATCGGTCGCGACAATTTCCGGCGAAAGCGGTTCGCCTTCGCCGCGCAGAATTCGATAGCTCCTGATGAGGATCGAAACTTTCTGGCCGTCGTGCAGGCCGAGTTGCGCATACTCCTCTTTGGTCATGCGGGCGCGCAGGTACAGGCCGGAAGGCAGCTCTACTTCGATGCGGAGCATGATGCCAAGGAAAAATGTGTGCCGAAGAATTCCCGGATAACGGTATTGCGAAGGATCGGGTGAAATCTGCACTGCGAAGGGACGAAACCCGATGCGCAGCTTTTGGCCGTCGGGCCGGTCTGGCGCTGGAAACTCCAGTTCACCAACACGGGCAATCCCGCCGCGCACTTCCACGTCGAGCACATTCATGACGCCGATGAACCGCGCGACGAACTCGTTCGTGGGTTCTTCATAAACCTCGCGCGGGGTCCCAATCTGTTCGAGATTGCCGCGCGAAAAGATTACAATGCGATTCGAGACTTCCATCGCCTCCTCCTGATCGTGCGTCACGAAGAGCGTCGTCACATTAAGATCGCTATGGAGGCGCACCAGCCATTCACGCAGTTCCTGCCGGATCTTCGCATCGACGGCGCCGAATGGCTCGTCGAGCAACAACACGCTGGGCTTCGGCGCCAGTGCCCGTGCAATCGCGACGCGCTGCCGCTGCCCCCCGGAGAGCTGATGAGGAAATCGCTTCTCCAGGCCGACCAGATCGAGGAGTTCCAGGAGTTCGGCAACGCGTTCGCGGATATCGGGCTTCCTCCACTTTTTGATCTTCAAGCCGAACGCGATGTTTTTGAACACGTTCATGTTTTTGAACAACGCGTAGTTCTGGAAGACGAATCCGATATTACGATACTGCACCGAAATATCGTTCACGCGCTGGCCGCGAATGAAAATGTCCCCCGTCGTCGGCACTTCCAGGCCGGCGATCATCCGAAGGACCGTCGTTTTGCCACCGCCACTGGGACCGAGCAAGCCAAGCAGTTCGCCTTCCTTGACCGTAAAGGATACGTCGTTGACGGCGACGACCTCGCCGAATTGCTTGCTGACGTTGCGCAGTTCGATGCTCACTGCGAACCGCGCTGGTGGAGGCTCCGCGCGACGAGAGTTGGCTCCGGAACCGAACGTTGCGCCAGCTCATACTCGCGCTGCTGTCGCCATTCCAGAAACGTTTTGACAACAAGCGTGAGCAACGCCAGCAACGCCAGCAGACTCGCGACCGCAAACGCAGCCGTCATCGAAGCCGCGGCAGGGCTGTGATACAGCTTATCCACGTGCAAAGGCATCGTGTCACTTTGTCCTGTGATTCGCGCGGAAACCACCGAAACGGCGCCAAATTCCCCCATCGCACGCGCGTTGCACAGAATAATGCCATAGAGCAAACCCCAGCGCACCGATGGCAACGTGACCAGCCAAAATGTTTTCCAACCGCCGGCCCCTAATGTGAGCGCCGCCTGTTCCTGTTCGGTGCCGGTGGCCTGCATCACTGGGATCAGTTCACGGGCAACGAATGGGAAAGTGACAAATGTCGTCGCGAGCACCATGCCGGGCAACGCGAAAATAATCTGGACGTCACGCTCGGCCAGCCATGGTCCGAAAAAGCCCTGGCTGCCGAACAACACCACAAACATCAGGCCCGCGACCACAGGCGAGACCGCGAAGGGAAGATCGATCAGGGTCACCAGAATCGGTTTGCCCTTGAAATTGAATTTTGCAATCGCCCATCCGGCCGCCAGGCCAAAAAGTAAATTCAAAGGGACACTGATACCCGCGATTGTCAGGGTGAGGCGAATGGCCGAGCGCGTATCCGGATCGATTAATGCATTGGCGTAAGCTTTCAATCCATGATTGAGCCCCTGCCAGAATACATTGATCAGCGGCAACAGAAGGAACACGACGACGAATGCGAGCGCGATCCAGATAAGAAACCACCTGACGAAGTGCGATTCTTCCGTCGCCCGTTGGGATTTCTTATGCGTGGCGCGGCGGAAAATCTGGGTTTCG
>Ga0193696_1000636_pt1 | contig 11737 bp, 16 predicted proteins | sample L3m1metaG_FD_145074 | JGI IMG/M metagenome (GOLD analysis project Ga0193696, IMG submission 145074) | Soil microbial communities from a riparian zone of the East river system, Colorado, United States - L3m1 | ecosystem: Environmental > Terrestrial > Soil > Riparian zone | place: USA: East River... | reverse complement strand
TTTTGTCGATGACGATGATATAATTTATCCTGAATATGTAGGTGAGTTTATGAAAGCCATCGAACAAAAGCCGGACGCAATAGGTTTTAAAGGGTGGATAACTTTCGACGGACAAAATAAAACCGAATGGAGAATTTCAGTAAGATACCCTTATGAAAAGCGGGGAAATGTTTATCTTAGGTATAATAATCATCTTTCCCCAATTAAGACAGACTTGGCTTTGCAAATTAAATATCCTGATATTACTTTTGGCGAGGATTATGATTATGCCAAGAGGTTAAAGGAAGCGGGACTTGTGCAGAAGGAAGTTTTTGTAAATAAACATCTTTACCATTACGATTATATAACGAAGAAATGACAGCAAAAGAAAAAGCGAGACAGTTAGTAAACCTTTACTATTCGCATAGTAAAAGCCAATCGCAAGCTATTGAAATATGTGAAAGAATTGTTCTTGCCGAAATGTGTAAACAAGTGGATAGCCTTCATGGTCATTTAGCCGATTACGATAAAGCGTTAATTGTTTCTTCTATTAATCAGTTAAAATGGCAACAAGAAATAGCGGTTGAATTGGGTAGGATAAAAAATAAAATTCCGGTTTAATGAAATTGTCTTTGCCATCAGTCACCCTTTTAATTGTCGATAGCGTAAACGCAAAAGGCGCAATAAATGTTTTAGAGCATTGTAAAAACCTTTGTGACTTCGGGGCGGTAAAACTACTTACAGACATTGAAATAGATTACGAGCATAAAGTAACTATCCCTAAACTTAATTCTTTAGTTGCCTATTCGATTTTCATGCTGACAAAGTGCAAAGACTATTTTGATACTGACCACGTACTCATTGTTCAACGTGATGGCTTTATTTTAAATCCTGACTCCTGGAATCCGGCATGGTTAGAATACGATTACATTGCTCCTTTGTTTCAGCAAATGGATAGGGTTGGATCGGGTGGATTTAGTTTAAGATCAAAGAAAGTAATGAACAGGCTTGCTGAAATTACTCCTGAATGGGATTGGTCGCAGAGTCAAGCGGATGTTATTCAGAATATAATGGGGTATTATGAAGACGGGGTAATTAGCTTATCGGGGCAAGGATTTAATATTGCTCCATTACACGAAGGGGCTAAATTTGCACAGGGGGGAAATGAGAATCTTTCCTATTATGTAGAAAAACCATTTGGTTTTCACAGAACTTCTCAGTACATTGACTTTAATACGGGACAGGTTAGTTCTTCTTATGAGAACTTTTTTCAGCAATACCTATGTCTATACTACAAACAGTTTTTTTAAATTCATATCAATTTGGTGGGTTGCAAGACGGAGCAAGGCCGAAGCGGTATTAACTTATTTCTGATGAGTAAAATAATTGATTTAACTGGGCAAGTATTTGGTGAGTTACTCGTAATGGATATTTTCAAACGAGATCGTTATGGCATTTATTGGAGTTGTGAATGTTCATGCGGCAAGTTTACTATTGTTAGAGGAAGTCATTTAAGACAAGGTAAAACAGGCTCTTGCGGTTGTAAGCAAGGCAACCACTTACCAGTTATAAAACATGGTCATGCTATGGGTAGGGATAAAAAAGCATCACCAGAATATTATACATGGCTTGCTATGATGGCAAGATGTAGAAACCCCAAAACAAAACATTACCGACTTTACGGAGGTAGGGGAATAACAGTTTGTGAAAGATGGTTGAAATTTGAAAACTTCCTTTTAGACATGGGGCTTCGCCCGTCTGATAAATATAGTTTAGATCGTTACCCTAACAAAGACGGCAATTATGAACCGGGTAATTGTAGATGGGCAACTATATTTGAACAGAATAGCAATAAGAATAATAATGTTTTCTATGAACACGAAGGAAGAAAACAAATATTAGAAGATTGGGCAAGAGAATTAAATGCCGATCCCGGGAACATTGGCAAAAGAATAAAAGCAGGTCAAAGTTTTTCAGATATTTATAATCATTACAAAAATGTAAAAAAAAGAAATAGGAGGGTTGCGGTATGATTTATCTGGAAAAAACGGATATACATTCGACCCTTTGTACTTGGTTATATTGCCACTTCTGGATGATGTGGAGCTATGAACAAAGGAAAAAGTATTCTTATATTAATTGGCCTAAAGGGAAAAGTTTAAAGTCTTATGAAGATTTACAAAAGTTTACAGAAATACCGAATATGTATGAATGGTATTTTAAACAACCGTTTACATTTAACGGCGATTCATTGGAAGGTGTTTACACTTGGGAACATTGGATTGATCCAGTTTCACCTTCTTTCATGTCACAGCCCCTATCAGTAATTAAAGACTATTATAAAAAAAACCTACACTTCAATGAAGAAACTAACAAAAGAGGCAATGAACTCGTTCAAAAATACAACATTGACTTCTCAAAAACTATTGGAATTACATGGCGAGGAACTGATATCTATCTTGATGGAAGGCCAAGAATCCCGATTGAAAGATATTTCAGATTCGTGGATGAGATTATGGAACGAAACCCAGACTTTCGAATTGCAGTCACAGCAGAAGAAGAACGGGTTATTGATCCATTGCTTGCCAAATATCCAAACGCTTTCCTTATAGAAGAATTTAAACAAGCTCCTTTTGAATCAAAGCACAATCCTGAAAGGTTTTCGCCAATGTCAGGTTATGAACGTGGTTTAGTTCCCGTTCTAATGGTTTGGTTATTTAGTAAGTGCAAACATTACATTAAGAACAGAAGTTCAACAGGGGCGGTTGCAAGTTGGTTAAGTGAGGGAAGGATTGTAAATATTGCACACAGCGAGACATTGAACTATGATAAACTTGATAATGAGGTGGAAATAGAAGGCATTAGATACCCCCTATAATTTGTATATTGTTTATATGAAAGAAATATGGAAATCAATAGCTAATTATGAAGGTCTTTACGAGGTTAGTAATCTTGGAAGAATTAAATCATTTCAAAGAAATAAAGAAAGGATTTTGAATCCAACTAAATTAGATAAGAGTAAGTATTTGAAAATAACTCTTTGGAAGAATAAAGTTCAAAAAAGTTATGACATACACAGGTTGGTTGCTATTGCGTTTGTAAAAAATGAAAACAATTTACCAGAAGTAAATCATCAAGACACAATTAAGCATAATAATTTTTCAAATAATCTTGAATGGTGTACAAGAAAACAAAATGCTGTTCACGCAAGATTAAACGGATTAATGGTAACTCGTAAAGGATCGGAAAATTCATTTGCCGTTTTAACTGAAAAAGATGTTTTAAAAATCCGTGAGCTTCATAGTACGGGCAAATATTTTGTAGCAGATATTGCAAGATTATTTTCCGTCAGTTTTAATTGTGCCGCTTATGCCATTAAAAGAAAAACATGGAAACATATTTAGACCAAGTAGAAATTGAAGGAATAAAATATAAACTTTAAAAATTAAAAAAATGTACACAATTATTTTTGTATCTATTATTTTATTGTTTTGCGCTTTCATTTGGCATTTTGTAAAAGACGATGATTTTGCTTACTGGGATTAATTATGAAAGTAGTAAACTCAAGACAGGAATTTTTAAACTCATTGGACTTAACAGATAAGTATTGCGCTGAGATAGGAGTTTTCAGGGGTGACTTTTCAAAGATGATTTTAGAAAAGAATCCGCTTTATCTTTATTTGATTGACCCGTTCAGAGTAAATGAAGAAAAATATAAAAGCGGTTTAACTACATCTTATTCTGACAGGGAAGATTGGCTATTGGTTAAAAAAAGATTTGAATTTGATAAACGGGTAATTGTTTTAAGGGATTATTCTTACGATGCAGTCAAGACAATAAAGGATAATTATTTTGACTTTATTTATCTGGATGCTTCTCATTTGTACAAAGATGTTATCCAAGACCTTTATCAATGGTATCCAAAAATGAAAAAAGATTCAGTTATTGCAGGGCACGACTACATAAATAACAACGATGACTTTGGTGTAATTGAGGCGGTTGATAAATTTTGCGACATATATAAATTTGAAATGTTTCTTTTTAATGAAAATGGTGGAGACTATGCACTCAGAAGGAAATGAATAATTACTGCGTAATAACAACTATAAACAAACCTACAAAAGCGGTTGAGGCTTTGTATGAGAAGTTCGGGGAAAGGCTGATTGTTGTGGGTGATCGTAAAACTCCTGTGAATTGGAACTACCAAAAGGCAAAATATATTTTAGACGAAGGATGTTGGAATGTTTCAAAGCATATTCCAGATAATCATTATGCCAAAAAGAATATCGGCTATTTGATAGCTATAAAAAACAATGCCGATTTGATTTATTGCACAGACGATGACAACATACCAAATAAAGAATGGGGTTTAAGATTCAAAGAAACCAAAGCAAGTAAATCATTTGGCGAAGGGTGGTTCAATGCTTATGAGCCAATGACCCCAACAAAGATTTGGCCTCGTGGGTTCCCGTTAAATCATGTAAATAAGGGCAAAGAATTATTTGGGGCAAAAGAAAGTGTTGTTAGTTCAATTCAACAAGGGTTAGCAGATGGCGAGCCTGATGTGGATGCTATTTACCGAATGACTAATAACAAACCGAATGAGTTTAAGTATGATCGGTCAATTTACTTGGATAAAAATACATGGTGTACTATAAACAGCCAGTCAACGTGGTGGTTCCCGGAAGCGTACGCATTTTTGTATTTACCAATTAACTGTACTTTCAGATGTACCGATATTTATAGGGGCTTAGTTGCGCAAAAATGCCTTTGGGCTTTGGGACAGGGCGTAACATTTCATTCGCCTTCAGAAGTTTTCCAGGAGCGAAATAAACACGACTTGATGAAAGATTTTATTGATGAAGTTCCAATGTATTTAAATGTCGAAAAAATTGCTACCTTACTACAGGATTTACAATTAAACGGTAGCCCTACTGATAACTTAATTTCTTGTTATCAGGAATTAATAAAACACGATATTTTTCCTGCTTTAGAAATAACTTCAGTCAGGGCATGGGTCAAAGACTTTAATTCTATTTATGGAAAATAGACAAAAACCAAAGGATGAAATGGGGTTTATTTATTCATTATCTCATCCAGATAAACCCGAAGAAATTAGGTATATAGGTCAAACCGAAAGAAGTCTTTATAAGAGACTTTTAAATCATAAAAATTCAGCAAAGAGTGATAAAAGATTAAGAACTCCTATTCAAGATTGGATTTTAAAATTATTGTCTGAAGGATTATTACCAATAATTAATTTATTGCATGAAGTCCCTTTAACCGAATTGAACAATAAAGAGATTGAATGTATTTCAGAACACAGAACTAAGTACAACTTGCTAAATTTATCAAATGGTGGTAAAGTAGAAGGAAGAAAAAAGGGAAGTAAAGCCTCTGAAGAAACAAAAGCTAAACTAAAAAAATCAGCAAGAAGAGGTTGGGATAATAATAAGTTTTTAGATCGTACCGGAATGAGATATGGTAAACTAACTGTAATTAAATACATTGGCAGCAAAAATGGTGTATCTAATTGGGATTGTATTTGTGATTGCGGTAAGTTTAAACAAGTAGATACTTATCAATTCAGAAGAATAACATCTTGCGGTTGTGCCAGAAAATTAAGATGGGACGAAAAGGCAAAGGCAGATTGGAAGGAAAAGTTTAATAATAAAGTTCAGCGTTCTAAAATAAATGGCAGATATGAAGCTATCAGAACTATATAAAAAGTACTACGATCAAAAAACCGGATGGCCTGATAAGGGAACGGTTCATTCCTACATTGAAGTCTATGAAGAAATCTTAGCTCCTTATCGTAAGACAGCTAAGAACATTTTAGAGATAGGTTTAATGTCAGGGGAAAGTTTAAGAATGTGGGATGAATATTTTAAAGGCGAAGTTTTTGGCATTGATTGTTCAATAAAACCTATTGACGGCAAGGCTGATTTAACGAAGGCTATTGAGGACGGTTTATATATTTCAATCGGGGATGCAAGCGATCCTGCAACTATTGAAAGATTTTATAAAGGATTAAAGTTTGATGTTATAATTGAGGATGCGGGACACGATATAAATCAGCAGTTAAATATTTACGATGCAATCAGGCCATATTTATCAGATGAAGGTATTTACATAATAGAAGATGTGCAAAATATTGATATAACTAAGCAATATTTCTATGAAATTGACACAAGCAGAACGGTTAAAATAATTGATCGTCGTTCTGTAAAAGGCCGATACGATGACGTTTTAATAATTATCAAATGAGTGAACCAAGACCATTCAGAAAACCTACTGCGTTTTCGCAGAATAATGAAGAAGATATTATTCTTAATATTTTTAAGCACAAAAAGAATGGGACATTTTTAGACATTGGCGCAAATGACGGGGTAACTCTATCCAATACATTCGCATTAGCCAACTTTTACGGGTGGACAGGGCTTTTAGTTGAAGCAAGTCCAAAGGCTTATGAAAGACTTTTAAAAAACTACGAGTTAATAGATCGGGATTTTGATTTTCAGAATGTAGCTATTGGTAAAAAAGATGGGGTGTTAGATTTCTTTGAATCGGGTGAATTACTTGGCAAAGGTGATGTAGCTTTAGTTTCTTCAGGTGTTCCTGATGAGCTTAAAAGATGGGAAAGTTTAAAAATGGAGTTTGTACCAATTCACGTCCCTATGACTTCTGTGGAAACAATGTTAGCAAGGTCAAGGCATGAAAAATTCGACTTACTTTCTTTGGACATTGAAGGAATGGAGCTTGACGTTTTGCCTCAGATAGATTTTAAGGCACTAAAGATTCAAGTGGCGGTCATTGAGTTCAATGGGAAGGACGAACACAAGTATAATGATATTATGTTCCCTCAGGGCTTTAAATTGGTACATAAGAACATGGAGAATTTAATTTATACTATCTTTAAATAAAAATACCATGTGCGATCCATGCGCTCCTAAATTTATACTAAGCTGTCTAACGGATGAACCAACAGACAGCTTTCTTTTTAATATATCAGGTCTTGCAGCCGGAACTTATTATTGGCGAATAAGTGACGGGAATACTATTTTAACCAAAGCGTTCACTTATGTTGATGGCAATCCGTTAGAAATTCCTGTTTCAGATGTTCCTGATGGGTTTTTTCAGAGTAGAAGAAACTTTACTTTGGAAATTTTAGACCATCCTGGAGACGAACAAGGTATTCAGTTTGTCATTTGCCATCATGTAAGACAAATTTCTTTGGACATAGAATGTAATATTTACCCATCAAATGAGGCGGGACTTTGAGCCATTGTTGCGACCATACCGTTTTTCCTTTTACAAATACGGCTATTATGAACATAGCTTATTCGGTAAATATGCAAAACAGGTTTGGGGTAGTTCCTCATGTGAAGGTTTATCATTTACAGGCGGGTGATTATATTGAGCCATTAATTGAAATTAAATTAGACGGGAATCCGACAACAAACATCCATATTGATAACGGTGGGGCGGCTACAGGTTATGTAAAAATATTCAGATGATTGAACTATCAATACTAATTGCTTTTTCTGTGTTGTTTATTCACACTACAACAACAGAAGGGCATATTTTTGAAGATGTGGCAAATTTCTTAGATACTAAATTACCGGACTGGATAATTAAACCTTTGTATGGTTGTCCTATTTGCATGAGTTTCTGGTATGGATCAGCGTTCTATTTGTTTTATAACGGTTTCGACAAGTGGATAGTATTAGTGGTTTTTTGTGCAGCCGGAATAAATGCGGCTATTGTTAACTTAAATAATTCAATAAAAGATGAAGTTTAAAAACATTACAGAAGCGCAACAATGGTTTGCGAAAAGTAGCCTAAGTGATAAAAGCGCAATCGGTTTTTATAATTGGGCAAGTAAAGAACATTCATATTTGTATGAGTGATTGCAAAGGAGTACATAAAACCCTCATAGATTTTGGGTTTAAAGATTTCGGATATTGTGCTTGTGCATCACGAATAAGAACGTATAAAAAAGGTAGATTTTCGATAAAGGTGTATGGAACTAAATGTTTTTTAAGACTGTTAGATAAAGAAAAAGTAATTAAAAATGGTGGAACGATTGAAGAACTTATTCAGAAGGCCGTTCAAGAACTTGAGACTTCAGGATAAACAAAAGATCATAAAGGCTTTTGTTTACCAGGGGAAGTCTTACTTTATGTTCGATGATATTTTTTCCATCCCTTCAATAAGGGGGCTTCAGGCTTTGGACTACTACGAAGAATTTAACATGAGATGCACGAAGGATTATTTAACCAAATGGACGGAAAGTGTTGAGAAGATTCTAAGCGATAACAAGAAAATAAAACTGATTGACCTTGCTACGTTAGTTAAGCACTTGCAAGAAAGACTTAAAATGATACCTGTTAGTGACCATATTTATAAAATAGCAAGTGTTATATTTTTCGATGATAGCGAAAACCCTTATAACTTTGACAGGGACTACAACCGAAAGAAGATTGAACTTTGGAAACAAGACCCTGAAGTACTATCTTTTTTTTTGCAGACGCCTCTGAAAGACTTGATACCTTACTTAGATTCTCAAGGAGCAAGTTTACAAACTTATTCGGGAGTAGTAAAAGAGTTGAACACGATACATTTTCGAGAAGTTTTAAAACACTTATCGCCGAAAGTCACGACAATAGATATGTAGAAATGGTTTGGTTAAGTGGTGATGATCCTATGAAGATTGAACATTTGGAGCGAATGCCAATTATCGACTATTGGCATTTACTCAACAGAAAATATGCAGCAAATCAAAGGATGGCTGCTGAACTTCAAAAGCTAAAAAGTGGCAGAAATTCTCGTTGAGTTCGTTCCTGACTTCACAAAGTTAGAATCAGGTGTTGACCAATTAGTTTCAAGTAATACCATTTCAAAAGAAATGGCTGCTTTGTTTACGGATGCCGGTAAGTCTTTGGATCAATTCGGGGCAAAGTTTGCAAAGTTGGGAGGCGGGAACACTTTAAAACCGGCTATTGATGCGGCTAAGAAATCAATTAACAGTTTATCAACTTCAGGAATTAAGGATTTAGGTGAACTTAAAAAAAGAGTTGACGGTATTACTAAAAGTTTCATTGATGGATTTGGGGAAGGTGTTGAACAGGCAATGAATGAAGCGGGAGTCTCGGTTAAAGAGTTCAATGATGTCATTAAGAAAACAGAAGAAACAAGCACTTCATTAAAGTCTGAGTTACGGGAAATGACCGAGGCCTTGGCTCAGATGAAGATAAGAGGCGAAGAAAATACTGTCCAGTATCAGGAATTGGCAGCGAAGGCAGGACTTTACAGGGATGCTTTAGGTGATGTCCAAAAAGAGATAAACAAAACTGCTTCAGATACTCGTAAGTTAGATACTGCTATTGAATTTATTCAGGGAATTGCCGGAGCTTTTGCGGTTATGCAGGGGGTGATTGCTTTGGCAGGGGAAGAAAGTGAGGAGTTCCAAAAGACACTTTTAAAAGTAAATGCGGCAATGTCTATACTTGCCGGACTTCAGCAATTACAAAACTTACTTCAGAAGGAATCTAATATTATCAGGGCGGTTTCACTTGTCCAACAAAGGGCAGGAATTGTAGCGACTAACTTGGAAACGGCTGCACAATCCAAAAATGTAGTAATTAAAGGGGCTGCAATAGTCACACAACGTATTTTAAACGCTGTTATGGCTGCTAATCCTGCATTGATAGTAGTTGCGGCTTTGGGGGCTTTAGCGGCTGCATTGGTCTTTTTTACTGGTAAGACAAGGGATGCGGCTGATGTGACCGCAGAACTTAACAGGGAGTTGGAAAAGTCGGCTGATTTTGCAAATGAAAGTTTGGATATTATAGATCGTAGAACAAAAATTGAAGTTGAAAAAGCAAAGCAAAGGGGTGCGGCTGAAACTGAAGTTCAGAAAATAATCAGCGATGGGTTAAAAACTCAGGCTAAGGAATTGGAGTTTTTTGCTAACGAGGCTGCTGCTACTGCAAAAGGATTAAGCACTACTGTTTTTACCCAAACAGAAGGTCAGTTAAATTTAACTTCCAGGTTATTTAATTCAGTCGCTGCGGCTGCTGAAAATTTGAATAATATAAAAGATTTTAAAGTTACTCAGGCGTTTAAAGATTTAAGCAAGTCAGCGAAAGAATCGGTTAATCAGTTGGAACTTGCTACGAGTTCAGCTTTGAAATTTCAGCAACAAATAGCCGAGTTTAATGATAAGGTTGAATTAACGGGGTTAGAAGCACAAACGGCTGCGGCTGAGAAGGCAAGAGAAGCTGCTAAGAAAGCTGCTGAAGAAGCAAAGAAACGTGCCGAAGATGCTGCCAAAGCACAGGCAGAATTAATTCAAAGGGGTTTCGAAGATCAGGTTGCAAAAGAGAAATTGAAATTACTTCAGGTTGAAAAAGGTGGTCAAGATGAACTGAAAGTAAGGCAGGGTATTTTAAAAGCCGAATTACAATTAGCTCTGAATAACGATAAGCTAACTTTCAATCAACGTAAACTTTTAATTCAGCAATTCTTTGCAGACCAAAAAGAATTATCTAAACAACTTCAGGAGAATAATAAAAAACAGGCCTTAGAAGATCAGGCTTCTTTAATATCTGCTCAGCTTGCTGCACTTAATTTGTCCTTTGATGAAAGGGAAAAACTTACTATTGAACAATTAGAAATTGAAAGGCAAATACAGTTAGCTGCGGTTGTAAATAACAAGAGTAAGGAAAAAGAGATTAATGCAAAGTTTGATAAGGAAATTATTGAGCAAAGAAAAACTATTCGTCAGGCTGCTTTCGCTGAGGAGTTGGCAGATTTACAAAGAGACCAAGTAATAAAAAAAGCTCTTTTACAAAATACTGCAAGTGATGAAAATTTAGATATTAGCGAAAGGGCTAAAGCACTTTCTGAACTTTCAAGAATAGAACTTGATGCCATTACCCGCAGAAGGTTATTTAATCAGTCACAATTAAAAGCAGGGTTAATTGACATTGAAGAATATAACCTGAACGCAAAAGATATAGCCAATGATGAGTTCACAACTAAGGCTACACTTGAAAAACAATATACCGACATCGTACAAAGTGAATCCGATAAAAGACTTACTCATTTAAAAGAAACTATCGGGGCTATTGCTGAATTTGCGAGTTCTGCGATTGATTCTTTACGAGGTTTCATGGAAACAATAGCAGCGAATGAAGATAACAGGATTGCAGCCCAAAAAGATTCATTGGAAAGGCTTCGCCAAAACGGTATTGTTTCCCAAAAAGAATACGAAGCAAGGTTAAAAGTTATTGACAGATTGGATAGGCAGAACAAACAAAAGCAAGCCGAAAGGGAAAAGGCAATGGCTTTATTTCAGGCTTTGGTAAATGGTGCTGCGGCAATCGTAGAAGCTGCGCCTGATCCGTTTAAAATTGTTGCTACTTCTATTCTTGTGGCGGCACAAATTGCAGCAATCGCAGCAAGGCAAGTACCTAAGTTCGGCAAGGGTACAAAATCAGCTCCTAAAGGATTCGCTGAAGTTGGTGAAACCGGAACAGAGTTGATTCAAATGAACGGTAAATACTTTGTAGCTGACCATCCACAGGTTATTTGGATGAAAGGAGGCGAAAGGGTTTACAATCCAAATGAAACGAAAGATATTTTAACTCCACAGGCAAACATGACGGTTATAAATAACTCAAATGGTCATTCAAAAGACCTACAAATAGATTACGATAAAATGGCTAAAAAATTCGGTGATGAAATAGCCAAG
>Ga0193696_1000635_pt1 | contig 11742 bp, 11 predicted proteins | sample L3m1metaG_FD_145074 | JGI IMG/M metagenome (GOLD analysis project Ga0193696, IMG submission 145074) | Soil microbial communities from a riparian zone of the East river system, Colorado, United States - L3m1 | ecosystem: Environmental > Terrestrial > Soil > Riparian zone | place: USA: East River... | reverse complement strand
GATCACCTTCACCGGCTCGGGCGGCGTCGGTTGGGGCCTGAAGGAGCGGGCGCCGAAGAAGAAGGTCAGCCTCGAGCTCGGCAACGCGACGCCGGTGATCGTCACGGCCGACGCGGACATCGAGGCGACCGCCGCGGCGATGGCCGCGAACGCGTTCGCCTTCGCCGGCCAGAGCTGCATCTCGGTGCAACGCATCTACGTCGAGCGCCCTGCCTACGAGCGCTTCGTCGAAGCATTGGTCCCGCGCGTGCGCGAGCTGACGGTCGGCGACCCGGCCGACGAGGAGACCGACGTGGGGCCGGTGATCGACGCCGGAGCCAAGGAGCGGATCCTCGCCTGGATCGACGAGGCCAGGAGCGGCGGCGCCGAGATCCTGGCCGGCGGCGAGGAGCAGGAAGGCCTGATTCAGCCAACAGTGATCGCGAACGCCTCACCCGAGCTGAAGGTCAGCTGCCAAGAGGTCTTCGGCCCGGTCGTGACGGTGAACCCGGTCGACTCGCTGGACGAGGCAATCGAGCTCGCCAACTCGACGCGCTACGGCCTGCAGGCCGGGATCTTCACGACCCGTCTCGACAGCGCCATGCGCGCGGCGCAGGAGCTCGAGTTCGGCGGCGTGATCGTCAACGAGGCGCCGACCTTCCGCTCCGACCAGATGCCCTACGGCGGGGTCAAGGACTCGGGCAACACGCGCGAGGGCCCGGCGTACGCGGTGCGCGAGCTGACCGAAGAGCGGCTCGTGGTGATCGACCTCTAGTGGTCGGTCTCGCGATCGCGTTGATGGTGATCGGGCTCGTCTTCGGGTTCGTGATCCCGTGGGTCGGGATCGTGGTCGGCCTCGCCGGGGCGTTGTTGTTCATCGGCTTGGTCACCGGCTTCGGGCGCCGGGCCGCGTCGGGGTAGGGCGTCCAACGCCACTGCTAGACTCGCGCCGCTTGTGGTGCGTTTTTCCCTGCTAAACCGGCGGTCCAGGAACAAAGCCGCGGCGGGGCCGCAGCCGGTCTTCCGGCGAGCGCCTTCGCCGGGCGCCCTCAGGCGCGAGCGGCGCGTGATCGTCAAGGCCCGCGAGGAGCGGATCCGCCACCTCGGCGGGCTGACGCTGGAGATGTACCGGCGTTCGAGCTTCCGCGACCAGCTGCTGATCGATCAGTGCCGCGAGATCGTCGCCCTCGAGGACCGGCTCCACGAGCTCGACTCGATGCTCGAGTCCGTCGCAACCGCGCGGCGAGCGCCGGCGACCTGCGAGTGCGGCGCGCCCGTTCCGTGGGGATCGCACTTCTGCGCCAATTGCGGCCGCCCCGTGGGCGCCGAGGCAGTGGTCGCCTGCGCGGGCTGCGGGCATCCACTCTCGGCCGACGCGACCTTCTGTGCGCACTGCGGCCGGCCGGTCGAGACGAGCGACGAGGCCGAGCCGGCACCGGAGCCGGAGCCGGAAGCCGAAGAATCGCCGGTCGACGAGACGATCCTGCACTCGTCCGATCCCTGGGAGCGCTGAGTGGCACAGCCCGAGGACGACCGGCGCTGCCCGCGCTGCGACACGCCGTACAACGAAGGCCAGGAGTACTGCCTCGAATGCGGCGAGCGGCTCCCCGCGCGGCCGAGCCTGGTCACCCGGCTCGGCGCACGCTGGCGCCGCCACCTGGGCTGGTACCCGGGCGACTGGATCTGGCCCGCGCTGCTCGCGCTCGTGGTGGCGATCGTCGCCGGCGTCGTCTCGGCCGTCTGGCTCGCCGACGACTCGAGCTCGGCCAGCGACACGGTCGTCCGCACAGAGGTCGGCTCCTCGACGAGCGTCACGACCCAGACGGCGCCGGAGCCGACCACCACGGCGCCCACGACGACCGCCACGAACGCGGCGCCCCCGCCACCTCCGCCGCCGAAGCCCGCCCTCGTCGCGTGGCCGGCGACGAAGAGCGGCTGGACGATCGTGCTCGACTCCGTGCCGACCACCAACGGGCGCGCCGGAGCGGTCGCCGAGGCCAAGCAGGCGCTGCGTCTGGGCCTGAAACCGGTCGGCGTGATCGACTCCTCCGCCTTCTCCAGCCTCCACCCCGGCTACTACGTCGTCTTCTTCGGGATCTACGACAACGAGCCCGAGGCGCAGAGCCACGTGATCGAGGCGCACCGCCGCAGCTACCGCGAGCCGTACCCCCGTCGGATCACCCGCTGACGTTTACCGCCAAGCAAACGGGGTAGCCGACTTTGTAACACGGCTCTGGTTCGTTAGACTCGCGTCACGGCCCAGCGCCACGCAGAGGGTTAACCGCCTATTAACAAAGCTTTGCGGGAGATCAACACAAGCCGGAGATACTGACGATGGACGAGCGAACGCTTCAGATTCAAGCCTGCATGTATCAGTACTCACGCGCCATCTACCGGTCGATCAAAGACCTGGTCGACCCGTACGTGACGGGTGAGACCCGGGTCCAGTACCGGCGCGAGGTGCTCGAGGCCTGCGAGCAGACCATGGAACGGCTCGCCAAGGATCCCCTCTACTTCGCCAAGCCCGACCGGGCCCTCTTCCAGGACATCCGCCGCTACTTCCCGATCACCTGCCAGGCGCAGGTGGCCTGGGCCGTGCGCGAGGGCGTTGCGGCCGCGGTCGCGTTCATCGAGAGCCAGATCGAGGCCGGCGCTTTCGACGGCGGAGTCGCCCGCTGCCGGGCGACGACGCGCAAGGGCAAGCCATGCCAGCGCACGCCGCTGCCCGACCGCGACTACTGCCCGTCGCACCAGCACCTCGAGCGCTCGAAGGTCGCGGCGTAGCCCGCACCCCGTCTAGGCGATAGTCTCGCTACGGGTGTCGCATGACACGGACAAGCTGATCCGTCAGCTCTCGCTCGTCGCCTTCTTGATGGCGGAGCGGCGGGCGGTGACCGCGCGCGACATCAAGGGCCAGGTCGAGGGCTACCAGGAGATGTCGGACGAGGCATTCGCGCGGCGCTTCTACTCCGACCGCGCCGAGCTGATCGCGCTCGGCGTCCCGCTCCACTCGCAGCGCGACGAGTACACGGGCGAGGAGCTGTACAACATGCGCTCCGAGCGCTACTTCCTGCCGCCGCTCGAGCTGACCGACGACGAGCTCGCGGCGCTGCAGACCTGCCTCTACCTGCTCGAGGGCAAGTTCGCCTACGCCGAGCCGCTGAGGCTCGCGCTGCAGAACCTGGCGCTCGGGCGCGAAGGCTTCGCCGAGGCGCCCACCGACACGGCTCTGCGGGTCGAGGTGCTCGACCCCGAGTACTCCGTCGAGATGCAGGGTCGCCTCGGGAAGCTCGAGGCGGCGATCTCGAAGCAGCGCACCGTCAAGTTCCCGTACTGGTCGATCTCGCGCGACGAGGAGCGCGAGCGCAACGTCAACCCGTACGCCCTCTTCCAGGACGGCGGCGCCTGGTACGTGGTCGGACTCGACCTCGACGCCGAGGACGAGCGCACCTTCCGCGTCTCGCGCATCCGCGGCGAGATCCGCTTCGCCACGCGGCGGGAACGCGACTTCCGGCTGCCGGCCGAGTTCGACGTCGACCGCTACCGCGGCCGCCCGCCGTGGCAGATCGGCGACGCCGCCGGGGAGGCGCGGATAGAGGTCGCCGGTGACACGGCCTGGTGGGTCGAGCGCACCTTCGGCACCAAGGTCGAGGACGGGGTCTTCGTGACCGAGTACTCGAGCCTGCCGCTGCTCGCCTCCTGGGTCCTGCGCCAGGACGGCCGCGCGGTCCCGCAGGCGCCGGACGAGCTGCGGAAAGAGGTCACGCGGGCGCTGAAGCTCGTGCGCGAGCGCCACGAGGGCGCTCCCGAAACGCTCGCCGCCGAGACTGCTCCCGAGGCCGAAGAGGACGCGATCGAGCGACCGACCGCGCCGGTCCATCCCGAGCGCTTCGCGGTCCTGCAGGCACTGCTGGCCTACCTGCTCGACCGCTGCGGCGAGGACTCGCAGGCCGAGTTCCCGGCGCAGGAGCTGGTCGACCGCTTCAACATTCCCTTCGAGTCGCTCGAGGAGCACCTCTCGCTGCTGAACCTGGTCAACTTCGGCGGCGGCTGTTACGCGGTCTACGCCGAGCTCGACGGCGACACGATCCGGGTGGACAAGGAGCTGTTCGGGGACACGTTCCGCGCGCCGCCGCGCTTGACGCCGCTGGAGGCGCGAGCGATCCGGCTGGCGCTCGAGTTCGTCGGGCCGATGATCGCAGCCGACGCGGGCTCGGCGCTCGACCGCGTCCGAGACAAGCTCGAGGAGACCTTCGGCGAGTTCGAGCTCGCGCAGACACCCGAGCTCCACGTGCAGCGCGCCGAGGAAGACCTGGTCGGCACGCTCAGCCGCGGTCTGCGCGAGCGGCGGCTGGTCGAGATCGACTACCTGAAGGAGGGCGAGGAAGAGGTCTCGACGCACCTCGTCGAGCCGTACTCGCTCGAGCGCAAGCTGCCCTACTGGTACGTGCACACGTGGGACCGCACGCGCGACGGCGAGCGCTCGTTCCGGCTCGACCGGATGCGTAGCGCCCGGATCCAGCGCGGGCACTTCGAGCCGCGCGAAGGCTTCGACCCGCACGAGTTCCGCGACGCCCGCCCGGCGCGGATCTGGTACTCGCCCGAGATCGCCCGCTGGGAGCTGGAGAAGGGCGCACGCAAGCTCGCGGACGGCTCGGCGGTCGCCGAGCGGCCGGTCGGCAGCCCGGAGTGGCTGGTCGGCGAGATCCTGAGCTACCGGGGCGAGGCAGTCGTGCTCGAGCCTCCGGAGCTGCGCCGCGAGATCGTCGCGCGCGCCAAGGCCGTGCAGCGGGAGCTGGGCCTGACGCGCGTGCGGGTCGCCTAGCCCGCCAGCGGCAATTCGAGCGTGAACGTCGCGCCCTGCTCGGGTGCGGACTGCACCTCGAGCGCGCCGCCGTGAGCCTCGGCGATCGAGCGCGCGATGAACAGGCCGAGGCCGGTTCCGGGGCGGGTCGCGTCGCCACCCGTGACGCGGCCGAACTTCTCGAAGATCAGCTTCTGGTCGGCCTTCGCGATCCCGGGCCCCTGGTCACGGACGTCCACGAGCACGCGGCCGTTCTCCTGGTAAGCGCGGACCTCGACCTCGCCTTCGACCGGCGAGTACTTGACCGCGTTGTCGATCAGGTTCGTCAGCACCTGACGCAGGCGGTCGTGGTCGCCGCGGATTTCCGGCAGCGGCAATCGCACGTCGGCGCGGAGCCGTACCTCGTCCTGGCCGAGCTGCGCGGTCGACACGGCGTCGTGCACCAGCTGCCCAAGGTCGACCTCCCGGAAGCGGAAGCTGAACGTCCCTGCTTCGATCCGGGAGGTGTCGAGCACGTCGCCGATCAGCTCGGCGAGCCGGTTCGTCTCGCCGGCGATCAGCTCGAGGAACGACTCGCGGTGCTCGGGCGAGAGCTCCCGCCAGCGCTGCTGGAGCGTGCGGGCGGCCCCGATCACCGCGGCCATCGGCGTGCGCAGCTCGTGCGAGACGAGCGAGACGAAGTCGGCCCGCAGCGCCGAGAGGCGCCGGAGCTCGTCGACCGTCTTGCGCTCGCTCTCATAGGCGCGGATGTTCTGCACGGCGCTCGCCACGAGCCGGCCGAGCAGGCCCGCGAGCTCGATGTCGTCGGGGCTGAACGCGTCGCGCTCTCGGCGCACGAGCGAGAGCATCCCGATTGCCCGCGCCCCCTGGAGCAGCGGCGTGGCAAGCCGGCAATGGAGGCCGAGCGCCAAGAACTCGTCTTCCTCGGGGTAGTCCGCCGAGCTCATGTCGCGCCGGTAGATCGTCTGGTTCGTGCGCAGCAGCTCCTCGAGCAAGGTCCCGTGGATCGGACGGCCCGAGCCGGGCGGCAGCACGTCCTCGGCGCCCTCACCGGCGACGGCCATCACCTGCGCGACGCCGTTCTCGCTGAGCACGATCGCGATCCGGTCGAACGGCAACAGCCCCCGCACCTCCCGGATGAACGCGTCGAAGGCCTGATCGAGCTCGAGCGAGGAGTTGAGCGCACGGGCGCAGCGGTTGGCGGACTCGAGCACGTCGGCGCGACGGCCGAGCTGGTCGCGCAGCTTCTCCGCCTCGGCGGCGCGCGCCTCGGCGACCGTGCTCTGGCCGAGCAGGCGCAGCATCAGCCAGCCGACGATCAGACCCAGCAGCACCTCGATCCCGAGCTGGAACGTGACGTAGTCGACCCGGTACGTGCGCGGCGGAAACCGATCGGAGCGCAGCCACTCGAAGCCGGCCATCACCGGAGCACTCGCCGCGGTGAGGGCGAGCGCGCCCACGATCCCGTAGCGCAGCGCGGCCTCGACGAGCGGCAGGTACATCACCTGCCGGACGGGCGAGGCCTGCTCGAAGCTGTAGATCAACGTGTAGGCCGAGGCGACCGCGAAGTCGAAGGTGAGCGCTGCGAGCCCGATCCGCTTCAGCGTTCCCTTGGGCCAATCACGCCGGCTGACCGCAAGGAACGCCAGCGCTCCGAGGCCGAAGATCGCGGTCGTGATCCAGGCCCAGAGCTCGTAGTCGGGCGGATAGTGCTTGGCGATCGCGACCTGGAAGACCGCGAACGGGAAGGCGCCGAGCCGCACCCAGCCGATCCAGCGCTCGACGTCGCGCAGCCGCCGCAGCTCGCCGTTCACCGAAGCCGCTCCAGTGCCCACTCGGCGTGCTCGCTGAGCAACCGGTCGTCACCGTCCGCGAAGGGCTCGGCCAGCGAGGGGTCGCCTCCGGTGTTGCCGAGCGCCACGAGTGCGTTCCGGCGGAGGAAGCGCGGGTCGTTGCGCGGGACGAACAGGCGGTCGTAGCGGGCGGCGAGCTCCGCGTCGCCGGTCTGGAGCCAGTCGGCGAGCGAGACGTGTGCCTCGGCTAGCACGCTGCGCGTCCCAGGATCACCCGCGCGACGCTTCTCCACGCCGCGATTCCACGGGCAGACGTCCTGGCAGATGTCGCAGCCGTAGACGCGGTCGCCGAGCGCTTCGCGGATGTCCTCGGGCATCGGGTCGGCCGACTGCGTCCAGTACGAGAGGCAACGGGTCGCGTCGAGCACGCCGGCCTCCTCGAGCGCGTCGGTCGGGCAAGCGTCGATGCAGAGCGTGCATGAGCCACAGCCCGCGTCGAGCGGCGGCGTCGGCTCCAGCTCGGCGGTGGTGACCAGCGTCCCGAGCACGACCCACGAGCCGTGGCGCCGCGTGATCAGCATCGTGTTCTTGCCGTAGAAGCCGATGCCGCCGCGGGCAGCCGCCTCACGGTCGACGTGCTGGTTCGCGTCCACGAGCACGCGGTACTCGCCGCCGAGCCGACGGCCGAGCTCGTCCAGCCGCTCGCGCAGAACGGCGTACGCATCCCACCAGGTGTAGCGCGGCAGCCGCCCGTGTCCCGGCGGTGGCTCCTCGCCCTCGAGCCAGTAGCAGAGCGCGGCCGAGACAACCGTGCGCGCGCCGTCGAGCAGCGTCTCGGGATGGCACGAGACCTCCGGACGGGCCATCGTGAAGCGCATGTCCGCAAACAACCCGCGGGCGCGGCGCTCGAGGATGTGCCGCTCGGTCTCCTCGTAGGGCCCGACCGGGGCCGCCCCGACCGCGTCGAGGCCGAGCTCAGCGCCTAGCCTGGCCAGCTGTTCACCCTGCATATGGGAGATTGTGCCCCGGATGAAGGCAATTCGGATCCACGAGGACGGCGGGCCCGAGGTTCTCCGCTACGAGGACGCGCCCGATCCCGAGCCCGGGCCGGGCGAATCGCTCGTCCGTCTGCGCGCTGCTTCTCTCAACCATCTCGACCTCTGGATTCGCAAGGGCCTCCCTTCGGTGCCCAAGCCGCGGATCCTGGGCGCGGACGGCGCCGGCATCCGCGAGGACACGGGCGAGCGGGTCGTGATCATGCGTGCCGTCCATGTGCTCGGCGAGCACATCACCGTGGTCGGCGAGCACATGGACGGCACGCATGCGGAGCTGGTCGCCGTGCCCGAGACGAACGTCTACCCGCTCCCGGACGAGCTCTCCTTCGAGGAGGCCGCCGCCTTTCCGCTGGTCTTCGAGACCGCCTACCGGCTGCTCGTGACGAAGGCGCAGTTGCGCGAGGGCGAGTGGGTGCTGCTCTGGGGGATCGGGAGCGGCGTCGCCCTTGCCGGCCTGGAGATTGCGAAGTCGCTCGGTGCCCGCACGCTGGTCACCTCCTCCAGCGATGGGAAGCTCGAGCGGGCGCGCTCGCTCGGCGCAGACGCGACCGTCAACCACGTGACCGGCGACGTTCGCGCCGCCGTCAAGGAGGCGACCGAGGGCAAGGGCGTCGAGGTCGTGCTCGAGCACGTCGGCGAGGCGACCTGGCAGACCTCGCTGCAGTCGGCGCGCGCAGGCGGCCGGATCGTCGTCTGCGGGGCGACGAGCGGCCCGAACCCGCCGGCCGCCCTGCACCGGATCTGGTGGAAGCAGCTGACGATCTACGGTTCAACGATGGGCACCCGCGAGGACTTCGAGGCGGCCTACGAGCTGGTCGAGAGCGGCCGGGCGAAGCCGGTCGTCGACTCTGTCTTCCCGCTCGCGGAGGCGCGCGCCGCGCACGAGCGGATGGAGGCAGGCGAGCAGTTCGGCAAGATCGTGCTGACGATCCCGTGAACGTGCGGCGGCCACTGGCCGGGCTCCTCGCCGGCGCCGCGCTGATCGCGCTCGTCAGTGGCGCCATCTACGTGCTCCGCGACCACGTGCCCGTCCTCGGCCTCGCAGTCCTCTACCTCCTGGCCGTGATCCCGGTGGCGGTCGTCTGGGGCCTGGTGGCCGGAGTCGGCGTCTCGGTCGCGAGCATGCTCGTGTTCAACTTCTTCTTCCTGCCGCCGGTGCACACGCTGCGGCTGGACGAGTCGAGCAACTGGTTCGCGCTCGGCGTGTTCGTGGTGACGGCGCTCGTCGTCAGCGAGCTCGCTGCGAGCTCCCGGCGCCGGGCGAACGAATCGGCCCTGCTGGCCGGGATCGCGGCCTCGCTGCTCGAGCATCCCGACCTCGCTCCGGAGCTCGACCGAATCGCGGCCGAGGCCGCGCCGGCATTGCAGGTCGAGCAGGCGACGATCACGGTTGGCGACGCTGCGCCGAGCGCAGAGGGCGAGCGGCAGCCGCTATTCGCCGACGGTCGCCGCGTGGGCACGATCGTCCTCAAGGGGCCGCGCGGGAGCGGCGCCGCGGCTCGCCGGCGGCTGCTCCCGGCGCTGGCCTCGCTGCTGGGCGTGGCGATCGACCGCGAGCGACTGGCCGACGAGGCGCTCGAGGCCGAAACGCTGCGACGGTCCGACGCGGTCAAGACCGCCGTGCTGCGCTCGGTCAGCCACGACTTGCGGAGCCCGCTGATGGCGATCCTGACCTCGGCGAGCGCGCTCGCCCGCGGCGACCTCGATCTCGACCAGGACGACCAGCGCGAGCTCGTGGCCACCATTCTCAACGAGGCAGACCGGCTCGACCGCGTGATCAGCAACCTGCTCGACCTCTCGAGGCTGGAAGCCGGTGCGGCCGAGCCCCAGCCCGAGGTCTGGCCCGTGGACGAGCTTGTTGCGCAGGCGATCGGCCAGCTCGGCGAGGCCGGCGGGCGGATCGAGGTCGAGCTGCCCGAGGAGTCGCCGGCCGTACGGGTCGACGCGCAGCAGATCGAGCGCGTGCTCGTGAACCTGTTCGAGAACGCGCTCAAGTACTCCCCCGAGCCGGAGCCCGTTCGAGTGCAGCTGGCGGAGGCGGCCGACCGCGTGCTCGTGCGGGTCGTCGACCACGGGCCCGGCGTCTCCTCGGACGACCGCCAGCGCATCTTCGAGCCGTTCCAGCGCGGCCGGGACGGGGCGCGCGGCGCCGGGCTCGGGCTCGCGATCGCCCGAGGCTTCGCCGAGGCGAACGACGCACGCGTGTGGGCCGAATCGCGGCCCGGCCAGGGCTCGACCTTCGTGCTCGCCCTTCCCGGCGCAGGTGAGCTGTGAGCGGCCCGCGGATCCTGGTCGTCGACGACGAGCGTCAGATCCTGCGCGCGCTGCAGACGAGCCTGCGCGGCGCCGGCTTCGAGGTCGAGACCGCCGAGACGGCCGAGACGGCGCTGGCCGCAGCGGCGATGCGCCCGCCCGAGGCGCTGATCGTCGACCTCGTGCTCCCCGACGGAACCGGAACCGAGGTCGTGCGCGAGCTGCGCACCTGGAGCTCGGCTCCCGTGATCGTGCTCTCCGCGGTCGGCGACGAGCGCGAGAAGGTGGCCGCGCTCGACGCGGGCGCCGACGACTACGTCACCAAGCCGGTCGGGATCGACGAGCTGATCGCGCGGCTGCGGGCGGTGCTGCGGCGAGTCACGCCTTCGGCCGAGCCGGTGCTGACGATCGGCGAGCTCGAGCTCGACCTGGAGAAGCGCGAGCTACGGGTCGGCGGCAAGCCCGTGCACCTGACGCCGCACCAGTTCGATCTCCTGCGCGTGCTCGCGCTGAACGAGGGCAAGCTGCTCACCCACCGCGCGATCCTGCAGGAGGTCTGGGGCCCCGGCTACGGGAGCGAGTCGAACCTGCTGCACGTCCACGTCTCACAGCTGCGCCGCAAGATCGAGCCCGACCCTGCGCGGCCGCGCTACCTGCTCACCGAGCCAGGCGCCGGCTATCGGCTCGTGGATCCGGCCGGGCGGTAGTTCAGGAAATCTTCAGGCGGCCCGCCGGAGCCTTCAGGCGGCGTTCAGCCGGCTCGTCCTAGCGTCGATGACATGTACGACCTGGCTGCGCTGGCGATCGCTCTGGCCTGTTTCGCCTTCATCTTCGCGCTGCTCTACGTGCTGGAGCGCGTCTGATGTCCGCATCGGACATCTTCGGCCTCGTCGTCGCGGTGCTCGTCTTCGCGTACCTCGTTTATGCGCTGTTCCGGGGAGAGCGCCTGTAGATGGGCCAGGGAATCGCCCAGATCCTCGTCTACGCGATCGTCCTGATCGGGCTCTCGTACCCGCTCGGCGCCTACATGGCGCGGGTCTACGCGCCCGGCTTCCGGGTTCGCTGGCTGAGCGGCATCGAGGGCGGCTTCCACCGCCTCGTCCGCGCCGAGCCGGGCCGCGACCAGGACTGGAAGAGCTACTCGAAGAGCGTGCTCGTCTTCTCGATCGTGTTCTTCGGCCTCCTCTACGCGATCCAGCGGCTGCAGGGCCACCTATTCCTCAACCCCGACCACCTGCAGGGCGTCCCCTCGCACATCGCGCTGAACACGACCGCCAGCTTCGTCACGAACACCAACTGGCAGTACTACGGCGGCGAGTACACGATGTCGTACCTGTCCCAGATGGCGGGCCTGGCCGTGCAGCAGTTCGTCTCGGCTGGCGTCGGAATGGCCGTCCTGGCCGCCGTGATCCGCGGTTTCAGCCGACGGAGCTCGCAGGAGCTGGGGAACTTCTGGGTCGACCTCTACCGCTCGCTGACCTACATCCTGCTCCCGCTCTCGCTAATCCTTGGCGTGATCCTGGTCTCACAGGGCGTGCCGCAGACCTTCGCCGGCCACGCGACGGCGCACACGCTCGAGGGCGCGGCGCAGACGATCGCCCGCGGCCCCGTCGCGCTGATGATCGCGATCAAGCAGCTCGGGACGAACGGCGGCGGGTACTACAACGCCAACTCCGCGGTGCCCTTCGAGAACCCGAACGGCCTGACCAACTTCCTCGAGGTGATCTCGATCCTGCTGATCCCGGCGGCGCAGGTGTTCATGTTCGGGCGGATGGTGCTCGCGCGGCGCCACGCCTGGATGGTCTTCTCCGCGATGTTCGTCGTCTTCGTGCTGGGCATCGCGATCGCGCTTCCAGCT
>Ga0193696_1000634_pt1 | contig 11762 bp, 9 predicted proteins | sample L3m1metaG_FD_145074 | JGI IMG/M metagenome (GOLD analysis project Ga0193696, IMG submission 145074) | Soil microbial communities from a riparian zone of the East river system, Colorado, United States - L3m1 | ecosystem: Environmental > Terrestrial > Soil > Riparian zone | place: USA: East River... | reverse complement strand
AGGCAGCGGCGTCGTTCGACGCACGCCGCTGGTGCGCCGCGCGCTGCCCGGATGTCCTGCCTTGCCGCCCCCGTAGAACGGCGGTAAGCTGCCGTCGCATGCATCCGGTGAGCCCGCGAACGCTGGATCCGAGTGCCGCGCTGCGCCGGCGCGATCTCCTCCGCATGATGGCCGCGTGCATGGCCGACTGGTGGCTGCCGCGCGACCTCTTCGCACAGAGGATCTCCGCCCCGAAGAAACCTGAACGCCGCGTCATCGTCGTGACGTTCGGCGGCGGCGTCCGCTACGAGGACACGCTGGCTCCAGAGGGATGGGTCAACATCCCGCACCTGGCGTCGGAGCTCGTGCCGCAGGGACTCGTCTATCCGGTCGCGCGCCATGAAGGGCTTACCGGACACTTCAACTCGACGGGGGCCCTGGTCACCGGCAGCCGGCAGAACGTCGACGCCTACGGAAGCGAGGCGCCGGTCACGCCGACCATCTTCGAGCAGTTTCGCAAGGAACACGCGCTCCCACCTGAAGAAGCCTGGGTCATCGCCACGAACAAGAGCTTCGGCCTGATGGGCGGCAGCAAACTGCGAGCGTTTGGCGATCCCTACTCTGCCAACGTGGTCCTGCCCAAGCAGCTGCTGATCAAGACGATCAAGTCGGCGGTGAGCACGAACAGCGGACCGGGCGTCGAGGATCGACGCGCCCTGGCCGAGCGCATGATGCTCGCGCTCGACGAGGGGTACGAAGGCTTCGGGTGGCACGTCTTCGAGTCGGAACGGACGCTCGGCCCGGAGCTGAAGGCGAGCCTCGCGAAGTCGCTCCTCGACTACTTCAACGACCCGGCGATGCCGACCAGCGGCGACGAGCTGACGTTCTTCATGACCAAAGAGATCATGAACCGCTTCGCGCCGTCGCTGCTGGTGGTGAACTTCTGGGACATCGACATCGCGCACTACGGCGCGTATTCGCTCTATCTCGACGCGATCCGCCGGACCGATCGGCTCGTGCACGAGCTGTGGCAGCACGTGCAATCGCTGCCGGCTTACCGCGATCGCACCACGCTCATCGTCGTCCCCGAGCTGGGCCGCGACAGCGACGTGGCCGGCAACGGCTTCGCGAACCACCGCAGCGGCGACGAGTCCTGCCGTCGCGTCTGGCTCGTGGCGCTTGGAGCGGGTGTGCCGAAGGGCGTCGGCAGCCAGCGCCCGATTCGGACGCTGGATGTCGCGCCGACCGTCGCGCAGATTCTCGGCTTCAAGATGGTGGAATGCGAAGGCCGGCCGCTCCCCGAGCTGGCCTTCTGAGCGCGTGAAGAATGAGTGTTTTACCGCAGAGCACGCGGAGAGCGCCGAGAGTACTAGATTTTTTCTCTGCGATCTCGGCGGTCTCGGCGGTTGATCCGCAGCGGTAGCGATGCAATTCACCGCCACATTGATCGGCGAGGCCGCGACGCTGGCGCGGACGCACGGCGAGATGCTCGCGCATCTGCCGGCGACCGTGCACGCGTCCATTCTCGTCGAGCTTCAGAAGTGGCCGACGCTGTTTCAGCCCGAACAGCGCTACCAGCAGGCACTGCTGGAGCACCTGTCGCGACTGCCGAAGTCTTCGCTGGACAGCGCGACGTCGGGGATCGCGCGAATCGAGGTACAGGCCGGAGTCGCCAAGGTCACCGAACGCCATCCCGCCGGCTTCCAGGATGCGGCGCAGGCGCTGCTGCGCCAGCGCGGGCTGCAGGTCGCCTGGCGCAGCGAGGTCGACGGGTTCTTCCGGGCCATCGATCCGGCGCTCGACGCCCGGCTCTATCCCGCCGATGCACCGCGGCGTCTCGTCGTTCAGATCTATGGGAGCGGCATAGCGGTCCAGCGCGACAAGCTGTGGAGCCGCTTCAAAGGCGCCGGCGTCCGCGTGCCGCTGAACCTGGACGCGATTAGGAGCACCGAACAGTTCCTCCGGCAGTTGCTTGGCGCACCGGATGGTGACGGCACGTCCGCCCTGCTCAACGCGGCCACCGCATCGTCTCCGCTCGACGCGTGGCTCGTCGAATCGCACGAAGCGCTGCACGGCATCTGCGACGCCGGGCCGACGAAGGGCGCGGGCGGCGGAGCGACCGGATTGAGCTACGACCGCCTGCGCCAGTACCGCGACGACCTGACGCGGGCGCTCAACAGCAAGATTCAGAGCGGGGTGGAGAGCCCGCAGGCGTTTGCGGCATACGCACGAAGCCTCCAGATCGCCCCACCTGCGGGCGCACTCCTCTACTCCGCCGACGTCCTGATCGCATTCGTGCGCGACGTCCTGCTCACCGGGAACGGCACGCTCCTGATGAACAACACGTTCGTCGAATGGGCCGCCGTGCAGGCGCTGAAGCGAGCGCAGCCGCGCATCCTGATTACGCGGTTCGGCGTGCGCGACAAGTTGAGGCCGTTCAGCAGCATGGTGATGTTCTCCCAGCCCCGGCCGTCCGACCAGCTGCCAAGCGTCCAGGATCCGGCCGGATCGTTCGTCGACGTCGAGCAGTTGTCGTACTACATCTGGCTGAACGCGGAGAAGACTCCCGCCTACCGCGGCAAAACGCTCTACCTGTTTCTCGCAGAAGGCGTCGACGAGATGCTGGCGATCCGATCGGATCGGCCGGCCGCGACCGCAGCCGGACTGCCCCCGGCGCGGCTGTCGGATGTATGTGCCACGATGGCGCAGTGGCTGGGCGTCCCTCTAGCCGGCCACGCCGGCCAGTCGATTGAGGCGATTATCAGCGGAACCTAGAACTTAGAGCGTCTACCGAAGCGGAATGCGGTACAGGTTCCGCTGCACGGTCTCGCGGGAAAACGCGTACACGTCTGGCGTTGGACCCGGTGCGGGATCCGTGGCATCGATCACCCGGGCTCCGGGCACAGCGGCGATCTCCGCACCGGATGCGAAGCCGGTGGCCGGCGTTTTGGGCAGCGGCTGGCCGTTCGGAACCGGCACCACGTACGTCCGCTCGGACACCGTCATGAACAGAAGCCGTCCATCACGCGACCACCTGATGCGCGTGCCCGTCCCGTACACCGCCACGGGCGTTCCACCTCCAACCGGCAGAAGGATCGTCCCGCCCGCCCGTTCTTTCGTCGGGCGCGCGTACACCGCGAGCCACCGCCCGTCCGGCGTGACGCCCATGTTTTCTATCACCGGGTGCTCGTGGACTTTCTGCAGGCCGGTGCCGTCCGGGCTGACACGGTACGCAAAGCCATAGTCTCGATCGCGGGCGCGGAACAGGACGTCGCCGTTTGGATCGAACAACGGCGCGTCCCCCTCGACGTTCGGGATCTGGCGCGGCGGCGCGCGGCGGTCGAGCGTCGCCAGCCAGATCCGGCTCTTCCCGCCCGTGTCGACCGCTTCGAAGGCCACCCATTGGCCGTCGTGCGAAACGTCGAACGCCGACCTCGCCGAGGCGATTCCGCCGGTCCCGACCGAAAAGCCGGGCAGCAGAGGTTCGTTGAGACCCGTGTCCAGATCGGCGATCCACAACTCGCCCCGATGCGATGACGAGCTGTCGGACACGAAGTAGACGAGCTTCTTTCCGTCGGGCGTGAACGTCGGGTTCAGTGCGTAGCCTTCGAGCGAGACGGCGCGCTCGCCCTTCGAGTCGTGCACCCAGACGGACCGTCGCTTCATGCCGACGGCGGTGATGAACGATCGGCCGTCCGGCGCGATGGCGAGGCCTTCCTCTTCAGTCGGTCCGGAGGTGATTTGCTCGGGCGGGTCGAGCGTATCGCTCGCCGAGAAGCGCTGGCGCCACGTGTGAAACGCGTTGCCGGCGCTCGAGCTGAAATACATCCATACGCCGTCGGGAGACCAGCCGGCAAACCAGCACGCCGCATCAGGCGGGCCGACGTGGCGGCCGGGCGAACTGGCGTTCATCGGAACCAGACGGCACGGCGTCCAGGCGCCGCGGTCCGTCATTTCCGCCACCAGCGCCCACCGGCCATCGGGTGAGGGATACGACCGATGCGCCATCGCGCCCTTCGGCATCGGCACATACAGATCGCGCGCGTCGGCGCGGCTCTCATCGGCCGCTACGACCTTCATGTGGTTGCCTTCGCTGCCGCGGATCTTCTCGGAGAACAGCAGCTTCTGCCGGCCCGTCCAGATCAGCCCCGATGCATTCGGCAGCCATTGCCTCGGCTCGCCGCCGAGAACCGGGACCACCCACGTGTCCCATTCGTTGTGCGCGTTCGACGCGGTGTAAGCGATTCGCGAGCCATCCGGTGAAAACACGGGACTCATCTTCGTCGCGATGTCGTTGGTCAACGGCTTCGGCTCGCCATCGGGCAGCATCTTCACGTACACCTGACCGGATGTCGTGAACGAGTTCGGCCCACGAATGAAGGTCAGCATGCGCCCATCCGGCGAGAGCGACGGCTGGCCGACTGAGTCTGGGAAGTTCGTCAGCTGCGTCCAGTCCGAACGGGACGCCGACAACGGCTCGCTACCGCGCGACCACGAGATTCTCCAGATGCCCGCTGCGAGGGCCGTGACCGCCAGCAGCGCCACGATGGCGATGGCAACAAGACGACGACCAGGTCGCGAGCGCGGCGCCCGAGCATCGAAGGATACGACACCCGAGGTCCCCGACTGCAGATCGGCCAGCATCTGATCGATATCGGCCGGCACGTCTCCGATGTCACGAAGCCGCTGCTTCACGTCTTTCTCGAGGCATCGCTGCAGCAGGCGGCGAACGGCGAGCGGCGTCCCGGCCGGTAGGAGATTCCAGTCGGGCTCGCGTCCGAGGATCGCGGTGATCGCGTCGGGGACCGTGTCGCCGACGAAGACCCGCCGCCCAGACAGCATCTCGGTCAGCACGCAACCGAACGCCCAGATATCGGTGCGCTTGTCGAGCAGCGTCCCGCGCACCTGTTCCGGACTCATGTACGGGGCGGTTCCGAGCAAGACGCCTGTCAGCGTGCCCTCGAAGGTCTGAGTCGGCGAGTGTGACAGGTCCGGATTCACGACGCCGCCCATCGGCTTCGCCAACCCGAAATCCAGCAGCTTGACGCGGCCGCCGGGCGTGACCTTGACGTTGGCCGGCTTCAGATCGCGATGCACGATTCCCTGCTCGTGCGCCGCATCGAGCGCCTCCGCGATCTGCCTGGCAACCTGCAGCGCCTGGCGCAGGGGAAGCGGTCCCTGGGCAATCAGGTCGGCGAGCGTCGGGCCGTCGACGAGTTCCAGCACGAGCCCGTGCGTGGCGCCGGAATCCTCGAAGCCGTAGATGTGACCAATGTTCGGGTGATTCAGCGACGCGAGCACCTGCGCTTCCCGCTTGAAGCGCGCGAGCCGATCCGGATCGCCCGCGACCGATTCGGGCAGGACTTTGATCGCGACATCGCGATTCAGCTTCGTGTCTCGGGCTCGATACACTTCGCCCATGCCGCCGGCGCCGATGGCGGCCAAGATCTCGTACGGGCCGAGCCGAGTTCCCACGGAAAGGGCCACGCGTACCTTCGCTGTTTGCGAGAGGTATTCATTGTAGCGCTCTGACCGGATGGATCCATCGCATCACCTGACAGGTTTTGTCACGTGCTCTTAGAGCTCAGAACTTCCGGATTCAGCAGATCCATCTGCGCGAACGCGCGGGCTTCGGCCCACGCGACATTCTGGAGCGCGCGCTCGGCCATCCGCCGGTTGGCCGCGGCGGTGTTGCTGCCGATGTGCGGCGTCAGGATGACGTTCGGGAGCGAACGCAGGTCGCCGCCGGCTTCGGCGGGCGCGTAAGGCTCCCGCTCGAAGACGTCGAGCGCGGCGCCCGCTAGACGACGATCGCTGAGGGCTGCGAACAACGCGATTTCGTCGACGATCGATCCACGCGCGGTGTTGATCAGCCAGGTGCGCTCGCCGAGCTGCGACAACCGCTCTCGATTGATGAAGTGGACGTTCTCGCGACTGGCGGTCATGTGCAGGCTGACAAAGTCCGCCTGCCCCACGGCGGTCACGAAATCGTTTGTGATCGCCTCAAAGTCGTCGAGCGCCACGGGCGGCGCCATGTCCGGCCTCGAACAGCCCACCACGTGCATTCCGTATCCGAGCGCGGCAATGCGCGCCACCGCGCGCCCGATGCCGCCACACCCGACGATCGCGAGTGTCTTCCCCTGGAGCTCCACGCCAGGCAACGGATCCCACACGTGTCGTGTCATGTTCGTGGACGTGGCGAGCAGTGGCCGCGCCGCGGCGGCCACCAGCAGCATCGTGTGTTCGGCGACCGACTGGTTGAGCACGCCCGGCGTGTTGGTGCAGAGGAGACCGGCCGCCGTGGCTTTGCGCTTGTCGATGTTGTCGTGCCCGACGCCGAATCGGGCGATGACTCCACCCTGCGGCAGCGCGTCGTACAGCGGGCCGGCGTACGGTCGCGGACCGACGATCACATACGTGGCGGGCGTCTCGCGCAGGGCCGCCGCGAGATCGGCCTCGTCATCAGGCGCGCGACGGCACGCCAGCCCTGGCGCCGACAGGAAGGAGGCTTCCGCTTTCCTGTATTCAGACTCCGTGACGAGCACCGTCGGCCGCGAATCCGCCATGCCGCGGAATTTAGCATTGACAGTGTCTCGACATCGTTCCTATTCTTCGAGCCACGTGAGTTCCGGCCTCTCCAGCATGGCGCCGCCAACGGACACGCGTGTCCGCTACAGAGTGCTGGGCATGACGATGGTGCTCGCGGCCATCACGTATCTCGATCGGGTCAGCATTTCGGTGGCCCGGCCCGACATCGCGCGCGATCTCGACCTCAGCCCGACGCAGATGGGGTATGTGTTCAGCGCGTTCTACCTCGCCTACGCCGCGTTCGAGATTCCCACGGGCTGGTGGGGCGATCGGATCGGCACGCGGCGGGTGCTGACGCGGATTGTCTGCTGGTGGTCGGCGTTCACCGTGCTGACAGGCGTCGCGTTCAGCTACCCGTCGCTGCTCGCGATCCGGTTTCTGTTTGGCGCCGGCGAGGCCGGGGCGCTGCCCAACGCCGCACGCACGTTCTCGCGCTGGTTTCCGCGGCAGGAGCGCGGAACGGCGCAGGGCATTTTTTTCATGAGCATGCACCTGGCAGGCGGGCTGACTCCCCTGCTGGTCACGGCGCTGCTCCTCTATTTCAGCTGGCGGTCGTTGTTCGCGCTGTTCGGGTCGCTCGGGTTCCTCTGGGCGGTGGCCTGGTACCGATGGTTTCGCGATTCGCCGGCGGACCATCCGGCGGTTGGCTCTGGCGAGCGCCAACTGATCGAGAGCGGGCTTGGTGCCGACACGGGTCATGCGCTCGACGCCACGCAATGGAAGCGGCTGCTCTGGAACCGTACGGTCGTCTGCCTGTGCCTGATGTATTTCACGCAGGCGTTCGGCGGCACCTTCTACGTGACGTGGCTGCCGACCTATCTCGCGTCGCGCGGCCTGACCGGGATGACGGCGGGCATTCTGGCGGGGTTGCCGCTGATCCTCAGTTCCGCGGCGGACCTCCTCGGCGGCGTCTCCACTGATCGCGCGGTGCGCCGGCTTGGCTTGCGACCCGGGCGGATCACCATCGGCGGCGGCGCGCTCGCCTTTGCCGGTGTGTTCACGATCATTGGCGCCTTCGTCGCCTCGCCGGTGGCCGCGGCGGTCCTGATCGCCCTCGGCGGTGCGTCGTCGAATTTCCTGCTCGGGGCGGCATGGGGCACCTGCGTCGACATCGGCGGCCGCCGGTCGGGCGCGGTCAGCGCGGCGATGAATACGTCGGGGCAGGTGGGAGCGATCCTCAGCCCGATCCTGGTGGCCACGGTCGTGCGGAACTTTTCGAACTGGAGCGCGCCGCTCTATTTGACGGGGGTGCTGTTCCTGCTGGGCGCGCTCTGCTGGCTGTGGGTGGATCCGACCAAGCCGGTGTCCGAGTGAAGAATCAACGGAGAAGACGGAGCGAACGGTTAAACACGGAGAAACGGAGAAACGGAGATTCAGCAGAGGGTGAGGTTCGACGGGCGTCGCGAAGCGACGCGGCGCGGACGGACGGATCGTGAAAACGAGCACCCAATGAATCCCGAGGTGTTCGTTTTCGCGATCCGGTCCGTTCGCGCTCGTCGGCCTGCGTCGCAGGCCGACCCGTCGAACCGTCCGCCCTCCGTTCAATCTCTGCTGCTCCGTTGCTCTGTGGTTAAGCCGTTCCCTCCGTCCCCTCAGTTTCCAGGGTGGAGACGCCAGTGAACATCACCAGCCTGCAGGTCGTCGTCGTTGCCTTTGCTGTCGCGTCGGTTGGCGCGCTGTCGAACGCACAGCCGCCCGCGGCGCAGGGACCCGACTACAACGCCTTCTATCAGATCGGCCCCGATTCGCTGCCACACGAGGGCGTGCCGAAAGGCGAGGTGCGCGGGCCGTTCGTGCTTCCCAGTCAGGCGTATCCGGGGACGCAGCACACCTACTGGGTGTACGTGCCGGCGCAGTACGACCCGACGGTCGCCGCGAGCCTGATGGTGTTTCAGGACGGACAGGCGTTCAAGGACATGGACGGCGTCGTCCGCGCGCCGAACGTGCTCGACAACCTGATATATCGCCGCGAGATTCCGGTGATGATTGCGGTTTTCATCAATCCCGGCCGCACGCCGGAGCAGCCGGAACCGACGCCGTCGAACTGGGGCGACCGCGACACGAACCGCCCGACGGAATACAACACGCTGGACGACAAGTACGCGCGCGTCGTCGTCGACGAGCTGATGCCGGCGATCTACAAGGAGTACAACGTCTCGAAGGATCCCGACCGGCACGGCATCGGCGGCGCCAGCTCCGGCGCGATCGCCGCCTTCACGGTCGCCTGGCAGCGGCCGAACGACTTCCGGAAGGTGCTGAGCATCGTCGGCAGCTTCGTGAACCTGCGCGGTGGCGACGCGTACGCCGACATCGTGCGGCAAAGCGAAAAGAAGCCGATCCGGGTTTTTCTGCAGGACGGCCGCAACGACAACCGCGGCGTGGGACGGGGCGGCGTCTACGATCAGCGCCGCGACTGGTTCCACCAGAACGTCCGGCTGATGCAGGCGCTCACCGACAAGGGCTACGACGTGAACTACACCTGGGGCATCAACACGCACGGCCAGCGGATGGGCGGACCGATTCTGCCGGAGATGATGCGCTGGCTGTGGCGGGACCATCCGGTGTCGACCGACGTCAACGACACGGTCGAGCGCAATTTCAACGCGCCCAAGAAGACCCCCAAGTAGATCCGTGGGTCACCGAACGGTATTGCTCGCAATGGCCGCTGTCTCTCTGACGCCGCTGCTTGCCGCGCAACGCAGCGCCAATACCGACGGTCGCGCGGGCTTCGACGGCATCTGGAACTCCGCCACCGCCACACCGCTCGAACGCCCGGCGCTGTTGAAGGACAAGGCTTTCTTCTCGCCCGAAGAGGCCGCGCAGTGGGAACGCCAGGTCGCTGAGAACAACCAGGAGCCGCCGTCCCAGACGCCTTCCAGAAATACCGGCACCGGCACCTACAACACGTTCTACCGGGAGTACGGCACTCGCACCGTCAAGACGCTGCGGACCTCCATCGTCACCGATCCACCCGATGGACGCATTCCGGCCCTCACACCCGAAGCGGCCGCGGTGAAGCGCCGCCGCCTCGACGCGATCAAGAGTGGCGAGAGCGCGCAGGACACCGGCCTTCAGGATCAATGTCTGGCGTTCCTCACCGCGGGGCCGCCCATGCTCCCGTACTCCTACAACAGCAACTACCAGATCATGCAGACGAAGGACGCGGTCGTCGTGCACGCCGAGATGATCCACGACGCCAGGATCATTCATCTGGACCGCCGCGAGCATCTCTCGTCCGACATCAGGCTGTGGCTCGGCGATTCGATCGGCCGCTGGGAAGGCGCGACGCTGGTCGTGGACACGACGAACTTCAACGACGGCGGTGGGTTCTACGGCGACGCGGGCGGCAACTTCGGGTGGGACCGGAATCTTCACCTCGTCGAGCGGTTCAGTCTGCTCGACGCCGATACGCTGCTCTACCGGTTCGAGATCGACAATCCCACGGCATTTACGAAGCCGTGGAAAGGTGAACTGACCATGGCGCGCTCGATCGGACCGATCTACGAGTACGCGTGCCACGAAGGCAACTACGCCATGTCCAACCTGCTGCGCGGATACCGCGCCAGCGAACGCCAGCCGCCCAAACCCTGAGCGGTGGCGAACCGTTGACGATCATGACGAGCGACGCTCCTCCAATCCGCCAGCTGTCGGCACCCGATCTGAAAGCCCTGCTCGAAGGCGGCACGGCCATCGAACTGGTGGACGTTCGCACGCACGAGGAGCGCGCGATAGCCGCGATCGACGGCTCGCACCTGCTCGATCAGGCCTATCACGACGCGCTCCTCCTCCGCGATCGGGATACGCCGCTCGTCTTTCAGTGCCACCACGGCGTACGCAGTCAGCACGCCGCCGAATACTTCAGGGAACAGGGGTTCCGCAACCTCTACAACCTGCGCGGCGGCATCGACGCCTGGTCGCTGTTCGTGGATCCGTCGGTGCCGCGCTACTGAGCGGTTGGCTCGCGGACAGATACGCCGGTGGACGACATCTCTCTCCTCCTCGACTTCGTCACGCCGTCGTCGATATTCCGCGAGCCCGATCGAGCCTCGACGTTTCGGATTATCGGTAACGGCCCGCCAGGCACATTCGTGCTCTTCCCGACCGGCCTCAGGGTTTCGCTGCCGACGGATCAAGTCGTCTATGCGGATGACAGCAACGGCCACGCACGCGTCGGCTTCGGCGGGATGCATTTCGTGGGAGCGGACGCGGAGCACCTGGTGTTCGTGAGGATTCGAGAGGTGCTTCCAGAGGACCAGCTTTCGCCCGCCCGCAGCCACACGATGCGTCTGGACTCTCAGCTCGTCGCCACGGTCACGGTGGACGGCCGCGCCGTCTGGCACGGTAGATCGCCGAGGTGAAGGGCAGCCCTAAAGGGCTGCGCTACGAGCGCGAGGTTCGCAGGTCGGTCTGGCTCAGAGCGATTTCAAGTACTCGACGAGATCGGCTTTCTGATTCGGCGTCAGCTCGAGACCGAACAGCTTGTCGTAATGATTCACCACGGCGAGAAGATCGGGCGCGCTCCCGTCGTGGAAGTACGGTGGATGCTGCAGCAGCCCGCGGAGTGGTGTCGTCCGATACTTGCCGGTTGCCGATCTGGACGCGTACTCGGGGTCCGTCCCAACTTCTGATGGATCGTGCAGAAGCGGCACGCGCCGGTCCGGACCGCTCAAGACGTCGGTGAAGTTCGGCCCCTGATGGCATGTGCTGCACTGGGCCTGGTTGCGGAACACGTGCTTGCCGCGCTGGGCAGCCTCGGCATTGAAGTCGTCCTTGCCGGGCTTCGGGCTGCGCAAGCTCAATTGGTACTCCAGCAGCGCAGCCAGCTTCGGCGTGACCAGATCCGGCGTCTGCCTGATGAACAAGCCAATTCTCGCATCGGCGAAATTGCCGCGGCCGCCCATCTGCCCAACGCCCACGTAGCTGTTCCAGTACGAGATGGGCCCATCGGCCGTCACCGTCTCGAACCCCACGCCTTTCAAGTCGTAGATCGGAGGGATCACGATCGGCACTGACGGACTGTTGAGCGGAATGAGGTTGGTGCCGTCGAACGCGTGATGCCGCGGGTCGTATTTCCCCGGTCCCCAGCTCCTGAACTCCGCCCTCGTCGGTTCGTCCAGCGCTGGCGAGAGCGCGACGATGGCGCCGACGTTGAGATCGGTGTTCGCCCAGCCGTCGAGCCGTTTGCCAACGCCCGG
>Ga0193696_1000633_pt1 | contig 11799 bp, 6 predicted proteins | sample L3m1metaG_FD_145074 | JGI IMG/M metagenome (GOLD analysis project Ga0193696, IMG submission 145074) | Soil microbial communities from a riparian zone of the East river system, Colorado, United States - L3m1 | ecosystem: Environmental > Terrestrial > Soil > Riparian zone | place: USA: East River... | reverse complement strand
CGGATTTCACATCGACCTGCTGAACGGGCGCGAGACGACAGCCGTGAAGTTCGGCAAGGCTGCAAGCGACGACGAAACCGGCGACGTGAACGATCTGATCGTGCCTCCGCCGCGCTCCGTTCGAGACGTGGCGCCGGGCTGGTCGATCGACGCCACGCGCGACGTCGAGCGCCTGCCGCGCCAGGCGGTGTTCGTGCTGGCACAGCCGATGACGGTTGCGGCAGGTGCCCGGGTCAGGGTCACCCTGGGGTTCGAGGGCGGCAACGTCGGCCAGGCGCTCGGGCGCTTCCGCCTGTCGGCCACGTCGATGGCCGATCCGGCCAGGACGGTTGCCATCCGCGCGAAAACACGTGCCGCGCTGTCGATCGCCGGCGACAAGCGTTCGCCCGACGATCGGCGGACCATCCGCGCGGAGTATCGCGGGCAGACAGAGGCATTGGCGGCCGTGCGGGCCAGGGTCGCAGCCATCGAGAAGGAACTGAAGGAGCTGGGCATTGTCAGCGCGCTGGTGATGCGCGAATCCCCGTCGCACGATCGGCCTTCGACGCTGTTCCGCGAGCGCGGTGCGTACCTGTCACCGGGCGAGCGGGTCTTCGCGGCAACGCCGGCGGTGCTGCCGCCGATGAGCGACGCCGAGATGCCGAACCGGCTGGGCCTGGCGCGCTGGCTGGTGAGCCCGTCCAACCCGCTCACCGCGCGCGTCACCGTGAATCGCGCCTGGGAGCAGTTCTTCGGCCGTGGCATCGTCGAAACCAGTGAGGACTTCGGCACGCAGGGCGCGCCGCCGTCGCACCCGGAGCTGCTCGACTGGCTGGCCACGGAGTTCATTCACTTGAAGTGGAGCCAGAAGGCGCTGCATCGGCTGATCGTGACGTCGGCGACGTACAGGCAGGATGCGCATGTCTCGCCCGCACTCGTGGAGAAGGACCCCTACAACCGCCTGCTCGCGCGAGGCCCGCGATTCCGGATGGAAGCCGAGATGATCCGAGACGCCGTGCTCTCGGGCAGCGGGCTGCTCAGCCAGAAGATCGGAGGGCAGAGCGTCTTCCCGCCGCAGCCCGATGGCATCTGGGACAACCCCTACAGCGACGCGAAGTGGGTCATCAGCGAAGGCGAGGACCGGTATCGCCGCGGGCTCTACACCTTCATCCGCCGGACGTCACCCTATCCGAGCTTCATGACGTTCGACGCGGTAAGCCGCGAGTTCTGCACGGTCCGCCGCGTGCGCACCAACACGCCGCTCCAGGCCCTGACGATGCTGAACGACGAGGCCTTCTTCGAGGCGGCGCGCGCGCTCGCCGCGCGCGCGGCCAGCGAGGCATCGACTACGCCGGGCCGCAGCACGGCCCAGCAGGAACACGGACGAGCCGATTACATGTTCCGGCTCTGCACGTCGCGAATGCCGACGAGCGCCGAGTCGGATCACATCGTCGCATCGTACGAACGGCAACTCGCGCATTACCGCTCGAAGCGAGCGGACGCAGCGAAAGTCCTGAAAGAGCCGCCCTCGAAGGGGCCAGATCAACCGGAACGTGCAGCGTGGACGCTGGTCGCAAACGCCCTGCTCAACCTGGACGAAACGGTCATGCACTAGGTCCATAGGTCCATGGGGCCATGGGTGAATAGGGGAATGGGGATGACGGAAGACACGCGGCTGCTTCGCGATATCACCCGACGCCACTTCTTCAAGGAAGTTGGCTTCGGCGTCGGCTCGGTCGCACTCGCGTCGCTGATGAACGAGCGGCTGCTGGCATTCACGCCCGAGGCTGACCAGGCGGTAGCAGCGGCGGCGCACACCATCGGGCCGCACTTCGCGCCGAGGGCAAAACAGGTGATTTACCTGTTCATGGCCGGCGCGCCGTCGCAGGTGGACCTGTTCGACAACAAGCCGCTGCTGCGCCAGTACGACGGCCAGGAAATCCCCAAGGGCTTCATCCCCGAGGGTGAGCGATTCGCTTTCGTGAAGGGCACACCTCGGCTGCTCGGTTCGCCCTTCGACTTCAAGCTGTACGGACAGTCGGGCGCCGAGATCTCGGAACTGCTCCCCCACCTGCAGAAGCACGCGGATGAGATCGCCATCATCCGCTCGATGAAGACGTCGCAGTTCAACCACGCGCCGGCGCAGATTTTCATGAACACCGGGCACCAGATCATCGGGCGCCCCAGTGTCGGCTCGTGGCTCAGTTACGGCCTGGGTAGCGACAATAAGGATCTGCCGGCCTTCGTCGTGTTGATCTCGGGGCAGAACAACCCGGACGGCGGCAAGAGCTGCTGGGGCAGCGGATTCCTTCCCACCGTCCATCAGGGCGTCGAGTTCCGGTCGAAGGGAGAGCCGGTCCTCTTCTCGCACAACCCGGACGGCGTGGACACGAAGGCGCGGCGCGAATCGCTGGACCTCGTGCGCGACCTCGATCAGATCGAGGTCCAGCGCACGGGCGATCCTGAGACGACGACGCGCATCGCGGCGTACGAACTGGCGTACCGGATGCAGACGAGCGTCCCCGAGCTGACGGACATCAAGGACGAACCGGCGAAGATCCACGAAATGTACGGCACGGAGCCCGGGCAGGTCTCGTTCGCGAACAACTGCCTGCTGGCGCGCCGGCTCATCGAGCGCGGGGTGCGCTTCGTCCAGCTCTATCACCGGGGCTGGGACACGCACGGCGCCTCGGTCGGCACCGACATCGTCGTCCGGGTGCCGAGGCTTTGCCTGGAGATCGATCAGGCGATCGGCGCACTGCTGACCGACCTGAAGCAGCGCGGGCTGCTCGATACGACGCTGGTCGTCTGGGGCGGCGAGTTCGGCCGGACGCCGGTGAACGAGGCGCGCAACGGCAGCAAGCTGCTTGGGCGCGATCACCACCCACGTGCGTTCACGATGTGGATGGCGGGTGGCGGCACGAAGCCTGGCGTCACTGTCGGCCGCACCGACGAACTCGGCTACAACATCGTCGAGGATCCGGTGGATGTGCACGATCTGCACGCGACGATGCTGCACCAGCTCGGCATCGACCACGAGAAGCTCACCTACAAGTTCCAGGGCCGCGACTTCCGGCTGACGGATGTGAGCGGGAAGGTCGTGGCGAAGCTGCTCGCGTAAATGGGGCTCGCCCTCGGCCTCTTCCTCACCGTCGGTACGCTCACCGCACAGGCGCCGGCTGAAGCGCCTCCATCTGCCTACGAGCAATTGCTCGCGCGCTATGCGAGCGGAGACTTCGATCGAGCCGTGGATGCGGCGGCCGCGAAGCCGGCCGACGACTTCGAGGCTCCATTCGACGCAGCATGGAACCGCGCGAAGCTCGCCGCTGATAACGCCTACCACGATTTCCGATCCGGCAAGAGTCAGACACCGACCGAGTGGCACCAGGCGCAGGACCGCCTTGCGCGGCTCCTGATCGCGGCAACGCTCCTCCACACAGAGGCTTCGCTCATTACATCGGGTGAACAAGTGGTCGGGCACCTCGACCTCGCCCGCACGGCCATCCAATCGCTCGAGGATGTCAAGGTCGAGCACCATACACCTGATTCAACACGGCTGGGTCCGGAGCAGGTCGCGCACGTCGTTCACGACTGGCATGTCCTGGCGGCATCCGTTCTCATCGCGAGGGGAACTGGCGTGCCAGTGTCCGATTTTTTGACGAAGGCTCGGCAACGATACCCACGCGATCCCGGGCTGGAGCTCGCGCTGGGCGTTTTCCACGAACGTCAGGCAAGCGAGGCCGTGGTCGATGTTTCGCTCATCCGCGAGATCTACATGTCGGAAGGGGTCGGATCGTGGCGCCACGTCCTGGAGCTAGCCGCGGCGGCCTGTGAGCGCTCGCAGAAGTACGGTCTCGAGGGAGGCGAAGCGCAGTTGCGGCTCGGCCGTATCCATGCGCTGCTCGGTGACGATCGGAAGGCCCTGGCAGAACTGGCGCCGATCGCGGATTCGGAGTCGTCTTCCTCGCTCCGTTATCTCGCGATCATGTTCCTCGGCGAAATGGCCGAGGGCGCAGGCAAGCGCGACGAGGCGCAATCGAGGTACCTCGAAGCGCTCGTGCTCTACCCCAACGCACAAGCGCCGATGCTGGCGCTCAGCCGCCAGCGGGACCAGGCAGGTGACGCTGCTGGTGCTCGCGCCTGGCTCGAACGGTCTCTGAAGGCCGTGAGCAGCCATCGTGTTGACCCGTGGTGGATCTACGGCAAGGCGCCGTTGTGGAGCTTCAACGACATGGTCGGTGCGCTCAGGAGGTACTTGCGGCCATGACGCGTCTGCTCGCCCTCGCCCTTGCGGCGGCGCTTTGCGGGGCCGGCCAGCAACCGGTCTTCCGCACCGGGACCGATTTCGTGCGCATCGACGCGCTGGTCGAGCGCGACGGAAAGCCGGTCAGCGGCCTCACCAGCGATGACTTCGCCGTTTTCGACAACGGCGTCCGGCAGCGCGTCGTGTCGGTGCGACAGAACGACACGGTTAGCCTCGCGATCGCGCTCGACGCGAGCGGCAGCATGCGCGGACCGCGGATCGCGAAGGCGAAAGACGCAACGCTGGCCCTTCTCGGCCAACTCCATCCAGGCGAGCCACTGGTCGTCGTCGGGTTCTCCGAGCAAGTGACGCGGCTGGTCTCTTCCAGTGCAGCGCCGGTGGACGCCAGGGCGATGCTCGATCAGCTGGATCCGCGCGGATCGACGGCCCTGTTCGACGGTGCCTACGCCGCGGTGGTTGCGGCTGACACAGGAACGGGATCGAAGCTGCTGGTCCTGCTGACCGACGGCCGGAACAACGCGAGCTGGCTCTCAGCCCGCAACGTCATCGACGCCGCGCGACGCCACGAAGTCGTCATCTACCCGGTCGGCGTCGGGGTGGAGGATAGCGACGCCGCCAAGCGCTCGTTGCTTCTGGCTCTCGGCCGGCCAGGCGATAGCTGGGGACCCAACGCGGCGGCGACGAACGACGCCGTGAAGCTTCTGCGCCTGGTCGCATCGCATACGGGCGGCCGTCTGGTCATGGCTGACTGGACCGACGACCTCGACGTTGTCTTCAGAGCCATCCTGGAAGAGTTCCGCCAGCGCTATCTCGTCGGCTTCACGCCGGAACGTGTCGCGAAGGGCGACGGCTGGCACACGCTCGAGGTGAAGCTCGCTCGCGGAAAGAAAGGCGACGTCCACGCGCGCGCGGGCTACTGGTCGAAGTGAAGCGGGCCGCATCAGCCTTGCGCGACCATTCCTCGAAGGTCGACGGCCGTAGCAGAAGCTCTTCTGTACTTAACGATTTCTTAACATTTCGAAACAACTCGTAAGACAGGCGTCTCAGACCGCAGTGCTAGCGTCGATTGATGTTTCGCGCGATGGCCGTCGCCGCCACGGTCGTGCTGGCGCTGGCGACGGCGATTGCGGCTGGGGTCGGCGCGGCAGGGGAACGCGACGCCGGCGACCGCCAGTCGCCGGTCCATCGTGAGAGCTCCACTGAGGCGACCGAGGCCGAGGCACGCGCGCTCTGCACGACCTGCCATCTGTTTCCGCCGCCCGACATCCTCCCCCGGCTGGCCTGGCGCGACGAAATCGCACGGATGGCTCTCATCCGCGGCAACCAGCCGCAGCCCACCGGCCCGCCGGGGACGTCGGGGCGCGTCGTCAAGCTGCCGGATGACCTCGATCGCGTGCTGCGGTACTACGAGCGGCAGGCCCCTGAGAAGCTGCCGGCACCCGAGGTCTGGCCGTCGGCCAACCCGATGTCGTTCGTGAAGCGCGGGATGAACCCGGTGAGCGCGCCCACCGATCCGGCGGTCTCGAACGTGCGGCTGATCGACAAGGACGGCGACGGCAGGCTGGACGTGGTCGCCACGGACATGCGCTACGGGCTCGTCATGACGGGCCAACCCTACATCGCCAGCACAGAGCTGAACGTCATCGCACAGCTCGAGAACCCGTCGCACATTTCGATGGTGGACTTCGACCGCGACGGGATCAAGGATTTCCTGGTGGCCGACCTCGGCCAGTTCCTGCCCGCGGACCACACGCGCGGTTCGGTCGTGTTGTTGCGCGGGACGACGTCGGGACGCTACCAGCAGTTCGCGCTCGACGGCTGGCCGCGCGTGGCCGACGTCGAAGCGGCCGACTTCAACGGCGACGGCACGCTGGACCTGGCGGTGGCTGCGTTCGGCTGGCGCAAGGTCGGCAACCTCTCCGTCCTCGAGAACCACACGGTCGACTACTCGCATCCGTCCTTCGAGTCGAGGCTCGTGGATCCACGGCCGGGGGCGATCCACGCGATTCCCGTCGACCTGAACAGGGACGGCCGGATGGATCTGGTGGCTGTCTTCGCGCAGCAGTTCGAGCAGGTGGTGGCATTCATCAACAACGGCACGCCGCAGGTCAGCTTCACGCCGCAGGTGATCTACACGGCCCCGCATCCGAACTGGGGCTCGTCTGGCATCGAGGTGGTGGACCTCGATGGCGACGGCGACCTCGACGTCCTGCTGACGCACGGCGACACGTTCGACGATGCCATCATCAAGCCGTATCACGGGATCCAGTGGCTCGAATACCGCGGCACGTTCCCGTTCACCGAGCACGGGCTGGCCGATCTGCCCGGCGTGAGCCGAGCGGAAGCCGTCGACCTCGATGGCGACGGCGATCTCGACATCGTGGCCTGCGCGTTCATCGCCAACGGCGCCGACGTGGACGAGACGAAGCTGCCGTCGCTGGTCTGGCTCGAACAGACCTCGCGCGGCGTGTTCGCCAGGCACACGCTCGAAGTGGGCCACGCGCGGCACGCCACGCTGGACGTGGGCGACGTCGATCACGACGGCGACGTGGACATCGTTGTCGGCAACTTCGAGACCGGCGGGCCGTCGACGACGCACGCAGACTGGATCGAGGTGTGGGAGAACCGGCGGTTGAGCAACAACGCCACGCGGTAATGCGCTAGCATCGATTGGATGCGCCGGCCGCGCGTGGTGTTGCTGATCCTGCTAACTTTGGGGACTGTCCCCAAAGCCGCGTCTGTGTTTCCGGGGACAGTCCCCAATCCTGTTCTCAATTTAGGGATCATGGGGACAGTCCCCAATCTTGTTCCCAACTTGGGGACTGTCCCCATACAGAAGGACGCACTTGACGCCGCGACGGAAGCGGAAGCGCGCGCGGCGTGCACGCCGTGCCACCTGTTCCCACCGCCCGACATCCTGCCGAAGATCGCCTGGCGCGAGGAGATCGCGCGGATGTCGCTCATCCGCAGCAACGTGCCACAGCCGCTGAGCGCCACCGGTGCGGCGAGCCGCATGATTCCGCTGCCGCCGGACTTCGAGCGCGTCCTGAAGTACTACGAGGCCAACGCGCCCGCACACCTGGCCCTCCCGGCTCCGTGGCCCGCGCCGGACACGACGGGGTTCGTTCGGCGGCCCATGAACCCCAACAGCCCGCCGCCGGACCCGGCAGTCGCCAACGTCCGCCTGCTCGACGTCGACGGCGACGGCAAGCTGGAGGTCCTCGCCGCGGACATGCGCTACGGCCTCGTGATGATGGGAAAGCCGGCGACGGGCAACACGAAGCTTGACGTCATCGCACAGCTCGACAACCCCTGTCACGTGACAATGGTGGACATCAACGGCGACGGGATCCAGGACTTCCTCGTCGCCGATCTCGGCACGCTGCTTCCGGGCGACCACACGCGCGGCTCGGTGACTCTGCTGCTCGGGACCAGGGACGGGAAGTACGAGCAGCGCACGCTGAGCGGATGGCCGCGCGTCGCCGACATCGAAGCGGCGGACTTCAACGGCGACGGCAAGCTGGATCTCGCCGTCGCGGCCTTCGGCTGGCGCAAGGTCGGCAACCTGTCGGTGCTGGAGAATCGCACGACCGACTACACGCACCCGGCCTTCACGCCGCACCTGATCGATCCGAGGCCGGGCGCCATTCATGCCATCCCCGTTGATCTGAACAAAGACGGGAAGATGGACCTCGTGGTCCTGTTCGCCCAGCAGTTCGAGCAGGTCGTCGCGTTCATGAACAACGGCGATCCGGGTATCAGCTTTACGCCGCAGGTCATCTACACCGGGCCCCATCCCAACTGGGGGTCGTCGGGCATCCAGTTGGTGGATCTCGATGGCGACGGCGACCTCGACGTCCTGCTCACCCACGGCGACACGTTCGACGACGCAGTGGTGAAGCCGTATCACGGCATCCAGTGGCTGGAGAACCGCGGCGCGTTTCCCTTCGTCGAGCACACGCTGGCCGAGATGCCGGGCGTCAGCCGGGCGCAGGCCGTCGACCTCGATGGCGACGGCGATCTCGACATCCTCGCGTGCGCACTGCTGGCGGGCGGCTCGGACATCGACGAGACCACATTGCCGGCGCTGGTGTGGCTGGAGCAGACCAGGCCCGGCGTCTTCGAGCGGCACACGCTCGAGAAGGGCGCGCCGCGGCACGCGTCATTCGACGTCGGCGACTTCGATCACGACGGTGACGTCGACATCGCCGTGGGCACGTTCATGCTCGTTCCCGGATCCCCGTCGTCCACCAGCTGGGTGGAGATCTGGGAGAACCGGCGGGCGCACTGATGCGGCGGGCGCCTGCGCTCCTGGCCGGCGTACTGGTACTGGTACTGGTACTGGGGACAGTCCCCAACTGGGGGTCAGTGGTCCATTCTGAGACACAGAAGGCAACCACGGTTGACGCCGGGAGCGACCCGGCCGTGCGTGCCGCGTGCACGGCGTGCCATGTCGCTCCGCCTCCGGACATCCTGCCGAAGAGCAGCTGGCGCGATGAGTTTCTGCGGATGAAATTCATCCGTGACCAGAAGCCGGAGCCGCAGGTCTCGCGCGAGCAGATGCGCCAGATCCCGCTGCCCGACGACCTGGAGAAGGCGCTGCCCTTCTACCTCAGCCATGCGCCGGATCGCCTGCCGCTGCCGGACCCGTGGCCCGATCCGGGCGAGTCCCCGGTCAAGTTCGTCAATCGGAAGTTGTCCGTGCCGCAGATCTCGGCGGCGCCCGCCGTGTCGAACGTGCGGCTCGTGGACTTCGACGGCGACGGGCGGCTCGACCTGCTGGCGACCGAAATGGCGCAGGGACTGCTGCTCCGCGCCCCGTCGATCGCCACCGCGAGCGAGCTGTCGATCCTGGCGAGCCTCCCCCATCCCGATCACGTGACGCCCGTGGACCTCGACGGCGACGGCCTGCAGGATCTCCTCATCGCCGATCTCGGCGAGTTCTTTCCGCGCGACCATCACAAGGGCGCGGTGATCTGGATGCGCGGGTTTCCCAACGGCAAGCTCGGCCCGGCGATGTGGCTCGACGGCTGGCCGCGCGTGGCGGATGTCGAGCCGGCCGACTTCAACGGCGACGGCAGGCTCGATGTGGCCGTCGCGGCCTTCGGGTACCACACCACCGGACAGATTTCCATCCTCGAGAACAAGACGACGAACTACGCGCAACCCTCATTCGTCAGCCACACGATCGATCCGCGTACCGGCTGCATCCACGTGATCCCGGTGGACCTGAACCGCGATGGCCACATGGACTTCGTGGCGCTGCTGGCCCAGGAGCACGAGACGGTGGTGGCCTTCATCAACAAGGGCACGAAGGACTTCACCTTCGACCAGAAGGTCATCTACACGGCGCCGCATCCCAACTGGGGCTCGTCGGGCATTCAGCTCGTGGACATGGACGGCGACGGGGACCTCGACGTGCTCCTGACGCACGGCGACACGTTCGACGACGGGATCGTGAAGCCGTATCACGGGATTCAGTGGCTGGAAAACACGGGCCGGTACCCGTTCGTCGACCACGACCTGGCGCACCTTCCCGGCGCGCATCGGGCGGTGGCCGTCGATCTCGACGGCGATGGCGATCTCGATATCGTTGCCAGCGCGCTGCTGGCTGGCGGTGCGGATGTAGACGAGGCGACGCTACCCGCGCTGGTGTGGCTGGAGCGAACCGGCCGCTACACCTTCGTCAAGCACACGATTGAGACGGGTTTCCCCAGGCACCCGACGCTCGACGCCGCCGACATCGACGGAGACGGCGACATCGACCTCGTGGTCGGTGACTTCGCGGCGAACCGGCCCGTGCCGGCATGGGTCGAGGTGTGGGAGAACCAGACGAAGAAGCCGGCATCCGCCAGGCGGGAGCTGGACCGAACTGACCGCCCCGGCCGGTGAATGGCCGAACTAAAGTTCGGCCCTACGAAAGGGCGGCAGGCGAATGGCCGAACTAAAGTTCGGCCCTACGTACCCCGGTGTGACCGTACGTAGGGCCGAACTTTAGTTCGGCCGTTGCCCGTCTCAGTCCTGCAGCGTGAAGTACGCCGACTCGGCGACCCGCTGAGGGCCGCTGGCGACGGTGATGCGCAGCTCGTAGGTGCCCGCCGCCAGCCCCGAGACCGGCAGGCGACCGAGCTGCTGGATGCGCAGGTCGGTTGACGAGGCAATCTCGAGCGGCGCCTCGGCGACGACGCCGCCGTTGCGCAGCAGCTGCGCAGTACCCGTCAGTGGCCCCGTTTCGCCGCGGTAGATCGTGAAGAAGAACGGCAGCTCCTTCGTGGCCGTCTTCATCACGGCGTTGCCGACGTTGGGGTACACCAGCGTCTGTCCGACGAAGAACGGGGCGGCGTGTTCGGTGTGGTCCTTTGGCGCGCTGTCGATCTGCTCGACGTGGTCCACGAACACGAGGCTGCTCAGCCCAAGCGTCTGCGATTCAGCGGACGGCACGGTGAGAGTGGAGACTCGCGCGCTGCCCCGGCCCGCGAGGGCGTCAAAGGCAATCGCTTCGACCGTGTACACACCAGGCGGCAGCAGCGGCTCACGGTAGAAGAGGATCGTGCCGTGTTTGGCCGCGTCCATGTCCTTCACATCGCCGGCCAGGACGTACTGCTGGCTCAGCTTGTGCTCGTAGTTCTTGCCGTCCTTGATGCGGACGACGACGGCTACCTGGGCCGAGTACGTGGATTTCTCGGAGTCCACCACGAAGCGCAGCGCGTCGGTGGCCAGTCGTACCACCAGCGGCGTCACACCGGGATGCTGCGGGTCCGGGAAGCTGAAGCCTGCGGCCTGGATGGGGAACGCGTTCGGAAGTGGCGCCCTGTCCAGCATCGCGAGCGCCGGCCTCTCATAGCCCGGTGAATCGATCGAGCTGGGCGCGCGGGTGGCGCGATACCCCTTGCGTGCGAACACCTGGGAGCCCGAGCGACGCGACTTCACCACGATCTGGCGGAACTTGCCGTCGAACACCGTGTTGCGTGGCGTGTACGACAGCATGTAGTGGAACTGGTTGTCCTCGTCGATCCGCCTGAAGGCCGGCGTCAGGTTGTTCGACTGCTCGACCAGGAACCCGCCGGTGTCTTCGGCGAGCCGGGCAAGGCCCGTCCGCGAGTCGAGCCTCACCATGTCCTCGACCCTCTCGAAGCCGCGGGTCATCGGCTGGTCGCTCCGGCTGCTGCCGCTGAGGACCTGCATCATCCGATCGTCGGTGAACTCCTGCAGCTGCTTGCGAGTGTCGGCAGAGTTGCTCTTCGTGCGCAGGCCGTTGGCGTCCACGGCATACACCGTGACGTTCGAGCGATTAGCCGCATCGATCAGGTCGTCGAACCTCGCGCTCAGCACCGGCGACACCGGCAGCCCCTCGGAGAAGAACACGATCGACTTGCGGCCGGGCGTTTCGGCGAGCGATCGAATAACGCCCATCAGCGCCAGCGTCGTGTCGTAGCCCTTGTGCTCGCGATCGAGCTGATCGAAGCCGTCGATCATCGTCCGCTCCATCTCGAGCAGCCGCAGCTCCGTCTCGGTCGCCCCCATCTGCGCGCCGTTGGATGCCAGCGCGGCACCGG
>Ga0193696_1000632_pt1 | contig 11805 bp, 12 predicted proteins | sample L3m1metaG_FD_145074 | JGI IMG/M metagenome (GOLD analysis project Ga0193696, IMG submission 145074) | Soil microbial communities from a riparian zone of the East river system, Colorado, United States - L3m1 | ecosystem: Environmental > Terrestrial > Soil > Riparian zone | place: USA: East River... | reverse complement strand
CGGATCGCGTCCGCCATTCACGATGAACAACGGCTTGTTACGGAGGTTGTTCGCGAAGATCTCGCCGTCGTCGATGTCGCGGCTCGCGAGCACCATCCAGTAGCCGTTGAGCGGCAGAAAGCTCGCGTACGGCGTTGTGTCGCGCATGGCGACGTAATACGCGCCGGTGCCGCCGTCGGAGACGCCGGACACGACCACGCGGTTCTCGTCGACGTTGTATCGCTGCTTCACCGCGTCCACGATGGCGTGAAGGTTGTCGACCTGATCGTCGCTCCACCAGGGCGACTGGGACCACGCGTACGGAATCACGTAAATCTGCTCGATCCCGGCCAGCGCTCCGATCAGGCCGGTCCCCACCGGTTGATTGTCGCGGCGTCCGCCCACGCCGCCGTGGAGCTGAATGCGGAGCTGGTATTTCTTCGCCGGGTCGTAGGTGTCGGGCACGTTGACGGCAAAGTGATGCTCGACTCCGTTCGAACGGTTGCTCATCCGCACGAGGCCGGGGGCCTGCGCCGTATAGGTGCTGCCCTGGCGAAGCCGCTGGTAAGCCTTGTCGAATGTTTCGGTTGTGGCGGCCTGGACCACGAACGCGGCCATGGCGCACGCCAGTGCGGGTCGCAGCATGGGGCGAGGGTATCATTGGTGAATAAAGACCCGTCGGGGCTGGGGGCTAGGGGCTGGGGGCTAGCTACAGTCGGAACTGGGGGACATGGGGACTAGGGGACTGGCAGTCATCGTCGCGGCCGCGCTTGCTGCGGCGAATGTGCTGGCGCAGGCGGCAAAGCCGAGGGGGCCGGCGGGCGACGTCGACCTGCCGCCGCTGTCGTACGTCTGCACGATGGCCGGCGACGAGGACGTCATCGAGGATCGGCCCGGGAAGTGCCGCAAGTGCGGCATGACGCTCGTGCCGACGCGGCTCGATTCGGTCTGGACCTGCGCCACGCGCCCGCTGCTGGTTGTGGCAGACAAGCCGGGCAAGTGTCCGGTGGACGGCACCGCGCTCGTTCGCGTCACCGCCGCGGTGTCGTGGACGTGCAAGGACGACCCGGCCGTTGACAAGCTCGACCCGGGCACCTGCGCCGACGGCTCGACGATGATCAAGAAGTACGCGGCGCGGGCGCACGGCAACCACAATCCGCAGCACGGCGGGCAGTTCTTCATGGCGCCGGACAGCTGGCACCACATCGAGGGCACGTACCTGCCGACCGGCGTGTTCCGTATGCACCTGTACGACGACTACACGAAGCCCCTGACGCTGAAGTTGGCCCGTGAGATCTCGGGCACGCTCGTCGTCAAGGATCCAAAGACGGGCGGGGACAAGGAAATCCCACTCGTGCGCAACGGCCGGTATCTGCAGGCGGCGCTTGGCAAGCAGCCGTTCCCGGCGCAGATGTACGCGAAGGTCGCCTTCAAGCCCGGCGATCGCGACACCCGCTTCGATTTCAGCTTCGACGCCTTCTCGAGGGAACCGAAAGTCGCTCCCTCGGCGACGATGACCACGGCGACCCCGGCGACGTCACCGGCAGCGACGACGCCGGTCGCGGCCACGGCGCCCACGCCTGCGCCAGATGCCTCCTCGACCGTGGATCCGGCCTTGATTCCGGTGCCCATCCCCGAGACGGTTCCCGAGATGCTCGCGCAGCTCCGCACGCGCACCGATCAGATTCGCTCGTTCATCGACAAGGGCGCGTTCGCGGCCATCTACGTGCCGGCATTCCAGGCGAAGGACCTCGCGCTCGCGCTCGACGAGCACAAGAAGGAGCTGTCCGACGATCGCCAGCGTGTCGCCGTGCCGGCCATCGCGCGGCTGGTGCGCTCGGCGTACCTCCTCGATGCCTTCGGCGACCTCGGCAACAAGCAGCAGATCCTCGAAGCCTACGATCGCTTTTCCTCGGCGGTGAAGGAGATCGAATCCGCCTTTCCCGCCCGGCCATGACGATGACAGCCAGACACATCCGCCTGCTGCTGATGGCCGCCGCCGCCGTGACGGTCGGCGCGCTGAGCCTGACGCCTGGCGAAGCACACAAAGCGATCACCTCGAAATACACCTACAACGACGACGTGTTCCCGATTCTGCGCGACAAGTGCGCGCGTTGCCATGTCGCCGGCGGCGTCGCGCCGATGTCGCTAATGACCTACGACGAGGCGTTTCCGTGGGCGGAATCGATCCGTGCCGAGCTCGTGGCCAACCACATGCCACCGTGGAACGCCGAGGAAGGCTTCGGTGCGCTCAAAGCGGCGCACACGCTGTCGCCGCGCGAGCTGGACATCATCCTGACGTGGGCCACCGGCGGCAACCCGCGCGGCCAAATCGATCAGAAGCTGCCGCCCATCGCCCTCAAGAACGACTGGACGATGGGCGCGCCAGACCTGGCGCTGCCGCTGCCGTCCGAATTCACGGTCGCGGCGGACAAGATGGAAGACTGGCACGAGTTCATCGTGCCGACCGGCACCAGCGAGCCGCGCTGGGTGCGCGCCGTCGATCTGCTTCCGGGTACTCCGTCGATCGTGCGGAGCGCCACGATCTCGCTGCGGACGTCGAGCGTGGCGGCCAGCGCTGGAGCAAGCGCGGCATCACCCGTTCCGGAACATGTCCTCGCCTACTGGCTGCCGGGCCAGGATCCCGAGCCGGCTCGAGCGAGCGCGTTTCGCGTGCCCGCGGGCGCGCAGCTCGCGGTCCGCATCCACTACAAGAAAACCTGGCAGTTCGAAGGAAAAGCGCTCAGCGATCGCAGCACGGTCGGGATCTATTTCGCGAAAGACGCCGGGCCGCATGAACTGCTGACGCTGGCGCTCTCGGCGCCGGGCCCGTCGGCAAACGACACCAACGACATCACCTTCACCCGGACCCTGAACGAAGACGTGCAGGCGGTCGCCGTGAGCCCGGACGACGTTCCGCCGAACATCTCGGTGCAGATGGTCGCCATCCAGCCCGACGGATCGCGCACGCCGATGATTCGTCTGAGCACGCGCTCCGACTGGTCGCGGCGCTACTGGTTCGAACGGCCGCTCACATTTCCACGCGGGACGCGCATCGAGGTCACGGCGAAGCTCGACGATCCGGACATCCTCTCCGCGGCCTTCGGTGGGCCGGCAACGCCGCCAGCCGCGACCAGCAGTCCGCTCCGTCTCACGCTGAACGTCGTCCGTCCCAACGCCAAACCGTCGGCGCCGTAGCAGCCCGTCACGCTTCGATGCGGTGCGCAGGCATAGCAGCCGTGGTCGTGGCACTCGGCCTGCCGTCCTGCGCAAGAGACCGTGTGGCCGAGGCCGGGTTCTGGTTCGATCGCGTCACGTTCGACCTGCCCTTGGACGATGTCGAACGCATTGGCGGTCCGGTTCGCCCCGAAGAGCAACTCCAAATCGAGTCAATCGCGCGAGCCGAGCTCGCAACGGCGTACGCCGGCCTGCGAATTCGGTTCACCTCGCGGCCGCCGGCCACGTTTCGCGTCAGCGTGGTCCAGGATATTCCGGCGCGTGCCCTGCCCGTGGCTGGTGCCTCGAGGCGCCTGCCACTTGGCGGCGGCATCGGAGAGGTGAGCTTTCGAACGCTGGCGAGCCAGGCGGTCGGCAACGCGCCGCGGGATGCGAGTCGGGCCCGCATCATCGACGCGATCGGCAAGGGTATCGGGCGAACCGCGGCGCACGAGTTCGCGCACCAGCTTCTTGACCACGTCAACCTGCACGACACGAAGGACCCGGATAGCTACGAGAACGGCATTTCCAATCGTCCGAGCCAGTTCTACGGCACGCTGCACTGGGCGTTCGCGAGACCACTGCTCGCGAAGACTCTGGGACAGCACTGATCCCCGTGGTGCTAGGTGCTAGGGTGCTACGGTGCTAGGTGCGTTGGTGCTTGGTGCCAGGTGCTAGGTGCTAGGTGCGTCGGTGCTTGCTACCCGACTTCTTGGTTTCGGGTAGCTGCTGCCCCTGCTTTTTCCAGTACGGATCGGGCGCCTTCGAGGTCTCCAAGTGGCGAATCCAACCGGTGGTCGCTCCGATGGCGCGCTTCGCGAGGACCAGGAGCGGTGCGGCGTCCTCGGCCGTCCAATATTTGCGATCCACGCCGTCGCCCAGATGGTTGTGCGTTTCCGTCAGAGAGGATTTGGCAATTCTCGCAAGGCGTGCGGCGTCTGGATGTCGATAATGTGCGAACGATTCCGAGAGATTGCTGGGACCGGAACTCGCCGAATCGCGCAGTTGATCGCGAAATTCGAAATCGTGGTTGGCAGCTGAACGTTCGATGATCTCGTAGACGCGCACCTTCAGCTCGTTCGCCAGCTTCCAGCAATCGAGATCCTCATACCGTCTGACACCAGCCATGCCCTGCGCGAAGAGCAACCTTCATTCCGTGCCCGCGGCACCCTAGCACCCAAGCACCACTGCACCTAGCACCGTAGCACCTAGCACCCTGGCACCGCGGACTCACACCTTCATGACGAACGGATCCTGGATCTCGTCTCCAAGCTCGCACCACACGCTCTTGGTCTGGAGATACTGATACACCGCCTCGATGCCGTTCTGCCGGCCGATCCCGCTCGCCTTGTAGCCCCCGAACGGCGAGTTGAACGTCAGCGCGCGATACGTGTTGACCCACACGGTGCCGGCCTCGAGCTTCCTCGCCATCTTGTGCACGCGTCGCACATCGTGCGTCCAGATGCCGGCGGCCAGGCCGAACTCGGTGTCGTTCGCCAGCGCGAGCGCTTCGGCTTCGTCCTTGAACGGCGTGACCGCGAGGACAGGACCGAAGACTTCGTTGCGCATCAGGAAGCTGTCTTTCGCAGCCTGGTGCACGATCGTCGGCTCGTAGAAATAGCCGTTGGGAAACTCGGCGAGCTGCGGCCGGCGGCCGCCGCACAGCACGGCCGCGCCTTCGCTGACGGCTCGCTGCACCATCGACTCGTCCTTCTCGAGCTGCATCTTCGTCGCGACTGGACCCATTTGCGTCGTGAGCTTCAAGGGATCGCCGAGCGCGATCTGCTTGGCGCGGCCGACGAGCCGATCGACGAACGCGTCGTAGATGCGCTCCTGGATATAGGCGCGCGAACCGGCGACGCACGTCTGCCCCGCCGCCGCGAAGATGCCCGCCAGCACGCCCGCCTCCGCCTGATCCAGATTCGCATCGTCGAACACGACGTTGGGACTCTTGCCGCCGAGCTCGAGCATGCAGCTGACCAGCCGCTGTCCGGCGCGCGCGGCAATCGCGCGGCCCGCGCCGACGCTGCCAGTGAACGACACCTTCGCGACCAGGGGATGATCGACGAGAGCCTCGCCGGTCTCACGAAAGCCGGTGACGACGTTGATGACGCCGGGGGGAATGCCGGCCGCTTCGGCCAGGCGGGCGAGCTCGATCGCCGAGCCCGACGTGATCTCTGACGGCTTCAGCACGATCGTGTTGCCGGCGGCGAGAGCCGGCGCCAGCGACATGATGGCGATGAACGTCGGGGAGTTCCACGGTGTGATCACGCCAACGACGCCGAGTGGCTCGCGCAGCGTGTAGTTGAAGATGCTCTGCCGATCGAGCGGGATGACCGTGCCCTCGATCTTGTCGGCCAGGCCGCCGAAGTAATAGAGCCAGTCCTGCGCGATCCCGGCCTGCGCCCGCATTTCGGCGAACAGCTTGCCGTTCTGCTCCGTTTCAATGGTGGCAATGCGATCGGCGTGTTCGGCGATAACCGCGCCCCACTTCATCAACAGGCGTCCGCGACGGGTCGGCGACAGCGCGCCCCAGGGCCCGTCCCGAAAAGCCGTCGAGGCCGCTCTGACGGCCTGGTCCACTTCGGGCACTCCGGCAAGCGCGAAAGTACCCCATTGGTCCCCGGTCGTCGGATTGAACGCGGTAAACGTCCGGCCATCCGCGGCAGCGACGTCCCGCCCGGCGATGTAATTCTGGTAATGATGCACGATATCTCCTGTCGTCTAACCGCAGAACACGCGGAGGCCGCAGAGTCATTTGAATTCTAGATCTCTGCGAGCTCAGCGAGCTCTGCGGTTGATGGCTTAGATGCAGCGGCCGCCATCGACTTCGATGACCGCCCCGGTGATGAAACTGGCTTCGTCGGACGCGAGAAACACCATGGTGCCGGCCACATCCCCCGGCGCGCAGAGACGGCCGAGCGGGATCGATTGCAGAAACGCCGCGCGATGCGCTTCCGACTCGCCGCCGACGAACGTCGCGAGCATCGGTGTGTCGCCCGGCCCGGGACAGACCGCGTTGACGCGAATGCGATCCGGAGCGAGCTCGATCGCGAGCGATTTGCTGAGCACGAGCGCGGCACCCTTGCTGGCGTTGTACGCCGCCAGATTGGGCCGCGGGCGGATGGCGGCTACCGAGACAGTGTTCAGGATCACGCCGCCGCCCTGCCGCCGCAGGATCGGCACGGCGTGCTTCGCGGCCAGCGCGATCGCTTTCGCGTTGACCGCCATCAGCCGATCGAAATCGCGCTCGTCGATGTCGGTGACCGGCGTCGGCGCCTGGGGCGCGCCCGCATTGTTGACGAGGATGTCCAGTCGCCCGAAGCGTTCCACGGCGGTCGCGATCATTCGACGCGCGTCGGCCTCGGACGCAACGTCCGCCTCGACGAAGATCGCGCCGGTTTCGCGCGCGATGGCTTCACCGCCGTCGCGACGGCAGTCGACAACCACCACCTTCGCGCCTTCTTCGACGAAACGGCGGCAAATAGCGGCCCCGAAACCCGATCCGCCGCCCGTCACAACCGCGACCTTGTCCCGTAGGCGCATGAGGATTTCGCGCGGCGGGGTCAAAAGACGGCCGGTATCGACTCGACGATGAGGTCAGCGCCCGTGGCCTGCCGCACCCGCTCGACGGTGGTGCCGGACGCGATCTCCTTGAGCACGAGCCCCCGGTCGGTGACGTCGATGACCGCCAGCTCGGTGACGATCATGTGTACGACCTTGAGGCCGGTCAGCGGCAGCGTGCACGCCTTCACGATCTTGTGGCCGCCGTCCTTCGTCGTATGTTCCATCGCGACGATGACCCTTTTCGCGCCAGCCACGAGGTCCATGGCGCCGCCCATCCCCTTCACCATCTTGCCGGGAATCATCCAGTTCGCCAGGTTGCCCTGCTGGTCCACCTGGAGCGCGCCCAGCACGGTCAGGTCGATGTGCCCGCCTCGCACCATCGCGAACGAGTCGGCGCTGCTGAAATAGGAGCAGCCGAGCGTCTCGGTCACGGTCTCTTTGCCGGCATTGATCAGATCCGGATCCACCTCGTCTTCTGTCGGAAAAGGTCCGATGCCGAGCAGGCCGTTCTCGGAATGCAAGGTGATGTGCACGCCGGGCGGGATGCAGTTGGCCACCAGCGTCGGCATGCCGATGCCGAGGTTTACGTAATCGCCGTCACGCAGCTCTCGCGCAACACGCGTGACGATTCGCTCGCGGGTATCTCTCACAGCTAGCCCCTAGCCCCAGTCTCCAACCCCGACCGCGTGGTCCGTTTCTCGATCCGCTTCTCGTAGCGCTGCCCCTGCAGGATGTGCTTCACGAAAATCCCCGGCGTTACCACGTGATCCGGGTCGATCTCGCCGGGCTCCACCAGGTGCTCGACCTCGGCGATCGTGACGTCGGCGGCGGTCGCCATCACCGGATTGAAGTTACGCGCGGTGCGCCGATACAAAAGATTACCAACGCGGTCGCCCTTCCACCCCTTGACGAACGCGAAATCGGCATGGAGCGGCATCTCGAGGATGAACGGCCGGCCGCCGATTGCGCGCGTTTCCTTGCCTTCGGCGACCGGCGTCCCATAAGCGGTCGGCGTAAAGAAACCGCCAATGCCGGAAGGTCCCCTGCGGGACCAGCTCCACGTCCAGCTCGCCGCTGAGGAACTGGCGCTCGAATTCCTTGTTTTCGCCGACGTAGGTGGACACCATCTTGCGGACCTGGCGGTTCCGGAGCAGCACGCCGATCCCGAAATCGTCCACTCCGGCGTTGTTGCTGATGACGGTGAGGTCCTTCGTCCCCCGCTGCCGCAGCGCCGCGATGAGGTTTTCGGGAATGCCGCACAGCCCGAAGCCGCCCATCATAATTGTCGCTCCGTCCGGGATCAGCGCGACGGCCTCCTCGGCGCTGGCGAGGACCTTGTTCATCGACGGCATTCTATCAAGTAAGATGTCACCCCCAGTGCATCCAGACCTCGAACAAGCCATCAGCTTTCACGAGTCGATCGTCGCCGAAGGTGGAAAAGCGCTCGTCGGCTACGACACGGCCAAGGCCCTCGCGAACGTCGTGCTGATGTCGGAGATTCCGACGTCGTACGACAAGAAGGAACAGCGGCAGGTCAACGCCGGCAACCTGCTCCTGCGCGGCGTGCCCGGCGTCGGGAAGACGTTCTTCGGCGTCATTCTCGCCGCGATCAGCAACGCGAAGTTCGCGCGCATCCAGGGGCGCGCCGACCTGCAGCCGACCGAGGTCGTCGGCTTCCAGATGATCAATCCGGCGACCGGCGACATGATGACCGAGTTCGGTCCGCTGGTCGAAGCCGAGGTCATCCTCCTCGACGAAATCAACCGGATTCCGCTCAAGTCGCAGAGCGCCTTTCTCGAAGCGCTGCAGGATCGCACCGTCACCGTCGGCAAGAACACCTACGAGCTGCCGGCGTTCAGCTTCGCCATCGCCACCATGAACCCGGTGGAGCTCGGACAGGGCACCTTCCCGTTGTCGGAGGCGGCCACCGATCGCTTCGCCATCATGGTCAACATCGGCTACCTGCCTCCGCTGGAGGAAGCGAAGCTGGTCAATTTCGATTTCAAGAAAGTGCGCCTCAACGCGTTGATGACCAAGGAACGCATCATCGCGCTGCGCAGTGCGATCAACGAGCAGGTGTTCCTGCACGAACGGCTGGGCGTCTACATCCAGCGGCTGGTGGCCGCGACGCGCCCCTACAACCCGGAGACCGACTGGCACGTGCGATCGCCGTCGGACCTGGTCGAGCATGGCGTCGACCTCGGCGCGTCGCCGCGCGCCATCATCTGCTGGGGCCGCCTGTCCAAGGTCTGGGCGCTGCTCGTCCGCAAGCGCACCGAGGTCTACCCGGAGGACATCCAGGATCTGGCGCCCTACATCCTCGGCCACCGGATCTGGCTCGGCCCGCACGCCGCCAGCCACGGCCTCACCACCGACAAAGTGATCGACGACGTCGTCGAAAGAGTAGCCATTCCTTGAGGACCCGCGAAACCGACGTCGAAGCGTTCGTGAACCTGTCCGAGCTGACCGAGATCGAGCTCCTCATCATGCGCCGGATGCGGGAGTTCACCATCGGCGAGCACCGCAGTGTGTTCCACGGCACCGGGTTCGACTACGTCGGGCTGCGCGACTGGCAAGCCGGCGATCGCATGTCGCAGATCGACTGGCCGCAGTCGACGCTGACGAACTTCAGTCCGATGGTGGTCCGCGACTACGAACAGCGCAGCACCGCGACGGTCATCGCGGTGGCGGACGGCTCGCTGTCCACCCGCTGCGGCATCGACGGCGTGCCGATTGCCGCCGCCATTGCCCGGGCGATTGGCACCATCGGCATGTCGGCCGTCTTCTTCCAGGATATGTTCGGCCTGATCACCTTCGACGCCAAATTCGAGAATCTCGGCGCCGTGCGGCCGCGCATCGGCAAGAATCAGGTGATTCATTGCCTCGACGCCTATCAGTTCCACCAGGGCGTTCAGCCGCTCAAGCGCGCCGACACGCTCAGCATGACGCTCGCCGGCTTCATGCGGAAAACGTCGATGGTGCCGGTCATCTCGGATTTCCTGTTCGACGATGCGGCGCCAGTGCTGAAGGAGCTGTCGCTGCTCAACTCGGCGCACGACGTCTTCATCGTGCTCATCGACAGCGCGTTCGCCTTCGAGCTGCCGACGGTGTCGGCCGGCTGGATTGAGGCGTTCGACGTGGAAACTGGACGCGCGCGCGTCATGTCGCGCGGCCAGCTCAGCGCGATGTCCGCCAAGACCCGGCGCTGGCAGGACGAGGTGTCGCGGATGGCCAAGGACGCCAGCCTCGACGTCCTCCGCATCGGGGTCGACGAGCAGCAGACCGCGATTGCGCTGAGCGAGTTCATTGCGGAACGGCGGCTAAGGAAAGCAGCGTAGAAGTATCGCCACGAAAACACGAAGACATGGTTCGACAGGCTCACCACAGGCGCCCGCCCTGAGCTTGTCGAAGGGTGCTTTCGTGATTTCGTGGCAGGACAAGGTATTCAAGATGCGACGAACCGGGTTGCTATTCGTGTTGATGATGATGGGGGCGTCGCGGGTGTCCGCGCAGGCGACGCGATCCGCGGATCCCTTGCAGTGCTGGTGGCGAACCAGCGCCGGCGCCATTCGGGTCGGTGAGCAGTTCTCGATCGTCCTCACCTGCGCGGTGCTCGAAACCGAGGCGGCCACGGTCGTCGTCGACCAGTCGCGGCTCGAGCCGTCGGTCGTCCAGTTCGCGCCCTTCGAAGTGCTCGGCGGATCCCACGGCGCCGATCTGCGGCGCGACGACCGGCGCTTCTTTCAGTACGAGTACCGCGCGCGCCTGATCGCTGAAAACCAGTTCGGCAGGGACGTCTCGCTGCCCGAAACCAAGCTGAGCTACCACATTCAGAGCAGCGTCGGCGAGAAGACGGCGCTGCAGGGCCGCGACCAGTCGTACATCCTTCCGCCGCTGTCGTTGCGCGTCCTGTCGCTCGTGCCGGCCGACGCGACCGACATCCGCGATACGCCCTCGGTCACGTTCCAGGACATCGATCAGCGCGGCTTCCGCGCCAATCTGCTGACGGTCATCGGCGGTGTGCTGTTCGCCGTCGCCGCGCTGCTCACCCTGCTGGCCCTCGTACGCCTGCTGTCACGCTTCCGGAAGCCGGCCGAGACGAGCACACGCCTCCTCTCGGATTCGGCCGCGCTACGCGCGGCGCGCCGCGAACTGGCTGCCGTTCGCCGGCAACGCGAAGACGGCGGGTGGACGCCGGATCTGGCCGGCCGCGCCCTCGCAGCACTTCGGGTCGCCGGCGCCTACGCCGTCGGCCGGCGCGCCAGTCTGATGCCTGCGGCCGTGCAGTCGTCAGCGGGCGTCCCGTCGGCAGATGGAGCTCAAGGGGCGGAAGAGGCAGGACGGTTGATTGTTCGCACCGGCTGGCCGCGCCCACGGCGCGTGGCGATTTCAGGCGCGATCACGCCGCAGTCCGTCGGCCGCGATCGGATTCGCCGGGCCGGGACGGCGGGCTTTGCCGCATCGGAGCTCTACGAATCGCTGGAGCAGGCGCTGGCGGCGCTGACCGCGGCGCAGTACGGCCGCAACGGCAAGCTGGATGACAGCGCACTGGATCAGGCGCTCGACGCCGGCAACCAGGTACTCAAACGCGCGCGGCTGGATCAAACCTGGGTGATGAAGCGGCTTGCGGCGCGCCGTGTGCTGCGGCAGGGGGACACGCGCGCGTGGTCCCGCTGACCCAGGTTCCGACGGCGCTGCGCGACGTGGTGATGGAGTGGCGCAACACGCGCGCCGCGACGCTGTTGTTCACCCATCGCGACACGGCGATCCTCGCTGTCGTCGCCCTGATCGGGTTGTGCTTCACCATCCTCGTCGGACGCGCGCTGACGCGAAAGAAAGCCGGACGCACGCAAGTGGCGCTGCCGGCCGTGCTCGACTGGAGCGGACGCAATTGGACCGCGCTCGTGCGCCACGGCGCGCTGCTGCTGTTCCTGGCCGGCCTCCCGTTCTTCACGCTCGCTCTTGCGGACCCGTACTCCTCGCTGACCCGTGAAGATGTGTCGTATCCAGGCCGCCGCATTTGCCTGATGATCGCCGCGTCCT
>Ga0193696_1000630_pt1 | contig 11814 bp, 6 predicted proteins | sample L3m1metaG_FD_145074 | JGI IMG/M metagenome (GOLD analysis project Ga0193696, IMG submission 145074) | Soil microbial communities from a riparian zone of the East river system, Colorado, United States - L3m1 | ecosystem: Environmental > Terrestrial > Soil > Riparian zone | place: USA: East River... | reverse complement strand
AACCTCGGCGCGCTGCCGGCGCTGTGCGACATCGCCGAGGAATTCGGCTGCATCATGATGGTGGACGACGCGCACGCCAGCGGCGTGTTCGGAAGGAACGGCCGCGGCACCATCGATCACTTCGGCATGCACGGGCGGGTGGATATCCAGGTCGGCACGCTGTCGAAGGCGATCGGCGCGCTTGGCGGCTACGTCGCCGGGAGCCGCGCGCTGATCGAGTTCCTCTATCATCGCGCGCGCCCGTTTCTCTTCTCGACATCGCACCCGCCCGCCGTCGCGGCCGCGTGCATCGCGGCGTTGGACGTGCTGGAGCAGGAACCGCAGATCATCGACCGGCTGTGGGAGAACACACGGTTCTTCAAGTCCGGACTGCAGACGCTCGGCTTCAACACCGGCTTGAGCGAAAGCCCGATCACCCCGGTCATCGTCGGCGACGGCGCGCTGGCGATGAAGCTGTCAGACCGCCTGTTCCAGGAAGGCGTCTTCGCGCAGGGCATTGCGTTTCCGACCGTCGCCCGCGACAAGGCGCGCGTCCGGACCATCGTCACGGCCACCCACACACGCGACGAGCTGCAGTTCGCGCTCGACGTGTTCGCGAAGGTCGGCCGCGAACTGAGCATTCTTTGAGCCGCCGTCCGCCCCGCGCCTCGCGGCTCCAGGACTTTTTCGCCACCTATACCCGCGATCTGACCGCCGACGATCTGCAGCGCCTGTTCACGCGCGACACCCGCGAGGCGTACAAGTTCTTCACGCGCGGCGTCGACGCCGACGCGCTCAAGGCGCTGCCGTGGCACAAGCGCGCGATCGCGCACACCCGCGTGCTGTTCGTCGCGTTCACGATGAAGCTGTCGCCGGCGCGCCGCGTGGTGTACGGCGCGGCGTTGCTGCTGGCCTTCATCGGACTGTTCAATCTGTTCCGCGGCATTGGTCTCGTCGAGATCGCGCAGGTGCCGTTCGTCGGCGGCGTCGGCGTGCCCGGGCCGCTGTTCCGTGAGGGGACGTGGTCGCTGCTGTTCGCGTTCGCGCTGATGAACCTGCTGGTCCTTCTGGAAGTCGCGGACCGGCTGTCACTCAAGAACGACCTCGAGATCGCGCGTGAGATTCAACAGGCGATGCTGCCCGCCGGCCTCTACAGCGCGCCAGGCGTCGAGACCGTCGGCCTGAGCCGGCCGGCCAACACGGTCGGTGGCGATTTCTACGACATCCTGCCGCTCGAGGACGGCCGCCTTGTCGTGACCGTGGGCGACGTGGCTGGAAAAGGCAGTCCGGCGGCGCTCCTGATGGCGCTGCTGCTCGCGATGCTGCGGACGCTCGTCGACGAGAAGCTGGAGCCGGCCGAGCTCATCACTCGATTGAACGTCCAGGTGTGCCGGCACGCACCCGGCTCGAGGTTCATCACGCTGTTCTACGCGGTCTTCGAGCCGCTCACCGGCGCGATGACCTACGTCAGCGCCGGCCACACGCCACCGCTGCTGATTCGCGCCGACGGCAGCTGCACACGACTGACGGAAGGCGGCATCGCCCTCGGCATGTTCGATCACTCGACTTACAAGACCGGCCAGCTGACGATTCAACCGGATGAGGTGCTGGCCGTCTACAGCGACGGCGTCACCGAAGCCGAAAACGCCGCCGGGCGGCCGTTCGACGAGGAAGGTCTCGAGAACGCGCTCAAGGCGAACCGCACCGAGCCCATCCCGTCGATGGGATCGGCCATCGTCCGCGCCGTCGAACAGCACAGCGCCGATACGCGTCTGGCGGACGATCTCACCATCCTGCTGCTGCGCCGTCTCGCGATCGTCGCCGCATAGCTCGTCTCCGAACCGCTCGTCGAAGTGTCTAAAATAAGAGTTCCGGCAAAGATTCGTGAAAATGTCCTGTCGACCGCTCGTCGTGGTGTTCGCGCTCGCGGTGGCCGTGTGCCCCTGCGCGTACGGACAGGAGGTCGACACCGTGGCGCCGCTGCTCGCACGGATCGAGCAAGTCGCGAAATCGGGTGATACCGCTGCCTACCTCGCCCTCCTGACGTCCGGCGCCAACCGCGAGCGGGCGGTGGACTTCTGCAGCTCGGAGCTGCTCCCGGGCGCCACGCGCACGGTGGTGAAGGAGCGCGATCGCGAGGCGCTGCGCGGCACGCTCGCCGGCAACGGCTACCGTCTGATGGTGGACGTCCTCACCGAGTTCGGCCCCCGCGCACGCGCCGCCACCTGGCGGCTGGACGTCAAGCGCGTCGGCGAGCGCGGCAGCGCCCAGGAATGGGCCATCGACGACGAGGAGCGCCTGTCGGCGGTCGAGAACCTCTATCGCCTCGCGCTGAACCCGGCGAAAGTGTTTGCTGCCCGCGATTTGCGGGTCGCCGCCGAGGATCTCGACCTTACGCTCACCGAGGGCTCCGTGTACGTCGCCGACATCGACCAGGGCGCGACCGCCGCCGTGCTGGTGGGACGCGGCACGATGAGCTTTCATCCGACGCCGGAAACCGAACGCGGTCAGGTCAAGATCTTTGCGGGCAGCGAGACCCTCGAGACGCGCTTCGACGTCGCATTCATCCGCCTCAATCCTTACGACTTCGAGTCGGCGCTCGCGTCATCGCAGCTGAAACCCAAGGTGGCGGACCCGAAGGAATTCCGGCGCGCGGAGGAAGTCTTTCGCGAAGACTCGCCGAAGTCCTTCCAGATCGACCTCGGCGACCTGAGCCGCGAGCCGTGGTCGCTGCTGCCCGGTTCCGGCGACTTCCTTGCCGAGGTCCACACGCGCCGGTTCGATACGCTGACCTACGCGAAATCGGCCAGCGAAGCGGAAGACATTACCGTCTTCGATCGAAAACGACACCACAACATCTCGATCTATCCATCGAAGCGGAAGATCGCGAACCGCGGACGCTTCTACAACGAAGACGAGCTCGTCGACTACGACATCCTCGACTACGACATCGACGTCGCCATCACCCCGGAACGGCAATGGCTCGACGGCCGCGTCCGGCTGCGCCTCAAAGTGCGGGCCCTCGCGATCGGCAGCATCACGATGCGTCTCGCCGAATCGCTGGTCGTCCAGTCGATCGTCAGCTACGAGCACGGCCGCCTGTTCGGCGTGCGGGTGAAGAACCAGAACACGATCGTCGTCAATCTGCCGACGACCCTGCAGCGGGACGCCGAGCTGACGCTGACCGTCACCTACGCGGGCCGGCTCGAGCCGCAGACACCGGATCGGGAAACGCTGGCGCTGACGCAGGGACGCGTTCAAGAAGAATTGGCGTCCATCGCCGCGGAGCCGAGTTTTCTGTACAGCAATCGCAGCTACTGGTATCCACAGGCGCCGGTCAGCGACTACGCGACGGCGATCATTCGCATATCGGTCCCGACGACGCTCGACTGCGTGGCCAGCGGCGAGCTGGAACCAGGGTTCCCGTCCATTGTGGCCAACTCCGCACGCGGCGCGCCGCGGATTGAGAGCGCACCGGCGGCAACGAGTCGGAAGCTCTACGTATTCCGGGCGTCGCAGCCGGTTCGCTATCTGGCCTTTGTCGTCAGCCGGTTCGCGCGCGCCGAAACCGCCACCGTCGCGTTTCCCCCTCGGCAGGACCACGGTCCGGCAGGCGTTCCGCTCGTCGGCCCTTCTTACAGCAGCCTGAACCTGTCGGTCGAGGCGAACCCGCGCCAGGTGCAGCGCGGACGGGAGCTCGGCGATCGCGCGGCCGACATCGCGCTCTTCTATCACTCGCTGATCGGCGACGTGCCGTATTCGTCGTTCACGATTGCATTGGTCGAAAGCGACCTGCCGGGCGGGCACAGTCCCGGCTACTTCGCGGCGCTCAATCAGCCGCTGCCCACGTCGCCGCTGGTCTGGCGCAACGACCCGGCCGCGTTCAGCAGTTTTCCCGACTTCTTCCTCGCCCACGAGCTCGCGCACCAGTGGTGGGGCCAGGCGATCGGCTGGCGCAACTACCACGAGCAGTGGCTCAGCGAGGGCTTCGCGCAGTACTTCGCGGCGCTCTACGCGCAGAAGCAGAAGGGCGACGACGTGTTCGCGTCCGTGCTGCGCCAGCTGCGCAAGTGGGGCATGGACAATTCGGATCAAGGTCCGGTCTACCTCGGATACCGGCTCGGACACGTCCGCGATCAAAGCCGCATCTTTCGCGCGCTGGTTTACAACAAAGGCGCGGCGGTGCTCCACATGCTGCGGCGCCTGGTCGGCGACGAGCCGTTCTTCCGCGGGCTGCGCCGCTTCTACAACGCGTCGCGGTTCCACAAGGCCGGCACGGTGGAACTGCGGGCCGCGATGGAGACGGAGACCGGGATGTCGCTCGAGCGCTTCTTCGAGCGCTGGATCTACGGGGCGACGCTGCCGAAACTGAAGGTCGGGTATCGCACCGAAGGAACCGACGTCATCCTGCAGGTCGAGCAGATCGGCGAAGTGTTCGACGTGCCGCTGACGATCGAGCTGCAGTACGCCGATCGCAAGCCGGTCGAAGTTCTGGTGGCCGTCACCGATCGGATGGTCGAAAAGCGCGTCCCGCTCGGCGGCGTCCTCCGGGGTATCGACGTCAGCAAGGACGACGGCACGATGGCGGAAATCGTCAAGAACTGAAACAGGGTTCTAAAGTTCTAGGGTTCTAAGGTTCTAGAGTTCTAAGTCCTCAGGTTGAACCCTTGAACTTTAGAACCCTAGAACTCTAGAACCCTATTGGAGGTAGATAGCCGCGACGCGCGGGGCGCCGCGGCGTTCGAAGGGCTCGAAGACGAGGATGAACTTCGTGCCGGCCAGCTGATAGGCGCGAACCTCGCGCACGCCGAGCGGACCCTGTTCCTCGGCCTGGCTGACCAGGGCTACCGACGCGTCGAGCCGCGCCAGCGCCTCGGCACGGGCATCACCGACACGGATTTCATTTCCAGCCCCGAGCAACAGCGTCGGCACCGACACGGCATCGGACGGCACCGCCGCATTGGCAGGGGGCGCCGGTTCGGCGGCACCGGCCAGGGCGCGAGGGGCGCCGCGCAGCTCGCGGACCACCAGCATCCCGACGAGCAGGGTGGCGGCCAGAAGAGCCGCCGCGATGAACCAGTCGCCGGAAAGACTCGGCCGCGGCCGTGTGGCTTCCATGGGGGTGCAGGGCGGAATGTAGGCACCCCATCAGGCGTTGTCAAGGTTGAGTGCTAGATCGTTATATTCTTGGTGTTTATGGAAATGGTGACGTTGACGATTGACGGCGCGCGCGTGACCGTCGACAAGGGCAAGACGGTCCTGCAGGCCGCAATCGAGGCCGGCATCACGGTGCCGTACTACTGCTACCACCCCGGCATCGGTATCGACGGCTCCTGCCGTGTCTGCATCGTCAAGATCGAGAAGATGCCGAAGCTGCAGACGTCGTGTTCGACCGTCTGCACCGAGGGGATGGTCGTGAGCACGCGCACGCCGGAAGTCGTCGTCGCGCGCGCGGGCGTGTTTGAATTCCTGCTGGTCAATCACCCGCTCGACTGCCCGGTATGCGACAAGGGCGGCGAGTGTCCGCTCCAGGATTTCTCCTATACGTTCGGACCCGACCAGAGCCGGATGGAATTTCCGCGGCGCGAATTCGACGGCAACGGCGTCAAGGCCGACGTCGATTTCGGTCCGACGCTGATGTTGAACCGGAACCGCTGCATCCTCTGCACCCGCTGCGTGCGGTTCATGCGCGACGTCGACGCCGACGCGCAGATCAACATCATCGATCGCGGCTACGGCAGCGAAATCGCAACGTTCCAGGAAGAGGGCGTGCATTCGCTGCTCTCCGGGAACCTGATGGATGTGTGCCCGGTCGGCGCCATTACCACGCGCGACTACCGGTTCAAGTCGCGGCCGTGGGACAACCCGCAGGCCGCCGACACCATCTGCACCCAGTGCGCGAAGGGCTGCAGCGTCACGGCCTGGATCAAGGCGAAGCCGGAGTGGGCGAAGGGATCGCGGCTGATCCGGTTCACGCCGCGTTTCAATCCGGACGTCAACGGTTACTGGATGTGCGACATCGGCCGCTTCGAGTACCACTGGATCGAAGGCGACGAGCGCCTCCACCGGCCGCTCGTGCGAACGGCCGATGCGCTGCAGCAGCCGGCGTCGTGGCAGGACGCGATGGCGGCGTTGGCGCAGGCGCTCGCGTCTGCCGGACGCAAGAACCCTGAAGCGGTCCGCTTCCTGGTGTCGGCGCACGCGTCGCACGAAGAGCTGTTCCTGTTCCATCGACTGACAAGCGAGCTCGTTGGCGAGTCTGGCCCCAACGGCATCACCGTGACGTGGCGCTATTCGGAAAAGCCGCAGCCGGAAGGCACCACGTTCAAGGTGCCGCCGGTCGACGCGCCAAACGTCAACGGCGCACGCATGTTCGGACTGGTGCGCGGTGCGGTCGGCGACGACGTCCGGCAGGCGGACCTTTCCGCGCTGCGGACGGCGGTGGAAGCCGGACAGGTCATGGCGCTCTACGTGTTCGAGCCCGGAAACGACGGCTCGCTCGGCGACATCGGCTGGATCGTGGAGGCGCGCCGGCGGGGAGTGCTCCCGCTGCTCGTCGTGCAGGGCGTGCTGCTGAGCCCGCTGGCCCGCGCGGCCGACTTCGTGCTGCCCGGCGCATCGTACGTCGAGAAGGAAGCGTCTTATACGAACGAGCAGGGGCGTTTGCAAAGCACAGCCCGCGCTATTCCGCTTCCGGGTGACGCGATGGAGGACTGGCAGATCCTCGTGAACCTCGGCACGGCGCTGGGCGTCGGGTTGGATTACGCGAGCGCCGCCCACGTCCGCGCCGACATCGCCGCCCGCTATGCCGGCACCAAGGCGTTCGAGGGACTGACCAACCTCGCATTCAACCGCCCGCTCGAAGCGCGGCACTGGCTGCAGGCGTCGAACCCGTCGGAACGCTGGAAGTGGGACTTCATGTTCCAGGATCTCCCGCCGGTCAAAGGCGCGGTGGATCCGAGCTCGTTGCCACTGCCCCCGGGCGCAATAGCTCTCAAAGAAGTGAAATGATGCGCGCGCGACGCGCCGTCGTCCTTTGTGTCCTTTGTTTCCTTTGTGTCCTCTGTGCGCGCGAAGCGCGCGCGCAGCTGCGTCGCCCACGCGCGGAAGTCACGCCTCTGGTCGAGCGGCCCGCGGTCCGTGCGGGCGAGCGCGCCCGCGTCGCGCTGAAGGTCTCGCTGCCAGAAGGTCTTCATACTCAATCCAACAAACCGCGCGATCCGCTGCTCATCCCGACCGAGCTCGTCATCGAAGCGCCCGCCGGCATCGCCGCTGAAGAAATCGTCTGGCCGCCGTCGACGGACTTTGCGCAAGCCGGCCAGGAGAAGCCGCTCGCGGTCTTCGAGCACGAGTTCGCCATCGGCGTCGAGCTGTCGATTGCGCCGACGGCATCAGGTGACGTCGAGGTGCCGGCAAAGCTTCGCTATCAGGCCTGCGACGTCAACTTGTGCTATCCACCGCAAACGGCGCCGGTCGTCTGGCGGTTTCACGTCGTGCCGGCATCGGCCTCGTCTCCGCCACCCGACCCCGCGATGGCGAGCACCTTTGCGAGCATCAAGTTCGGGCGGGGGGAAAAACCAGGTGCGGGGGGTTCGGAAGGTTCACAGGGTTCGCTAGGTGCTGAAAGTTCGAAGGGTTCCGGAGCGGCTGATGGCCTTGCGAAGCTCGACCAGTTCACCGTTCTCGGAACGACCGGCGGCTATCTCGGCGCCGACGACTTTTTGAAATTCGTTCACGATGCGGAGACCGGCGTCAAACCGCGCGGGATGTTCGAAGGCCGCGGGCCGTTGATGATCGTGCTGCTGGTGCTCATCGGCGGTCTGGCCCTCAACCTGACACCGTGCGTGCTGCCGATGATTCCGATCAACCTCGCGATCATCGGCGCGGGCTCGCAGGTCGGCTTCGATCGAGGCTTTCCGTCGCGGATGCGCGGGTTCGTGCTGGGCGCCGTCTATGGCGGCGCGATGGCCGTCGTCTACGGCGTCCTGGGGCTCGTCGTCATCCTCACGGCGGGCACGTTCGGCACGATCAACGCCTCGCCGTGGTTCAACGCCGGCATCGCCATCCTGTTCGTCGTGCTCGGTCTGGCGATGTTCGACGTGATCATGATCGACTTCTCGAGCCTGTCGAGCCGCTTCAGGCCCGAAGCGCGAACCGGCAGCTTCATCCTCGCATTCAGCATGGGAGCGGTGGCGGCGCTGCTGGCCGGCGCGTGCGTCGCGCCGGTCGTCATCCAGGTGGTGCTCTTCTCGAGCAATCTCTACGCGACCGGCACGAAGGTCGCGCTCGCCCTTCCGTTCGTCCTGGGTCTCGGGATGGCCATTCCCTGGCCGATTGCCGGCGCCGGCCTCGCGGCGCTTCCCAAGCCGGGCATGTGGATGGTACGCGTCAAGCAGGGGTTCGGCGTCGTCATTCTCGCCACCGCCGCGTACTACGGCTACGAAGCCTATTCGATTCTGTCGAATCGCTGGGTCGACGCCGCCGACGTCAAGTCGAGCGTCGAGGAGCAGCTGAAAGCCGGCTGGCATGCGTCGCTCGCCGATGGCCTCGACACCGCCGCCCGCGAGGGGAAACCGGTGCTCATCGACATGTGGGCGACGTGGTGCAAGAACTGCCTCACGATGGACAAGACGACGCTGAACAACGCGGCGGTGCAGTCGGCGCTCTCGGGATACGTGAAGATCAAGTTCCAGGCCGAAGATCCCGACGCCCAGCCGGCCAAGAGCGTGATGCAGAAGTTCGACGCCGTCGGCCTGCCGACCTACGTTATCCTGCGCCCACGTTGAGCGAGGCTCTCCGGCGCGATCTCGAACACGACATCACGGGAGAGGTGCGATTCGATCGCGTCTCGCGATCGCTCTATTCCACCGACGCCAGCGTCTACCGGATTGAACCGCTCGGCGTCGTCGTCCCGCGCACGCGCGAGGACGTGATTCGCACGGTCCAGCTCGCCGCGCGCCACGGCGTGTCGATTACCGCCCGCGGCGGCGGCACGTCGCAGGCCGGCCAGGCGATTGGCGCCGGGCTGCAGCTCGACACCTCCAAGTACTTCAACAAGGTTCTCGAGGTCAGCGTAGCCGATCGTACGGCCTGGGTCGAGCCAGGCGTCGTGCTCGACGATCTGAACGCGCAGCTGCGGCCGCACGCGCTGCGCTTCGCGCCTGACATCTCCACCGCGAGCCGCGCGACCATCGGCGGCATGATCTCCAACAACTCCAGTGGTGCGCGGTCGATTCTGTACGGCAAGACGATCGATCACGTTCTCGAGCTCGACGTCGTGCTGGCCGACGGCACGCTGACACGTTTCCGGCCGCTCGATGCCGCCGCGCTCGAGACTGCGAGCGCGGGCGAGACGCTCGAGGCGCGCAGCTATCGCGCCGTCCAACAGATTGCGAGCGACTGCGCGGCGGAAGTCGATCGCCGTTTTCCGAAGGTGCTCCGGCGCGTCGGCGGCTACAACCTCGACGAGTTCGTCGACCGCTCCAAGCCGTTCAACCTCGCCAAGCTGATCGTCGGTTCGGAGGGCACTCTCGGGCTGGTCGTCGCCGCGAAGCTCAATCTGGTGCCGCTGCCGCGCGCCAAGGCTGTCCTGACGATCGAGTTCGACGAATTGCTCGACGCGCTCGGCGCCACCCCCGCGATCGTCCGCCATCGTCCGTCCGCGGTCGAAGTGATGGATCGGTTCATCCTCGATCACGCGCGCGAGAGCCCGGCGCTGGATGCGTTGCGGCGCAGCATCATGCAGGGCGAAGCCGGGGCTTTGTTGTGCGTGGAGTTCTACGGTGACACGCCCGACGAATTGCTACCGCGGCTCGACGCGCTCGAAGCGGAGTTGCCCCGCCTTGGCTATCGTTGTCGATGGCGGCGCGCGGTCGCCGCCGCCGATCAGGCCCGCATCTGGAGTTTCCGCGAGGCGGCGCTGGGACTTTCGATGGCGATGAAGGGCGACGGCAAGTCGCTGTCGTTCGTCGAGGACACCGCGGTCGCGCCCGAAAAACTCCGCGACTACATCGAGCGATTCCTGCAGGTCGTGAAACGACACCACACGTCTGCCGGCGTCTATGCGCATGCGTCCGTCGGGTGCCTTCACGTCCGGCCCGTGGTGAACATGAAGACCGACGAAGGCGTCAGGCGGTTCGAGTCAATCGCCAACGACATCGCCGATCTGGTCCTCGAGTTCGGCGGCGCGCTGTCGGGCGAGCACGGCGACGGCCTGGTGCGCGGTCCCTTCACGCAGAAAATGTTCGGGCCTGTTCTCTACGAAGCCTTCCGGGCTGTGAAGCATGCGTTCGATCCGGACGGCGTCTTCAACCCTGGAAAAATCGTCGACACACCGCCGTTGACGTCGAACTTGCGTTACGGCGCCGGCTATGTGACGCCCGACCCGGCGACGTTCTTCGACTACACGGAGCACGGCGGCATGGGCCGCGCCGTGGAGATGTGCAGCGGCCTCGGCGTCTGCCGCAAGACGCTCGACGGCACGATGTGCCCGTCGTTCATGGCGACGCGGGAGGAAAAGCATTCGACCCGCGGCCGCGCGAACGTGCTGCGGCTGGCGATGGCCGGACGGCTCGGAGAGTCGGGGCTCGGCGACGAAGGCGTGCGAGACGTCCTCGATCTCTGTCTGGAGTGCCGAGCGTGCAAGGCCGAGTGTCCAGTCGGCGTCGACGTCGCGCGCTTCAAGAGCGAGTTTCTCGCCGACTACTACCGCCGTCACGGCACGCCCCTGCGGGCGCGCGCGATCGGCCACATCCACACGATGTCGGCGTGGGCGAGCCCTGTCGCGCCGCTGGCGAACGCCGTCACGCGCAGCGCCGCCGGCCGGTGGATCAACGAGCAGCTGTTCGGGATCGATCGCCGCCGCACGCTGCCGGCGTGGGCACGCCGAACGTTTCTGCAACAGTTTCGCGACCGAGCACAACAGCTAGCCCCTAGCCCCCAGCCCCGACGTGATCCGCTGGCCCCCAGCCCCCTGCCCCTGGCCCCTGCGGTGGTCCTGTTCACCGACACGTTCACCAACTACAACCAGCCCGAGATCGGCCTGGCGGCCGTCGACGTGCTCGCAGCCGCCGGGACCGAGACCCGGCTCGTGCCGCACGTCTGCTGCGGCCGCCCGCTCATCTCTCAGGGCCTGCTCGAGGAGGCGCGTTCGCTCGCACAGGCGAACGCCGACCAGCTGTACGACACGGCTGCCGCTGGAAGCCGCATCCTGTTCCTGGAGCCCAGCTGCCTTTCTGCCGTTCGCGAAGACGCGCCGGCGCTCCTGCGTGGCGAGGCACAGCGCAAGGCACGGGTGGTCGCCGACGCGTGCGTGCTGTTCGAGGACTATCTCGAACGCGAATGGGCAAGCGGGGCGCTGTCGATTCCGCTGCAACAGGGCCCAGCGACCGTGCTCCTGCACGGTCACTGTCACCAGAAGGCGATGGGTCTGCTCCCGTCAGCGCGAGCGTTGCTCGGCCGCGTCCCGTCGTGCAGCGTCGTCGATCTCGACGCAGGCTGTTGCGGGATGGCCGGTTCGTTCGGCTACGCGCGCGAGCACTACGACGTGTCGCGCCAGATTGGAGAGCGCCGGTTACTGCCGGCCGCGCGGGCGATGAAACCCGACGCGGTGCTGGTCGCGGCGGGCACATCGTGCCGGCATCAGGTGGAGCATTTCGCGGGCGTGAAGGCGGTCCACCCGGCGGTGTTGCTCCGATCGTTGTTGGTCTGAAATTAGGAATTAGGAATTAAGAATTAGGAATGGACTTGATCCGTTTGCGTGGACACTTTTCTGGCGCACAATGCGCCGAAGGAGTCCGCAATGGGTCGTCGACGAAAGCATCGCCGATTTAGTCC
>Ga0193696_1000629_pt1 | contig 11818 bp, 9 predicted proteins | sample L3m1metaG_FD_145074 | JGI IMG/M metagenome (GOLD analysis project Ga0193696, IMG submission 145074) | Soil microbial communities from a riparian zone of the East river system, Colorado, United States - L3m1 | ecosystem: Environmental > Terrestrial > Soil > Riparian zone | place: USA: East River... | reverse complement strand
AGACGCTCACCGGACAGCCGATCAAACCCGGTCCGCATAAGATCCAGGGGACCGGTGCCGGGTTTGTGCCGAAGAACCTCCGCTTGAAGGACGAGAAGGGAAATCCGCAGATCACCGAGTGTATCCAGGTCAGTAACGATGACGCTTTCGCGATGGCTCGCCGGCTCTCCAAGGAAGAGGGGATCCTGGCGGGTATCTCCTCCGGCGCGAATGTATGGGCCGCGATCGAAGTGGCCAAACGCCCCGAAAACAAGGGCAAGATGATCGTGACCGTGGCTTGCTCGACAGGTGAGCGGTATCTGAGCACCCCGCTGGCAGCGGAAGCGAAAGCCGAAGTTGGTGGATAAAAGCCGCCAAAGAAGGCGTCAGAGTCCCGGCTTTAGCCGGTTTTCGGGGCACTGAGAAGGTCGGTGAGCTCCTGGTAGAAGAGCGCGAAAAAGCGCGCAACCAGCGGTGAAAAACGGGGTTAAAATTAGTTGTTGCGTTTCGACAGCTTTTGAAGTTTATTACGTTGCGTTGAAGGTCTAACCGGCGTTCGAGGAAGAGCTCAGCGCTTCGGGTTTCCATAAAGTTCAAAGTTCAATGGTCATTTGAGGGATTTCCCTTAAAGAAATGAGCCCTTCAGCAGCACAGAAAGAATATGAGTAATCAGCCCAACGGGACACCGGAGATCGGTTCCGGCTACCTCGAAATATCAGAAAAAGGTTTCGGCTTCCTTCGCTCCCCCGAAAACCACTTCCATCCCAAACCCACCGACATCTTCGTGACTCCGGACACGATCAAACGCAATTTTCTCCGCGAAGGCTGTCTCGTGCAAGGGCCGCTCCAACCGCCCCATCGCGGCAACAGCTCCCAGTTGAAGGCGGTCGACGCCGTCAACAACATGCCCTTCGCGCAATACACCAAATCGGTGCGCTTCGAGAACCTCACCACCATCGACCCGGTCGAGAAGTTCCAACTGGAGACCTCCTCCGACCTGATCGAGACGCGTATCATCGATCTGGTCACGCCGCTCGGCAAGGGCACCCGCGGGCTGATCGTCGCGCCGCCGCGCACGGGCAAGACCACCATTTTGAAACAGATCGCAAACGCGGTCACCGCCAATCACCCGGACGTCCACGTGATGGTGCTGCTCATTGATGAGCGGCCGGAAGAAGTCACGGATTTTCAACGCTCAGTCAAAGCCGAAGTGGTTGCGTCGTCCAACGATCAGGACCTCGAAACCCACGTGCGCCTCTCACGATTTATGATCGAACGCTGCCGGCGCATGGTCGAAGCCGGCCGCGACGTCTTCGTGCTCCTCGACTCAATCACCCGCGTCGCCCGCGCATACAACAGCGTGCATGGCGGCAGCGGACGTACGATGACCGGTGGTGTCGACGCGCGCGCGCTGGAAATTCCTCGCAAGATGTTTGCCGCGGCCCGCAAGATCGAAGAAGGCGGTTCGCTCACGATTCTCGCGACGGCACTTGTCGATACCGGTTCGCGCATGGATGAGTTGATCTTCCAGGAATTCAAAGGCACTGGTAACATGGAATTGGTCCTCGACCGCAAGCTGTCGGACCGCCGCCTGTTCCCTGCGATCGACATTCCGAAAAGCGGCACGCGCAAGGAAGAAAAGCTCTTCCCGAAGCACCAGATCGAGGCGATCCGCAAGCTCCGTCGCATGATGGTCGATTTGAATCCCGTCGAGGCGATGGAAACACTTATTGCCGCGCTGAAGAAGCACACTAAGAACGATGAGTTGCTGACAAAGTTGGCATAGTTTCCAGGCCGCGTTTGTAGTTCAGGCTTCAGCCTGTCAGAGAGCCGTCGGAATTGGGGAGCGCGCGCGATCAGACAATCCCGCGTGCGAGATTCGGCGGTTACTTTCCCAAAGCCAGGCGATCAGCTAACCGGTCTGGAAGCCCGACCGCTCGGATCTTGGCTTGGGCTTTCGCAATATCGTAGTTCAGCCGCCGCAACTCGATCGAGCCTTCGTCCATATCGTAGATTACGTATGCGGCCTGGGGATTTCCGTCGCGCGGCTGGCCGACGCTCCCGACATTCACAAAATATTTTCGGCCCGGCTCGACCTTGAATTTCGAATACGTCCCGCCGCGCACAACGCTGTCGCGAATGAACGCCACCGGCACATGGGTGTGGCCGAAAAAGCAGACGCTGGTGTTTTGATACGTGAAGCTCGCGGCTGCGGCCAGCTTGTCAAAGACGTATCCCCAACGTTGCGGTCCATCCAGTGTCGCGTGCACCATCGAAAAGCTGGCGACGAGCCGCACGTACTTCATGTCGCGCAGCCATTGCTTGTCCACTTCGTTGAGCTGTTTGCGCGTCCAATTGACCGCTTCGGCGGCGTGCGGGTTAAAACCCTCCAATGTGTCCTCGGTTGAGCAATACTCGTCGTGATTTCCTTTGACGCACGGCATTCCCATGTTGCGCACAATATCGAGGCATTCCTTCGGGTTGGCGTTGTAGCCGACGACATCGCCCACGCAGCAGTAATGTGTGCACTTCTGGTCGCGCGTGTCCTGCAAAACCACCTCAAAGGCTTCGAGGTTGGCGTGTATGTCGGCAATGACGGCGTACTTCATCGTCCCTCAGACTTTACCTGATAATCTCAAACCCGCGAAATTCGTTTTTTGCTTCGCCCCATGTTTTTTCTTCATTACGAATGAACGCGCCGACTTCAGAATCCTGAATTCCCTTCAAAAACTGTTCTAATTCCGCCCGTCCACCTTCAGCAACCATTTCCACCCGCCCATCAGGCAGATTACGCACCGTCCCCGTCACGTCAAAGCCGTGAGCAACCATTTTCACCGTAAATCGGAACCCAACACCCTGCACGCGGCCCGCATAGAAGACGTGTAATCGTTCCCTCTTCATGCTTCTGCCGCTGGCTCTTCAAGTCCCTTTCCTGACGGAGCGGCCATGATGAAGCCAAACCCGAATGCACTCCGCAACGATTATTTGGCCTGCCGCTCCGAGATACTCGCTTTGCCGGTAGGGCGGGGGTGTCCTCACCCCGCCGTAACTTAACTCTCTGACCTACCTCTGCGTCACAATTTGCGGACGAGTGCTCTCGACAATGGCCAGCAGTTCCTTTTGTTCCTTGTCCGGGATGCGAAGTTTGTCGAGCGACGCTTTCAAGTCGCCAATCGTCGCGTCAAATTCGGGATTGCTGATGTGCATGCCCGCATGGACCGGTTTGATTTCCTTGCCGTCATACTTGGCGGACCCACCGGTCGCAAGGGATAGGAACTGGACGAAATGTGTCTTGAGACTTGCGACGTTCGTGGGAGTAGCTGTCCAGGCCGACGAGTTGCCGCGGCCGAAGAAGCTGGCGTGTTTCGCCCCTTTCCGCTCCCAATCGATGCGCGGGTCCTCCAGCACTCGCGGCGTGAAGTCCTCCACAATCGCGGTGATGCCTTGTTCGGCGCCCAGCCGCTCGAACAGCGTCAACTTTCCTTGCGCCTGCGCGGGCGCTCCGTTGGTGCTGGTCTCAGTCCTGGCTTTCTTCTCTGATCCCTGGCTGCTACCGGAGACTTGCTGTTCTTTGGCCATCCGTTGAGTCGCGCGCTGGTCAGCTTCGCGGCTGCCCGAAGTGAAGAACTCGTCCTTTTTCTTCGTTTCTTTGCCGGTACCGCACCCCGCCATCACGGCGAGTACAATTGCGAGAGGCAGAATTGCAAATGCCCGAAATCCACGAGCGGCACACCTCGCTGAAGCCGCTGTTGTTCCTGTCTTGATCATAACTAATTGTATTTGGTTTATCGTGTCAGATGAAAATTGTTCCTCATAATTATTCAGTCGCCCGCGGAAATTGGATCACTCAGTTCAGCCGGCCCGAACTGAAGGCCCTCGACGGATTCCTGGCCGCCCTCGAGTCGCGGCAGGTACGCGCGCACAAACGCGTTGCGCAAGATATTCCCAATGGTGGCGAAAACATCGGTCGTGGTCGTGCCGGAGAGATCGCCGCTAAAGGGAATGAGTGTGCCAAACTGGTCGCGGCGTTGATTGGTCAGCAGGCGCGTCCCGCCGCCCACCAACGCCTGCCAGAAAACCTGGAGCACATTCTCGTCTTTGATGTCTTCACTGAGGCTGAAGATTTTCAGGTTCCGGAACAGCGGTTTGGCGTAGCCGGTGAGCTGGCCCTCTTTCGCATCGACTTCGATCACAAAATCAAACCAACCGCGTTCGAAGTCAAACTTCCCGTACGCCCGCGCGAGATCATTGATTTTGGTGACGTCGAGCCCGAGAAGGCGCATTCCCATCTGAAACGTGGGCCGGTAAGCAAAAGGATCCAGCGTCATTTTGTATTCGAGCTTCGCCTGGTCCATCATGAGGGCGCTCGCTTGCACGGTTGCGATGAGCGGGTTCGTTTCGTCCCGGATATTAGTCAGGTTATCGATCGACGCTTCGACCTGGGAAAGGTAAACATCCACGGGGTTCTTCGCCTGGAAAGGGCGAAAATGGATTGACCCATTTTTGACGACGGCGCGATTAATCTTGAACGGGAACAGGTCCTTGATCATTTGCAGCCACGGCGCGCCGCCGCCGGTTTGGTCTTCGCCCTCGCTCGGAGCATCGACGAAGTTCATCTCCGGCTCCTCCATGAGGACGCGGCCGACCACCTTGCGGTGCAGCAGCGCGTCCCACTGAAGCGCGAAATCGACACGCTTCGCGGCGAAGAACGGCACGGGAACATTGCCGGTCGTTTTGTTCATACGCACATCGCAAATAGCATACGCGCCGCGCAACAGGTGGATTTCGACCGGGCCGATTTTGCCCTCGTAGAGCGGATTACGATCCAGCGTGCGGTTGACATAGTCGCGCACCGCCCACGGCATGATGGCTCGTGCAACACCAAGGACCACAATCAGGACCAGTAGGACAATCCCGAGCGTGCGCCAGCCGTGACGTCGCTTCCGCCGTTCCGATGTATGCCCGGTAGCCGTTCGTTTTGGTTGGTGATCAACCACGTCAGGCCGGGCAGTTGGAACACGATGGGCCTTGCTTCGACTCAGAGAATTCACCCACTCCACCATATTGGACCCTACGCTCGCTCATCTGGTCGTCAAGGCGGGCTCTTCCCTGCTTTGGCCGTTTACGCCGATTCCAGAACAAAGGCCGCGCGGCGTCTCCTCGACCGGGATCGCACTTGCTGGACCCAATTGAGCAAGGCGGACAAGTTCATGAAATTAATAATCCGTATCTGGCGCGGGCGTCCCGGCTTCTACCCAACCGTGGATGCGTTTTCTCAAGAAATGGACCGATGCCGGGTAAAATTGTGAGGGGCTTTGCTTGCGCCAGCCAATCGAGAATCTCGACCGGCCAAATGCAACTCGGCCGCGCAGCCCGCCTGAAAGCCATGCGCAATTGTCCCGAGACTTTTTCAGCTTCCGGGGCCAACAATTCTGCGATCTGACTATTGCTCAGACCGCCCACACCAACGCCCATGCTGCAAGATAAAGCCGGACGTGCGGCGAACTATGGGGTGTTCCGATGGGGCAAAACCCAACGCGGAAAAGCAACGCCGACGCCTGTGCAGGAAAGCTTTTTGTCACGACGAGCGTGCCAACTTGCCGCGGAGAGCACGCAAAAAATAAATAATTCTCATTGACCAAGGGGGCCAATCTATGTCGTGATGGATTACCGCTTTCAATGCACTAAGGTAACATGTCGAGAGTCGACCCAAAGAACGGACGTTCTGCACGTTTCACCAGCGCGACTAAATACGACGCGCACCACAATGTCCTTTCGAAGACCTATGGCGCCCTGGCTGATCTCCGTCGTGAGCTGTCTGACTCGAAAACCCGCGTCGCCGAACGCGAGGAAATTCTGAAGCTGTTTTCGGGTTGCGCCGATTCACAGCGCGCCTGGCTCTTGCTCGAGGATTATTTCGAAAAGCTCTCGCTGTCGCGCAAAGATTTTACCGGCCGCGACTGGTGGCCCCGCGTCATGGGGGCCAGTGGCAGCGCGCGGCTCGAAGAGGTGGCCATTTTGTTCCTGCGCGCCAATCGCCCCGTCCCGACCGAACTGGTCCCGTACACCAATGTGACGCGGTTCGCTGAGCTGGAACAGGCCGAGGAGGAGCAAAAGATAGTTCAGCAGCTTGAGGAATGGTTGTTTCCGCCCGCACCCACGCACCTGGATTCCCCGCGCGCTTCGTTGCGGGTCATCTGCGAGGTGCAGCCGACCCCCGAACATCCCGCGTTGCACTGCCTCGCGGTGCGGCTGAATTTATTCCGGCCGCGAACCGGCGAGAAGTTCCGGCCGATTTCAGAACTCATCGATCTGACTACGCGCGCCGCCCATGAGCAGGAATTATTTTCTCCGACGGATTGGGAGTTCATCCAATGGCTTGCCGAAACCTACGCCGACGAGGCCAATGGCAGCGAAACGGTGCGCCTCACGGGAATGCATTTGCTGGAATGGCTGGCGCGGTGGGGAAACACGCCACGACTGGAATTCAACAGCGGGCACGGTGAGTTCACGGGCGAGATAATTTCGCTCACGCCACACCTGGAAAACGGCAGTCGCGAGCTGTCCTTTTCCCAACGCCTCTCACTGCCTGACGGGCGGTCTTATGAGTTGAGCGAGGCAAAGTTTTTTGCGGGACGGCCTGCGATCGCGCTGCTCGGGCACACATTTTACTTGCTGCGCAACCCTCCGCCTCCGGCGCTGCTGGAATATTGGTCGGCGACGCCGTCGATTCCGGTGCGCAAACTGAGTCATCGGCTGCGCACGCAATTGCGAAAGAGCCGCGGCGCGTTCGGCGTCGATTGGGAGGAGTTATGTGTGACGCACACGGCCGTGCCGCAGTTCGTTTTCGAACTGAATGACGACACGGTGCGGCTGCGGTTGCTGGCGCGCAGCGATCGCAATCAAAGTCTATGGCACTGGACCGGCCAGGAATGGCAATTGGACAAGCCGGGCACTAATACCAGTGACAAACCGGAAATCCTGGAAGACGCGCGGCTGAACGCGGCGGTGGCATGGCTGCGGCGATTGGATTGGTTTACGCCGGAACCGGGCGTTTGGGTAGGTGACGCCAATGAAAGTTTTCTGCATGTGCTCGCGGTGGCATGGCCGCACAAGCCCGAGGAAGCGGAGTATCTGGGCAACCCGGCATTTCAGCGGCTGTTCCTCGCGCCGAAACAGTTGAAACCGCGACTGATCGTGAAGGGCAGCGGCATCGACTGGCTTAGTGTGTCGGCAGAGTGGGAACATCAACCAGCCGGTTCGTGAAATTGCCAGACGCGGGGTGGATCGAACTCGACACCAAAGCGGTCGAAGAAGCGCACGAAACCATGGCCGACCTGGGACTGGATTCTCTTAACGTTATAGCACAGCGCATCGGTCTGGAACAGGCGGCAGCCCTCGATGAGAACAGCTTCAAGCGCTTCGTCGATAGCCCGGAGGCCCGAGCGTTGCGGGAAAATCTGAACGCGTTCGAAGGCATTCCACAGAAGGAGCTTCCCGTCGCGGTAAAAGCCGACTTGCGCCCTTATCAGTGCGACGGCTTTAACTTTTTATGCCATCTCACCGAGATGAAGCTCGGCGGAATTTTGGCCGACGACATGGGGCTTGGCAAAACGTTGCAGACCTTGACATGGCTGGCGTGGCTGAAGGATCGCAATGGGAAGCATCATAAGCCGGCGCTGGTGATTTGCCCTGCGTCGGTGTTGCACAACTGGCGGCGCGAGGCGGAGCGGTTCACGCCGCATCTCAAGGTTTTGGTGCTGGAGAGCGGCGCCGCGCGGCATAACTTGCGCAAGCAGATCCCGCAGTACGACTTGATCGTCACGAACTACGCGCTGTTGCGGCGCGATCTCACCGCGCTACAAAAGTTTTCATTCGGTGTGGCGATTCTCGACGAAGCGCAGTTCATCAAAAATCCCGCCGCGCAGGTGACGATATCGGTTAAGCAACTCAAGGCAGCCCAGCGCATCGCGCTGACAGGCACTCCGTTAGAGAACCGCCTGCTCGACCTGTGGAGCATCACCGACTTCATTCAACCGGGGTATCTTGGTTCGCAGGACCATTTCACGCAAACCTACGAACCGAAGGGCGAAGCCGATGCCGCAGTCTCCGCGCAACGAATCGCGAGGCGGCGTCTGTCGGCAAAACTGCGGCCGCTGTTGCTGCGACGCCTGAAGCGGCAGGTAGCGAAGGATTTGCCGGACCGCATCGAGGTGCGCCGCGACTGCGAGTTGGGCGAGCCGCAACGCAAGCTATACCTGGCGGAATTACGCCGCAGCCGCGAACAGGTCATGCAGGCGGTGGCGCAAAAAGGGCTCAACAAGAGCAAGATTCACGTGCTCGCCGCCTTGACGCGCTTGCGCCAGATTTGCTGTCATCCGCAACTTGTCGGCAGCGATTCTGTTTCGGGAAAAACGGATACGCTCTTCGAACTGCTCGAACCGCTCCAATCCGAGGGCCAAAAGGTCCTGATTTTCAGCCAGTTCGTGCAGATGCTGAAGATTCTGGAAACAGAATGCCAACAGCGACAGATTCCGACACACATGCTCACGGGCGAAACGAAAGAACGGCAAGCGGTCGTGCAAGGGTTTCAGAATGATCCGAACGCGGCGGTGTTCCTGCTGAGTTTGCGCGCGGCTGGCACGGGGCTCAATCTCACCACGGCGAGTTACGTGGTGTTGTATGACCCATGGTGGAATCCCGCGGTCGAAGCGCAGGCGATTGACCGTTCGCATCGAATCGGTCAAACACAGAACGTTCACGCCTACCGCCTGATTGCTCCCGGCACCGTCGAGGAGAAGATTTGGGAACTACAGCAGCGCAAAGCCCAAACCATCGCCGATGTTCTCGGCGAGGAGGGTTTCGCGCGCAGCTTGTCGCAGACCGATCTCGAGTACCTTTTTTCCGAGGATTAGAAGCTGCGAGGCGAAGGCCTACAACTTCTTCACCTGGATGTTGCCGCCGCTGGTACGCAACACGACTTCCTTGCCGCCGCCATTGACCGGACCTTTGAGATGAGTCCGTTTCGGTTTGCCGCTGGTGCTCACGGGCAAGTCGCTGCTCACGCTGCCGCCAGAGGTCGAAGCGTCGAGGTCGAAGGCCGACTTTTCGGGCACGCGCATGGTTACGTTTCCACCCGAAGTTTTGAGCGTGACGTCCTCGGAGACTGGCGCGGCGAAGCGCGCGGCCACATTTCCACCGGATGTATCGGCATCCACTTTACCGACTGCATTTTCGATATCAATGCTGCCGCCGCTGGTGTGAACGCTCATGGGGCCCTGGCAATCTGTCACGCGGACATTCCCACCTGACGTGTGGCCGTCCAACGGTCCACGCACCCGAGTCAGTTTGAGGTTGCCTCCGCTGGTTTTGGCTTTCACGTCGCCTTTCAAATCATTGACCCCGATCGAGCCTCCGGAGGTCTTCATCTGGGCGTTGAACTCCGCCGGCACGCTGATCGTGTACTTGCCTTCGGTGCGCTGGGAATCGCGCCAGGACCAGCTCTCTTTCGTTTTCGCCCGCGACTGCACGGTAATGGTGTCGCCGTCCTGCGAGAATGTCACCGGCCGGTCGCGCAGGAAGGCCTCCTCGTCCGATTTGCCGCCGCGTTTGACTTTTCGGAAAACGTCGACCGTGACCGCGCCTTTGTCGTTGGTAGTGACGTCGATTGACCCGAAATCGACATCGACGACGAGTTTGCCGCCAGGTTTGGCAGTGAATTGTTTGTTGAGTTGTTCCTCCGTTTCGCCGTAGGCGGCGAGAACGCCGATGCTGAGCAATATTAGGATTGATTTCATAGCAATGAGTTCCCTTGCGTGGGATAAAACCCCGTAACCAATTGATTTGTTTCAGCCCTTTGCGAGTCTTTCAAGCGTAGAGTTGACCCGAAATCGGTTATCTTCAGTATGCGCGGATTCCGATGAAGATCGAGGTTACAGACCTGACCAGGAAGTATGGCGAATTTCTCGCCGTCGATCACATCAGTTTCCAGGTGGGGCACGGAGAGATTTTGGGATACCTCGGGCCAAATGGCGCGGGCAAAAGCACGACCGTGAAAATGCTGACGACGATTCTGCCGCCCACGAGCGGGCGAATCCTGATCGACGGGATCGATATCACGACCGATCCGCTCACGATCAAGAAGCGAATCGGATATGTGCCGGAGAGCGGAGGTCTTTACGAGAGCCTGACCGGCTTTGAATTCCTGCAGCTCGTCGGTCGCCTCTATCACCTGGAGGAAGCCGGACTGGAACACAAGATCCGCGAGTTCTTTCGGCTGTTCGGGCTGGAGGAAGCGATGCACCAGCGGTTGTCGAGCTACAGCAAGGGCATGAAACAGAAGGTGCTGATCAGCTCGGCGCTGATTCACAATCCCGACCTGATTTTTTTCGATGAACCGTTGAGCGGCCTGGACGCGAACTCCATGCTCGTGTTCAAGGAAGTGGTGCGCCAACTTGCCGAGCAGGGCAAAACGATCTTCTATTGCTCGCACGTTCTCGATGTCGTGGAGCGGCTGTGCAAGCGGGTAATCATCATCGACCACGGCAAGATTGTGGCCGATGCGCAAGTCGAACAACTCAAGGAGGTGACCGCGCAACGATCGCTGGAGGACGTATTTCAAAAGCTCACCGACAGTTCGGAAGTTGCCGAGATCGCGCGCGCGTTTGGCTCGGTGATTGCCGGCCGGTAATGACATGCGAACCGAGCGTCTTCTCGACTGGATCGCGCGGTGTGTGGGCCGATTGGTGAGTCGATGGGGCGTCGATGCCGAGCAATACCGTTGGCTGTTGCAGGCGTCGATCCGCATGGATTTTCGGACGCAAAGCATCGTGGTTTCGAAAAGCGAGACCAGCTCCACGAAGTCAGCGCTCAAGTGGACACTCATCTGGAATTTTCTCTTCAGCTTCTTCATGGGGATCGGCATCCTGATCGCGGGCGCGGACACATTTTTCTTCAGTGTCGTTCTTCTCGGATACGGGCTTGTGATGGTGGGGATGTCGATCCTCATTGAGTTCGGCCTGGTAGTGATTTCGCCGGACGACTTTCTGATTCTCGCGCCGCGGCCAATTTCTTCGCGGACTTTTTTTGCCGTGAAGCTTTCCAATCTTTGCTTTTACGTTCTGCTGCTCAGTCTCTCGTTGAATGCGGTGCCGGCAGTGCTTGGCCTGGCATGCGCGAATTCCCCGTGGCATTTTCCGGTGGTTTACCTGACCGTCGCGATTGTGGCTGCCCTCTTCGTCGCGGGGGCCATCGCGGCCATTTACGGTCTCCTGCTGCGGAAAATCGACTACGACCGGTTCAAGGACCTGCTGATGTATTGCCAACTCGCGTTCAGTTTTCTGTTCTTCTTCGGCTATCAGCTTGTGCCACGTGTCGCAGGTCGCGTGAGCGGTGTCACCATTGAGACATTGTGGAAGTCGTGGGCGGTGTTGATCCCGTCGGTGTGGTTTGCCGGGTTGGTCGAATTGGGGCTCGGGCATATGACGTGGCAGGGCGTTGTCCTGGGCGGGGTGGCCCTGGGGACGGTTGGAGTATTGCTGCCGGCGGTGCTCAAGAGTGTCTCGCTCGATTATTCCGAGAAGATTGGGCGGATGATGTCCGCCAGCGAACGCGTCGCGACACGCGCGACTGAAAGAAAGAGGCCGATTGTCGCGCGCGTGCTGGACCGGCTTTGGCTGCGAAATATCGAAGAGCGCGCCTTCTTCTATTTTTTGATCGCGATGTTCCGGAGAAACCGCGTGTTGAAGCTGCAGTTGTTTTCGAACCTCGGCGTGGTGTTTGCGATGCTTGCGGTCGCGCTGCTGCAGAAGGGTGGATTGCGCAATCCGCCCTTCTGCAG
>Ga0193696_1000628_pt1 | contig 11819 bp, 10 predicted proteins | sample L3m1metaG_FD_145074 | JGI IMG/M metagenome (GOLD analysis project Ga0193696, IMG submission 145074) | Soil microbial communities from a riparian zone of the East river system, Colorado, United States - L3m1 | ecosystem: Environmental > Terrestrial > Soil > Riparian zone | place: USA: East River... | reverse complement strand
CAACGATGCCTACATGCGCGACCTCAAGATCTTCGCGCCCGCCGATTGCATCGTCTCGAACACCACAGCCGACAACGACCACGCGCTGCGTCAGATTCAGACTGTGCTCAAGGGCAACATCACCGAGTCGACCCGACTGGCATTTCGCTCCGCGCGGCAGGCTTCCAGAGCCGTCCGCAAGCGACGCACACAGGAATCAAACACATGAACACCGAGCTCGACAAGTTCTACGGCCTGATCGACGACATCAAGATTGCGATGATGACGACGCGTCGCCCGGATGGGCATCTCGAGTCTCGCGCCATGGCCAACCAAAAGCGCGCCGATGGCGCGGACCTGTGGTTCGTGACCGCCAAGGGTAGCGGCAAGCTGCACGACATCGCACACGATCCGCACGTCAACCTGGCCTATTACAAAGCAGGTTCGTACGAGTGGGTGTCCGCCTCCGGTGTCGCGCGCCTATCGGACGACCGCGACAAGATCCAGGAACTGTACGAGCCTGATTGGAAAGCGTGGTTTGGCCTAGACGGTGACCCGCGCCACGGTACCGCGGACGATCCTCGCATCGTGCTCATCGGCATCGATGTGCATGCGGCCGTCTTTCTCGAGGTCAATAAGCCGAAGCCCGTGGTCCTCTTCGAGCTGGCGAAGGGCTGGCTAACGGGCGAACGCGTAGAGCCCGGCGAGACCCACGAGTTGAAATCGCCGCACCGATAGCCAACCGAACAAGGCCATACAGTGACGCGATGGTGGGGGCGGTGACGGTGCAGCGATCCCGTCACGCAGACGTCAATGCGGTCGTCGGCGGGTATCTGCGCGATTTGGCGTTCGCACAGCTCTCGCAGCAGAAGATGTTCGGCTACAAGCGTGCCGCCGCCGCGATCCTCGCACTCGACGTGCCGCTGACCGATCTGGTCGGGCCTGACGGCGCCTTACCGCGAATCCCAGGCATTGGGCCCGGCTCAACTCGAGTCATCCTCGAGATTCTAGATACGGGCGAGTCTCCGACCGTCGAACATGCGATCGAAGGGAGCGACCGCCGCGCGGACATTGAAAGGCGACGTCAGCTTCGGCGACACTTTCTCAGCCGCGCCGAAGTCCGGCGCGTGCTCTCGGATCCGACATTCAAGGGTCTTCAGCAGTACCGCGGCGACCTGCAAATGCACTCCGAGTGGAGCGACGGCAACCCGACGGTCCAGGAGATTGCCGACGCCTGCCGGCAGCGTGGCTATCAATATGCGGCGGTCACCGATCATTCCTACGGATTAAAGATCGCCGGGGGAATGTCGATGACCGAGGCGGCGCAGCAACGGACAGCCATCGACGACGTCAACGCCCGTCACGGCAATCAGTTCAGGCTGTTACAGGGAATCGAAGCGAACATCGACGCCGCTGGCCAGCTGGACCTCGCCGACGACGAGGCGGCGACCTTCGACGTGGTTCTGGCCGCGCCGCATTCGCAGCTACGAAAAGACGAGGATCAGACCAACCGGATGCTGACGGCAGTCGCGCACCCGGCGGTCCACATCCTTGCCCACCCGCGCGGCCGGATCGCCGGGTCGCGCGCGGGTGTGATCGCCAATTGGGGCGCGGTGTTCGCGGCGGCGGCTGAGCGCGGGGTCGCGATCGAAATCGACGGCGATCCCGCACGACAAGACCTCGATCACACATTGGCGGCCAGCGCCCTTGACGCGGGGTGCGTGTTCGCGCTCGACAGCGACGCGCATACCGTCATACAGCTCTCATATGCGGAGACCGCGCTCGCGCATGCGCGCCTCGCCGGTATTCTCGCCGAACGGATCGTGAACTGTTGGCCGCTCGACCGCCTTCTGGCCTGGCTGTCGAGGCCAGCTGCGGAACGTCGACAGTGACCACCAATCGACCGGCAATCACCGCAGTGTTCGAAATGTGATCGAGTACCGCAGCTCGGCGACGGGCGGAATGTGATGCTCATATACAGTGCGCGCGTCCTGAGCCATCAGATACGCCGATCGGCGCGCGAGTACGATCTCGTGTGTCGCCGATCGACGAGGCGACCTCGGCGCTGCCGATCCAGGAGACCGGTAAGGACGAAACCGCATCCGGCATGCCGACAGGAGCGAGATTCCCGCGACGATGTCGTACTGCGGTGCGTCGCGATGCCAGCCGATCGGCGTGCTGGGCCGGTACTCGTTAATCAGGGCCATGGCAAACGCCTCGGGATCAACGCCAGCCCACTCGGCAATCTTGGCGCGGAGCGGCAACAAGAACACCGGCAGCGGCCCCGCAGCCGCCCGATCGTACGACTGGCCGAAGAACGCCACGCGCCGTCGCGCCACGACGCCGCGCATCTCGAACTCCGAAAACACGACATCGGCTATGGCATCGAGGAGGACCCGCTCATCGCGGTCCGTAATGAAGTCCTCGCGATACTGGAAGCCCAACGGGACATCGATCTCGAAGAGCCCGGGCGACTTCGCCATGATTCCAGTGTCGCATGGTGTCAGCTCCCTTTCCCGTGGCGATCTGAATGATGTCCTTGCGCGGGCAACGGGACAACCAACGCCGATGACCGAGGCAACGGATATTCGGGTCGGGACAACCGGCTGGTCAATCCCGCGTGCGTCGGTATTTCGATTCGAAGGGCCAGGAACGCACCTCGAACGATACTCGCGGTCGCTCCCATGCGCTGAGATCAGTTCATCGTTCTATCGGCCGCACGCTGCAGCGACCTATGCAAAGTGGCGCGATTGCACGCCGGAAGATTTTCGGTTCGCTGTCAAAATACCTCGAACGATTACGCATGAACTGAAGCTGCAGGGCGCGCGAGAATCCTTGGCCGCATTTCTGGCTCAGACCGATGGCTTGGCGCAGAAGAGAGGGCCGATACTGGTGCAGTTGCCGCCGTCCCTGTCCTTTGATGCCGCGATCGTCACGGCATTTCTCGATCTCGTGCGCACGGTGTACGACGGTCCCGTCGTGTGCGAGCCGAGGCATCCGACGTGGTTCTCGGCGCCGGTGGCCTCGCTTCTCGATCGGTACCGCATCTCGCGAGTGGCGGCCGATCCACCGCCTGTCCCAGCAGCAATTGTTCCCGCAGGCTGGCCGCGGGTCGCCTATTTTCGGCTGCATGGATCACCACGGAGGTATTGGTCGAAATATGGGGCGGACGACATTGCGGCGCTTGCGGCGACCGCTCGCGGCATTCCGACCGCCGAAGATGTATGGTGCGTCTTCGACAACACCGCAAGCGGCGCCGCAATCGAGAATGCCTGGGAGTTGCGCGAACGTTTGACCGTCGATGCACCTGACGAAGTGCCCTTGGCGCGGCGAAGATGATGGGCGGCGGTCCATTGTGACAACGAAAGGGCGCCGGGACGCTCCACGAATCCGCAAACTGGCCTCCCGGGCCCGGCACACCAGCCGGCACATTCTGGCACCCAGCGATTCGTCTTCGACCGTCGTCGGGGTTCAGATTTCGCACCCGGACCGGCTGATCTATCCTGACTCTGGGATCTCCAAGATTCAGCTCGCTCGATATTACAAGCGCATCGCCGAGTGGATCGTTCCGCACGTGGCCGGCAGGCCGTTGACGCTGGTGCATTGTCCGGCGGGCATCGCGGCACCCTGCCATTTTCTGAAGCACGCGAAAGCATGGGGCCCGAGCGCGCTGCGCAGAGTGCATATTCAGGAGAGAACCAAGATTGGCGAGTACCTCGTCGCGGACTCGATCGAGGCGGTCGTGTCGCTCGCGCAGATGGGCATCGTCGAAATCCACACTTGGAATTCCACCGTGGACGATATCGAGCGTGCAAACCGTCTCGTGTGGGATCTCGATCCGGGACCTGGAGTGCCGTGGAAGCAGGTGGTGAAGGCGGCCGAACTGGTCCGTGACGTCCTCAAGACATTGCGCCTCTCCTCTTGGGTGAAGACCACCGGCGGGCGCGGACTACATGTCGTCGTGCCTCTCAAACCTCAGCGGACCGTCTTGGAATGTCTCGACTTCTCGCGCGCCGTGAGCGACGCGATCGTGAGGACGGAACCCCAATCCTATACGACAGCGTTCGCAAAGGCAGGACGCGAGCGGCAGATCCTCATCGACTACTTGAGAAACAACCGCACCAACACGTCGGTCTGTGCATTCTCCCCGCGGGCGCGACCCGGGGCGACCGTGTCGATGCCGCTCGACTGGAACGATTTGCATGAACCACCGGGACGCTGGACACTTCTGACGGTAGCCCGGCACCTTGATCGTATGCGATCGGATCCGTGGAAGGACTATTGGCAAAGCGCTCACACTATTTCGGCCGCTGCGTTCGCAGCCGTCACGGGGGTGTGGTCAACGTGACCGGCATCGAGTGATTGGTGAGCCCGAACCAGCGGCGACTTGGTCACGCTCGAGGGGATGCCCCGATTCTCAACGCGCTGTGGCGTCTGCAGTCGACCGCGGCAGCGTGACTTCGAAGGAGTCTAAACTGGAAGTGTGCGCGGCGCGCATGGCACCGATTAGGCGGCCGTGCCGAGAGACCGCCGATGGTGAACATACCGCGCGAGGGAATCGTGCACATGAGGCAATAAACGTCCATGGACGCTGGCCAGCGCGCTGTACTTGGGCCGCGGCGCAGGCAGCTGCAACGACGTCAACGGGCAGCGTTCGATCAGCTCGGAATCGAGACCTGCCTCACGCGCCGCGCGCTCCGCGAACTCCGCCCAGGTCATCGCACCATCATTTGCCAAGTGCCACAGGCCAGAGGCGTCGTCCATCAACAGATCCAGCGCGACATGGACGAGATCGGGGACGTAGGTCGGCGAGACCATCGTGTCGTCGGCGGCGCGGAACATATCGCCAGAGCCGATCGTGTCGAGCGCCGCTGTTAGAAAATTGCCAGGATCCCACGGGCCGAAAAATGCGCTGCTGCGGATGACCAAGGCCGTTGGCGCCAGGGCAAGAACCCGGCGTTCCGCCTCCGCCTTGGTATGGCCATAAATGTTCATTGGCGCCACGGGGTCGGTCTCAAGGTAGGGTCGGCTGCTCTGTCCGTCGAAGACCAGGTCGGACGAGAAGGTCAATAGCCGGATGCCGGCCTGTCGACAGCAGACCGCGAGAATCGCCGGACCCACACTGTTTACACGGCGGCACGCGCGTGCGTCCGCTTGGGCCTCGTCCACACGCACATACCCTGTGGCGTTGATGATCGCCCACGGTCGAAATCGGGCGATGGCCCCACGGACCGCCACGGGATCAGTGACATCGACGTCGTGCCTGACGATCGCCTCGAAGGGAATCCGCCGACTCCGGCATACGCGGACGAAGCCGCCACCAAGGGTTCCGCTTGCGCCGAAAATCAACACCGGCGACGTCGGCCGGAATCTGTCCGCCGTGGGCATGGAGCTGGAGTTATCTGGCCGCCACCATCCCGGCCGCGTCAGGACCGGGTGCGTATACGATCCGTCCTCGGTCAGCCCGCGCACCATCCTAGCCAGTGCAGTGGATCGCGGCGCTTCGCCTCGAACGTCGAATGCGCCAGCCTCGTAGTGTCCGCGGGTGCGAGTGACCAGGCAGTCCCAGTCCCACGACCCGAGCAGCGCCCAAACGGTAACGGCACGTACCTCGGCGCCATCCCGCTGAGCAGCTGTGGCGCCTCGCCATGCCTCGTCCAACCACCGCAACTGGTCCTCGCGAGAGCATCCCAGATGCACCTCGGAAATCGCCAGGGGCAACCGATAGCGCGTCCACGCCTCCTCCAGCACGGCGTAGTGCCCTCGGATCCCGATGCCCTCGGCACGGGCAGCTTCCACGTCTGCATATCGCAACCGCCCGTTGCCGCCATGCGACTCGGGCGGGTGCAAGTGAAGGCGGTCGTCGAGGAAACGATCGCTGGTCACGTAGTAGTTGAGCCCGATCGTTCCGAGTACGGCCTGATGGTCCTGAAACCATTCGACGTCGCGACTGGTGGTTGCCGACGTTCGAAGGTACGACCACAGTGGATGGCCGGAGGTCACCCGGCCGGTCAGGAGATCGAGGCTGATCCATCGCCGGGCGTTGTCGAATTCAGCCTGCTTTGCGAGTGCTGGTGTGGACCGTGTGAACGCAGCGTCCTCGGTTTGAATGCATTCGGCAACAGGGTTCACCTGCCGAATCGCGTCCATCGCGAGCACGATCGCCCGGCATTGCGTAACCAGGGCCGTGACAAACGAGCGATCGTCATGGGCGTGCGGGTACCAGTGTCCGTACAGCGCCGAGAACCGCGCCGTGGTCAACGGCTCGTTGATCGGCGTGTAGCACCTGACCGAGGGATAGCGTCGCGCAAACGCGCCCGCGTATTCCGCAAAACCCTCGGCAAAGCCAGGATGCAGGAGGTTCGTCGACGACGGTCCGCTGCCATGGTGTAGCAGGCCGATAATCGGCTCGATCTGCCGTTCACGCATCGCGCGAAGCGCGGCATCACAACCGCTCCAGTCGATCTCATCGAGGCGGCCCGGCCCGTGGGGCGCCATCCGTTCCCAAAGCGCGGGATAACGCAGCGTCCGGATGCCGAGTGCGGCGATCCGATCGAGATCCGCTTCAAGTCGCGCGTAGTGCCCGCAGCGCGCGAGTTGGTCGATGACACGTTCGCCAACACGGTTGATTGTGCATTCGATGCCGCCCCACAGCTCCAGACTGGGTCTCATGCGCCCACACATTCGGCGCGGCGCACGCCAGCGATCTTCGCGAACAGCGTCAACGCCTGCGCCACGACCTGGTCCATGTTGTAGTACTTGTATGTTCCCAGCCGTCCGACGAAGTGTACGCCGGGCGTGGCGTCCGCGAGTTCCTGGTAGCGTCGATACAGGGTGGCATTTTCAGCGCGTGGAATCGGATAGTACGGATCGCCGTCGGCCTGCGGAAATTCGTACACGCGCGTGGTGGCCCCATGCGCCTGCCCGGTGATGTGCTTGAACTCGGTCACGCGGGTATAGAGGTTGTCGTTCGGATAGTTGATGACCGCAACCGGCTGCGCCTGCCAGGTGTTCAGCGTCTCGAACTTGAACTGGAGCGACCGATACGGAAGTTTACCGAAGCGGAAGTCGAAGTATTCGTCGATGGGCCCTGTGAAAATGACCTCATCGTACAGGACGCTGCCCTCGATCTCGTGGTAGTCGGTGTTCAGCATCACCTTGATGTTTCGGTGCGCGAGCATGCGCTCGAACATTCGCGTGTAGCCCAACAACGGCATCGCCTGATAGGCGTCGGTGAAATACCGGTCATCGCGGCTGGTCCGCACCGGGACGCGCGCCGTCACCGCCGCGTCCAGCTCAGACGGATCGAGCCCCCACTGCTTACGTGTATAGTTTCGGAAGAATTTCTCGTACAACTCCCGCCCAACCTGACTGATGATGACGTCTTCCGAGGTCTTGATCGAGTCGCGCGGTTCGGCGACCGACTTGAAAAAGTCGGCCAGCGCGAACGCCGTGTATGAAGTGCCGTAGAGCGTGTTGATCGTGTCGAGGTTGATTGGGATGGGAACCAGCCGGCCGTCAACCCAGGCCTGGACGCGATGCTGGTACGGATGCCACTCCGTAAAACGTGAGAGATAGGTGAACACGTCGCGCGAATTGGTATGGAAGATGTGCGGCCCGTACTTGTGGACGAGCACACCGGCTTCGTCATGGTGATCGTAGGCGTTACCGCCGATGTGATGGCGTTTATCGACCAGCAGGACTCTCTTATCGAGCGCCGCCGCGAGTCGCTCCGCAAGCGTGCATCCGGCGAAACCCGCTCCAACCACCAGGTAGTCAAACACGTTCGTTCACCCACTCGCGATAGCAGTCTCAGGACGCTTCGGCGGCACGCGTGCCATATCGGGCGTGTCGCGACGCGATTGCCGCTTCGATCAATTGGCGCATTCGGGTCCAGGTCCCATCCCACGAGGTGTGGGTGAGAAAGGCGTCGGCGGCCTGGAGCCGTTCCGCTGCCGGTTCGTCCAGGGCGGCCCCGACCGCGGCGACGAATTCGTCAACCGTGTCGGCGATGCGCGCCAGTCCCTGCTGTCCGTACGGACGCACCACGTCGCGAATCGACGTGGAGACCACCGGCTTCCCGGCCGCCAGATATTCGGGCGTCTTGGTCGGGCTGATGAAACGGGTCGCTTCATTGCGTGCGAACGGCAGCATCGCCACGTCCCACCCCGCGATGTATGCCGGCAACGCGGCGTACGCTTTCGGACCGAGATAGTGAAGGTTGGCGGCGCAGGGCAACGAGGCCGGGTCGACCTTCGTGGTCGGGCCGACGAGGATCAATTCCCAGTCCGGACGAGCGGCAGCGACACCTGCGATTAGGTCGTAGTCCATCCGCTCGTCGATGACCCCGAAGTATCCGATCCGCGGATGTCCAACCGAGGCCTGGTCGCCTGGCTCGGTGCTCTGCCCAGCGCGCGCCTGGCCAAAATGTTTGATGTCCACGCTGCTCGGAAACAGATGCACGTTCAAATGACGGCTACGCTTGGATTCGTACAGGCTCGGCCCGCCGGTAAAGACCACGTCCGCTTCGGCGAAGAGTGCGTCCTCGAGTTTTCTTAACCCGGGCGGGGCGCCAGCGAACGCCGACAACTCGTCCATGCAGTCAAATACAACGGCCTGTGGCGTCAGACTGGTCGTGAGTGGGAGCGCCATCGGCGTGTAATACCAGAGCACGTAGTCGTCGATCCCCTCGTCTCGCAGCAGCGCGGCGAGTGCCGTCGTCTGGAATTGCTGCTGCTGGTGCCGGCTGAGCACCGCGTCGAGCACCGGCACCACGACTCGCACACCCGCCTCGCGATCGGTCACCGTCAGGTGCGACGGTCCGGCGTCGACAATCGGTTCTTCCACGTAATAGACGTGCCCTTCGCGTCCCGCTCTGCTCAGCAGATGCTGCGGTCGTTGAAAGACAAAGTTCCAGCGCAGATGCGACATGCACACGATGTTCATTGTGGCCCTCACTCTCCGTGTCCAAAGTTCGTGCCGCAGCGCCGCCCATTGGCGGGCGCTCAGGGCGTCAAGGCAGGAAATGCCGTCCGTCATTCGCGCGGCAAACACTGTTGCATCGCGGTTCATTAAACGTCAGAGCCAGCGAGCCCGACCACGTCCAGCGGGTCGATCTTAAGTTGATCGCGATCGTCGCCGCGGGTCGCATGCGCGATCGCATCAAACGAAAATTTCGGCGTGCGGTCCGCGAAGAGGAGGCCATTGGTCTCCTGATAGGTGTCGGCGAACTGCGTGTAGCAGAACCCGGACAACAAGGCCAGCGATCGGACGACCGCCAGCAGGCGCGCGTACGCGACGGCGAGCTCTTCCGGTGTTTGAAACGTTGTGTAGCCCCAACTACCGCGATCGCACGAACAGGAGAGGCCGCCGAACTCCGACAGCACGATCGGCACGTCGGTGCGCGCGTGCTCTTCGAGGACGATCAGGCGCCCGCCCGGCCGCTCCCGCCGAAACAGCCGCGGCAGCGCTTCGTTGGCGTGGTAACGCTTGGCGATTCGCTCCGGATCCGAGTCGTAGTCGTGGATGCCAATAATGTCGGTGGCGACGCTCTCCCACCCGTCGTTGCCGATGACGGGACGCGTGCCGTCAAGCGTCTTCGTCAGGTGATACAAGGCTTGCACATAATGCCGTTCACTCGCGCTCTCCGGCAGATTCGGGACGCCCCACGATTCGTTGAACGGCACCCACGCAATCAGACAGGGATGACTGTAGTCGCGGTCGATGGCGTCAAACCATTCGCGCGTGACCCGTTCCACCGACGATCTGGTAAAGCGGTAGGCGCTCGGCATTTCGCCCCACACGAGCAGACCGAGCCGGTCGGCCCAGTAGAGATACCTCGGATCCTCGAGCTTCTGATGCTTGCGCGTCCCGTTGAACCCCATCGCCTTGACGAGCTCGACGTCCTTGCGGAGCGCCTGGTCGGTGGGTGCCGTCAGTCCTCCCTCGGTCCAGTACCCCTGGTCAAGGACCAGCCGCAGCTGGTACGGTCGCCCGTTCAATAGGACGCGATCGCGCTGGACGCCAATTGAACGCAGCGCCGTGTAGCTGGCGACCGCATCGAGCTGTTCACCACGTTCACCCCACAACTCGAGGTCGGCGTCGATCAGTGTCGGCGTTTCCGGACTCCAGAGCAGTTCGTTGCGATAGTCGTCGATGCCTGGGTCCGACAGCGCAATCCGCCGATGCACTTCGCCGGCGACGACGGTGAACGTATCGTCCGCAATCAGCAGATCGCCGATGTGCAGATGGACGCGCATGCGCAGGCGATCGCGCCCCGCGGTCGTGACGAACGCTTCGAAGCCCAGCTCCCACCGCTCGAGATTGGGCGTCCAGCGCACCTGCTTGATGAACGAGGGCGACACGACTTCGGTCCAAACCGTCTGCCAAATGCCGGTGGTGCGCGGGTACCAGATCGAGTGAGGCTTGCGTTGCCAGTCCTGCTTGCCGCGAGGCTTGGTGAGGTCGTGCGGATCGTCCTCGGCGCGCACCACGATCAGCGCCGGTGCCGCATCGGTGGCGAGAAAGGAGGTGAGATCGACGGTGAAGGGCGTATAACCGCCTTCATGTGAACCGGCAAGCCGGCCGTCCACCCAAACCGTCGCCGCGTGATCGACCGCGCCGAAGTGAAGCAGCCAGCGGTGGCCGGTGGGAATGGTCGGGCGTTCGATACGGCGGGAATACCAGACGACTTTGAAGAATCCGGTGTCGCCGATGCCGCTCAGCGGCGCTTCCGGCGAAAACGGCACCTCGATACGATGCGTCCATTCCACTTGATCAGGGGAGGCGTAGATGCCGTCCGGATCGAAGGCGAAGTCCCAGAGACCGTTCTGCGTCTGCCATTCTCCACGACGTAGTTGAGGTCGAGGGTACCCTCGTCCACATTGAGCGTCATCGCCGGCGCCGTTCATACGACACGCACGATTGCAAGCCCGTCGCCACGAGGGTCATTCGGCTAACCGAGTTCTCCATCGCGTACGCGTTGGCGGAGGCGACGCGTCCGATGGCGATATTCAAATGCGTCATCGCACCCGGGACACACATACCAATCCCATTGCTCCCGTTCCCGTGGGCTGATGCCGCCGAGATGACTGTGTTTATAGGTCAGGAGCCGATCACAGGACGGGCATACGGCCGGTGGTGGCGTGACAGGAGGCGTCCGCGTGGCGATTCTCGCCACCGACTTTGAGAGCGCCCCGCGGCGACGCTGCGGCTGTCCGACCATTGGCGGCCCGTCGACCGGCCACCCCGCTAACAACGGTTGTCCGACCAGCAGCCGTTCTGTCTCCTCCGAAACGTGTTCCGGATCGATCGGCTTGACCAGCACCGCATTCGCCCCTGATGCCTTGGCCCGATTCAACTGGGCGCGGCGTCCTTCGGTGGTCACTACGAGTATCGGCACGTGGGTCGTCGCGATATCGCGTCGCAGAATTTCGCAGAGCGCGTAACCGTCGATGAATGGCAGCTGGATTTCCGTGACGACGAGCGCCGGAGGCTGAAGTAACGCCAATGTCAGCGCCTGGCGTCCGTCGGCGGCTTCAATCACCTCACAACCACGCGCCTCGAAGCACGTGCTGTAAAGCGCTCGGGTATCCTGATCGTCGTCGACCACGAGGATGCGCGGCTTCGGCGGTGGTGCGTCCGCGATCATCGCCGGTCGTGCGCTCCCAACTTCGCTATAACTCATGATGGTTCGAACGCCCCCGTTCCGTGCGGTTTCCAAAGTTGCCCGTGTTCGATTCACGAGCTCCCTTAGGTTCACACACGGCGCCGGTGCGCGATATTGGGAGTGTCGGAAAGCGGTTATTAGGGGGATCCCTAATTAAAGATGGGGCCAACGC
>Ga0193696_1000627_pt1 | contig 11822 bp, 9 predicted proteins | sample L3m1metaG_FD_145074 | JGI IMG/M metagenome (GOLD analysis project Ga0193696, IMG submission 145074) | Soil microbial communities from a riparian zone of the East river system, Colorado, United States - L3m1 | ecosystem: Environmental > Terrestrial > Soil > Riparian zone | place: USA: East River... | reverse complement strand
AGGATCTTTTCTGCTTTTTCTTTGAACAAATCATAATCTATCACCTCTTTACAACCCGGCATCCAGTTAAGCCAGCCAGCCCAATTTGTCGGTGAAATGATGGTTATGCTATGACCAAACTGTTTTAAGAAATATGAAAGGGCAAGTGATGCACCCATTGCATCAGCATCGGGTTTCTGATGGGGAACAATTACAATCTTTTTAGGCTGGTATAATAATGGAAAAATATCCTCTATGGGTTTCATAAACGGCTGCGAAGGTAGGGCAAATGAGCTGATGTGCAAATATGCTAATTTGCTAATGACCTAGAATCCTTATAAATGAATTATTAGCACATCAGCAAATTGGTTAATTAGCTAATTGAACATATTTTTGCGGCGCAAAAAACAAAGAAAATTATGAGCAATCGAACATTGACAATGATCAAACCTGACGCTATGAAAAGAGGTTATGCTGGTGGCATACTTGATATGATGATCAACGGCGGGTTTCGTGTAGTAGCATTAAAGCAATTGAGACTAACAGCTGAAAAAGCCGGTGAATTTTATGCAGTGCATAAGGAAAGACCTTTCTTTGGCGAGCTGGTTGAGTTTATGAGCAGCGGTCCTATTATCGCTGCTATTTTAGAAAAAGAAAATGCAGTAGCAGATTTCCGCAAGCTGATTGGCGCTACTAATCCGGCTAATGCAGAAGAAGGAACCATTCGAAAAAAATATGCAACATCAGTTGGTGAAAATGCAGTGCATGGAAGCGACAGCGATGAAAATGCAAAAATTGAAGGTGATTTTTTCTTTTCAGCGCTTGAAAGATTTTGATAGAAGTTAATATTTTAAAGAGCCGCCTTGTTTTGAACAAGGCGGCTCTTTGCTTTTTGAATGAATGATGGGTCATCAGCGAATCCCATCGCTGTTTCAACTGGTATAGAAAAGATGTTTTATTTTATGTAGTTAAGGGTAATAAGGGATATTATAATGAGTATACCCAAAAGTGATATAATGAATAAATAGTCTGCAATTGTTTCCAATCGTTTTTCAATTATATGGTTTGAAGTACGAATTGAAAAAAAAGAAAATAAACAAGAAATGCTCAGAAAAATTGCAATTACAGAAGTAAGTTCATCAATAATACTGCTCTCGGCTTTGTCGGTAAAATGCAGCGAGGTTATTACGAAAAGACAAAATCCCAAAAGATTTGCGGAGGTGTTTAAGATATGTTGCGACGTATTGTTTGGCATACTGAAATTTTTCTCTTGAAATTAATGGGATTTGTTTAACCATAATGTTAAACAATCCTGATTCAATATGCCATTCTCTCTAAATTCTCGTAAGTGCACAGCCAAATCGATTCATATCACTCTTTCCATTTTCATCTTATACTTAACAGGTCTGACTGTGTACCCTGCTTTGCGTAATAACTTTATTACACCTTTTTCTCCGGCAAGATGCCCCGCTCCTACAGCGATCGTTAAACTTTTCTCTGGCATCAATTTCTTCAATTTTTCCACCCAATTGCGGTTGCGGTTATAAATTAAAATGTCTTCATAGTTACCAAGACCACCATCATCTTCTTTTACATACTCGCCCAGTTTTTCAATATCCTGCGTTTTGTAAGCTTCTATCATTTCTTCAAATTGTTTATCAGCTTCTGATTTTGATCCGCTATCATTAATGTATTTCAATAATTGTTCTGCCTGTAGTTTATAAGGTATGCTGTCAAATATGGATGCCTGGTAGCTCATGGTTTCAAGCCCATCCACCCTTTTCTTATTTTTCTTCGCTTCTTCTAATATCAGTTGTTCCATTGCCACCGGTTCGTCACAGCCAATACCTGATTCCATTAACAAGGATGAAGCAAGCATTGGTTTATAAGTTTCCAATTGTGAAAAAGGCAGCAGACCACCTTTGCTTTCCATATATTCTTTTACTTTTTTATAATCTTCTTTACTAAGCAGGTCGGCCAACGTAGTATCATTACGCATTTTAAAATCCTTGATTGCCGATAACATCTCCATCAGGTTGTCCATATCCACTTCAAAATATACCCGGTCAGATCTTTGAATAGCCGAGATCAAACTATCACCAAGCGAAGCATCGTCTTTACATATCATGTGAATAGTGCCATACAGATAGGAAGGTTTGGTTAAGCCATTACCGCTGATCTCCCAAAGCAATGATTTCTCTAAGGGCTTCTTGTTAGCCTGCGCATCTGCGTTTGCCGTAATTATACTTAGAGCAAAAAGCGGAAGCAGGAATTTTGTAAATGTTTTCATGAGCTATTTAAACTTTTATTGATTGATGAGTTGATTCAGACACTACCGCTTCTTTTCCATACATCTGGTCTTTAAATTTCAAAGACGGTGAAGAGATAAAATTACCAATACCAAGATCATTCCATTTTGCATCCACTGCCATTATGGTAGCGTCATCTGCCACAATAATGTTGGGCCAGTCACGATTGAAATCGTCAAACTCTTTTGTTTTGCGTGTGCCGTCGAAACCGATGGAGGCAGAATACAAGCTATGAGTTTTAAGCTGTGAGCTTCGGGTTTGTTGCTTACTTATGTGAGCATCTCTTTTCGGATCGAGATTATTGCAGAAACGCCATAGAGCAGTTGGCAGGTCATTGGCATCAACGGTATGTTCTACATAAAGGATCATCTTCACTCCCACTACTTCAGGTAATGAACAAATTTGTTCATGCAATTCTTTTACATGTCCTCTCCGGTTTTTCTTTACCGAAATAATTAAACAGGAGATTTCTTTTGCAAGCAATGATGAATTAGTTGAGTGGATCTCGGTAAATCTTTCTTTTAGTATTGAATCAATTTTTAATTTTTCATTATTAATTATTAATTTATAGTTTTCATCCATCTCTTCTTCAAACTTATAAGTTCCATCAATACACATCTTTCCACCAAAACCCAGCTTGCTGCAGCTATGATCAAGTACATCCATTGGCCCTTGTGAAAAATAAATATCAGTTGCAGGATTCATGTTCTTAAAAACATATTTAGCCAACTCTTCATAATTCTGAATCTTCATATCACCATCTACTAATACCAGTATTTTATTAAACATCATTTGCCCGGCACCCCACATTGCATTCATTACTTTTTGTCCCTGCCCTGCATAATCTTTTTTAATTTTTGCTATCACCAGGTTATGAAACACACCTTCTACCGGCATATCCATATCAACTATTTCGGGGATCAATGTCATTTTTATAGGCGCTAAAAAGATCCGTTCGGTTGCTTTTCCCAGCCATGCATCTTCCTGGGGTGGAATGCCAACGATTGTTGCCGGGTAAACCGCATTTTTTTTATGTGTGATCGCAGTGATATGAAATCGTGGATACCAATCAGGCAAGGAATAGTAACCGGTATGATCACCAAATGGTCCTTCCCATATCATTTCATCATTCGGATCAACATAGCCCTCAATAATAAAATCTGCATCAGCAGGCACTTCAATTTCTGGTTGAGTGATGCATTTCACTAATTCTACTTTTTTCTTTCTTAAAAAACCTGCCAGCATGTATTCATCTACATTCTCGGGCAACGGCGCTGTTGCAGAATATGCATATACCGGATCGCCGCCCAATGCAACAGCAACCGGCATTCGCTTATTTAGTTTTTTATACTCATTAAAATGTTTGGCTGAAACCTTATGCTTATGCCAATGCATACCGGTAAGTGTTGGCTCAAACACCTGCATTCTGTACATCCCAACATTTCTTATACCTGTATTCGGATCTTTTGTATGAATAACGGGTAATGTAACAAACGGGCCTCCATCTTTTGGCCAGCAAGTAATTACCGGAAGTTTTGTAATGTCCGGTTCATGCATTACTATTTCCTGGCATTCACCTTTCCCGCTTTTTACTGTCGGCATCCATGAAGCGAATTGGCTCAGCTTCGGAAGCATTTTTAATTTATCAAGTATCCCTTCTTTTGGTGCAGATAATAACTTAAATAAATTTTCTATTTCTTTTGCCACATCGTCCAAATGCTGAACGCCAAGAGCCAGGCACATTCTTCGTTCACTTCCGTATGCATTCATTAATACTGGAAAATTATAGCCAGTATTTTCAAACAACAATGCTTTACCGCCGCCGGGTTGTTTACTCATACGGTCAGTGATCTCAGCCATTTCTAATATGGGATCGACAAAAGCTTTTATGCGAAGTAACTCGCCTTCTTTTTCTAATGTATCTATAAAATGCTGCTGATTGCGATAGGCCATTGCTTATAAATAAAACTCAAAGTTAGTATTACTTGTCAATGAGTATTGAACAATTAACAGATGAGGAAGGGAAATATTCATGAGTTATAAGGGAACAGTTGGGCAACCATATTTTCCTTTTTTCCCAAATCCGCGACTACGGCTGCTTCCACCACCACCGCTAAACGATGGACGAAACATTATATTAAGCCCTGTGAAGTAATACATATCTTTTTGCTTGGCGCCTCCGCGTTGTGTGCTCTTAGTCGGAAAAGCTGCATCTCCGCCAGGAACCTCATCACTCCGATAAGAAAAATCAACAGCAGTTTGCCCTCTTGCAGCAAGCAGATCATTTTGATCCGGGTAACTGGTACTTACATCATCCAAATAATCCGTAAATAATTTTCTTAACCCGATCTCAAATCCTATTCGAAGATTTTCTGAGATCGCAAATTTAAAACCGCCACCAAAAGGTATGGTCGGCTGCCATAATGAATAAGGTTTTTTATCAGGATAAATTCCCTGTCCTTCAGTGCTCAATGGTTGTAAAAAAACTTTGTTGCTGGCTGAATCATATGCATAGGGATTAAAATGAAAAATTCCCAGGCCCACAAAACCATAAGGAGAAAATCTTCTTTCATAGAGATTGAACAAATAGTATTCTCCAACAATGCTGAACTCTGATATGGCTGATTCAAAATGCAAATTTCTCATTCGGAGATCTTCTTTCTCACTATAAATGTCACTTCCATTTACTCTTGCAAAATTGTAAGAACCGCGAATAAGGATCTGGTCCTGCAGTTCATAATGAACTGTAAGACCAATAAAGCCATTCGTTAATTTTTTGTGGTAAAGTTTATCAAGTAAGTCACCATTATAGTTGGAAAGGCCTCCAGTCACACCAATAAATACTCGTTGGGCGGGTACAAATAAAACATTCAATAAAAAAAGAATAAACAGGAAACCTGTTTTCATGAACCTGATTTGCATTGGTTGTGCAAAAATAAGGCCTGAATCATTAAATTAGTTATTATTGGTTCTCCCAAACTCGGATGTGGCTATTGTTGCACATTTTTGGGGCATCGGGTAAAATGAAGTGCAGAGGAATTTTCCGCTTTCATTCCTTTGAATAATTGAGCAAATGCAGAAAACTTAATTTCAAAATTCACTCCGAAGAAATAATACCAATCCATTTCAGAGGGTGTACCTCTTTGCTCACCATGATTGGGGTAAGGAAGGCCTCCCGGTACTTCATCACCACGATAAGCCATTTCAACTGCTTTGGCGCCTTTTGCTTGTAGCAGCACATTCTTATCAACATATATGCTGCTTACGTCATCAAGGTAATCAGTAAAAGTTTTTCGCTGGAGTAATTCAACACCAATATTCATGTTGTCGTTAATTGCATATCGTGCCCCAAAGCCAAAACCAAGTGCTATTTGAGTAAGTTTATATTGCTTTTGTTCTGGGAATTGAGAAAGTCCCTGCCCTTCTGTACTTAGAGGGTGTAAAAAAATTTTATTACCACTCACATCATTAGCCCAGGGATTGAAATGATAAAGCGCAACCTCACCAAATACATACGGGGTAAAATGGTTTGTTGACAGATCAAGCAATGAAGCTTCCAGACCTATTGAAACTTCTTTTATCGTCGTCCTAAAGCTGAGATTACGTGATTTTAGATAATCCCGGTTATAACTGTCTGCCGCATCAATATGCCCAATTGCGAAATCTCCTTTGAAGGATATCCATCTATTCAATGATTGGCGGATCGTAATTCCAGTCGTAGCTTTTGAATGCGAAAATGTGAAACTGTTTGGGTTCAAGTCACCCTGGTAATTCATTTGCCCAAGAATGAAGCCGATGTACATTCCTTTGGTTCCATCTTGTGAAAACGAATTAATCTCGAAGAATGATAAGGATAATATGATTAGCAGCAGGCTTTTAGCGCTGTTTTTCATAGAAAAGGATTTGGATAAAATGGTAAAAAACTATTTACCAAACATATAACGCCCCGGCATACCTAAAATTACTTCAAGGGTAGAATTTATAAACTATTAAAGGCAACGCCTAGGCCAGGCTTGTCAGAGCAAATGATCTTCCCATAGTCATAAGAAATTCCAGTTGCAACATCTTCGGATAAAAGTAACGGTCCATCCATATCAACATGATCAAGCAAGGGTAATAAATGCGCAATAGCTGCGGTGCCAATTGTGGTTTCATTCATGCAACCTATCATCACTTGCATATTAAGTTCTCTTGCTTTTTTTATCATTCTTCTTGCGGGTGTGATGCCACTGCATTTTGTCAATTTTATATTTATACCATGAAAAAATCCATTACATTTCTCCACTTCGTTTTCCAATGCACAACTTTCATCAGCAAATAATGGCAAGGGAGATTCTTTATAAAGAATTTTCATCCCCTCCCAATTATCTCTTGCCAATGGTTGTTCCACTAACTCCACTCCCAACTCTTTCAACAAAGGAATTTTTTGCAATGCCTGTTCAGTTGTCCATCCTGCATTTGCATCAACACGAAGAATTGAATCTGTATTTTGTCTCAATGCTTTTACCATTTCAATATCACCCTCCGTCCCCACTTTTACTTTATAGATCGGCCAGGGTTTTTCTTTCATCTTTTCTACCATCTTATCGATCGTATCAATGCCAATTGTATAGTCTGTTATTGGATTGTTGGAAATATCTAAATTCCAAAGTTTGTAAAGCGGCCTGCCTTTCATTTTTCCATAGAGATCCCATGCAGCGATATCCAGGGCACAAACAAGAAAAGGATTATTGGGTAGAAGATGATGCAGGTAATGCCAATAACGTTCAGGCTCGGTAAAAGCAAATTTTTCAACAAAAGACTTTTTGCTTTCAAGCTGTTCGATCATTTGCTCAACTGTGATATCATAATATTTTATCGAAGGTGCTTCGCCATAACCTTTTATTCCGAAATGCTCCAGTTCAACTATTAATGTTGGCTGATGAGTTTTTGTACCACGGGAAATTGTAAACGGGTAACGAAACGGAAGATTGAATTTGTAGTAATTCACTTTCATGCATCAAATATAAGATGGGAAATCCTATACCTTACCTTCCGCTGCCTTGAATATAATCGCTGAGCTCTTCATTAAATTCATTTTCATTAATCAGATCCTCGAGCAGCAAATGCATCCTGTATTTCCACTCGTTATTAGGATCGGCAGGAACATTTATCCTTTCCTCATGTGAATTTTCTCTGCGCAACTTTTCACTCATGCCAAGAATATCCTGCAATTGAAAAATACTCCACATCGCTGGTGAATATAAATGCTGAATAATGATCGCACGATTCACCCATGGTTCGCAATAAACAGGAGGATTGCCATAATGCCCGAGTATATGATGATAGAATGCAGTTATTTTTGTCCTGTCCTCTTCCCACCAGCTACGAATTGTACTCATATCATGTGTTGATGGGGTAATGACAGATAAGTATGGCGCTTCTTCCGGTAGAAAAAATTCTGCTCCATATTTTTTCGGCATTCGCTGAATTTCCAGGCTAAGAATACCGAGCTGCTCCATCACATCAGGTACACAATGTGGCACCATTCCAAGATCTTCACCACATATAAGCATGTTCGTGGCACGTTTCAAATAAGGAAGTTTGTGCATCGCTTCTTTCATCCAAAAATCATCCTGGCGTTTGAAAAAATAATTTTCATAAAGATCAGATAGCTTTTTCTTCTGTTCATTATCGAGGTAGCGGAATGAAATTGTTCTGTCAACTCCGATCCTAAAATGAAATTGTTTTCCTTCTGTACCCGGTTCTTCAAAAAGAATAACATTTGAGAGCAGATCGAATAAGCCGGTTTTTAAGATCTCATTATCCTCGTTTTCTTCAAGTGTTGCTATGTAGGCTTCTACTTTTCTTTGTGTAGCATACTCCGGTTTCAGATCATATAAACCAAATTCTTTTCTTATTAGAAAGTCTGCTTTTATTTTTATTGAAGAATAATTACCAAATACTTCATCAAGCACCACGTCGTTAATAAAAGGTTTGCAAAAACGATCATAATTAAACCATATCCCTCGTTCTCCAAATTCACTTATGTGTACAGTTATCGCTGGCACAAAATGTCCCATAATGCCTTCCACTGCATCAATTGGAATACTCCATATTCTGAAAAACCCAAGTATATGGTCAATGCGGAATGCGTCAAAGTAATTGCTCATTTGCTCAAATCGCTTGCGCCACCATTCAAAATGATCTTCCTGCATTTTTTTCCAGTTGTAAGTTGGAAAACCCCAATTCTGTCCCTTCACTGCAAAGTCATCAGGTGGCGCCCCTGCCTGGAATTCCAGGTTGTATAGCTCAGGATCAACCCATGCATCACAACCATAACGATAAACGCCAATGGGAATATCGCCTTTAAATACAATTCCTTTTTTATGACAATAATCAACAGCTTCTTTTAATTGTTTATGTAAATGAAACTGCACAAAATAGTGAAATGAAATATCGCGAAGGGCAGAAGAATTTTTTGCCGAAAGTTTTTCAACAGCTTTTTTGTTGTAAACTGAAAAATCCTCCCAATTACTGAAATCAGATGTTTGATACTTATCCCGCAAATAACAAAAAGCTGCATAAGGCATCAGCCAGTATTTATTTGCATGATAAAATTCTCTATACTCTTCATCATCAAAAAAATCACTTGAAGTACTGCTAAAAATCTCATTCAACACTTCCAGTTTTGCTTTTACCACTTCTACATAATCTACATAAAGAAGTTTATTTAACTCTTCCTGTTTTTCAGACAATGCTTTGATCTTTGCAGCATTTGATTTACCGGCAACTTTTTCAAGATTGATATATATCGGATGCAATGCAAATGCAGATATGGCTGCATAAGGATATGAATCGGACCATGTATGATTAGCGATAGTATCATTTACCGGTAATATCTGTATAAGACGTAACCCGGTTTTTTTTGCCCAATCGGCAAGCGGTTTCAGGTCAGTAAACTCTCCGACCCCAAAACTTTTTTTACTGCGTAAACTAAAAACAGGGATCGCAACACCGGCACCTTTCCATGTATTATTTGGTAAATGAATAAACCCATCATGAAGAACAACCAGTTTCTTTTTTTCAGGTTCTGCAAATACGATCCTGTTATTACCTTCTTCAAAATGGGTAAAGAGCTTTTCTTTTTTATTATAAACACCATATTTATATGCTAATGGAAAAACTTCGTCTGAAAGATCCAGTTTACAGGTCCACCAGTTTCCATCTTTATTTAAAAGAATTGGTTTTATCATTTGCCACTCACCCATTTCTTTCCCACTACCACCAATACAAACACTCTCATTGCTTTTAAGCAAGGGACCTTTTACTTTAAAAATATGGGTGAACTTCTCTTTAGATCGTGCTGAAGATTTTGAAGCAGGTCTTTTTAATAATATATCAACAAACGGAGTTGAATAAAAAGCATTTTCATATTCACCCGCATGGTTCCAGGTATCGATGAGTTGTAATTCTTTTATACCATGTGCAGGCACTTCAAGAAAACGGTCTTTACCGAACTCAGGAACGATCTCACCATCTTTGTTTTGAAGTATATACTTGTAATGAAACGCGGAAGCTGCTTCTTTATCGATCTTAATGTTGGCAACCCAAAATTCATCGTTCAAATAGGTCATTGGGATAGCGCCTTTGATAAGGTCAGTGCCCAACTCCCCGTTATCGCTAATCCACAATGATTGGCCAAAAGAAGTCTTGAAACGTAAATAAAACTGTATTCTCATAAATTAGTCAGACATGCAGACAATCAATCTTTAAGACTTGAAATTCGAGCTTATAAAAGCTTGAAAACTGTGTCCTTTTGACACATTGACGAAAGTAATGAAAAACTCATTTAAAAAAGCGATTTTTAGCAAGACTATATTATCATTTTAATTTCCGCATAATGAAAAATGCTCTTTATCGCTGGCAAAGACTATTTCTTTTCTGCCTGGGACTATTCATTGCAGGGGCTTTTGCAATGAAATGGATGGAAAATGACCTGCTTTTCAATAATGAGAAGATCTCAATTTTTGGATTGGAATTGTTTTATCCAAAAGAAAAGGTAGTTGAGATATTTTCCGGCATCACTGATAAAGTAAGGACCATACTGGGGTATCATTTGAGCTTTGATTTTATTTTTATGGCTGGTTGTTACCCTAGTATTGCCTGCCTCTGCATGATGGCGAGAGAAAAAGTCAAAAGTAAAAACTTAAAAATGATATTGTTTTTGCTTGCTTCCCTCCAGTTGGCTGCATGGGCTTTTGACATTACCGAAAACTATTATTTGCTGAAATGGCTAAAGAACCCGGTGATCGGTGATGAGTTCAGCTTTTACCATATCGTTGTTTATAGTAAATGGATAATAGCATTAACGGGAGCTTTACTTGCTATTGTCATCCTTGTGAGTTCAGTGTTTAAAAGAAAAAATCTGAAATCCGCAATCTAAAATCTTAAATTAATTCCGCTCCCTTATCTTTGCGCCAACAAATTTTTAACGAATGGAGCAGCAAAAAAATTCTACGATGATCTGGTGGGTAATATTTCTTGCATCAACAGCCGGACTTATTTTTGCGATCTATAGCCATTGGGAATGGCTTACACTTATACTACCTTTCGTTGCCACATCTTTCGTAAAGGCATTAAGAATAATGTAAAGATTTTATTTTCACCTTTTACTAACGACTAACTAATTGCTTATAAAAAAACCCGGCCGAGGCCGGGTTTTTAGTTTTCATCAGTTAAGGTTCCATCTGCGCATCATGTCACTGGCAGACTTTGCTCGTCTTTGCCTGTTCCACATTTCCTGCACAGTAAATAATTTCTTACTCTGATCTTTTTCAATTGTGGTTTTCGCCACTGTTTCTTTTACTTCTTTGAACAATTGATCTTTTGCTTTTTTGTCTAATTGTTCATGTCCGGGCATAATAATGCTCTTCATAATACTCTCCTTTTTTTTAATCTGTCGGTTAACAATCGTCTGAGCTTGGAAGTAAGTAAAACCAGGGAAATTTAAATAGGACTGGTTAGGTTACGTTCTTTGTAGTTGTTTATTTCTTGCTCAGTTTTGAGATGCAAATGTACGCATAAAACACTTAGCATACAAATGAATGAAGAAGTAATTTGATAAAAAATTGTCTGCTGTAGGCATTGATTTTTTTATTTCAATTGTTTAGAAGGAAACAATTTTTTTCAAAAATTTCATTGGGAAAATGGGTTACCTCAGTTGTTTATTGATTTGCAGCAGATAGTAGATGATATTGCATGAAGAAATTGCAATAATAAGTTTAAGAATGCAGTTACTTACGAAATAAGTAATTACTTAAATGAAAATTTTTACTTTTAAAATACAATGAAAATCGAGCATCCATATATCGTTTATACTGTTGGATGCAAGCTCAGGGTGACAAAGACTCAACCATTACGCAGTCTTATTTATAAACAACGGCAATCCTGAACTCCAATCATCATCAATATACAGTTCAAATGAATAACGGCCTGCTTTTTCAAATTTTACCTGGTTAAAATTAAAAACAAGATTAACGGCGGAGTATTGAC
>Ga0193696_1000626_pt1 | contig 11840 bp, 17 predicted proteins | sample L3m1metaG_FD_145074 | JGI IMG/M metagenome (GOLD analysis project Ga0193696, IMG submission 145074) | Soil microbial communities from a riparian zone of the East river system, Colorado, United States - L3m1 | ecosystem: Environmental > Terrestrial > Soil > Riparian zone | place: USA: East River... | reverse complement strand
TAAAAAGGCAGCTCCTTGTCCCATATTCCTAAGCCACCAAGCTCTTGTAACACCAGCACCAGCTTGTGCTGCTGTTGCATTTGAGATCTCAATGAAATCAGGTTGAAATGGTATTTTTACAACAGTATCACCACCAGATGACAATACTGTTCCACTTGCTAATCTTGAATATTCAGCCATATTATACCCCCAACGAGCTTAAGCGGGTTGATATTAGGTTTCTAATAGCTGTATCTTGTGTGATTGCTTGCGCTTGTGCAAACTTCACTGCAAGAGTAGCATTCTGTGCCAGCATACCAGAGTAGTAAGGATCACGATAAATCAAGTTCATGGAATATCCATCTTGATTTATGTGTGTTAGCGCCTGCTTACCAAGTACAGTATTATAATATACGTCTTGACCGTTAGCAGATGCATTCCTTGCTACTGGTGCTTCTGAACTTGTTAGGATACGTACGTTAAATACGGAACCCCACTCAGATGGCAAAGCACTAGCATTAGTAGGATAGTTCCAGTTATTCAAAACACCTTGACCAACTAGATTATCAAAATCAGATTGAAGCTCTGTTGAGCTCAACATAAAATATGCTGATCTTATTGGACCTGTGCCGAATCTATCCATACCTTCGATACCGCTCATAAACTTATAAGCGTTATTTGTATCAAGTGTAGTAGCTACTAATGAAAAATCACCAGTACCTAAATTGGTAGGATTATCCCCGTTAGTACCTGCACCAGCGTTAATTTGTGACGCTGCTGATACTACGTAATCGCGTAAAATTAAATCCTCTGCTTGACGCCAAGTTGTTACTCATAATGTGAGGTGAAGTCATTTCTGCTTCACTCTGCAATTTCATTTATAGTTGCAGATCGGACTATCACATACGCTTTTTATAGCGTCCTCTGGGTTTAGTCTCTCAGGCTGTATTTAAACTTGCCCCTTGTTACCCCGTCGGGCCTCCAAGTCAATTACCAAAGGTTTAATGGCCACTTGTCAAGATGGCCACGGCGAGACGCTCGGATACCCAAGCTAACACCATTTTATGTCTCGCCTAAGAGGGCGTGTTATGCTGCTAAAGCGTAACCCTCTTGATCCTGCAAAATTACTTGCTCATTTCAATTTGTTACTCTACATTATAATGTAGGGCATAAACATTTCTGTTATGCTCAATCCCTTTCGTTGGATTGTTCGGACTATCGCATCTTCACATATATGTGAAGCCCTCTCACTTAGTCTCTCACGCTGCTAATAAAGCTTGCGCCTTGTCGCCGTGGCTTTCGCTGTAGGCTTCCAAGTCAATCAGAGAAGGTTTACCCATCACAAAATCTATGATGCATCCGGTACCAAAAAACGCCATGGCAGCGTCTATGATGTCCCTTTGAGGCACTTGTGCAGCAGGATCTAGTCCTGAGTTACCCAATTGTACAGTGGGTGGCTGTAGCGCACGAGGGCGCATAAAACGCATTGTAGTACCGCCGTTAGCAGGCATATTAACCTTCATACTGTTACTTTTGTGACCTATATTTCTATAGGCGGAGAAATCACTTCGGATTCCTCTCACGAGTTTCATTTGCTATTGCTCGTGTTCAGACTATTACATACCCTTTTGGGGTCCATCGGGTTTAGTCGTTCAGGCTGTATTTAAACTTGCCCCTCGTTACCCAGCTTTAGGGCTTCCGAGTCAATTACCGATAGTTTTACTGCGACTCAGGATTTTGTTGTTAATCGCAGACTGTGATATAATTCCTTGTTGTTAAAGTACTTACGTACTTATCTAGTCATTTCTGCTAGATTCTCTATATTTCTATAGAGTTCAGAGCACCGCATCACGTTTACACGTGTCTCTTCGCTTGCTACGTTCAGGCTGCAAGGCTTTCGCCAGCTTGCCCCTTGTTGTCTTCGCCATTACGCGGTAAGAGTTTCAAGTCCATCAGAAGAGATTTTACAACCACGAACTTGTAATAAATCCACATTTGGATTATAGTTAAAGTGAACACATGGTTGGGGTTGGAACGTATAACATAGCAGGCGCAAGCGACTGCAAAATCATAGGCAATCTGTTACTTATTGACCTCTATTGAGGCGCTTAGGTCTTCTCAGCCTAAGTCTCTATATTTCTATAGAGTTCAGAGTACCGCATCACCTTTCGGTGTCCTCTCGCTTACTACGTTCACGGTGACAATATAGTCTTCCGCCTTGTTGCCTTCGTCTTTAACGGTCAGGTATTCAAGTCAATCAGAGAGGATTTTATTTGGGCCACTGTTAACCCAAGTTCCCTGTAGTCGTAATACTCATTTTTTTAATCTTGGTATGAGTTTTACTTAGATATGATGATCGGGAGACGAACCTAACTACATCTATTTTCGACCATATCGATTATGGATGCGAAACCATATAACGCGAATGCTCGTAACGCTGAGCTGCGTAATTATTAATTTATATATTATTGGATTTTTTATGAAAGATAAAAGATATAAACACGGACATTCTTATAGAACTAAAGGTAAAGATAGAATTTATTCGGTTTGGTTGGCAATGCGAAATCGTTGTAGAAATCCTAAACACATTCAATATCCAGACTATGGTGCAAGAGGAATAAGTGTTTGTGATGAATGGAATGATTTTGAAGTATTTTTAAACGATATGGGTGAAATACCTGAGGGAATGCAAATCGAAAGAATTGATAATGATGGAAATTACTGTAAAGAAAATTGTCGATGGGCATCTAAAAAAGAACAAGCTAACAATAGACGCAGCACTAAACATCATTGCATTGAAAATAAGAAAATTACAAGACAAGAATTTTTGAAAGAAATTGGTTTAAATAAAACTCAATTTAGATATCAAGAGAACAAGAAAAAATATGAAGAAAATCAATTAAAAACTCGTAGTAGAAAAGGTACTTTTCAATGGGTTAATGGTGCTTCAAGGAATAAAAACAATCCCCTTCATTCTATGTATAAAAGTTGGGGTTATATAAAAACTCATGCTTCTGGAATGTGTGAATCATGGGAAGACTTCATGAAATTTGTTGAGGATATGGGACAAAAACCAGAAGGAAAACGGTTGTTAAGAATATTTACATCCCAACCGTTTTCCAAAGAGAATTGTTATTGGGGATAATCAAATCCTCAACCTATTCTTTAACTCTTGCATCTTAGCATATGCATCTTTCTGTCCTGAAGGGGTGAAGTTACCAGCTTGAGAATAAGGGGATGTACCAACACCACCAGGTTGATAGAAAGGGCTTCTCCTGTTGGCATCTACCTTATCTTGTATGGATGACTGCTTCTCTTGTGGTTTATGTATTCCAAGGGCCTTTATGTTCTTGTAAACAAGTTTCTGTCTTTCTGGTCCTTCTGGCATTTGTAATATTGTCTCTGCAAGTTCAGGGTGTTCATTAGCAAACTTCTCAGCATGTTGGAGGACATCATAGAAATCAGGGTTGGACTTTACCCAATTATCTTGTCTTTCTTTTTGTATGGCTTGATTTACAGCTTTCTGTATTTCAGATTGAGTTTCTTGCTTTAATTGTTGACCAAACTTGGCTTGTTCTTTCTTTAGTTTCTTCTTATCAATGTATGGTTCGGAATCATCATCTTCATCATCATGGGATTGTTTCTTGGATTGAGATTCTTGATACTTACTTTCAGCTTCAAGTCTTGCCGCTCTTTCTTGTTCTAATGCCTTCTGATACTTAGTTTCCAAAGCACGGAAGTTTAGTTCCTTGTCATTTGGTTTTGCTTGTTCTACTTGATTTTCTTGTGTTGGTGATGTCATATTATATCCTTACCCGTGACGCTGGGTTGCGGTTGGATTTATTCTTAATAATGATAATAAATGGTTATAAATGAAAGTAAACATTCTTGATGCACATGATAGATATCAACATTTTACTAAGCAATCATTTAATATTGCTGAATGCTGTCAAAACCTAATTAATCAAATGCCTTTTGGTAATGTGCCCTTCTATATATTTGCACATACAAGAACTGATGAAGATGGTGTTACAAAGCGATTGATATGGCAACCGAGGTTAACAAAGCCAATAGCAGAAACCAATTCTATGTTATTTAAGGCATATCCTGGCACTGATGTCATTAAGATAATATGGATGATACCTGCTAGGGAAATGTGGGGACAATATAAGCTTGGAAATATTACAGAGAATAAAACTGTTTTAGATAGCATTGATATGTTTGAAAATCATCGCAAGAGACTCGAAATGAAAGAAGATGATGACCTATCAGATGATAAAATTAACCAGATTTACAAGGATTTGAGTGTTGAAGCTAGAAGAAAGGCACATATGGATAATTTATATATTCCTACACCAGAGACTTAGGCTTGCTGGCTTTCTTAGGTTTCATAACATCCGTGACATAAGTATCACGAAGTTTACCAACAGGATTCCTAACACCAGTACCATAATAATCTCCGGAAGGCTGCTTGGTATTAGAGACATGATTTTCTAAACCTTTTTTCTTCATTATTAGCCTAAATCATCATCTTGGAGTGTATTCTTACGACCTTGTGGTAATACATCAACATGTTGTTTAGGATTACCTTCATGACCAACTGGTTGTCTGTGGCCTACACCATAGTGTGTGCCAGCATTAACAAAGTTACTAGATCTTTGGTCATATTGTGGGCATCGAAAATCCCATGGTGAATTAACACCATCTTTTGGCTTATCTTGTGGATTTTGATTCTTAATAGCAATAGGATCCGCAAAGCCGGATTTAGCATTCTTAAGAGTACTTCTGTTTGTTTCCGCAGCAGTATTCTTATAGGATTGCACTGTCTTTGTACTTTTCATATGCCCTCATGAAGGGTATAGATAATCTAACAAACATCTAACCATTACTCATAGAGGAGCCGGATATGAAACTTACAATTTCATTAGATGGTTATTGACTATCTATACTAATTAATTACGATATTGTGGCAATCTGCCTTGATGGCCTTTAACTTTCTTCACTGCTTCTTCTTGGGAGGCCTTAATTTTCTCAGATGTATCCTGGTAGTTTAAATTTGAACCAGCACCCTCAGCGGAACTGTACATCTTTTCCTTGTGTGGGCCATCAGGGAACACAGATGCTTTTGAACGTGACCCAAATGGTGTGGAGTGGTCATCAATTCTCTGGCCACCTGAACTTGCTCTACCTTGTTTTTGACTATCTGCTGGCATATATCCTCAATATTGTTGAGTTATTTTATTACTATTCTAGTTTTAACACATTATAACTATATAAATCCAAGAATTCTTTACATTGGAACTTGTTGTTCATTCTGTTGTGGTTGTGTCTGCCCTTGAGATTGCATCAATTCACCTAATATCTGTTCCATAAATCGGTTAGCTTGTGTTCTTCTTTCGACATCTTGCTTTTCTTTTTCTTCTTCGAAACGCTGACCTTGATTATCAAGATCTAATTTAGCTTGTTGATGATCTGTTTCTATTTCACCAAACTTCTGTATGTTCTCAAGTAGTGATGTGAGGGCTGCTTGCTTCTCTTTAAGTGATAATGCTCTGTTGCGTTCTATCATCGATAATCGCTCTTCATAGAGGCCCAAGTTACTTTCTGAGCGTGAATTATCTTCTCTAGCACGTGCTATATTAGACACAGCCTTAGAATATAATTCTTTAAGTTTAGCCTCTTCAAATAGATGTTGGACATTTGTAGCTTGTGCTTGTATCTCAGCTTGCTGTTCTTCTTGTTGCTTCAAGAACTGAAGTATTTCAGCTTTACCTTGAATATTCATGTCTTTGATTATCATTGAAGGAGGAAGCACCTCACGCCCAAACGCCTGATTTATATCGAGCATTTGCTGCGCCTGCATGTTCTTCTGAGTAGGTGTGAGAAGGCCTTCTTCAACAATTGTCTGATACTTAGCAAATATACGTGAAAAGAAATGTGGACTTGGCTCTTCACCAATAAGTAATGCCACCTTCTCAGCATTCCAATTGTGTAATGCTATCTGTAATAACCTTTCACCAACAAGTTTAAGGCAGTGATCCCATTGATCGAAATACTTCTGAAATGGTAATAGATTAGCTGCCTGCTTAATAAGTAGTGTTAGACTTGATGCTTGCTTATCATCTTGTCCTGACCAGTTCTCAAGATCTATTCCTGAAGTCTTAAAGATAAGGTCAGACATCTGTTGAGCAAGGGCTAAATCTGACTCAGGAACGGCACTAGGAATGATCTTCTCAACATCAGTCATCTCATAGCCTTCATTGATGATGACATCCCATCCTTGACCAGCTTTCTTTAAATTATCTTCGTTAGCTACAGCACCACTCTTACGCTTCCATCCTGCATTAATTGTGGCTGCTGCTATATCATTGTTATTGATGACTTTGTAATTGAATAGAAATTGTGGTGATCTCATTGGGAATATGAGAGATCTTGAACGCAACTCATATTGATTTATATGTGGGTCATAGTTCCAGAAATTAGGTACAAATGGACACTCTGGTCCATCCCAAAGTGGATTATCACCTTGAAATACTAATTGATCATTAAGTACTATTGCCACCTTCCAGCAGGGTGTTTCAACAGTCACCTCTTCCATGTCATCAATATGGTATAGGATAGATTCTAACTGTCCGTCACCACCAGCAAAGTCGAAGAATTGGTTTCGTTTCTTGGAATATAGTCTTTTCTTTTTCTTCCGCCACTTATACCACACATATGAAAGCACCATAAGATCATTGCGATACATATTGTGATTTTCAGGTAAGAAATAAAAGTTTCCATATCTTTGTGGACTTCCTGCCATTGGTCGAATTTCTTTAACTCTATCAGGGAATCTTGCTTCTGCTTCATTCTTGCTGATATATTCTTGACACCATACAAATTGTGCGTCAGACATATCAGGATTACGAAAATATGGATCAACTAAGAATGAATTGTATTCCCATACCTTTAGCTTCAATTCACCTTGTGCAGCATCGTCACCAGTATAATCAAGGTATGGTTGTATTAGGTTCATACCCGCTATTGCAGCAAGCTCACATGACTTAGAGAATTGCTCATGAATGCCTTGTTTCTGGCATGTGTTCATGATTAAACGAGTGTATTGGTCTGTAGTCTGTGGGTCTGCACCATCGGCTGCTTGATACATTATAGACTTTCTATGCTGCCTTTGATAGCCAGTAACCATATTCACAGGTTGTTGCACTAGATTGAAATAGTATTGCTGTGATGTAATGCCAGGGGAGAAATTAAGTGTTCTATTAATGAATGACTGGTTGCCAGCCATGAACAAAGTATCTATATTACTTTGGCTCCAGCGCGCTGCCTCGATGGGCTGAAACCTGCTGAACAGATTATCCAACCAAGATCTTATGTTTCCGGCATTAGGCTCTAAGCCATTATTCCAAGGTGCAGTATAAAAAGTCACAGCGTACCTGTATGAAATTATTATTTCATTACAATATCTTAAATATAGTATTATAGCAAATCACTGTTATGGTTCTATACATTTATATCCATAACTCTCCAAGAATTCTATGTAATATTTAATTCTGTCCTCCACTCTCTGACCTGCTGGTTGTCCTTTGTTCCATAATTCAAGGTTTTCAATCCTATTATCATCTCTTATCCCATTTTTATGATGAACTGTCTCACCAGGGAAAAGTTTTCTATTTAAATGCTTCTCCATAATTAACACATGTTGATAAATCCTTTGATATTTACCTTTTTCAGTGCTTTTAACAATCATCAATCTATAACCTTTTTTATTTAAATAACCTTCTGAACGTGGTCCAACACCTCGTAAAATGGTATCTAAAGGAACATCTCTTTTTATTCTTATTTCTTTCTTTCTCTTATCTGAAAAAATACGATTACTTTTATTTTTTAATCTCTCAGCATTTTCAGGATGATTTTTTTTATACCAATAATAGAAACATGCAGGACATCTTTGACATTTTTGCTTTGATATGAAAATTTTATTACATTCAATACATTCACAGGATATTTTACCTTTACAGTTAGTGCAATATCTAAAATGACCTAATTCAGATATTTCACCACAATTTTGGCATGGGATTAGCTTTTTTTTATTTCTTTTCTTGTCATATTCTTTGTAATAACAAGCTTTGCAAGTATCTGATATTTTACGTGGATTTTCTTTTTTGCAAATAATACATATTTTCATAATAACCTCCGTAGTTAATCCGAATGAAATGAACATGTCAGGCTATCGGAAATAGCTCTTCGGAAGCGATCCTAGACATGTTTAAGATGAGAATTATATATTATTTATCAGATAAATTCAATCAAAATATACTTTGCCTACCACCAGTGTTGAATCTATCTTTCTGATAGGTGGTTGGATTATGGTTGATTGTATTATGAGCAACTACTTTATGACTTGCGATAGCATAACGAAGGGAATCTACAGCATGGTCATTCTTTTTTAATGGTTCATCATATCCTTTCTCTGCTGCCTTAGAATCCCATACATATGATTCTATTTCACGAATTGTATTATGACATCCTTCACAAATATAAAGATTACCTTGCTTCATTTCTGATGTCATCATTTGAATACCATTTTCTACATCATTATTTGCATGGACTACATGCAAACCTCTTCGTTGCAACTCTAATTGAAATGCTTGGGCTGAAGGATCAATGTAAATATTTCGCACTGCATAGGGCTCTAAGAATTCTTGAACATCATTAGCAAATTCAGAATTTATTTTTTGTCTACCATGTACTTTGGGATCATAATAATATTCTTTCTCTACCCACATCCTCTTACCAGTTTGCGTATATTTTCCACTAGATACACCAATGAGCAAACAACAAAATGGATTAACGCTACCATAATCGATAGCAGCAATCCAATACTCAGCAGCACAAGGAGGCCTAGGAACCACATGAATCTTCCTATCAAAGAAATCAAATATTGCACCCTCAGCCAAGCACCATAGACCAAGATAATTACGTTTGTAGAACAAACCTGATAAAGATTCACGAACACGCTTCTTATATTCATCATCAACATAAGGGTTATCATCTAATGTAAAGTGTAGGGAATAGTAATTGGGATCTCCAGCTTCTGCTTTATCTATCCATTGCTTGATCTTATGATTAGGATGCGATGGGTTCATTGATGCAAAACCCATAGAATGTGGCATAGAAAGACGTGTATCAATCATATCAATGATAGATTCAGGATAAAGTGTCATTTCATCACAATAAACAAGTGAGAATGTCTTACCTTGAAATGATCCTATTGCTCCTTCATCCTTTGCTCCCAATGTTGTTATGGTCTTATCAAAGAACTTTAGTTGTCTCTTTCCTGCTAACCAACTACAAAATGGCCTAAACATTGATAATTGTTCACTTTCCAATAATAATCTAATAGCATTTTGGTAGATAGTATCTGAACTATGTCCCACCATGAATATTTGTGAATCAGGACAAAGATATGCAGCTTGCATAAACCGAAATAAAGAACATACAGTCTTACCAGATCTAACGCTTCCATGGGCTAAATTCCATGATGCTTCAGAATTTATTATAAATTCCATTTGCTTTGGTGAAAAGGGATCTTGCATACTAGTAGTCATATATCAATGGGGTAAAAATGATCAATAGAGCTAAGTGTAAACTATGTAATCAAATAATTGAAAGCTATCATGCTACTGATTTAGTGCAATGTAAGTGCGGGGCCATTGCTTTGGATGGCGGAGAAACATTAAGATGCTATTACAAAGACATCAATGACTTTGTTAGAGTTGATGATCAAGGTAATGAAATCATTGTTAGAGAAGCAGAAGAAAAGCTTGATATATCATCGGCTATAGTGGATCGTGAGGAGCTTTTGAAGATGCTAAATGAGATGATAAAAAACATTGAAGGATTACCACAAATTGCAATGGCAACTTCTGTGAATCACTATGACTTGTTATCGGCATTATTGTTGATATCAGCAATATTCCGTGCTGATTGTAGAGATGATAGTTGATTCATTAATGCTAAGAACTTGCTAACATCATCATTATTGAATGATTGCTTGGCTTTCTTTTCTTCAAGATAATCAATCTTTTTCTTTTCTACTTCGAATTCTACCTCAGCAACTTGTTTGAAATATATAGGGAGAAACCTATTACCATAGGATGATGGCATGTCTTTGTTTAGTAGTATCTTAACACCTATCCAATCTCTAAAACGCTCATAATATGCGTGAAAACAACTTCTATCACATAATGATTCCCATTGTGATCGTGGAATACCTTTTAACTGGGAATAGAATTGTGACATATGAACAATATCTTTGGCTTTTAGATTATCATTCATCCATATAAGTAAATCTTCACCAAGTTGAATACATTCTTCATCGGAATAACCTGGATTAGGGGGTCTTCCATGACCTACAGCATTTTTATTACCTGCTGGTGCTGGCATTATCTAACCACCAATGTTATTTTAACGGAGATATTGTCAGGTTCTCCATCGAAGTTTTTGAGAGTTTCATCAATGCATGCTTTGATAATCATATCTTCATCCGATACAGTATATATCTCATAAAGCAGAAACTTTTTAGATAAGCGTTTTTCATCGTCTTTTATTGTTATTATGAGTTCAGAGGACACTAACAGCCTTTCTTCTTCATCTTATCCATTTTCTTGTCCATTTTGACATCAGCTTTCATAAGCTTTTTCACATCTTTTTCGCCTTTATCAAGGTCTTTCTTAACTGCTTTGATTTTCTTATGCATGTAGGTGCTCTGTAATATGTTAAATGTCAGTGTATTTTGCTGTTGTTTTTTTGACAAGAGATTCTTTTTTGTTGCGTAATATTCCGCTTTTCCACTAAGATGTTTTACATAACCTTGCATACCGTAGGGATAACAATACAAATTTAATAAAGGTAAGTATATGAAAAATATTTTGACAAATTTAATAATTCTTTGTGGTCTTTCATTTGGAATTCTCAATGCAGATGTAAGTTATAAATATGATAGTATAAAAAAAATTATAGAAATGAAAGAAGAAGAAACCAATGTTATTTTAAAGATGAGAATTTTTAAAGAATTTAAAGAAGATAATATCAATTGGGTATCTCTTGATGTTCAAATCATAACACCTGGTGGGGATCCTTGTGGTGAAGTTTTTGTTATTTTACTTGATAAAGAAGGATTTGGAATACAAGGTGAAGATGGAATATCTTTTGGAAAAATTGTTAAAGATTATAAAGGTTCATTAGTAAAAAGAATAAGAATCACAAAAGATCAATTTGAAAAAATAAATTCATTTAACCCTCTTATTTGTGCACAATAATTTTTAATTTCAACCTCCATAACATTATTTTTTAATGTTATGGATTTCTTTTGTGGATAAGCGGTATTTTTCCTCTATATTTTATATAAACCGAAGGGAATAGATGTCAAAGAACTATGTAAATAAAAAAATTGAAATTCGTTGCCGTGTTTCAGAAGAAATTAAAGAAAAACTACGGGTGATTTGTTTTAAGGAAAAAACATCTATTCAGGAGTATGTTGTTAAGGTTTTAGAAAAAGAATTAAGTAAAATCAAAATATAAAAAAGAAGAGGACTTAAGGTCAAGTCCTCTATTTAATTAGAGAATAACTTCTTTAAGGCAATGAATTGTTAAAGATGCGACAGTAACAGGGAATTGAATACCAATAGTGTTAGGATTCATATTAACAACAAGTGATGATGCATTTCTTAGTTTTAAAACATCACCGGCAAGCACTTGAATAAGAACTTCACCAGAAATATGGAGAGTATCATCATTAGGAGCTTGTGTATAACCACTAAGAGTTGCGCCTGGTACTATGATATTGTTTAACCATA
>Ga0193696_1000625_pt1 | contig 11844 bp, 7 predicted proteins | sample L3m1metaG_FD_145074 | JGI IMG/M metagenome (GOLD analysis project Ga0193696, IMG submission 145074) | Soil microbial communities from a riparian zone of the East river system, Colorado, United States - L3m1 | ecosystem: Environmental > Terrestrial > Soil > Riparian zone | place: USA: East River... | reverse complement strand
ACGCGCTCGAGGAGCTCCGCCGCGTGCTCACGCCGGTGGGCGAGCTGCTCGTCTCGGTCCCGAACCTCGCGCACCTGCAGTCGCGACTGAACTTCCTGCTGCGCGGCCGCCTGATTCGCACCGCGAGCGAGGTGAAGCATCCGGGGGATCGCCCGCTCGCCGAGTACCTGCAGCTCGCTGATCGCGCCGGGTTCGACCTGGTCAGCCGCGACGGCATCTTCCCCACGCTGCCGGTAGTCACGCCCTGGATCCGGCGCCGGCCCGAGTCGCGCGCCTGGCTCCACCGGCTGCTCACGCGGCTGGTTCCCGTGCCCGGCTGGTGCTTCCTCGCGCTGCTGCGGTTGCGCCCGCGGAACACGCGCTGACGTGTCGCCCACGACGAGGCACGCCGCCGCGGGGATCGCCCTCGCGCTCCTGTTGGGTGCTGCGCTCCGGCTCGTCTGGCTCACCGCAGACCCGCCCGCTCATGGCGCCGTCCGCACAACGCCCGCCATCGCGCGCTCTGGGGCACATGGCGAACCGACGCCTGGAACCCCGTGTTCGTCGCGCCCGTCTTCACCGCGCTCGAATACCTGGCGTTCCGCGAGTTCGGCGTCGGGACGTGGCAGGCCCGTGTCGTTCCCGTGGCTTCGGGCCTGTTCGCCGTGGCCGCGCTCGCGATCGGCTTGTGGGCCGCGGGTGGCAGGCGCGCGGCGATGGTGGGCGCCTGGCTGCTCTCGACCAACTACGTCTTCGTCATGTGGAACCGCGCGGCGCTCATGGAATCGACCATGACCGCCTTCATTGTCGCGGGATGGGCAGCCTACGCGATGACACGGTGGCGCCCCGCGTTTGGCTACCTGGCGGGAACGATGGTGACGCTGGCGTGGTTCACGAAGGCAGCCGCCGCATTCTTCGTGGCCGCGATCGTGTTCGACGCCCTGCTGACCCTGGCGCTCGCCAGGAGCGCTCGCCTGCGGGCGGTCGTGTCGGTCGATTCACCATCGGCCGACGACGCGAGCGGTGCCGTGGCGACGCTCGTCGGCCTGGCCGCAAGCGCCGCCTGCGTGGTCGTCCTGTTCGTGCTGCCGCACTGGACCGACTACCGCTTTTACAACTGGCAGATGTCGGTGACGAGGAAGCCGTCGTACACCATCCGCGCGTTGATGGACCGAATTTCGTGGCTGCCGTTCGTCCAGGGATTCTTCTCGCGGATGTGGGCGGAGCTGGTGGCCGCGAGCCTCGCGACGCTGGTGGTGCTCTCGCAATGGCGCCGGGCCTCGCCGGCCGCACGCGTGCTCGTGCTCTGGCTGCTCCTCGGGTTTGTCGAGCTCGCCGTGCACGACGCGGGGAACGAACGCCGCTACGTGATGCTGATCCCGGCGCTCATCGCGCTGACCGCGCTGCTCGTCGGCCGCACCGGTACCGGGGACTGTCTCCCGGACGAGCCTCTCCCGTGGCTCGCTGTCCCGATCGCCGTCTTCCTCTGCTACCTGGTGATCGGCACCGCCGTCCGCCTGATGGTGCTGCCCGACGTCGTCGCGGGTCAGCTGAGCCAGGCTGTGCGACTGTCAGTGCCCCTGGCCGTTCTCTGTGGGGTGGCGCTCGCGTGGATCTGGCGGCGCCGGGCCGATCGGCTCGTGCTCGGCGAGTGGCCCGCGTTGGCCGTCGCATCGCTCGTGCTCGCGATCGTCGCAGGCGACCTCGCGCAGTTCGGACAGTGGGCCGTGCGCAGGACAACGAGGAACTACGAGGCGTCGCTGATGGTGGGCCGGCTGCTGCCGGCCGGCACTCTCGTCCATGGCAAGCTGGCCAACGGCCTGTCACTCGACAATGGCATCAGACCGGTTTTCGTCGGCAACCATTTCGGCAACTACGACGACCGCACGTCCCGTGACGATGTCCGATATGTGCTCACGTACGCGTCGCCGTACGTCGGATACGAGGGCCGAGTCATTCGCGACGTGCTGGCGGCGTACCCGCATCGTGCCATCGTCGCCCGCTTCGAAGTGACGGAAACCGGTGAAGGCGACCGCGCGGTCCTGGTGGACAAGTTCGGCGCCCGGGACGGCGCGCCGCCAGCGCCGGCGCTGCCCGCTATCCCGGCCTCCCGAGAATAGGCGCCGTGTTTTCGCGTATCAAGAGCCTCTTCCAGAACCTCGCGGTCTACGGGCTCGGCGATGCCGCGACCTCGATCGCCAGCCTGCTCCTCCTGCCGGTCTACACGCGCTATCTCACGCCGGAAGACTACGGTGTGATCACGATGCTCCTGATGATCGAGGCCGTGGCCAAGGTCACCTTCCGGTGGGGCGTCGACACCGCGTTCATGCGGCTGTACTACGACTGCAAGGATCAGCTCGCGCGCCAGCGCCTGGCGAGCACGATCTTCTTCTTCCTGCTCGTCGTGAACGGCGTGCTGCTGTGCGTGGTGGTGGCTCGCGCCGGCTGGCTCAGCACGCTGCTGTTCGGCGAGGACACGCGCGCGTGGCTGATCCGGATGGTGCTGGCGAACACGTTCGTCACCGGCTTCTACTTCATGCCGTTCCACGTGTTGCGGATCAGCGAACGCACCGGCAACTTCGTCGCGCTCGGGTTCGGACGATCGGCTGGCACGCTGGTGATGCGGCTCGTGTTCGTGATTGCCGGGCACCTCGGCGTGTTCGGCGTGGTGCTCGCCGATCTCGTCGTCACGGCGATCTTCACGCCGATTCTGAGCCTGTGGGTGTGGCCGCTGATTCGCCCGGCGTTCTCCCGCGACGTGTTGCGCGAGGCGCTCGGGTTCGGCCTGCCCCGCATCCCGCACAGCATCGCGAACCAGATCATCGCCCTGGCGGACCGGACGTTTCTGAATGCGTACGCGAAGCTCGCCGATGTCGGCGTGTATTCCGTCGGCGCCAGCTTCGGCATGGCGCCGAAACTGTTCCTGAGCGCCTTCGAATCGGCGTGGACGCCGTTCTTCCTGAGCGTGATGCACGAGAAGGACGCCAGGCGGACGTACAGCACGGTCTCCACGTACGTGATGCTCGTGCTGGTACTGCTGGTGGCAGGTCTCGCGGGCGCGGCGCCGGATCTGCTGCGCCTCGCGACGACGACGAAGTTTCATCACGCGTCCGACGTGACGCCCTGGATCGCGCTCGGCGCGATGTTCCAGGGCGTGTACCTGGTCGGATCGATCGGCATCATCATCACGAAGCGGACGGTGATCTACCCGGTCGCCACGGGGATTGCCGCGGCGGTCAGCCTCGCCGCCAACGCTTTCCTGATTCCGCGGTACGGAACCCTCGGGGCGGCCTGGGCGAACGCGACGGCGTACGGCACGCTCGCGCTCGTGACCGTCGGCTTCTCGCTGCGGTGCTACCCGATCTCGTACGAGTGGAGCCGGCTGCTCCGGATCGCGGGCGCGGGCCTGGCGGGCGCGCTCTGCGCCATGTGGTTCGCACCGGCAAACGTGCCGGCCATCGTGGGCCTGATCGTGCGCAGCGCGCTGACGATGATGACGTACGCGTTGGTCCTGTTCGCCACCGGGTTCTTCCATCCGGGCGAGCTGCGCATCATGCAGTCGGTGAGAGACCGGCTGCTCGATCGCACGCGAGGACGGATGCCGCAGCCGGATCAGAGCCAGGTGGAGATGGCGGGCGAGATCGTGGCCGCCCCGGAACCGCTGGAGTCGCTGGACATGCAGCCGACTGATCCGGCCTCCGGCGACCCTACCGCCGGTTCCCCACCTCGGAATCGCTGATTGACCAGCCCTCGGCGGGAGGACGGCACGTCTCCCAGAGCCGCTTGAAGATGGCGGCCAGCTGTCGTCGGCCGGGGAACTGCGGGATCCCGCCGCCCGGGCGGCCCGCTGCCGTGATGCGCGCGTCGATGAGCGCAACTTCCTTCGCCGAGAGCACATGGCTACTCCCGCGTGCGAGTGCGAGCGCGTGGTCGTGATAGCCGTACAACAAGGAGACGGACAGTGCCCGAAGAAGCTTGCTCCTTCGCGCCTCCGGCGCGCGCTCGCCGATCACTCCGGAGAGGGCCGGAAGGGTTTTCAGGTAGAGCGCGTCGGCCCAGACGATCTGTCCGTAGGGCCCACCGAGTGACTGGCCCGCGTCGCGCTTCCAGTACACCCGACGCAGATCGAACAGGTCGAAGCCATGCTCGCGCATGTGGCGATCCACGTCGGCGAACAACGGTTGTCCGCCGTAGATCGACGCGAACTCGACCTCGACTTCGACGCCGACCACGTGCTGACCCAGCACCTGGGAGGCGCCCTGCAGGACGAACAGCTCGCTGCCCTGCGTGTCCACCTTGATGAAGTCCACATCGTCGAGGCCGCGACGCTCGAGTTGGTGGTCCAGCGTATCAACGGCGAGCTCCTGCACCTCGGTTGTATCGAATCGCGCGCAATCAGGAAACGCGTCGACGAAGGCCCGATTCGGCTGGAGGATCGACGTCAGGCCGCGGTCCCGGGCGACGTACAGCGGAAGCCGGCCCTCGTGATTGTGGAGCGCGATCGGCAGCACCACCGTGCGGCCGTCGTTGCCGGCCGCGCTGCGCGAGAGGCGCTCGTATTCCCGGGGATCGGGCTCGAATCCGATGACGCGAAGATGGCGGGTGGCCTGAGCCCAGTTCGCCTTGAGCCCGCCTCGGGCGCCAACGTCGGCGAGGACCAGCGGGTGCCCGCGATAGTCAGGCTCGAAGGCCGGATCGAGAAAGACGTCCATCGGGTTTCAGTCTACACTTCCAACCGTTCGAGCCTCCCCGCAGTCGAAACCGGCATTGGCACCGCCAGGCCCGCGTCTCACATGACACGTTTGGAGCGATTCACGTGCCTATGACTGCCCGATTCCTGTCCGCGCTCGTGTTGTTCCCCGCCCTGCTGCTGGCCGCTCCGCAGGACCAGCCCCAGAAGCCGCCGGCCCCACAGACGCCGCCGCGGCGCGCGCCCGCGCCACGCCCGATCAGTGCCGCCAGCGTGGAAGAAGCCGTCGTGCTGACCAACGGGTGGGCGCGGATTGCCGAGGGCCAGTTCGCCGTGGCCGCCAATGCCGCCCGGACGTTCCTGGCCACGCATCCGCGCAGCCTGCCGGTACTCTCGCTCGCCGTCGACGCGACGATCGCGGCGTCGGGCGCGACGGCGGCGCTCGGTCAGTACGAAGACTGGCTCGGCTCGCGCCCGCTCGATGAGCCCCTCGTAGTGCGTCGCATCGCGCACGCGATGCTCTGGGAAGAAGGGTCACAGCAGCAGGACGTGCTCGCCCGAATGGAGGCACTGCATGCCCTGGCCAGCGACGGCGACCGAGCGGCGGCGAGCGAACTGGCGAAGGCCGTCTCGCCGGCCGATGCCGCTCAATCGCGGGCAGCCGCGGCGACTGGTAACGCTCGCGCCGTCCCCTCCTTGATCGACGATCTCAACAGCGCCGGCAGCCCCGTGACCACGATCAACGCGCTCGGCGCCAGCGGCAGCCCGCAGGCCATTCCCCCTCTCGAAGGGTTGCTGAAGGATGACCGAATCGAGGTGCGTGCAGCGGCAGCGGAAGCGCTGGGCCGGATTGGCAGCCGGGATGTCGTGACCCAGGTGAAACCGCTGCTGTCAGATCACAACGTGTTCGTGCGAACAAAGGCTGCCGAGGCGCTGCTCCGCCTGGACGACGACTCGGGCCTCGCGATGCTCCAGCAAATGCTGCAGGATCCCACGTCCGAGATCAGGCTGTCCGCGGCCGAGGCGCTGGCCAGCCGGGCCGACTCCGCCTGGCAATCCGCCGTCTACCAACTCTTGCAGGACGAGGATCCTGTGGTCCGGGCCGGGGCGGCGCACCTGCTGGCGACCCGCGACCCCGACACCGCCCGGGCGACGCTCGAGTCGCTGGCAACCGATGAGAACGCGGCCGTCCGGGAACTGGCGGCGCTCAAACTTGGCGACGTTGCCACCAACGATCTCCCCGGCCTTCGCAGAATGATGCGGGCGCCAGTCCGATCGACGCGGGTCAAGGCGGCGGCCGGGGTCCTCCGGCTAACCTCGTGAAGCTTGGGCGAACCCCTGTCCCTTCAGCAGGTTATCGATTGACGGCGGGCGGGTCCTTTATTATCATGCTCCGGCTGGTTGGCCGCCGTGCATTTTGCGGCGCTGAAAGCTCCCCAAAAATTTTCGCGCCGTGCCCTAAAGTGCGTGGTTCGTCGCTCCGATATGACCGAAGGACGCCGAAAGGCCTTCTTCGCGAGAAACTAGCGTGACTCAGAAAACACGAACGATGCTTGGTGCATGGAGCCTGGCCGCAGCCGGAGCGCTGCTGCTGGCCGCCGCGGGAGCAGCCCACGCACAGGTTCGCATGGGCAGCACAGTCGTCGCCATTCCGGGGGACGGGATCACGAAGCGCTTCCCCGACGTGGCGTTCGACGATGCGAATAACGCATACCTCGTCATCACGGGACTCGCCACCGTGGAGGCGCGCTACGTGTCCCCCAACGGCGTGCCGCTCGGGACCACGGTCAAGATCAACACGACCACGGCTGGCGCGTCGCGCGTTGCGTGCGCCCCGGCAATCAACAAGTGCCTGATCGTCTGGCTGCAGGAGCCGCGGTCGGTCATCGGCCGGCTCGTGCGCTACAACGCCGGGGCGGTGCAGGCTCTCACGATGCCCTTCGTCATCAACGGGGCCCTTGCCCCCTTGCTGACGAACAGCGGACCTGGAGTGGTCTACTCGAGCGTGAGCAACGAGTTCCTCGTCGCGTGGACCGACTATTCACCCGGGCCCAACATCAGAGCCAGGCGAGTCGATGGAAACGGCGCGCCCGTGGGCGCGGTGGTCCCGATCGCGGTGACCACGCTGTGGGAGGGGTTCCCGACGCTGGCGTACAACTCGGCGCAGGACCAATACAACGTCGGTTACTACTTCGAGACGTCCAGCGGCGCCAGCAGCGTGGGCACTCAGCTCGTGAAGCCCGGGACGGGTGCGCTGATCGGGGGCCGTTCGACGCTCTACAGCGGCGGATTCAACCAATACCCCGAGCTGGCGTACAACCCGGCGACCAACCAGTACCTGGCGATCACGTGGGGATTCAGCGGCTCATCGTGGATGCTCCGCGGGCGCCTGGCCGACGGCAATAGCCAGCCGCTTGGTACGTCGACGCTGGCGCTGGCGGCCAAGGGCGGCGGCGACGGCATCGGCCTTGGCTACAACCCGGTGTCGAACACTTATCTGGCGGACTACCAGAGCCAGACGAATGCCGAGACGTGGGGCGTCGAGATCGGTGCAGCGGGTGGGCCCGGTACCCAGATTCAGCTGTCGATGACCGGAACGACCCAGTCGGTGCAACCGAGAGCCACGGCCGAGACGGGCGATGACAAGTGGCTCATGGTCACTTCGAACGCCTTCAAGAACATCGTGGTGCAGGTGGTTGGCCACGGACTGACCAGTCCGGGCACCGGCGGCACGGGCGGCGGCACCACCGGCACGTGCACGACGCCCAAACCTGGGACGAATTTCGTCTGCGTGAACGGCAACTGGTTGCCGGGCACAGGCGGCACGGGCGGTACCACGAGCACGTGCACGACGCCCAAACCTGGTACGAATTTCGTCTGCGTGAACGGCAACTGGTTGCCGGGAACTGGCGGCACGGGCGGCGGTACCACGGGCACGTGCACGAGCGTCAAGCCCGCGGCAAATTGGGTCTGCGTCAAGGGCAACTGGCTTCCGCCCTGGATGGCGCCTGCGCCCTCCTCCTGCACAACGCCGAAGCCGGCGACGAATTTCGTGTGTGTGAATGGCAACTGGCTCCCGGGAGACAGCGGCGGCACGTCGACGTGCACCACTATCAAGCCCGCGGCCAATTGGGTCTGCAAGAACGGCAACTGGCTCCCGCCCTGGTACTGAGCCGCGAGAACGCCCAATACGAAACCGACCGCGAGGGCCGCATGACTGCGGCCCTCGCCGTTTTCACACCTCGATCTCGATGAAGAAATGGGGCCTGGCGCTTGCTGTCGTGCTGGCGCTAGCCGCACTGCTCCGCATCCGCGGCCTCAGCTTCGGCCTGCCGGCCGTCTATAACCCCGACGAGATCGCCATCATGTCCCGAGCGCTGGGGTTCGGGAAGGGTGACCTCAACCCTCACAACTTCCTGTATCCGACGCTCTACTTCTACGTGCTGTTCGCCTGCGAAGGGCTGTACTTCATCGGCGGTCACCTGCTTGGCGCGATTCCTTCGCGAGCGGCATTTCAGCAATCCTTCTTCGTCGATCCCACGGGCATCTACCTGGCGGGCCGCGCGCTCGGCGTCGTCTGCGGCCTGCTGACCGTCTGGGCGACATGGCGGTTTGGCCGGCGGCTCGCCGGCCCGGTTGCCGGCGCGGCTGCCGCGCTGTTTCTCGCCGTCGCGCCGTTTGCCGTGCGCGACGCGCACTACGTGAAGCACGACGTGCCGGCGACGCTGCTCATCACGCTCGCCGTGATGGCAGCCCTGGGGCTCGCCGAGCACGCGCCTCGAGAGCGCGGGCCGCGACTCGTCGTCGCAGCCGCGACGGCGGGGCTTGCGATGTCGTTGCACTACTACGCGGTGTTCGCGGGCCTGCCGCTCGTGGTGGCCGTCTGGCTCGCGTGGGCTGATTCGTCAGTACGCGAGCGGATCGGCGGGATGGTTCGCGCGGCGGCCATCGCAGCGATTGCGTTCTTCGTCGGCTCGCCCTTCCTGCTGGCGGAGCCGCTCACTGCCTGGAGGGACATCCGCGCAAACCGGCAGATCGTCATCGATCGCGCTGCGGAAATCGGCGGGCATGCCTTCTCGAGCGCACCCGAGTACGCCCGGATGCTCTGGCAGGACGCCGCGGGCTGGCCCGTCATCCTGCTGGCCTTGGCAGGCCTCGTCGTGCTGGCCCGACGCAGGCCGTATGTCTGCCTCCTGATGCTCCTCTTCCCGATCGCGTTCCTGGTTTTCATCAGCACCACGATCGCCGCCACGCGCTATCTCAACCCGGTGCTGCCCTTCGTCGCGCTGCTGGCGGGCGTCGCGGTCGCCCGGGTCTCGGAGCTGTTCCCGTCGCGTCGCGCATGGATCGTCGCGGCGATCCTGACTGTGGTGGCTGCCATCCCCGGCTTTGCGGCGAGCTGGCATACGGGCACGTTCTTTCAGCAGACCGACACACGGACCCTGGCCCTGGACTATTTCCGCGCCTCCGTGCCCTCGGGGGCCGGCGTGCTGGTGCAGCCGTACTCGGTGCCGCTCCCGGAGTCGCGACAGTCCCTCGTGGACGCGCTGAGGGAGCACGTGGGCGACCTGCGGAAGGCGTCGACGAAGTCGCAGCTGCGTCTGGAGCTGCCGTCGTGGCCCGAGCCGTCGTACCGTGTCATCTACCTGGGGCACGGCGGCCTCGACGCGGACAAGATTTACGTCGACTATCCGGAGCTGGGCGGATCGGCGGGATTGTCGGCCCTCGAACGCCGCAACGTGCAGTACGTCGTCCTGAAACGCTACAATGACGAGCCTGCGGTTGTCGGGCCGCTGGTGGAGGCACTCGGTCAGAAGGCACGGCGTGTGGCCGTGTTCTCGCCGTATCGGGCCTCTGGAGTCGCGGCACCCGTCGCGCCGTTCCTCCACAATACCGACCGACGGATCGACCCCGCGCTCGAACGGCCGGGACCCGTGCTGGACATCTGGCAACTGCCGTGACCCCGCTTCGCAAGCTCCGCGAAACCGTCCTCGCCCGCGTCCGGGCGCTTCCCCTGGCCCAGCATCTCTGGGCCCGCGTGCGGAAGCGTCGCTACGAAGCGCACGTGTCGCGCTTCCTCAAGGATGGCAGCGGCCGTGCCGACCGCCTGCCCTCCGGCGTCGTCTACGAGGCGACCATGCGGTGCAACCTGCACTGCGATTTCTGCTACGTCGGGGACCTGCTGAACATCGAGGGCCAGTGGCGCGACGAGCTGGCGATTGATGCGCTCCGCACCGCGTTTCCCGAGCGCGACGGCCTGCAGGTCAACCTGACGGGCGGCGAGATCTTCATGCGCAAGGACATCTTGTCGGTCCTGGCGCTGTTCGAGGACAAGGGCTACGACTGCGGGTGTCTGACGACCAACGGCACGATCATCACCGAGGTGCGCGCCGAGGCGCTCGCCGAGCTGGCGCTGCGCGGGTTCCTGAAGCACATCTCCGTCTCGATTGACGGACCGCGCGACCTGCACGACGTCGCGCGCGGCCAGAAGGGCACGTTCGACAAGACCACCGCGGGCATCCGGCGCCTGCGCGAGGCGGCCGAGCGCAAGGGCGCGCCGCTCCGGATCAGCATCAACACGACCGTGGCGAAGGAGAGCCTCGAGACGCTCGATCAGATGGTGGACGTCGCCAGCGAGCTCGGGATCGAGGCCATCGGCCTCAATCATCTGATGTACAGCACGCCGGAAGAGGTGAAGGAGACGCTGGCCCTCATCGGGAGCGACGACCCGGGCGTGATCGCCACGTACGTCACAGCCAATCCGATGGTGAGACCGTCGACAGTCCGCGAGAAGGTCGCTTCGCTCCGCGAGAAATGCCGCGCGAAGGGCATCCGCTTCGACTTCCGCCCGAAGGTCCTGACGCAACTGATGGACGACTACTACGACCCCGGGGCGAAGCTCGCCGGCCGCTGCCTGTATCCGTTCAACTGGGCGCGGGTGTCGTTCAGCGGCAAGGTCTATTTCTGCCCGTTCATTCGCGTCGAAGTGGGAGATCTCGCCACCCAGACGCTGGAGCAGGTCTGGAACGGCGAGAAGTACGTCGCGATGCGCAAGCGGCTGCTCGACGCCAAGCTCTTTCCGGTCTGCCGCCGCTGCTGCAAGGTAGAGCTCTCTCCCGAGCCGTTGCCCCGCGAGATACAGGAGCGCGCCAGAGCGCCGCGCGCCATCCCGCTGACCGTGGTCCGCTGATCGATACTGATGCCGCACCGCCGAATTCTTCTCGTCAATCCCCCGCTCGTCGGCGGCGTCGCGTTCACGCGTCAGGGCCGCTGCCAGGAACGCGAAGAAGTGCTTGGCACCACCAAGCCGCCCTATTCACTGCTGGTGATCGCTGCCCTGCTTCGCGAGCAGGGCATGTCGCTGCGCCTCGTCGATCTGACGGCCGAGGGACGCACGACCGCGTCGCTGGTCGACGAGCTGAAGCGCGATGCGTTCACGCCGGAACTGGTGGTCTTCCCGTCCACCACGCCGACGCTGCACGCCGACACCGCCGAGATGGTCGCGCTCAAGCGCACGTTCGGCGCCGCGCTCGTGTGCTTCGGGCCCCACGCCTCAACCGTACCGGTCGAGGCGATGCGTCAAGTGCCGGACGTGGACATCATGGTCGTCGGCGAGCCCGAAGACCCGGTGATGGCCCTCGCCTCCAGCGAGTCGCTGACCGACCTGGAAGGGATTACCGGCGTCACCTGGCGGAGGCCCGACGGCACGATCGTGCCGCCGATTGGCCAGGGCGCCTTCGCGGGCTTCAAGTCGATGCCCTTTCCGGCGTGGGATCTGCTGCCGCTCGGTAACTACCAGCTCCCGATGGTGAGCGAGCCCTACGTCATCGTCGAAACGAGCCGGGGCTGCCCCTACGCATGCGACTTCTGCGTGGCGCCGATTCATCAGGGCCACAAGTTCCGCGAGCGCGATCCGAAGGCGCTGGTCGACGAGATCGAGCGGGCGAAGCGCGAGCTGGGTGTCCGTTACTTCTATCTGTGGGGCGACACCGTCACGCTCAACCAGAAGACGTTCAGCGCCTTCTGCGAGGAGCTGATCGCGAGGGACCTCGGGATCCAGTGGTTCGGCAATGCCCGCGCCGACAACCTGACCGACGCGTCCTTCGTTCACAGGCTGCGCCGTTCGGGCTGCTGGATGCTCGCGATGGGCATCGAGTCCTCTTCAGCAGAGATCC
>Ga0193696_1000624_pt1 | contig 11846 bp, 16 predicted proteins | sample L3m1metaG_FD_145074 | JGI IMG/M metagenome (GOLD analysis project Ga0193696, IMG submission 145074) | Soil microbial communities from a riparian zone of the East river system, Colorado, United States - L3m1 | ecosystem: Environmental > Terrestrial > Soil > Riparian zone | place: USA: East River... | reverse complement strand
GCATGAGTATAAAATAGAGCATGGGCATCACCATCAGCCGCGGACCTAAACAAATGACCATACCAATTCCACGCCGGATATGGCCATTGTTTCATATAAGTGACAACATTTGTCCTCATATTAATTTTACACATATTTGTTTGTGTACTCTGTTGGTCATAGTTATAAACATACAAATCATTTCCATTAGCAAATGCTCCTCCGGGATTGGAAACCATCCAAGAAGCACCTATGTTATTGAAAAACTTTGTTGCTCCCGAAGACGCTATAGGGACCAAAACACTCGCGGTTAGAGCATATGATGACGTTGTAGCACGAGATGCGCTTAAAGCATTAGTTGCATATGATGAACTAATTGACGCAGATGCCCAAGAAGATGACACCGAAGCAAAAGATTGACTAGCCCAAGATGCTGATATAACAGTCAATGATGAACTAGCCCAAGAGGATGAGGCCGCCGCTCTTGAAAATACAGAAAACGAAGACGTTAAAGAAAAAGACGATGTTTGTGAATATGATGATGAGATTGAGGCACTAGACCAAGAAGCAGATACCGAAGCAAAAGATTGACTAGCCCACGAAGCGGATGTTGCTGCAAATGATGATGAAGCAAACTTAGCAAAAGTAGAATAACTAGATGAAATAGACGAAGATGCTAATAATGGAATAGACGACCCACTTGTATTTAGATAAAGTTGTAGAGCATCTATCGTGCTTCTATAAGTAGTCAATGACGAACTATCCACAAGGGGTATAAAATCTGACCCCGTTATTGTAGAAAATGTGTTTAATCCGCTTATTGGTATGCTTGGCATAATTTTATTGTTTATGGATCATATTGAACAGTCCATCCTGCTCCCTGTAATATTGCTATATTTGTCAATGCGGCCACAGAAGGCGTTCCATTACCTCTTATATCCAATCTTCCGTTTGACGCACCATTTGCTACCAATGTCGCACATATTGTATCTATTGATGTGGATGATAGACTAGCACTATAAAAAAATAATTGTGTAGTCGATGCCGGTATTGAAGGAATACTTCCAACAGGTGAATAGTTTAGAGAAATATATTGCAATGATGTTGGCAACGCGGAGAAAAACGACGAAAGTAAACCATTATCGTTTAATGACATTGATACTACACTATTTGGAAAAGTAGATGATACTGATAACAAATCAACATCATCACAAATAAATTTATATAATCCAAATGGCATTGTATTAGGCAATGTTGTTAATGGATTTGTAGAACAATTAAAATAAGACATTGTTTGTGGTAAAGATGGTAACGATGAAAGATTATTAAAAGCACAATCAAAATATGACATACTCCTTACCCCCGACATATCATATATGGAATTAATGGTTCCAACTCTACAATCAAAATAAGATGCACTAGCAGGCAAACCGTCCACCGATAACAAAGTATTATTTTTATTAACATATCCTCTTAAGTTTGGTAATGTCCACAAATATCTAACAGAATATATTAAAGTATTATTCATGTCAACCCATAAAATGTTATTTGAACCACTACCCAAAATATTAACATTATTATCGTTAAATTGTCCTCCCAAACTAGAAGAAAATCCTATAAGTGTTGATGCCGGTGTATAAGAAAATTGCAAAGGTTCAGCAACACCAACACTTACACTATCACTTTTACTGGAAATATTAAACCGAACGGTTCTGTTGGGTTCTAGATAAACATTATTAGATGAACTTACATAAACAGAATAAGAGCCAGACATTGGTGATTGTCCCATTAGAGAAAATGGAAAGGAAATTGTCCCAGTAGCATATGCTCCCCATGTCGCTATAATAGGGCTTATATTAACATCTATGGATGAAGAATCCATAAAAATTTCTTCACCAGATATTCTTTTTACTGCTATTAACTTTACCAAACCACTAATAGGAACAGATGCTGTAAATGGTACTTTTACATTGCCCATAGCTTCTATACTACTAGTTGCATTGTTGGTCAAATAAGAAATAATACCAACGTTGTCTAAAAATGAACGACTTGTAGATTGTGTAATGGCTAAAAATATACCAAAATCAGAAAAATTATTATCAATGTTACCTGCTCTTATTGCGTAAGATGCTGTGCCATTATTAGGAGAATATGCAAGAAACGATGCCGTACCAGCATTATCACACAATGCAGATTTCTCTGCAAATGAAGCGGTAGCAACAGGATGAAAAGGATTATTAAAATAAGATGCTGAATCTGCTGTTGTGGCGTGGTTTACATTTTGTGTAGTTAATGCGTAGGATGCCGTTCCATTAGAAACTCCTAAATATCTTAAAAATGAGGCACTTTGAGCAAGTGTTGTAGAAACGGCGTTTACAGCCCAAGATGATGTTATTGGATATAAAGATGCTGTAAATAACGTTGTCCCTGCATTGGAATTAATTGCATAAGATGACGTGCCGGCGTATGAGGCACTTATTGATTGACTTGCTATGTGAGCGTATGAGGCGGTGGTTGAACGATTCGCATAACTAGCGGAGTTTATTGTACCAACAACATTGGATATAGATATGTAAGAAGCGGTATCAGCAGTAGTGGCGTGTGAAACACTTAAACTCCCACTCATAGTTAACCATGCGGCTAACTGCGATGATTGCATCCGTTTTGATTCTCTAGCTGATGAATCAATGACCAAAAACAAATCATCGAGTTGAGTTTCGTTTGCGGTCAACTCTACTAATTGTGAGACTCTTTTATTTCCTGATGACATATTGTTAATAATATCCTATTAATCTTAATGTTATTCCTAAATTTGCTGTTTGTGTAAATTCATAATGAAATGTTCCTGATGAAGAAATTGGAAATGTTCCTTGTCCGTTATTAGCACCGGCATTTCCATCACCACTACTAAGATATGTCATCAAAACATATGCTGGTGCTAAACTACCCGTTCTTATATTAACATATCCCGTTGTACCTAAATTGTTGGTAATTGCCCAACACTCTAAAATTACTACTCTTGTTCCTATAGGAACATATGGCGAACAATCAAATGCAGTAGGAGACACAGCCAAAGTGGTATTTGCAACAACAACTGGATTTATAAACTTAGGACCAATGGAACTTGATGCTACTGAACCAGCAGAAGTAGCATAACTTGCTGTACCAATAAATCCAAGAGTGGGATTACTTGCTTCAAAATAACTAGCACTCACTCTTCCATAAACTGTAAGTAAAGCAGAACCAAACAAACTACTACCATATGCCAATCGCATTCTATCTACTGGACTAGTGATTGAATCCCAACTTTGGAAAAGAACGGGTTCGGTACCATTATCAAAAGTCCTAATATAAAACGCCCCATCATCCGTGGAACCACTCATTAAAAGTCTAACACCATCATTAACCGCTCCTCTTATGTCTATTTGTGCTGAAGTTGACCCCGATGACCCCACAGAGAAGTTAGTAGCATAACTGGCTGTCTCAGTTGATACTGAACTAACAGCTTTTATTGCCCAAGAAGCCGTTCCGTTTGGTTGACCGCTATAAATAAGATTAAAAGACGAAGAGGCAAAATCAGTTATTTGTGAACGTAAAGAATAAGATGCCGTACCATTGACTGACCCAGAATATAAAAGATAAGATGCGGTATTAGCGTTTGTTGCCACAGAAGCTAAGGCTATTGATGCTGTTTTAGCGTAGGAACTGGAATTAGATAAACTTGAATAACTTGAAGTTATAGAATACGATGCTGAAGTGGCTAAAGCTACAGCACCATTTACACCACTTCCTAAAATATAAGAAGCGGTGTCAGCGTTTGTAGAATGATCTATGTCAAAACTTCCACTGATTTCTACATAAGAAAGCAGCTGACCCAATTTCAGTTTCTTGGATTCCTTTTGACTCATGTCCGTTATGAGTAAAAGGTCATGAGAACTCAATTCTGCCGTTGATAGTTCTACTAATTGCGATACTCTTTCATTGTTAGCCATCGGATTATCCTATCACATTATGAAGTTTTTTGTTTATAAAATCATAACGCCAAAATTTTTTAGGATGAATAGCGCTAATGATATTTTTTTGTCTGATTAAATCTTTTTGTTTTTGATTAGGTTTTTTGTGATATTGACCATCGTATTCCAATATAACATTTTTTTCTTTGTCATATCCATCTAAATAATATAAAAAATTATCAGTTTTTAATTGAAAGTTTAACTCAAAATTAAATCCCAATCTATTCCATTTTTCAATCAATTCTGTTTGGCCGATGTCCGTTCTTACATTTATCCATTTTGTTTTCTCTAAAGCATCGTAATACTTTTTTCTTATAACTGTATTCATCCACGCTTTTTTAGAGGTTTCACTCAATTTGTTTTTGGTTTCATCTGATGGAGTTCTATACATCCAAGGGTAAGATTTTCCTTTTCTATTATGCATCCACGGAGTCGATTTTCCCTTTCTAGATAAACTTATTTTCTGTTTTGTTTGTTCAGAAATAGTCCCACCTTTATTCCAATGTTTTCTGCCTCTATTTGCTAAAGATATTTTAAGCCTCGTTTCAATAGATTGTTTTTTTCCTAATCTATGAATATTACCCATAGCTGCTTTACTTTTTTTTGGATATTTTATTTCTCTCATCTCTCTTATAAATAGACCATTAAGAGGTTTTTTTGATTTTTTTGATTATGAACCGGACCAATCCACTCCTTACTATGTCGTTATCTGTAAATCTAAAGACGTGTATTCCGTTTGCTTTAGATTCTTCATCATCAAAATATGAGGACATTTTAATAAAACCACTTTTTCCATTGATGTCGGACTGTTCCGGATCACCCAAAATAAACATTTTACTAAACTCCCCCATTCTGGTAATTAAAGTGAAGATTTCTTTAAAAGTCATATTTTGTGCTTCATCAGTAATTATAACTTTGGCGTTCCAATTTAATCCCCTCAAAAAACCAACTGGTATGGATATTATTCTTTCTTCTTTTCTTAAAGAATCTATATCCCCTCTTGGTAATAACTCTGCTAATTTGTCTATTAAAGGTGCCAAATAAGGAGCCATTTTATCTTCCGCCTCTCCGGGTAGAAATCCTAATTTAGCCTCTGATGATTCGACGGGTGACCTGATGTAAATTAAATCGCTTACTCTTCTTTGATTTAATAATGTCAAGGCAGCGTAAACCGCCATATAAGTTTTGGATGTGCCTGCGGGACCAGAAACAAATATAATTTTCGTTTCCTTGCTTAGAGCAAGTTCTAAAAATTGTTTTTGTTTTTCGTTTAGATTCCTTTGATGTACTGAAAGGATATTCTTGATTTTATTTCGTTGTGGTATGATGGGACTTGTGTCCTTGATTTCATTGGTGTCATTACGTTTGTTTTTCATCAGTATTTTTAATGAATCTCTCCATAATTGTTTTTCGTAACTTTATTAGTCTAGGACAATATTCGTATTTTTCTTTTTCTATATAATAAGAATAAATGTTGTCTAAATTGGTAAGGTAATCTTTTTCAGATAAAGTTATAACAAAATCAGAGTTCTTGAACTGAAAAACTTCAATTAAAGGCAAATCATTTTCTACAGCAAACTCTATACTTCCCACCACTTGCTCCATCATATCCGATTTGAATTTTTTTGTGAAAGATTTTAATTCTGTATTATCGGATGGTAAGACATATAGGGGAGGCGAATCTTTGTTTATATTCTTTTTTGCCATATCCTTTTCTTGCTTATAAATATCACATCACACGTACAAAAAGAAAAAACGTGGCAGATTTTTTCTCTGCCACGTTTTAACGTATGAATAGATTGATGGTTATGGTTTTGATAATTCTGCGATAACCCTCTCTGCTGTTTTTTCCCACCTAACAATAGTTTTTTTACTAGCATTTTTATAATCCAACTTTCCTTTTGTCAATAGATTTTTTACTTCATTTATCGAAGTAGCATTTTCTATTAGTGTTAACAACCCCGGTTCTGGTGGTTTTTTTAGCATAGCTTTTGTTGGTCTATAAACAACGGGAACATTTCCGTATTTTACGACTTCCTTTGCTATTTCTTCGTTGTCTGCTAATTCTTCCACTTTCAAGGCTCTTGAAACAACATCTGACTCAGGAATATTGGTAAGCGGTTTTAATTCTTCTTTTATATTCATTTACCAAACCCTATGTTTTTTCTTATCATACTGAACTATTTCAACCTTGGTGCCATCCGGCCATCTATCCACAATTTTTTGCCAAAAATCTTTTTCAGCAATGGCTTTTGGTTCATCAACATTTGAGTATTCTTTGTCCGATACTCTTAATCCATCTCTAACCACAACAAATCGTGGAGAAGATGATTCCACCGGATTCAATACAATTTCAGCTACTACTAATTCCCCTGATACGTCAGAAGAAACATCCAGAGTAGGAATATCATCTGGTTGCTCTTTTTTGTTTTGTTTTTTACTCATATACTTATATTTGTATGAAAAATACGGGTTCGGCTCGTATTGGACATGTTAAATGTCATTTAATGTGTTCTGTACGTGCTAGTAAACTTCTGTTTCATAGAGAGATTTGTATTAAAGAGTATTTAAGAAAAATGATCTTTTTTGCCCAAGGCATCATTAGAGCTTTTCTTCTGTTTTAGCATAATACCACGAATCATACTCCGCTCGGCAAGCAGTGTAATCAGCCATATGAATAACGCGTGGTAGGTTGGTTTTGAGATATTGCTCCGGGTTATATTGCACAAGGTATTTAGCGGTTGCTTCGTTAAATAATCCGTCCGCTAATTTTATACCCAAGTATTCCCGCCATCTATATGTTATTCCATATTTCTGCAAAAGAAATACTGCTCGGTCCGTAACTTCCATATAAGGAAGATTAGCATTCATTTTATAAAACTCTCCCTTTTTGTATTTCCAATCTTGGTCTTGTGGAACGTAGTATTCACCAAAAGTTGGGTCCCCGAGTTTCCCTAGGTCGTGAAACATAGCCGAAAATATCATTTCTTCGTCTGTAAAATCAATATTAGCACCTGCTATCTCAAACATTTTTTTGGCAGCAAAGGACAATTTAACGACGTTCATAACATGCAAATTGTACCCTCCGGGGAAACACAAATGAAAATGCTGACACATAGAGGCAGGTGCCGTGGCTAAAGGCAGTCCCAAACAATCATCAGCGTCAGAAAACATCCTCAATATTTTTTCTTTTCGTTCGCCACTAAATACGTCACCAACAAATTTTAGACACTCTTGATAGTTCTCTTGGATTTCCGTGTCTGTAAGGTTTGGTTTATCAATCATAACTTTTAAAGAGGATACTATGGAAGGAACTATTTATCAACTTATTTTATTTGGAGGATGGTGAGAGAATTGAACTCCCGCCGGACACAATGCCGGAATAGTTTTCGGAACTATCGTAACAAACCAACATTTACCTACCATCCCTCTTTACAATCTCAAATCCGGTTGCTAAAAGTTTGTTATAGACGTTTTGTGGTAAACTGACTCCTATTATTCCACTATCAAGTTCTTTTAATGCCTCAGAGATTGCTTTATCCAAAGCCCTTACTTCGTCACTCCAGTGTATAGGATTTTCCATTTATAAAATCGGTTGATTGACAATTACATTTTTTAATACCACGCTGATTAAACGACACACAAAACTCTTTTCTGAATCTTTCTTTAGATTCTTCAATTTCCACATCACTCAAATATGGAGTCCACATAGATTCTACATATTTTGGGCCGTGATTTCCACACTCAAAACAAATCCCATACGGAATCTGACTCAAATCAGAATCATTACAAAATCTACATATATCCATAAAATTGGCGGAAGGTACAAGGGTCGAACTTGTTCTGGTTTTACCCAGCCAATAGATTTCCAATCTATGCCATTACCGGTCTGGCAACCTTCCAATAACAACGGAGTTTGTTAATAGACCCTCAGAATCTTGTCTGATAAGCAAAGCCACTGCTTACGATTGTGGCCTCCTAAAGCGGTCTTCGGTTAACTTAATAACCTACTTTTTGTCCGCCATTGTCCTGAGTATCCAATACGTCAGGAATCTTCATTTTTAGGTATCCGTTGTTAAACTTTTTGGCTGGTTGCCCACGACTCGAACGTGGACGAAAACTTTCAGAGAGTTTCATGCTGCCATTACATCAGCAACCAATAAACCATTTAAAACTTCTTTTCTAGATTTTTACCTACCTCTACGGCAGCTTCTACTTTCTTTGGATTTTTACGTCCAAACAAAACACCGAATACAAATCCAGCAACTGCTACTAATACATATCCCGATAATTGCCCTAATGAAAGTGCTAACATCATAATTTTAATTTCCTTTATTTATACAAACCACCATTGGTTTGTTTCTTCCTCACTTTAAGTATAAGCAAAAAACGGAAAATGTCAAACTTAAATTGGTGGAGCCACAGGGAATCGCACCCTGATTTCTGCATTGCGAATGCAACGTCCTACTATTGAACGATGACCCCGTTTGGTGGAGAATACCGACTTTTCATCGGCTCTTCCAAGCTTTCACGGCATTGGCGTGCTATTAAAATACACTAATTCCCCGTGATCTCCTTCGACAGGAAGAAGACCTTTCCTATTATAAAATAGGAAACTAGATGTGGATTTACGGTTATCTCCATTGGCATTTTTTACAACTTACCAATGTTGGACCTCTTTTTACAACTTGACTATGTTGAACGTTTTTAACTTGGCCATCGCCAAGACCTGCTTTTTGGCAGGATTTTTCCCCTTTGGGGATTGTTGTTTCATGCAATATATTTTATTGCTGATCACACCTAAATCTGGTGGAGCCAAGGAGAATCGAACTCCTATTTCAACACTGCCAGCGTCACGTCCTACCGTTGAACGATGGCCCCAAATTACTTTTTTGATACTAACTTACACATTTCAATAAACTCATTTTGGGATATATCTTGTTTAGCCATGTTTATTTTTTTAGTTACCCACTGTACATTACCAATCGTATATCCTTTGTTAGAGTCAATTCTATCTAATGATGCGTTTGTCCCATGTCTATTAGACGTATTTGGTGAAAAATACAGGTCAACGCCACTTAAAGCACATTTCCTGTTTTGCTTCAAAAATAACTCCCATCCATATTTTATTTTTATCTCAAATGATAGTTGTCTTTTTTTAGCACTTCTTCTATACCCATTCCAAATCCATCCACCTATCTCACCAAACCCCCTCCAATTTCCATTACCACATCCTCTGTTATTACACCCACAACTCTTTGTCTCAGAGTTTAGTAAGTGGTCGCCCCTGACCTTTTTTTCTTTTCCACAATCACATTTACAATTCCAATATGATTGTCCTTTTTTATTTTTTCTATCAAAAGACAAAACTGTTAGTTTGCCGAATTTTTTATAAATAAAGTTTTCATCTGTATGTTTCATACTCTCCCAATAAATATAACTGAGTTTGATAAAATTGGGAGAAATAATATTATTTTGGTAATAGCCGCGGTTCTGTATCTAGTTCTTCATTTATCTCAACACATTTCTATGCTGGTTCGTCTTTACAACAAACTGCTCCAACCATGCCTTATTAACGAATAACTCACATTCTCAGGCTTTTTAGGATTAGTGTGGATTTGTGGTATTATCGCAAATTTGTATTTGCTCCCAAACATCAAGTTAAACACCCGCGAACTTCCTCTATCATAATATGACAGCGAAGAACTTCCAAAACAACACAGGCAAAAATCTATTTACATAGAGTCGCTTATGTCAAATCTCAAAGAACTACTTATAACTATACGTCAAATGTCAAAAATGTCAAGCGTCGTTATGATTTGGGTGGTGTATTTTCGCCCCAAACTCTCTGGCCAACTTTAGCAGCCAAAAACAAACCTGTCAAAGCTAAATATCCTGTAGGAATATCAGGCAATTGTATATCGTTATTTTTTACTGAATTAAATACAGTAACGAAAAGTAAAGAAAAACAAAGAGTAAACACCCACACCCAATTTAACAATCTTGTCGTAGATGCTCCATCTTCCTCACTAAAAAATGATTTAAACCATTCCCAAAAGCTTTGTTTCATATTTAATTTTTATTCCACCTAATATCCTTTAATTCTTTTTCATTCTTAATAGACAAACGAAGAGAATATATGGATATTATCAATGTTATCAATGCTACTATTATGCTCATCAGCCATAAATATAAATCCTTTATGAGTTATACGCAAAAAATAAGAGGGATATTATTTCTAATATCCCTCCTTGTTGAAACTTCTATTTAATTGTTATTTGTCAACAGGCTGTGCCTTTTGAACTTCCGTTGGAACTGGTGCGTCTTTCTTCTCTGCGTTATACTTTGAGTAGAATAGATAACCTACTGCTAAAACTACGGCTAATACAATTACAATTACCAATGTTTTTGAACTATTATTTTTTTCCATATTGTTATTTGTTATTATTTCTCATCCACAAAATAACGGGCGGCGTAAATCGCTAATCCCAAAGGGAGAAGGACTACATGAGAAAACGTTACACCAAATGCGGCAAGGCCGAATATGGCAACCGATACTCCGACGAATACTTTTTTTATCATATTGTTATATTCTAAATCAATAACTTATACATAACAGATAAGTTTTTGATTAGGATATATCAAGTATGACGTTCGGATCTTTAATCAAACGAACAGATTCAACTGTCATAGATCCTTTTCCTACAGTTCCCATTGCGGCATATTGTCCAGCTTGTGCGCTTCCAATAGTATCAACTCTTGCTTGAACACTTATTGTATGGACACCCTGAGATACATCCAATGCCACGAAGTTAAACGATGTTGCCGTAGTAGAATCCAAAATCAATTCGATTGTTTCTGGTGTTACACAATCCAAATTAACCGTGGTGCTTATAGTACCATCAGCGTTTGTCGTTGACACCAAACATTTACCAATTGCTCCTTCAAGAGTAGCAGTCAATGTTTGTGACCTTCTTCCGAAAACTACAACTCCCGGTTCTACTTGTTTTCCGTCCAACAATACCCTAACATCCACTTGTGCTTGTCCTACAGATGTGTCAGGAACCAAGTTTTTGCTGGATACTGTCGTTTGTGTAAATAGTCCTACTTCAAAAGATGTGTTGATAAACAAATCTTTCTGGTTGGCTGTTTTAATGGTATTGGATAGAAGCGTCTGCCACTGACCAGTACCTGTTGTTTTTGGCAGCAAAGTTAGATTTGCTGTCTTTGCTGTCACTTTTGACGATGGTTGTGAATCTGCCATAATTATATTTTCCTTCTTTTATTTTATTATTATTTGATAACGTTTTATTGCGCAGATACATAGTAACACTAAACAAAACTATTGAATAAATAACAATAAATGTTTATTCTACGTTTGGATAAATATACATCTAAATGAGTTATGATTTATTTTATTTTAAGAAAATTTGGTGGGTCTGGGGAGAGTCGAACTCCCACGCCCTCTAAGAGCAATAGATCCTCAATCTATTCCGGCTACCGTTACGACACAGACCCAATGAAAAAATAAATCCCGTGATTAAGCCGGCTCACGGGAAAAGAAGCCCAGTCAAATCCATTAGGATTTGAGTTTGCGACATGTTTAATTTGTAATGTCTCCTAACAAAGTGGTGTGGACGACAGGACTCGAACCTGTGGTGATAACATCGGTGTAAACGATGCGCCGTCGCCTCTGGGCCACGTCCACATAAAAATTCTTGGTCCGCTCGCCCGGATTTGAACCGGGATTATGTTCGGCCCCAAACCGAATGCCATACCAAGTTAGGCGACGAACGGATAAAAAATCAAGATACAGATTATACCCTTTTCTGGTGGCACCTTTTAACGTTGTCG
>Ga0193696_1000623_pt1 | contig 11854 bp, 29 predicted proteins | sample L3m1metaG_FD_145074 | JGI IMG/M metagenome (GOLD analysis project Ga0193696, IMG submission 145074) | Soil microbial communities from a riparian zone of the East river system, Colorado, United States - L3m1 | ecosystem: Environmental > Terrestrial > Soil > Riparian zone | place: USA: East River... | reverse complement strand
CAGAAGGAATCGAACCTCCGACGCCAGGTACTTCACACCTGCGCTCTGCCAGCTGAGCTATGAACGGAAGTGTCACCCCAAGGTCCTCAGTTATTCCCCGACTGGGAGGACTCCACGGCTGTCGGGCCAGATGTTAGCTGTCAGGGTGACGGTGCTAACCCACGGGTCGGCGTCGAGGGATTCGAACCCACATCGTGCTGGGTGTAAACCAGTTGCTCGTCCACTTGAGCTACACGCCGTCAGCTTGACCGAGCGGAGTCGAACCGCCTAACGCACAGGGTCACAGCCTGGCCCCTCACCCTTTGGGTTCGGTCAAAGTCTGTCTGGGAGGATTCGAACCTCCGACCCCGTGCCTCCAAAGCACTCACTCTGGCCAAACTGAGCTACAGACAGTTGGAGGGGAAGACGGGATTCGAACCCGCATCGACTGCTTGGAAGGCAGAGGTCCTAGCCGTTGAACGACATCCCCTGGTGGCGGCTGGGGACTCGCACCCCACACCATGAGCTTATGAGGCTCTGGCCGCACTTGCGTACCGCAGCGATCCCTCGGGGAATCGAACCCCGATTCGCAGCTTGAGAAGCTGCTGTCCTCCCGTTGAACGAAGGGACCAAGAACGTAGCCGTACGCCCACGGATCGCGCTCGACGCCGACTACTCGCACTCCGTGAGGGAATCGAACCCTCGTTGCCAGCTTGAAAGGCTAGCGTCCTGACCGTTGAACGAACGGAGCTTGCGCTCCCACGCACGCCTACGGCGTGGTGAGAGCAAGATCATGCCGAGGCTGTCACAGCTAACTCTCGACACCGTACTCCCCGTGGGATTCGAACCCACAACACTCAGGGTCTGAGCCTGATGTCTCTGCCAGTTGGACTAGAGGAGCATGAAGCTGGACTCGGCGGCGTGCCGTAGCACGACCCGCCTACCGTCCAGCAGCGCAGCGACTAGGAATCGAACCCAGCTAGTCTGGTTTGGAATCAGACTGGCTCCCAGAACTCACCGCATGTGTTCACTGCTTACGCATGTGTTCACTAATATAGGCACTCTCTGTCCCAGCCTGGCTGACGTGGCGGGTGTGACCTTCGTCACTCACGAACGAACGTACGAAGCGAGAACGGTTCCCAGAAACGTGGTGACCCTCGTCCACCCTGTCTACGCAGGACTTTGGGACAGCCACTTCCTACAGTATAGGGAATGGGGGGACAGCGAGGAGCGCAGCTATAGCGAGCACCGCAGCAGGGGGGTATCCTAGAACGCTCGCCGCCGCCATGGGGCGAGCGGCTGAGCGAGGACCGCACCGAAGGAGGACCGCAGCGATAGGCCGCTCGCCTAGGCGGCGAGCGGCGTGTGAGCCTCAAAAGTTTGCGAGGACATGTCCGCAGCCGAAGGCGGAGGACAAGTCCGTCACACCTTAGCTGCTTCTAGGGCGATGACGTGTTCTTAGATACCTCTATCTGCGCAGATAAAGCACACAGAACGGGCTTTTTCCCCCGAAAGGGAGAAAAGGCCCTGCGTAACGTCCCTAAATGGTCCAAACCAGGGTATCAACATGTCTGGGTACGGTACATGGGACTCCTGGGTGATGTCTAGGGTGGTACCCCCCCGCACCCCCCTCCCCCATCATGGTTAGTTGCGGTCGCAACAATTGCGGTGACATGCTCACACAATGGTGGCCCCACATCTCTATAGCTCAATGATGTTGATGATAGAGACATAGGCGGATCGAATGCGCATCACCCCCCTGTCGTATGCGAGGACGTGGCGCCACGTGACCGTGAGCGCGGGCATGGTGGCAACCTGGTCTATCTGCGCGGATAGGGGGATGCGAGAAACCTGAGAAATCCCTTGCTTTCGGCTTGACGGAGGAGTAGTGTTGGTCCTAGTCACCTCCCCACGCCGAACCCCGCATCCTGCGGGCGTGGAATCGGGCGGAGGTGGTCGGGTTCGGCGTCGCCGTCCCACATAGCGTGCCTAGGTGAACCTATGGCTAGTCGTTCTGAGGCTAAGGTCCCTGTCGGGATCATGAGTTTGGATGGGCGGTCAAGGGGTGAAGCACGTACACCCGACGAAGCGCAGAGTCTATCTGCGCCGATAACTAAGGAGACCAGCAATGGCCGATTCCCACAAGGAGACGGCTGCTGCCGCTCTCGCCACCATCGTCAGGTTGAACTCGGAGGAGTACGCTGGAAGCGTCGACTACATGACGCAATACGTCCAGCGTGCGCTCGAAGTCGGCCGTGCGGTACAAGCGTTGTCCCCAGTGGACGACCAGGGCAAGCGTGCGGACAAATCCGCAATGACGCTCGACCAGGTTGAGGCGCTCGTCTGCAAGCCGTCGAAGGAACACAAGGTCACTGAGATTCGTCAGTGGCAGTGGACCTCCGCTCAGTCGTTCTCGAAGTGCCGCTCACTTCAGCGTCACTTTCGTGACGCCAATCATGCCCTGAGGTCGCTTGCGACCTTTGAGGGCAAGGCGGAGAACGCTGGTGCTGCGTCCCGCAAGTCGATCCTCGATCGGCTCAATGCGGTGCACGCAACGCCGAGGCGCAAGGCTGCTCCCGTAGTCACCACCCCTGGTGACGGCGAGACCCCAGCGCCGACCGAGACGCCCGAGGTGACGCTGACGGGTGACGCTGGCCGCATGGCCAACGCCGCTGCCGCTGCGCAACTCCTCATCGATGGTGGTGTGAACATCCTCCCCGACGACCTCATCAAGTCGTTGGCGGTGGCGGTCGCTGAGAACATCAGCGCCCGTAAGGAGGATGCCGAGCGCGCCACAGCCAAGAGCAACACGCCCAACGTCAAGGCGGGTTGATCCGCACAAGAAGCCTCAGCCCTAACGGGTTGGGGCTTCTTTGCGTTCTGGGGTCGGCTATCCGCGCAGATAGCGCAACGACGATCATCAAGCGACGACGATCCCCCTCAGCGACGTGTCCCCGCAGAGCTTCGATGCGCTTGACTCGCTCGAACAGGTGTGCTATAATTGAGGTATCGGCGTGGACTTCGCCACGACGACGACGGTCTATCTGCGCAGATAGCATCGTGAAGCAGAAAGGTCATGCGAGATGAACGCATGGTTTGTGCGGCCCGAGCCGCACACAACGTACCGCCCAGTGGACCGAGAGGTTCGAGAGGTTCTAGTGGATCGGGAGTGGGTTGGACCTCTTCCCTTCCACCAGTGCGGCCACGAGGGCGTGGAAATCGCCATCTCACGGGATGGCAGGATCGGACAGCTGAACGGGGACGTGATCTTGGTTCCCGTGCGTAGCCAGTGGGACGAACTGTTGAGGAGACTGTCATGAGCGATGACAGCACGACACCAGACATGGGCGAGTTCGAGAATGAGTGGGGCGATGTCCCCATTCCTGCTGGTGCTCACTTGGCCATCCTGACCCTCATGGCCCAGCTTGCCCCAGATGGCACCGTCTCTTACGCCATTGTCGACCTAGCGACGAACCTCATGATGGTTCATGAGGACAACCGTTTCTTCACACGGGACGAGTGCGAGGAGGGCCTCATAGGCCTTGGCGTCCAACAGCACGACAGGGACGCTATGTTCGGTGACCTCGACTCGCAGATGGGTGCCAATTGATGGAGTTCACCGCAGAGGAGCGCTATCAGCGGCGTATCGACACGATGGAGTGGTTCCCCTCGGTCATGACTGAGGAGGAGCGGCTAGAGAAGCGACGTTTCGAGGCGTACTTCGCCTTCGAAACGCAGGATTGGCGCAAGGTTATCGGCGCAGATAAGGAATCATCATGAAGTGGATCGGGTCTCGACGGGTACAACTGAACAATCAGGAGGCGAGGGCGTTGGACTGCTTCCACGCCCTTCTCGCTGAGGGCAATCACACGGCCGAGTCAGCGTTGCGTGAGGTGAAGTCACGGTTCTGGCGGCTGTCGGTGAAGTTCATCACTTACGTGGAAAGGAATTTCGGATGAGCTACTGGAACTATCGAGTGGTGCATCACGATCCCGATGGCGGGTTCGATATCCACGAAATCTACTACGACGAGGATGGGACCATCACGGAGTGGTCAGTGGACGCCGTGCATCCGCAGGGCGACACCTTGGCTGAGTTGAAGGAGGATGCTGAGGTGTATGTTCGTGCAATCCTCGCCCCTTCACTAACAGAATCGGAGTTGCCCTGATGACCCCGAAAGAGCAGTACCTCAGCGACATGTTGGACGCCAGGGCGCAGGAGGTTCGTGACCTGCGTAAGTTGATTTACAACTTAGAGCGAGAATTAGGCGCCGTCGATGATGCGGCCAGGCGGTGCGTGGAGGCCTATGACGCAGCCCACAAACGTTACGCGAGGGATAGACCATGAGCAACCCGCTAGGCATTCACTGCAAAGGCGAATGCACCATCCACAACCCCTGTCAGCGATGCTTAGAGCAGATCGAGGCCGAGGCCTCGTACAGGGAATGGCAAGCTGCCGTCGTCGACCAGTCCGAGGCCGAGGCGTGGGCGGCTGTGCGGCGGGACTGGGAGAACGACATGTACCGACGCATAGATGAGGAGGATTTGCCATGACCGTTGCGGCAATCATCATCATTGGCACAGCCTACGTGACCTTCATGTGGTTCATCATCGCTGGAATCAGGGACGTGACAAAGCGTCCGACACCAAAGCGCTTGCCTCACGACACGAAACCTGCTAACCTCGATGAGGCCAGGATGATCGCTGAGGCGTTCATGAAGCACTACCCATACGGAGGTGGATGGTGGCACTGACACGAGATCAAGAGAACGTCATCGAGGCAAAGCTGCGTGCCCAGACTCAATGGAACGAGATGACCGAGCAGCAACGGCAAGCGACGAGGCTACTCCTCGATCGCTGGCCGTCGATCATCAAGGCAGCATGGATCGCCCCGAACAGCAAGGGCCGCAACGAAGTAAGGTGGGTCATGTCGTGACCAATCACGAGGTTCCACGGGCACTCTACGACCACTATTTCATGGAGTTGAACGAGTATCACCATAACTCCATGCACATAGAGGAGAAATACGACGATGAGGAGCACGTCTTGGAGGCGTTATCTGACGAACAGTACCGACTCTATTTGGAGGACTTCATCGAAAGCCTATCTGCGCCGATAGATTCAGAAGAAGAGGTCTGATGGAACTCTCATACAAAACCATCCGAGACGTCCTCGACGGCACTCTCGGGGACTACGAGTACGCCCACGAGTACGGGGAGCCTGGCTACACACTGGAAGGCCCAACGCCAATGGTGGTGTTGGGCAGCTACTGGTGTCGTTGTGGCAAGCATCCACGCCAAGGCCAGATCAAGGGCGGGTGGACGGGTGTGGATAGCATCTACCACGCCGATGACCTGCACGAGTACGCCGAGCACCATCCTAGAGTCTGGGCAACCATGGAGACGCAGGGTGTCGAGTTCGAGTGGCACGACGAGTGGATGATCGACCACGACAACGACAAGGCATACCGCACAGAGCCTGACAGCTACTCGTGGCAACCTTCGTACCTTTACACCGAGGGCGGTGACATACTCACACCCGATGACGACATTGAAGACTGGATCGTGGAGCTTCAGAACGACCCCTCACGCTGCATGACGAGGCGGGCGTGGCATTGGTGTGACTTAGAGGAAGCTGGCTTCGAGCAGTTCAACGGACCCTTCGAGTCGGGCTGGTTCGAGGGCCAGAACGACGACCCGAAGATGGTGACGGATGCAATCCGTCGCCAGTACGATGACGACGTGGACATCCTGTTCTACCTGAACGATACGGGACAGTTCGATGTCCGTTTCACAGCCTGGATCAGACCAACCCAAACAGATACGGAGGAATGATATGCCTACAGCACAAGAAGTGTTCGACAAGGTGCGCACGCACCTTGAGAACCTGCCCGCACGAGCGGTCGATCACGAGGGCGGTCAATGCCAATACCGCACGTACGTCCCGATCGAGGGCAAAATGGTCGAGTTGCGTTGCGCTATCGGCGTGCTGCTGCCCGATGGCGAGTGGTTGAACTTTGCGGGTAGCGTGGAAGGGCTACTCCATGCCTACCCGCAGTTGCGTACAACGATCGAACCCCTTGACGCCGAGATGGTGGATAGGAATTGGGACCATGGCTATGAGAGCGACGGCCTCGCTTTGTTGGCTGAGTTGCAGTCAGTCCATGACACGGGGAGCAACTGGCACTGGTGGGAAAAGACATTTGTCGGCAGGGACGCTCTGAAACGCCTCGCAGACAAGTTCGGCTTGGAGTACACAGTAGAAACAGAGGAGGCATAATGCCCACAGCACAAGCAATCTTCGACACGGTGTGGACGCACCTGGAGACGCAGCCACGGCGAGCCGTCGAGGGGTCGGCGTGCCAGTACCGCACGTACGCGCCAATCGAGGGCGAGGAGGTCGAGTTACGTTGCGCCATCGGGTGCTTACTACCCGACACAGAGACGGACGAGGTGTTCGCATTCCAGGGCGGCGTTCAGTCACTCCTGGAGGAGTTCCCCCGACTCAATGTTCACGTCTGGCCCTACGACATGGACGAAAACGAGTGGGAGGAGATGGACGCCTGTGATTCGTCCGTCCCCGACGCCTTTTTGCTTCGGCTCCAGAACGCCCACGACGAGCGCGGCAACTGGGGCGTTGACGGATTCGTTAAATGGGGGGTGATGACCGAGATCGCTGAGCGTTACGGATTGGAGACACCATCATGAGCATGTTCCCTGGTGCGGGTGCCCAGGTCTACTACAACGATGCTGGGGAGCCTCTCGGATGGGACTATCCGAGCGATGAGCCAGACTTCGATTTCGACCCATACGACGACTTCTATCTGGACATGGACGAGGAGTACGAATGAACAACGGATTCGAGACAGCGACCCCTGTCACCGCAGAGCCATACACCAAGGCTCAACGAGAAGCGATTCATGCTTTGGTGCGGGCGTTTCCCGACGCTGACCGCTACAACTACGGAGAGAACACGGCGACAGCGTGGAGGCGGGGCAAACTGATCGGCATCGCGGCGGTCGAGCAATGACCAAGGAACATGACGACTGGTTCGACAGCATCTTCCGCAACCACCTCGTGGACGGTAGCGACTGGACCGTCCCTGGAGTCAACTTCATGACCCCCGAGGTCCTCGGCTACGTCGAGGCGCCAGACGGCTCGACAGTCGAAATCTCGGCGGGTTACGGGTACAATAACGAACGCATCTATGGGATCACGTTCAACCGTGGTCCCGACGACCCGACAGGCAACCGCAACCATGTGGCGTACACCCTGAAGCAGGTTTACGCCGACCTGTTCGAGCTTGACTCATGAGCTACGAACAACTATACTCGAACCAACCACAAGGAGATACCACCATGTCAGAACTCACGAACCCGCCTGTCGATGTGATCACCGCAGCGGGCACGGCTCTGCTCTCGCAGGCCGATCAACTCGAAGCGGCCACGCAAGGGTTGGTCGACGCCAACAGGCGCATCACCGAGTTGGAGATTGCTGTGTCCTGCGTGAGGACGCACCGTGACGACCTGATCCACGACCTGGACACGGCGAACGAGATGCTCAACGAATCTGCCGATGAGCACGATGTGTGCAGCGAATACGAAGAGACGTTGGCTGATATCAACTCCCACATGAGGCGGTACACCTGGAGTGGTCGTGAGCGCAGCTTTGCGCTCTCTTTCTCGGGCGTTATCAATTTCAGTTGCTCGACCGCCGACGCAGACGAGATCGCCTCCGACATCATCCAGGAACTGGAAAGCCGCGTCTACCTCGACCAGGGCGAAATCGTGGACATCACCCAGGAAAACCTGGACCCCGACTGATATCTGCGCAGATAAACAAGGAGAGAACATGAGCATCAATAAAGAAGCATTCGAAATCTGGGTTGAGGCCCTCGAATCGGGTGAGTTCTCGAAAACCACGGGAGTTCTGCACGACGAGTACGGCTACTGCTGCCTCGGCGTGGCCTGTGTGAAGGCCATCGAGAACGGTGTCGAACTGTACGTCGAGGGAGAACGAGAAGACGGCTGGTCTTATGACGGCGAGGGCGGCTCCCTGCCGCCAAAGGTGATGGATTGGTTGGGTGTGGATGAATGCGATCCAATGCTGCGCATCAACTTGGGCAACCCCGATTTCCCTGAAGTCGAGGAAGCACACGCCAGCGACGTGAACGACAACTTCGGCTATGACTTCCCCAGGATCGCCGCAGCCATCCGCAGGACGTACTTAGAGGAACATGCCAGTTCAACCGAATCGTGACTGGCTTGCCGCCAAGCCTGTCCTCGCCCATGGGTACTACGGTACGCTGCGGTACGAGGAGCACGGGTTCCGTTACTGGTTGGCGGATGATGATAGCGTGTGGGTAGAGGAATACGTGCCTTTCGGCAACAGCGGCTGGAACCTGGTCTACCCGTACAAGGGCGAGGAGATGCCGTGAGCGACAGACCATTTGTCGTGCAAGCGAAGTTCGGTGTCACCAAACGTTTCAAGACGTTTGGTGAAGCCAAGCGATGGCCGCTGGACGAGTTGGAAAGGTCCATGAAACAGGGACTGAAGTACGACCAGACCTACGTCAACGAGATTCTGGACCTGAAAGAGGAGATTGCCAACGTACTCCGCCACGAACTCAGGGACGGAGTTGCGGTGACAGGCCTCGTAGCTGGCTATCCTGTCGGCTGGACGTTCTGGGAGGAGACATGAGTAAGTTCAAGATAGAGTTCCGCAGTTCTGACGGCGACGTTGAGGTGGAGAATCTGGACGGGGTGCACTGGGGTGACGCCCCTCTCCCTCGGTGGCTGCATAGGTGCAGAGTTCAGACGAGAGGATGGATTAGGTACAGCCGCTTCGAGCGGTGCGCCTGCGGCGCCATCCGCATGAACGGCGGGCGATGGGGGTCGCGCAACAGTAGGAGGAAGTCATGACCGACATCGTGGAGGACCTGCAACCGTACGCCGTACGGACCAGCATCCTCGTTGGCACCCCACCCGAACTACTACGTCGAGCCTGCGACGAAATCGAGCAGCTGCGGACACGCCTGGACCGAGCCGAGTCGAAGCTGAAGCATCGGGAACTGTTCTAATGACAGCTAACGAAGGCGGGCGTGTGTATAATGCCGAGCGGAGCGAGGCCGCTTCCCCTGGCGGTCCAGCGCTCCCCGCTCCTCACCTGACGACATGTCCCCGCAACCTAGAGGGTAGCTAGCCTTGGGGTTTAAGGAGAAGACTACCTTGGATCAGGAGACGATTGCCCTCGGGTGTGGCGTGAAGCGTCACCCGAGGGACTGCCTCTGCGACGTGAAGATCGAAGTATCTGCGCAGATAGCTTACGGGTTCGGCCCGAGACAACAGGTCGAGGGTGCTGACGACGGGTTCGTTCACGGTTCCGAGACTCCTCTGCTGTCGGGTAAGTACGGTCGGCCCTGGTCGAGTCAGAACCTTGCCGAGTACATGGAGGAGTTCGGTGCTGGCTGGGAGGCCATGCGGATTCAGCAGCTGCACGAGGAGATTGAGCAGTCACGGCAGGAGACTGGCCGTAAGGCCCCGCAGCTACGTGACCAGCTACGCAGCACCGTCGAGAAGTACCTGCAAGAGGGGCACTCGATGTTGGAGATTCCGTCGCTGACGAGCGTTGAGCACGACGACCTGATGCACGTGCTGTTTCCTCAGGTGAACGCTCGTTTCAGGAAGTGGTCTGATGGGGAGTGGCGTCGGTTCGAACAGCTGATCGCTGGGCCTGGTCCGTTCCTGGCTGCCGACATCATGCACGGGATGCAGGACTACGGCTGGAACAACATCAACGGAGGCTCGAAGGCGTTCGGCATCGAGAAGCTGATTCTCATGTACGGCAAGACGTTCTACCGCTGCGGCAACCGCCCGCTAGACGCCATCAACAGGTTGCTGTGGCCAATGATCGTGGCTCGCTACCCTGGCATCGAGCCGTACGCCAACGAACTCAAGAGAGCAGGCATCACCTTGACCAATCACCAGCTACGCAACCGCCTGGCGGTGCTCAGAGCACGTGTCCTCGCCGTGGAAGCCCCCGAGGGTTCTGACATAGTAGGGTGTGCGACGTGAGCGTAACGACAGTCGATGAACTGTTGGCCTACTTCGAGAAGTGGGCACCAGGCGACTACGTTTACGGTCCCGACGACGGACCCGAGAAGGGACATTTCGTGTACGTGTTCTGGCAGGACAACACCCCGCACGGTGACGGTGCCTGGGAGGTCGAGGTCCGTCACTCACCAACGCTGGTGGGTGCCCTGGAGGAGGCCGCTCTCAAGGCGGAGGCGTACCTGTGAGGTTCGACGTTGAGTCCAACACGTACTGGTTCCGCCAGTCCTGGTTGGGGGACGCTCTCGGATGCAACGAACGTGGCCGCAGGAAGATCATCCAGCCCGACTGGGACTGGCAGGGGGATGCCGCTGCCGCAGGCACGGCAGCCCACGCTGCGGTGCAGCTATTCATCATCGGCTTGATTCACGTTGAGGAGTTGGGCGATGAGGCTGAGCGCATCGCTCTCGACTACGTGCTCTACGGGGTCCCCGACTATCATGGTGGGGACCCGAAGCCGATCATCTACAAGTCGTTCGAGAATTCGGCTGAGATGGTTTCCCACGCTCGCCGCTGTGCGGAGGCGTGGGGACGTGATCTGCTACCCGACGTAACTCTGGGTGGACTGACCGAGGTTCCGTTCCAGGTGCCACTTTATCGACGGGACAGCGGTAGGGGCGTAGGTATCGAGGGCACCGTCGACTACGCCCCACCAATCGACTTCCTGCTGGACGACTGGAAGAACCCAGGCCGTTCATATAAGCAATGGGAGAAGCAGCGCTCCGACATTCAGGCCACCACCTACTGTGTGGCTGCCGTGCGAGGCGGATTCGATTCGGCATGGGAGGAGGCGGGGATGACCCCGCCCCTCTACCAGTGGCCGATGAAGTTCAGGTTCGGCGTTGCGGTGAGGGGTACAAAGCAGGCCAAGGGAGAGTTCGTGCCCGTGATGCGGGGTCGTGGGCATGAACTCTGGCTGCACCATATCCTCGACAGCTTCGTTGACATGGATGAGGTGATGGGTCACGACCGTTCCTGGATCGTGAACCCCACCTACTCGCTGTGCTCTGAAAAGTGGTGTCCCTGGTGGTCGGACTGCCAGGGCAAGTATCTGACGACCGAACAGCATACGTGGAAACCATAGGAAAGGAACCTAACCACATGGCATACGAATACAACGCAGAGAGCGCCCAGAGCATCCTCGCTCAGGTCGCCTTCTATCAGGCAACGAACTACGTCACGAAGGGCGTCCAGATCGATCTGACCGACGAAGGGTCGCAGTCCTACTTCCTCGAAGTCTACGCCTTCCTCCACAACGCCCTGGTCGACGCCGAGAAGCGCGCCGTGGCTGCCGCACCGAAGGCCAGCACCTCAAGCGGTGGCCAGCGAAGCGGTGGACAGCGCCGTAGCGGTGGACAGGACAACGTGAACTCCGCCCGCAAGGCGTTCGGTGGAGGGTTGGAAATTCTCACCGACAAGTCGGACATCGAAGGTGACCACCCCCAGTGGCTCTTTGACGAGGCTGCTGCTCGTGGTGTGGGCAAGGTGTTCGACAACCGCAGCGACGAGCAGCGTGAGCGCAACTGGCCCGCCTACCAGCAGGCTCTGGACCTGCCTCGCAACATCTCACGGGAGGCAAAGGCTGCTGCGTACAAGAAGGACTACAAGGACGGTGGACCTTACAAGTTCTGGGAGCCTCGTGACGACGAGGAGTCGTTCTAGGTGAAGCTGAAGCGAGTATTCTACGACAACTATGGGATGCGCATCGAGGCGATCGTCGGTCTAGTCGTCGTGGGCATTCTCGTTGCCATCGTTGTCGCTATCGTTG
>Ga0193696_1000622_pt1 | contig 11858 bp, 18 predicted proteins | sample L3m1metaG_FD_145074 | JGI IMG/M metagenome (GOLD analysis project Ga0193696, IMG submission 145074) | Soil microbial communities from a riparian zone of the East river system, Colorado, United States - L3m1 | ecosystem: Environmental > Terrestrial > Soil > Riparian zone | place: USA: East River... | reverse complement strand
TTGACATTCTTGGGTGGTTTTGTTATAATCTATCCATAGTCAAAAAGTAATTATAAAACTTTGTCTATGATAAATCATCGTTGGATGATACTTATTAGTCATTGTAAACAGAGTTATAATGAAACAAAACAAAAGGAAAATAAATGAAGTGTATTAAAACATTAGTAGGCGTATTTAGCGCCGCAGTATTACTTGTATCGGCAGCATACGCTGCCCCATCAACCAATGCCGTTGTCGCAGAGCCAACTGGTGCTTTAGCTGATTGGGCTGTAAGTTTGAGTGGTAAGGGAGCAACCTCAACAGGAGACAACTCCGATTCTGCTATTGGTGCTGAGATTCAACTTGGCCACAGCGGTAACTTGGTCCTTCCACTTGAAGCCGGTGTTCGTCAGTCAATCAGTTATTCAGATGTATCTGGCGCAAGTTGGTTGCTAGGTACTAAAGTTTATTCTGATTGGACATTGATAAAAGTAGGCAATCTACAGTTTGACGTAGGTGGCAACATTGGTGCCAATTATGGTGATACGAAACTTACGTGGCTTGTCGCCCCAGAAGTTGTGGGTCGTCTATACCTAAAGAAAGACGTTGACGTTTTCGCTCGTCTTGAATATCCATTTGATCTTAATGCCGGTAAAGCGTTGGATACTCTTGTGTATTCACTTGGTTTGAGAGTGCGATTCTAAAGGTTGGTATAAATATAAGCAACTTAGGTTATGTCAAAATCCCGTTGGTTAATAGCCAACGGGATTTTTAATGCGTTGACAATAGTTATGGTGGAGAGTAGAATTAAAATATGAGACTTGTATTGCTTTTATCATTATTGCTATTAACTTCTTTTGGTGGTGTGCCTCCTATACCAAATACAACAAACACCATTTCTAAAGTGAGAGTTTCGCCAGTTACGGTTTCTACTATTATTATTACTACCACAAATATTTTGCCTCAATGTGAAACAGGAAACGCTTCGGTGGTTTTAGGATGGGAATATGATTTTGTATCCAACCCTACTGCTGATGGATTTAGGATTTATTATGGGACAGAAAGTGGAGTATATAATGCTTCTGTGGATATAGACTCACAAGTAAAAGAGACATCAATTGATCACTTGACCGCGGGTACTACTTATTTTGCCATAACTGCTAGAGACAGTGTTAATAATTTGGAAAGTGAAAAATCAAGCGAATTAAGTTTCAATATTCCCTTTCTAACCACAAAACAATTTTCTTTACAAATCAACAAATCCACAGAAGGTGTACTAACACTTCAAACAAAGATATGCCCTTTCCAAACCATTACAATTCAATATACAACCGACTTTGTTAATTGGTCAACATTAGCAACAACTACAGCCGACCAATACGGCAATATTATTTATAGTGATTTGGACCCAACAAGAGGCGCTTATCGCTTTTATAGGGCAACAACCCCATAAAAAAGAATTGACATTTTCTGTATTTGGAATATACTTATCACCAGAATGAATAACGGATATACATAGGTTTCAGTTAAAGGTGAGAATATCACTCCAATCTATAATTCTATTTCTACGCTTCGTCTGCCCAAATGGTCGGGCAAAATCTCTCTAAAAGATTTTCCATACGGGTTCGAGTCCCGTACGAAGCGCCATTTTTATAAAGGGCGATATAATGGTTCTGCCATTTCTGTTGGTTCAAGTCCAGCATCGCCCACCAAAGGCGGGGTAGCTCAGAGAAAGAGCACCTGTATAAGTAATTAAACAGGAGGTCGGTGGTTTAATTCCATCCCCCGTCGCCAATTTTTTGTTAAAGGGCTTGACGTTTTCCAAAAGTGTGATATAGTTATTGTCAGTTAGGAACGTAGTGGGTAGTTAGTATAAAATTAGAACAATTCACTGACACTGAATAGGCGATGGAGAGTTACCATCACTGCCCACCATCGGAATATCGCGTAGTGATAGCGCTCAAGTTTCGGGAACTTGTAGCCTGAGTTTGATTCTCAGTATTCCGACCAGATTTTGGCGGATACAATGAGGACAATTCGTCACTAAGACGTGGATTGGGGTGAACGACGTGGCGTTTAAACGCGGTTCTTACTTACCACCGTTAGGTGTTATTTTGTAAGGAAATACATCAATCAATTGAGTGACCTGATTATCCGCTAATTTTTTATCTATTATTTCTGTTATCATAGATAAAACTTTTTCTCCAGATTTCTCTGAAAAGTTTTTTGGTTTTGATGTGTCAATAATACACAATTCAATTTTATTTTCTAAGCAAGCCTGAAACTTTCTTTCATCATTATTTTTTGTTTGATTTAGTTTTTCTTGCCCGAATATAGGCTCGTAATGAATAGGACCATTCAATTCTACCGCAAATTTTAACGACGGTATGTATATATCCAGTTGAGAGTTGATGGCGTCTGTTTTGTTGTATTTAACTTCTAATTTAGGATATATCAAAGTAAGTTTTTTCTCTATATATTTTTCTAATTTGGACCTTGTAAATCCAAATGTTTTGTGGGTATTGTTGTAAGTTGCTGCACAAGAAATAGAGCAGAATGGATGTTTTATTTTACTTAATATTTTAGGTCTTTTGTAAACCTGTTTTTCACATTGAGTACATTTACAAATTATACCATTTTTCTTTCCAATATGAAAACATTTTTTACTACAATATTTACAACCGGCAGCAATCCCTTTTAGTTGATTTTGTATTTTGTTTTTTGCCCTATAAAATGTTTTTTGGCAAATCTTACATTTTAGAGGCAATAATTGCCTTGATTTGGCGTCATTAAACTCTTTTTGGGTGTATAGATGTATCACAAGAGTACATATAAATGAGATTTCAGGAAACGCCAACTTTCCCAAAAATCTTGTTGACATTTTGATGAAGTGTGATATAGTTATATTCAATCAGATGTTTAACGACTCATAAGGGGACGCACAGCGACCTCAGAGTATAATGGCTATGTGGACGAAAGGGAAATAGCAGAACCGCCCGGCTTAGAACCGGATGTCCTTGGAAGTGCAATTCTTCTCATGGCTACCAATTTTATAGTTTATGAAAAAAGAATCGTTGGATGTTATTATGGAAGTGGGTAAGGAAATGGGATTTAAGAATGATCCATCCGACCCAACCGGGGAAAAATGGATAAAATCACATCCTAAAGAAGTTGAAAAACTTAAAAAAGATTTAAGAGAAGTTTTTAGAAACAATTTAGAGTAAGCGTTTCTTATTATGTAGGGAACCGGCCCAGTGTGCCACCCCCTTTAGATGGATTACACTGCTTACTCTATATCGGGGTCATAGTATAATGGGAATACAATGCATTTGCACTGCATGGATCGGCGTTCGATTCGCCGTGGCTCCACCAATTTTTTGTTGGTTTAGAAAAACTAACTGGCGGAGGGTGAGATATAAATTGTTTAGTTCGTCAAAACTAAACTGGTGGAGGCGGATGGCTACAACGGCTACGCCCTAGTTTGCCAGAGTTCAAACAACTGGCGTCGCTACTCTGATGCAATAGGAAGACATTCAAAGCTCAGAACTTTGATTCTACAGGTTCAAATCCTGTGAGTAGCACCAATTTCTTATATCTTCACAACGTCTTCTTATACGTTGACCTTCTAATTCTTATAGTATATTCTTTGTATATGATGACACACATACAGAGACATTATGCTATATTAAATCTTCTTATTGACACTAAAGATGGAAAAGGATGTAAATTATGTTATTTATGCAACCATTGGTTAGGTCCTCCATTTACTTTTCATAAAGAGGGGTGTCCCGTCCCTGAGTTAATGAAACAACTTGAGAAAAGGGCGTCTGGCTCTTATATTTAAACGGTATTTTATTGTAGTATCATCATATTTATAATTGGTCAATCGTTAAATGTAATTTTAATAGTATAATCGTTTTTCACGATTGACCAATCATGCCCTAAAAAAGCAAAAGCGGTTATACTATTTTTTAATAAAGGTCAATCGTATGAATAGTGAAATAAAACATGGTAATAGATTTATTGATTTAACAGGGAAAAAGTATAATAATCTGTTTGTTGTAAAATGGATAAGTGTAAATAACAGAAAAGGTACCACATGGGAATGTAAATGTGATTGTGGTAATGAATGTATAGTAAACAGTGCAGATTTACGAAAAAGTAATACAAGAAGTTGTGGATGTTATTGGGAAAAACAAACAAAAAAATTACCTTATCATTGGTTATATAGTTCTCTTAAATGTAATTCTAAACAAAGAAAATGTACATGCGAACTTACATTTGACCAATTTTTAGAGTTTACAAAAATTTCTAAATGTTGTTATTGTGGTGATGATATTGAATGGTATGAACACAGTATTAAAAATAAAAAACACAGTCCACAAAGATATAATTTAGATAGAAAAGATAATAATAAAGGATATACTGTTGATAATTGTGTTGTATGTTGTAAATTATGTAATAAAATTAAAAGTAATATATTTAGTTATGAAGAAATGATTGAAGTTGGTAAAATATTATCAAGACGAATTAAAAAAGATTGATATTAGATTTTTTGTGTGGTATATTTATAAGGATGGTCGAGATTAAAATAAAACCAAATTGGAAAAAGTCAGCACTCAAAGAAGCCAAAGCATTAGGCGCATTAAAAAAATCCATTACTGGCGGCGAAGGTAATCTAGCAGGATTCCTTGGAGAAAGAGTTGTAGCGGAATATCTTAATATTGAAAAAGAAAATACATATCAGTACGATCTTATTACTAAAAAGGAAAAGACTTATGACGTAAAAACCAAGCGGTGTAAATCAAAACCTTTACCTGACTATACAGTAAGTGTCTGTGCTCTTAATACCAGTCAGGATTGTGATGCTTATATATTTGTACGCGTTGATAATGAAATGACAACCGCGTGGATTTTAGGGTACATGCCCAAAAAAGATTATTACAAGAAAGCAAAGTTTTGTAAAAGAGGCAATTTAGATCCTGATAGTAATTGTAATTGGCGTTTTAAGGAAGATTGCTATAACATGTACATTAAAGACCTGAAACCTATCTCTGAAATTAAAGTTTATAGGAAATAGAGATAATATTTATGGACAATGAATATTGATATGTTTATTAAGGAAAATGAAGGGAATATACCTTTTGTAATTATTTGTGGCGATTGTCAATCTGATCCAAAAAATGCAAAGGTGGATTTAATGGTAAAACTTGCAGCATCACATGAAACTATAAAGTTTAGTCATGGAATGTGCGCTAGACACTACGCTGAAAGATTGAAAGAAGCTGGCGTTTCAGATGAAGAAGTTATACAGAAAGTAGAATTAGCAAGAAGAAATAAACAAATTAAAGCAATTGATTTGGAAAAGTTTCCTGAAGTAGCTAAAACATATTCAATGGGATTATTTACTACGGATCAGGTTGTTCAGGCACAGGCTACTAGGCAATTGGGAGAAGAAGATTTCAAAGGCAAATTAAAAAAACTTGCCGGTATCAATTTATAATCATATAATAAGATTATGGATACGTTGGTGTGTAAGAAATGTAAATCGTGGGAGTTGACATATTGGGATAATGTGCTATTACTTGGATCGTTTGATTGGGGATATTATTGTGAAACTTGTAAGAAAAATATAGACCCATATGAAGATGTAGAAGTTATAGAAGATGAGTGCCGAAATCAATAAATGTACATTTTGTAAACTTATCACACATACTCGTGGCCATCACGTTGTACCAAAAAGCAAAAACGGCAATGTTATAGTATCTGCTTGCGAAACTTGTGAAAGTTTCATCCATAAGACATGGTCCCACAACGAGTTAAGAGATAATTACAACTCCGTTGAATCTATTTTATCAGATGAAAAATTCCAGAAGTTTCTTAAATGGAGATTAAAGCAACCGCCTTCGGTTTTATTCAAATCAACAAGAGGCAAAACAAGAGATAAAAACAAATACCGATGAAAAATGCTTTTGATGGTTGTCAGAATGTAGAAGAAATGGATAAAGTATTAACATTTCTAAATCATAAAACTGACGTGGAATATTACATAAGAAAGATTATGTATAGTAAAAGACGATCTTTGGTTGAAAGGATATTTGATGAAATGGTTATTTCCTCTAAAAAACTGCACCGGCATTCCTGTTGAAAATCATCCCGGAGCATTTGGATTCCAAAGGTCTTGGTATAAGCATACCGGCGTTGATTTATATGCTGATGATAATGAACCTGTATATGCTGTTGAAGATGGAATTGTTGTTTGTATAGAACCATTTACAGGTTCAAAAGATAATTCGCCTTGGTGGAATAACACGGATTGTATTTTAATAGAAGGTGAAACGGGAGTGATTTGTTATGGAGAAATAATCACAACACTTTCAAAAGGCACGAAAATAAAAAAAGGTGGTCATATAGCAAATATAAAAAGAGTAATTCAGGAAGGTATGGAAAGGCCTGATATTATTGGTCATAAACCGAATATGATTCATTTGGAATTGTATCCACACGGAAGATATACACCATCAGATGGATTCGAGGATTATTTAAGAAATCCAACACCATTTTTGTTGGATTCGGAGAATAGACCAGAAAATATTTTAAAGTTATGATTAAAACTCATTATGTTTATATTTTAGAATGTGGAGATGGAACATACTATACAGGTTATACAATTCATCTTATTGATAGATATATTAAACATTGTAGTGGCAAAGCAAGGTGTAAATATACACGGGGAAGAAATCCATTAGATTTAGTATATTTTGAAATACATCCAAATAAATCTTCTGCACTTAAAAGAGAATATCAAATAAAGAAATTATCAAGAAAAGATAAACTTAAATTGATAAAGCAAAAATAGTTATGTCAACATTACAAGATATATACAGAGGCGCAATGATGGGGTTAGCAGTTGGTGATGCTTTAGGAGTACCAGCAGAGTTTCAACCACGCGGGTCATTTCCAAAAATAACCGAAATGATTGGTGGGGGTGTGTTTAACCTCAACCCCGGAGAATGGACGGATGATACGTCAATGGCACTTTGCCTTGGTAAAAGTCTGATTGATAAAGATGGTTTTGACGCAAAAGACCAAATGGAAAAATATTGGAATTGGGTTGAAGCCGGTTATATGTCAAGCAATGGCAGAATGTTTGATATTGGTGATACCACATCAGAGGCATTGTGTAAATATAGAAAAACCGGTGATGATTTTTGTGGTGTGGACGACCCAAAAAAAGCCGGTAATGGTTCTTTAATGAGAACCGTACCTATTCCTTTGTTTTATACAAAAGAACCTGATTGTATAAGATATACAGCAGATGCGTCGTCAACAACTCACGCAGCAAAAGCTTGTATAACTTCTTGTGTTTTCTTTACTCATTTGATTCAAAAAGCTATATTAGGGTATTCCAAAGAGGATATATTGATCAATGATAAAGATAGGTGGTTTACCGAATTGCCTGTGAGTGTTCATTTGAACATTGCCGGTGGTGGATATAAAAGCAAATCAGAAGATTTAATAGCATCTACAGGATATGTTATTCACACTCTTGAGGCAGCTTTGTGGTCGTTTTATACCACGGAAACCTTTGAAGAAGCGTTGATAAAAGCGGTTAACTTGGGCGAGGACTCTGATACTACAGGTGCGGTATGCGGTCAACTGGCAGGTGCTTATTACGGATTTGAGGCTATTCCTAAACGGTGGCTTGACAAGATAGTTCTATCAGATATAATAATCGGAGTAGCAGATAAACTGCTTGAGAAAAGAAAAACATGAAGTCGTTATTGCTAATATTATTAACTTTAGTATCATTGCTACTAACAATTACTTGTGCTTCATTACTGATTAAAGGCGTCTCGTCGATAATTACGATTGTAGCATCAGCGGAAGAAAATAAAATTAAGGTCGAAGAGAGCGTAAATACCAACAAAATATTATACATCCTAATAAGCGTTGAGAGGACATCTTTGGACGCTTCGCCAGTTGCTACAGTAATTACTAACTATTATAGTAATGCTAGAAACGAGTTTAATAAAACCAATCTCAATGAAATAAAGAGATTGGAAACGGAAATAAAGTTAAGAGAAAAACGATTTCACGAATTGTATGATGGATTGCCGGAAAAATATATTGGTGATGGTTCTACAATCTCATCAAATCAACTGGATAGATTACAAGCATTGTGGTATGGTAAAAATAGAGATAAAGTAGAAATAGATGTTAAGAAAAAAGAATTGGAAAAGTTGAAAGGAAATAAATGAACGCTGCTATAAAGTTTACCGAAAAAGATTTTGAAGTGTTTAGAAAGTTTCAAGTCAAGATGAATACTTTTTTTGGAGAATCTGCCTATGTTGGTACAGACAGTGCCGTGGTTCTCTTGGAATATTCTCCAGTATTCAAGTCAATGCTAAGACCATATCCTCAAAACGTACAATATGATTTTGAGGTAAAATTACTTGCCTGTAAAGGTTGTAAGAAAACCGCTATGTTCGTTAGCACTCCAGAAGAAAATGAATACGTGTGTAATAATTGTGTAGCCAAATCTAAAAAATAACCCCCTCAAAATCGCCATCCCACATAAATATCCTCTATTTATGTGTGTATGGCAACAGATGACATAGTTCTAGGTGAAACAATTGAAGACAGGTATTCCACGTCCAACGCCGGCGGCGCCTTCAATGCTAAAAACATACAGAAACCCAGAACTTTAGAAAAGATTTTGGAAGATGCTACTTTCGGTAGAAAATCTGACGAATCGTTAATGCTGGAGGGTATCAATTTTGATAGATACACTAAAAACGATCAAGTAATTACCGAAACCCAACCTTCTCCTGTCTTACAATCAAGACAAGTACCTGCAAAGAAAGCATCATCTTCTGGTGGTGGTGTAGTTAGATTACCTATTTCTCCAAAGAAAGCAGAACCGGGGTCTTCTGGAAGAATAGAATTATCTATTTACCCAAAGAAGGCACAACCACTGTCAACACCGCAAAGACAGAATATTATTTCTTCTGTAGAACCGGGAGCAAGTGGAAGAATGGAATTGCCTGTTCTTCCAATTAAAGCACAACCATCTTCTACACCAAAGAGACAGAATATAGTTTCATCAGTTGAGTCGGGAGGTTCAGGAAGAATAGAATTACCAGTTCTTCCAAAGAAAATACAATCATCTTCTACCCCACAAAGATCGAATATTGTTTCATCCGTTCAGCCGGGTTCTAGTGGTAGAACAGAAACACCAGTATCTCCGAAAATTGCCAAACCTGAATCTGGTCCAATAAGAAGGTCCATGAGTCAAGCAGTATCAAGACCGGGTCCATTTGGTTCCAGAATAGGTGGAGCAGTAAAACTGGAACCTGCTGGAAGTGGAATGCCGGGACTTCCTATTCCAAGACAACCTGCATTTCATTTTCCTGTTCCAAAGGTGCCATTGGAACAAATAGTAATACCTACTACTCCTATTTACTGGAGCACCGACCCTAATATTTGGAGTTTTGCTCCAGATAATTGGGGGCCTTAATATTTATAAAGTATGCCATATAACTCTCAATACGATTTAAGAGGTAAGAAGATACAAGACACGTATCAGCAGATACTTCAATATGATTCGGGGTCAGAGACATCTTATTTAGGAAAAGGCGATTCCGTTACCATAAACTCTGATAGTGCTAGTTTAGCAGATACGGCCAGTTATTCATTAAATGTATTAAGTGCCTCCTATGCTAAATCCGCCTCATGGGCAGATAAATCTTTAGTATCAACCAGAGTTGATTTATCAAATGGCGGAGGGTTGAATGTTTCAACTTTATTGATTTACAATGCTGGAGTTGATGACACTACAAATTATTATGCACAGATTGGCAGTCCGTTTGTTGGCGCACTTATTTTAGCAAATCAATCTCAATCAAGATTTATTAGATTAAATACAGATGGTAATTCTTACATTGGAACACAACCATATAACTTCGGTATTGGCACTGAATCACCAACGGCGAAACTTCATGTAGTAGGAAATATTTTAGCTAGTTCCATTACTGCTTCATTACAAGGGACATCAAGTTGGGCAAACACATCAAGTTGGGCAAGTAAAGCATCGTCTTTACGTGTAATAGATAGTAATAATAATGTTTTAATTTCAACAGTTATTCAATCACCTTCTGGTACTCCAGATTTGATAGTAGCTGATAGTTCATCAAATCAAACCACGGAGATATTTCCAAGTGGTTTATATTTAACAGATACAAACTTATCACAAAATATTCATTTTGTTACTAATGATAAATCTTATATACAAACATCTTATAATTTTGGAATAGGTACAGACAGTCCAACAGCAAAGTTACATGTTCAAGGAAATATATCTGCTTCATCTGTTACTTCTTCATTATTAGGAACCGCAAGTTGGGCAATTACTGCTTCTTATGCCTTGAATGCTTTGACTGCCGGAACTGCGACAACCGCTACTTCTGCTACGACCGCTGCTACGGCATCTTATGTATTAAATGCAGTTTCTTCAAGTTATTCAACAAACGGATTGAGTTCGTCCTACGCTATCACGGCAAGTTATGCTTTGAGTGTTCTTTCAGCTTCCTATGCTCCATCCGCTGCTGGTGGGACAACTATTTTTACCTCTTCGTTATATCAAATAACATCAAGCTGGGCTAATAACGCCGTCTCTGCTTCTTATGTATTAAACGCAGTTTCTTCGAGTTATTCGACGAACAGTTCAACCGCCTCATTCTATAACGGGTCGGTAACATCGGCATCTTATGCTACAACCGCGACAACTTGTTCGGGAATTGTTAAAGCTAATCAATATGCTTTTGATAGTGGATATGCCAATTATTACGCAGCATCGGTAACTGCCAGTGCGGTTGACGATGGCAGAGTGATGGTATTCACAACGGGGTCACAATGTATTTTGACTGGCTCATTAAGTTCAACTTTTTCAACAATGATTTACCAAAGTGGAAGTTCAACAATAACCATAACCGGCTCCGATGCTTCAATTGTTTTGAGAAACCGCCAATCCTTCAAAGCATTGGCTGGTCAATATGCCGTCGCTTCTGTGTTTAGAGTGTCAAACGGAGATTTTGTATTAGCAGGCGATTTGGCGTAATGATCAATAAATCAACATAATGATAGCAAGTCCGATAGTAAAAGGAATAATATTCAAACCATCTACTGCTGGTTTCTCCGCAGAGCCTGATTTAAGTGATTGGGTCAGTAGGGTTCAATCAGCAGGTGGTGATGTAACTGGCACTGGCGTTCAAACTGCCGTAGGCAACTTTATCGTGGGATTAAAGACAGACGGTGTTTGGGACAAAATCAAAAGAATGAACATCTATGCTGGTGATAACATTACTGCCAGCAAAGCACCGCTTAAAAACTTAATAGGTGGTGTAACCGAAAGTTTGCAGAATTTTGTCAATTCTGATTATACACAATCCATTGGTTTAACTGGTAATACTACTAATAAAGCAATTATTACTGGCATCAATCCTTCTGTTTCACTACCTGATTCCTGTAGCCTTCACATGTCTTGTTATGTAAGAAATGCTAAAGATTTGGACGGATTAAATACTGCTAATGTTGCTGGTCAACAATCAGGAGTTTCAGTAATGGCTTTAGGGATATCGTCTCGTGCTTCTTCATTATCAAATACTATTTGGTATGCTTGTTATCCAACTATTGCTAATGGAGCATTGTCAGTTCCAGACACAAATGGTAGAGGATTTTATGTTGGGACAAGAACCAGTTCAACGTCTTCATATATTTATAAAAGCGGAAGTTTATTTGGGTTTACAACAGCTTCTTCCAATACTGCTACTCCAAGTATTACTACTACTGCTGTTCATGCTCAGTATGATAGTGTTGTG
>Ga0193696_1000621_pt1 | contig 11874 bp, 10 predicted proteins | sample L3m1metaG_FD_145074 | JGI IMG/M metagenome (GOLD analysis project Ga0193696, IMG submission 145074) | Soil microbial communities from a riparian zone of the East river system, Colorado, United States - L3m1 | ecosystem: Environmental > Terrestrial > Soil > Riparian zone | place: USA: East River... | reverse complement strand
GACCACGCTGCCCCAGCCGAAGTATCGGGAGCCGGTGCAGCGCCTGTCGTTCTACGACCGGGTGATCGCCGACGTGCGCGCACTGCCCGGTGTGGATGGTGCCGCTTACGCCTCGGTGCTGCCGTTTCTGAGCCCGGGAAACACGCTCTGGTTTGCCGTCGACGGCATCACGCCCACTCCGGAGGATCCGCAGGACACCCTGTTTCGGGTCGGCACCAGCGACTATCTGAAGACGCTCGGCGTGCAGCTCGTGGAAGGGCGGCTGCTCGACCAACGCGATGGCGTCGACGCGCCGCGTGCGGTCGTTGTCAACGACACGCTGGCCCGCAAGTACTGGCCGCGCAGCTCCGCACTTGGCGGCAGGATGCGGCTGGGCGACGTCCAGGGTCCTTGGTACACCATCGTCGGCGTCGTCAAGGATGTGCGGGAGCGCGGCCACACGCTCGCGCAAAAGCCGCTCGTCTACCTGACGAACGCACAGCGGCTCGGGTCGATTCCGGAATACCTGGTCGTGCGGACAGCCAGCGTGCCTGCCGATCTCGTCGAATCGATCCGCCGAGTCATCGCGCGTGTCGATCCGGACCAGCCGATATCGGCGGTGCGCACGATGGACGAGATTGTCGATCTGGACGTGGCCGATCGGCATCAGCAGATGATTCTGCTTGGCGCGTTTGCCGGGCTGGCGCTGCTCCTGGCGTCCATCGGGCTCTACGGCGTGCTGTCCTATGCGGTTGCGCAGCGAAGCCGCGAGATTGGCCTGCGCATCGCATTGGGGGCGACTGCCGCATCAGTTATGCGGGTCGTCGTCGCGCGCGGTCTGGTGCTCACCGGAATCGGCCTGTCAATCGGACTCGCGCTCGCGTGGGCTGGCACGCGAGCGCTGCAGAACGTGCTGTACGGCGTGACCGCCGGAGATCCGTCGACCTACGTGGCTGTGGTCGGATTGCTGGCCACCATCGCGCTGCTGGCCAGCTACCTGCCGGCCCGCCGCGCATCGCGCATGGATCCGATCAGCGTGCTGCGAGCCGACTAGTGGCCGGTCCACGCTGATCAAGGACCACCTCGCGGGCGGGCATCCCGGCTGGCGGCGTTGCTCCTCCCTCAAATACTCCCGGTATTCTCAGTCGTCGCGCCTTGCCATCCGGGCGCCGCGCTCCGCGATCTGGTCCTTGTTCACCGTGGACCGGCCACTAGGAGCGCTGGCCGCCGTCATGCGATTACCACCATGCGCGAAGACGTGGCCGCCTGACGGCCAGCTCGGACCCGATCCAAAAGCCGCGGAGGCCCTCGCGACCTTCGCGCTCGAACGGCTCTCGACTGGCATCGCAGCTAGCCCTACGCGTAGCTGTAAAACCCCTGGCCGGCCTTCTTACCCAGCCGGCCGGCGAGGACCATCCGCTTGAGCAGCGGCGGAGGCGCGTACCGCGGCTCGCGAAACTCCTCGAACATGATGTTGGCGATGTAGTACGTGGTGTCGAGGCCGACGAAGTCGAGCAGTGTGAACGGCCCCATCGGGTAGCCACATCCGAGCTTCATCCCCTTGTCGATGTCGTCGAGCGTGCCCAGGCCGTTCTCGTAGGCGCGAATGGCATCGAGCAGATACGGCACGAGCAGCCGATTGACGATGAATCCGGGACGGTCTGGCGCCGTGATCGGCTCCTTGCCCAGCGACTGGGCGAAGGCAAACACGGCCTGGTACGTCTCATCGCTCGTGGTCAGCGCCCTGATCACCTCGACCAGCTTCATCAGCGGCACCGGATTGAAGAAGTGCAGACCGCCGAACCGATCCGGCCGTGACGAAGCCGCCGCCAGCTCCATGATGCACAACGACGAAGTGTTCGACACGAAGATGGCGTCGCGCCGCACGATCTTCTCGAGCGCGGCGTACGCCTGCCGCTTGTCCTCCAGGTTCTCGATGATGGCCTCGATGACCAGATCGCACTCGCCGAGGCCGGAAAACGTCGTCGTCCCGGAGAGGTTGCCAATGGTCTTATCGCGGGCGTCAGCGCTCACCTTTCCCTTGGCCACGCCATCGTCCAGGAACTTCCGGACGCGGCCCAGCCCCTTGTTGAGCGCGATGTCATCGACCTCGCGCACGATCGTCTTGTAGCCGGCCGCGGCGCAGACCTGCGCGATCCCCGATCCCATCAACCCGCATCCCAGTACGCCTACCGTTTTGATCTGCATCGAGTGCTCCAGCGTCAATCCCGCCGCTGCCCGTTGTGCCCTCTGTTCCCCTCTGTGTCCTTGTCGCGATTGCGAACAATCTCGACGATGCAATCACCGGTCTCACGAGTCCCGAGGGAACCGCCGATTTCCTTCGTGCCTTGACCGGCCGCAACCGCTTCCTGCACGGCGTGCTCGACGGCCACGGCTTCGTTCTCGAGGCCGAGATACTCCAGCATCAGCGCGACCGACAGGATGGCGCCCATTGGATTTGCGACGTTCTTACCCGCCAGCGCCGGCGCCGATCCATGCACCGGCTCGAACATCGAGGTTCGTCCGGGATGCAGGTTCGCTGACGCCGCCAGCCCCAGTCCGCCCTGCAGCGCGGCGCCGAGATCCGTGATGATGTCGCCAAACAGGTTGTTGGTGACGATGACGTCGAACTGCGACGGGCTCTGGACCATCAGCAGCGCGAGCGCGTCGATGTAGAGGTGCCGCGCCTCGATGTCTGGATAGTGTGTCCGGACCTCATGAAACACGCGCTGCCACAACGCGTGCCCCTGCGCCATCGCATTGCTCTTGTCGGCCATGCAGACGCGCGTGCGATGGTGCGCGCGTGCGTACTCGAAGGCATGTCGCACGATCCGGTGCACGCCCTTGTAGGTGTTGACCTCTTCCTGAATCGCCACTTCGTCATCGGTGCCGGCCTTGAAGCGGCCGCCGATGCCGACGTACGAGCCCTCGGTGTTCTCGCGAAACACGACGAAGTTCACATCGGCCGGCGTCTGCCCCTTCAGCGGACACAGCCGCTCGTGAAGCAGTGTCACCGGACGATGGTTGACGTAGAGATCCAGCTCGAAGCGGGTGCCCAGCAGAATGTCGCGGGCGTGGCGGTTGTCCGACACGCGCGGGTCGCCCAGCGCGCCGATGAAGATCGCGTCGAACTGGTTGCGCAGCATGGCATAGCCGTCGGCCGGAATCGTAATGCCAGTGGCCAGGTAGTAATCGGCGCTCCAGGGCAGGGTTTCGAGCACGATTTCACGTCCGAAGACATCACCGACCGCGCGAAGCACTTTGACGGCCTCGGCCGTGACATCCACTCCGATCCCGTCACCCGGGATGATGGCGATACGCACGATCAGAGGTCTGCCGTGTCGATTTGTGCACGCTGGAGCTTGCCGCTGAAGTCGACGTAGACGGACTTCCACTCCGAGAAGACCTCGAGGGCCGCCGTCCCGGCCTCGCGATGGCCGTTACCGGTGGCCTTCGTGCCGCCGAACGGCAGGTGGACCTCGGCGCCGATGGTCGGGGCGTTGACATAGAAGATGCCGGTGTCGACGTCGCGCATGGCCGAAAAGGCGCGGTTGACGTCTTGCGTGTAGATCGACGCCGAAAGGCCGTACTGCACGCCGTTGGCGATGGTGACCGCTTCGTCGACCGACTGGCATCGCATGACGCTGACAACCGGGCCGAAGATCTCCTCCTGGGCGATGCGCATCTGCGGCGACACGTCCGCGAAAATCGTCGGTTCGTGGAAGAAGCCCTTCGCGTACGCGCCCGTGGTCAGCGCGTGGCCGCCGCAGGCGAGCGTCGCACCCTCCTTCGCGCCGATCTCGACGTACTTCATGACGGTCTCCCGCTGATCGGCGCTGACCAGCGGTCCCATCTGCGAGCCCGAATCGAGGCCGTCGCCGACCCGGAGCGCCCGTGCACGCGCCACGAACCGATCGAGAAACGGGCGGTACACCCGCTCGTGAACGACGACGCGGCTCGCGGCCGTGCAGCGCTGACCAGTCGTGCCGAACCCGCCCCACAGGCAGCCTTCCACGGCGAGGTCGAGATTCGCATCGTCCATCACCATGATGACGTTCTTGCCGCCCATCTCGAGGTGAACCTTCTTGAACGACGGCGCCGCTTTTTCAGACACCGTGCGCCCGACGTCGGTCGATCCGGTGAACGAGACGACCCGGACGTCGTCGTTGACGAGCATCGCGTTGCCGACCTCGCCACCGCCGCCCGTCACCAGGTTGACGACGCCAGCCGGGACACCGGCCTCTTCGAGAATCCGGACGAAGTTCAGCGCCGAAAGGGGCGTCAGCGTGGCCGGCTTGAAAACGACCGTGTTGCCGCAGACGAGCGCCGGGATGATCTTCCACGACGGAATCGCCATCGGGAAATTCCACGGCGTGATGATCGCGCTCACGCCCAGCGGCTGCCGCACCGACATCGCAAACTTGTCGCGCAGTTCGGACGGCACGGTCTGCCCGTACTGCCGCCGTCCCTCGCCGGCCATGAAGAAGGTCATGTCGATGGCCTCCTGGACGTCGCCGCGCGTCTCGTCCAGCACCTTCCCCATTTCGCGCGTCATGTCGCGGGCGAGCGCCTCCTTGCGGTCCGCGATGAGTTGCGCCGCGCGAAACAGGAGCTCCGCGCGCCGCGGCGCCGGCACGAGGCGCCAGTGCTCGTAGGCCCGCTTCGCCGCGTCAATCGCCCGCGCCACGTCCGCCGCGGTCGATTTCTGGAAAACGCCGATCAGATCGTCGGTGTTGGCGGGATTCCGATTTTCGAACGTTTGTCCTGAAACCGACGGCACCCAGCCGCCGTCAATAAAGTTGTGGTGGCTGGTGATCTTCTCGGCGCGGGTCGGCATGACGTTGAGAGTGCCGTACTGTGGACGGCGCCCGCAACTCCGGTGAGAAGCCGCGTGAACGCATGGGGTTACGCCGCCACCCCATCTGGAACCTTTTGTGGCCAGCTAAACGAACTTTCGGGTGTGGCCGGCCGAACACACCGGAATTGGCCGGAATCCGCGAATACTGCCGTGGCACGAATCCTGAATTACTTCGAAGTGTCCGGGGAGACGGACCACCGATGCTGACCAACGTTTCGACCACCGCCGACTTGCTCCGACTCGAACGCCGGCAGTCCATGCCGACGACGACCGCCCAGAAAGTGGTCATCGTCAACGGCAGTGCGGAGATTCTCGAGCTGCTCGAAACGGTCCTCGACGCCGGCCACTACGACGTCGTGTTCGTCGAGTCGAGTCAGCATGCGTATTCGCAGATCAAGCGCGTCCAGCCGAACCTCGTCATCCTGTGCGTCCGCATCGAAGATGCCGACGGATTCCAGGTGCTTTCGATGTTGAAGCTGGATGAGGAAACCCGCACGATTCCGGTCCTGACCTACACCACCGAGGGCGACAGCGACGAAGGCGAGGAAGAAACGCCGGAGCCCTCGGACGCGGCGATTTTCGTGTCGAAGCCGCCAGCCGTCTGGATGAATTGACCCACCTGCGCTCGCCCGCGACTGGGCGAGCGTAGGTGGGCATGTTATAGTCCCGCCGGATGGCGGCCGAGCACAAACGCGAACGCGAGGCGGATCGGCTTCAGATTCTCGGCGACCTGCATGGCGAGGTGATGGTCTTCCAGCCGATGGCGGTCAAGGAGCTGAGCCACGGCGGCGCACAGGTCGAAACGGCATTTCAGCTGCACGTCGATTCCCTTCACGAATTCCGACTCACCCTCGGCGATCGGTCCGTTGTCGTCAAGGGACGGATTGTCCACTGCAGCATCAGCGACATCGATCAGGAAATCGTCCTCTACCGATCCGGCGTCGAATTCGTGGAGCCGTCCGAGCGCTTCACGAGCGTGATCGACGGCTTCATCGACGCCGTCCGGACCGGCCGCCTGGCGCCGTAACCGCAGGAGCGCGCTGAGACCGCAGAGCAATCTTGCTTTGCTTCCTCTGCGGTTACTGTCTTTGCGGAAGGGTCTTGATCTCGGTCCCCGTGCGCGGCGGCGTCACGTACGCAGTCACGAAGCTTTCGTGGCCGGCTGCGTCCACGGCCGCCACGCCAAAGACGTAATCGTCGATCTGGATGTTGGGCATCACGACCGTGGTCACGTTGCCCACCAGCATGTCGTGCTGCCAGTCGACGCCCCACGCCTCGCGCCAGAAAACCCGGTAGGCGGCGGCGCCCGGCGCCGCGGTCCATTTCAACGTCGCGTCGTACCCGGACGGCGCCCGCGTAATCTGCGGCTGGCTGCGCTCGTTGGTGACAACCGGCGGCGGCGGTGCGAGTGCCAGCGTCGCGGCCGCGGCCGCGTTGACGCGGGCGTTCTGCGCCAGATACGGCAGCGAGATCCCCTCGAACGTGTCCCGTACGTCGTGCTGCCGGACGAAGTTCTCGCGTGATTCGCGGAAGCCGACGGCCGTGAAACCCAGCTGGTTGTAAGCGGAGTGGTCGCCGCCCCTCCCGAATCGATCGGGCCGTGACATGGGCCGCACCTTGTGCGACGGGACGTAGCGCCCGCCCCACCGCTGAACGAAGCGCGCCAGCGATCGCGAGGGCGAGTCCTCGGGTCCTTCAGAGTAGACGCGAATCGAGGCGCCGTCGATGATGCCGTTGCCGCCCTTGTCGTTGCCAACGATGTCGTTGTTGAGGACCGCCTCGATCGGAATCTTCTCGGCGACCGCCTTCTGGGCGTGCAGGCGCGCGCCGACGAGACCCTGCTCTTCCCCGACGTGGCACATGAACACCAGTGTCGCGTCGAAGTCGATGCCGCTCTGACTGAAAACGCGTGACAGCTCGATGGTGAGCGCGGTGCCGCTGCCGTCGTCGTTCACGCCCGGCGCCAGGTTGTCGAGCGGCGCGTTGGGATCGGCCGGCGCCGCCGTGCGCGCGTCGGGATCGGGCGGCGGGCCGCCGCCGGCGTTCGCCGTGCTCTGGCCGCCAGGCCGGGCCACCGTGTCGTAGTGACCGCTGATGTAGATGCGCCGCGGACTGCGGCCGGGCAGAATCGCCATCACATTGCGCATTTCGACGTCGCGCAGGATGCGCCCCTGCTTCGCGACCAGATAGGTGTCGAAGCTGACCTGCAGCTTGGGACTGTAGCTGCGCATCTCCTGGAGAATCCACTCGCGCGCCGCGCCGACACCGCGGGTGGTCGACGTCGTGGACGAGAGCGAGCTGCCATTCGTCTTTCTCTGCAGCTTTCGCAGGATGTTACTGAGCCGCTCTTCTGACACGCTGCCCACGAGGTTGACGATGCGCGGGTCGAGGTCGCCCGTTTGCGCAGACGCCGGCCGACCGAGGGTGGACGCGACGAGAAAGACGAATGCGACCGTACGGATGCGTGTCAGCGTCATCGGTGACCCTCGAGAAGACCGGGAAGGGACGGATTCTGGCGAATGGCGGGAGTGTAGGAGGGCAGCCGGGACGCGTCAAGGCGCGCGTCCCGACGGAGACAAACGATTACTTTAGGGGTTCTTCTTCGGCAGGCGGTTGTTGAGCGCGCCGCCGACGACGTCGAAGACTTCCGCAGGAACACTGAACGAGAGCGCGACGGTCTTGCCGGTCCCGCCCAGTTCGAGCGACTGCATCATCAGTTGAGCGCTCGGGTTGGATCCGGCCTGCATCTTCGCCAGCCCCATGAACCCGCGAACGACGTCGCGGAGATTATTGGCGGCCTCGTCGTCGCGCGCTTCGGCGCGAACGGTCGCCCGCAGTCCGCCGTTGATGTGGCCGCTCAAAGCAAACAACGTGATGGCGGGCAGACGGCTGGTGACGGAGTCGGGTAGACGCGCCCTGGAAGCCAGCGCGTCGAACCGGCCGACAGCCCAGACGTTTCCGGAATCGAGCGATCGCACCAGAGCCATCAGCTCGTCGTTGCCGGTCACGCTCGACAAACCGGTTTGCGGGTTGTTGCCGCCCTGGTGGAGGTCGATAGCGGAGCGAACCAATGACGCGTTACCGAGCGCCACGAAGCCCGGCTCGACGAACGACACGGCGAAGCTCTCGTTGGGGTAGCGCGCGTCGCCGGTCGCGCCCTCGCGCGTGTGCGTCACGACGATCATGCGCTTCGTCTTGTACTGCTCGATCTCGGCGCCGTGGTCGCGCATCAGCGCCTCAATCTTCACTTCGTCGAACCGGCCCCGCGCCAGCACCAGACCCTGACCTGGCGTGTTGCTGTTCGACGGATCGGGATTCAGGCTGGCGACGATGCGATCGATGTCGGTTTCGATGTTGATGCCGGTCTGGTTTTCGAATTCCTTCTGCCCGGCTTCGTGCATTGGGAGGGCTTGCAGCAGCTTCTGACGAAGTTGCGAGTTCATCACGTCCTGGACGTTGGCGAACGCGATGACCGTGGCGTCGTGAGGAATGTATTGGAGCTCTTCGGGGCCGCCAGCGCGGGTGGCGGCGCCAGCCGGGAACCCGACGTAGTACGCAACCAACCCCGTCCCAAGGCCAACCCCGAGGACGAGAAGCGAAGCAATCACGAAATACCGGGTCTTTGTCGTCATGGACAGAGCCTCAAAGTGTTATACGGAAGGCTGTTGGCCTCTGTTCCCACCTTCGCGCTGCGCGCTTCCGCCTCCGCCCTATGGGCTTCGGCGGACAAGTCGGCCTGCAGGCCCGCCTGCACCCCATTTTACTGCTCGAGGACGTATTCCCGCCCCTCGACGGCCCGTCCCGCCAGCCACAGGGTGACTCCAACGATGATGACGAGGCACAGGAGACTGGTCGTCACCGACGGCACCTCGTGGAAGACCTGCATGAGGAGGCTGACGGCAGAGTCCTGGGGCATCTCGTGGGTGACCAGCGCTTGGAGATAGTAGGCGACGGTTGCCCGCTTGAGGTATCCCGGGAACAACAGCACGGTTGGCTCCCAGCCGAACGCGAATACCAGCCCCACGACGAGCGGCCGCTTGATCCGGGCGCCGACGAGGGCGAAGACCGCCCCGTACGCGGCAAGGCCGACGATCAGCATGCCGAAATCCATCACGAGTGATGGAAAGGCGGCGGCGATGCTCCCTCCCCCGACCGGCACGATCAGAAAGTAGACGAGCATCACCGAGGGCAGCACGAGCAGCACCGTGCACGCAAGGTACGCGAGGTACTTGCCGAGCAGGACCGCGCTCCTCGGGATGGGACGGGTGAAGAGATAGGTGATCGTCTTGTCGTCGACTTCGTCGGCAATGAGCGACGTGCCGTAGAACACGCCGAGGATGGGGAGGATGAACCGGATGTAGAGCAGCCAGATGATCATGCCGAAGATGGTCGCCCCGCCGACGGCCGCGCCGTTGATGCGGAAGGCGCCGAGGCTGGTCCTCGTGAGGATGGCGATGAGCGCCGCCAGGACGACCGGGCCGCCGAGGAGAATCCCCAGGAACACCGACCGCCGCGACCACAGCATCTGGCCGAGCGACAGGTCGAAGATGCGGAGCGCCGAGGCGCCGAGCGTGGGGGTGCTCATGCTTTGACCAGATATTGGAAGACCGCCTGCAGGTTGTCGTCGGGCGACGTCACTTCGTGGATCGCGCCGATCTGGCCCGACGCCGCGAGCTCGGTGAGCCGCGCGTAGAACGCATCCGGACGCGCGGTCTGCACCACCACCGCCTCGTCCTCGAACTTCAGGCTCAACACGTCGTCCTGCGCGAGAAATTCTCGCGCCAGGGCCCGCGTCTGGTCCGCCTTGATGTAGACCGTGTGCGGGTGCTCGTCAATCAGATCGCGAATCTGGTGCACGTTGCCTTCCGCGAGGATTCGCCCCTGATTGATCAGGAGGATGTTCGCGGTCATCGACTCGATCTCGTGCAGGATGTGGCTCGAGACGATGATGCTCTTGCCGGCGCGGCCCCATTCCTTGATCATGCGAATCGATTTGCGGCGAGCGATCGGATCCATGCCGGACAGCGGCTCGTCGAGAATGAGCAGCTCGGGCTCGTGCACGAGCGCTTGCGCCATCTTGACGCGCTGGCGCATGCCTTTGCTGTAGGCGCCGATCTTCTTGTGCGCCGCGTCGGTCAACTCGACCTGTTCGAGCGCGCGGCCGGCCATGGTGGCCGCCTGGGTCTCGCTGACGCCGTTCAGCCGGACCAGCGCCGTCACCCACTCGAGACCGGTCATCCGGTCGTAGAAGGCGTCCTGTTCCGGACAGAACCCGATGCGCCCGTAAAGGGCCGGGTTGTTCCAGATCGGCTCCCCGAGGATGGTCACGGTCCCTTTGCTCGGTTTGAGCTGACCGGTGATCAGCTTCATGAACGTCGACTTGCCGGCGCCGTTGGGGCCGAGCAGGCCGGTGATGCCGGGCGGCACCGACACCGACACGTCGTTCAAGCCGATCACCTGGCCGTACCACTTCGACAGGTGATCGGAGGCGACGATCCCGGCTGCTGTCATGCGACGACCTCGATGCCCCGCACGCGCCGCTCGAGGATGAAGCCTGACACCACGATCAGGCCGACGATCATCAACAGCGCGACCGGCCACGGCGTGGCGTACCTCGCCGGCAGCCGGAAGATCACGTCGCCCAGCTGCGAGAGGTTCGCCGGGAACGAGATCCACGACATCTGACTGCTGCGAGTCACCACCGTGAGCACGCCGTAGATCGCCTGTGAGAAGAAGATGACGGCGGCATACAGGATGGCGACGTAGCGGCTGCTCTTCGAGAGCGACGACAACGCGAGCATCGCCGCCGCCACCATCGTGACTTGTATGAACGCGAACACGGTGATGGCCGGGAACAGATACAGGTTATGCATCAGAAATGTGAAGTTGCCGGCGAACGCAATCTGCACGATCAGGAGCAGCAGCGCCGGTACCCACGTGATGAGCAAGAGGAATGCCATCAGGATCGCCAGCTTGCCGAAGATATACTCCGCGCGCGTCAGAGGCTTGGACAGATAGATCTGCAGGGCGTTGGCACGCCGATCGTTGGCAATCAACCCGGCACCGACGTAAACCGTGACGAAGAACACCCAGATCTGTTGCTGCTCGAGGAATTGGCGGAACAATTCCGGCTTCACAGCGAGCAGCTCGCCCGTCTGCGGAAAATTCACCGACAGGTAGATTTGAATCGCGCGGGCGAAGAACGGCAGGAACGACAGCAACAACAGCCCGAGAAACGCCCGTTTCGCTAACTGGCTCCGGATGCCGGCGCGGGCGATGACCATCCAGCCGGTGCCGGTGCGCGCCTTCAGACCGCCGTAGCGGCGATAGCCCTGATCATGAATCGGACTCATTCTTCCCCTACCGCGTGCGCGAAGACGTCCTCGAGCGTCGGGACGCTGGGACGGAGGTGGCGCACCTGAACGCGCTCCGCGGTGGCCAGCGCGAACAGTTCCCGGGCGCCGCCTTCGCCCGGCACGAACACCCGCATGACATCCTCGTCGGTCGCGTGACACTCGAGGCCGGCCGCGCGCAGCCGCTCCAGAAACGACTCGTGATCACCCGTCGGTGTCTTCACGCGCAACTCGTACACCCGGCCGCGCGGCTGCTTCAGCGCCGCGATTGGACCGGCGGCCGCGACCGCACCTTTGTCCATGACGACGACGGCGTCGCAGGTGTATTCGACGTCGGGCAACAAATGCGATGAGAGAATCAGATTGACGCCTTTGTTGTGCGCCAGGTCGCGCACCAGTTCCAGCATCTCGTCTCGGCCTTTCGGATCCATGCCGTTGGTGGGCTCGTCGAGGAACAGGAGGTCCGGATCGTGGACGAGCGCCTGCGCCAGCTTGATCCGCTGCTTCATGCCGGTGGAATACGTCTCGACGTTGCGATATCGGGCCTCGCCGAGACCGACATAGAACAGCACCTCGTGTGCGCGCTGCATCGCGTCCACGCGCGGCAGTCCCGCCAGCTCGCCGCAATAGGCGACGAAGGACACAGCGTTCATGCCGGGAATGTGCGCGTCGTTCTCCGGCATG
>Ga0193696_1000620_pt1 | contig 11902 bp, 13 predicted proteins | sample L3m1metaG_FD_145074 | JGI IMG/M metagenome (GOLD analysis project Ga0193696, IMG submission 145074) | Soil microbial communities from a riparian zone of the East river system, Colorado, United States - L3m1 | ecosystem: Environmental > Terrestrial > Soil > Riparian zone | place: USA: East River... | reverse complement strand
CACGGAAGCCGAAGGCGAAGAGCCGCAAAAGGCCATCGCCGCGAAAGAACACGAGGGTTAAATGGCATTTCGCGACTACATTCTCGATCGCTTTTGGCTGAAGCTTTTTTCTTTCATCCTCGCGACCCTCATCTGGTTCACCGTTCAATCACAACGCAATATCCAGGGCGAAGCACGCTTCACGAGCAACCCCTTTCACTCGGGCGACAGGCGCGATTTCTCGCGCGTCATTCGCGTGGACACGCTCCCGACGAACCGAAAACTCTTCAAAATGGACCCGCAAAGTGTCACTATCACCATCAGCGGAAAAAGCGCTGTTTTGGATGCGATACAATATCCAGCGATCCAGCCTTATGTTATTGTCCCCGAAACGCCGGACTCGCCAGCGCCGTATCCAATTGAAGTACGAAACCTGCCCCCGAAAGTTACTCTCGAGCGCATTTCACCTCCGAATGTCATGGTTGGACCAATGGGACCCGGCTAATATCTGCATGATTCTATGAAGCAGAAAAAAATCTTCGGGACTGACGGCGTGCGTGGCACTGCCAACGTCGAACCGGTCACTGCCGAAACTGCGTTAAGGCTCGGGCGTTCCGCGGCGCACGTTTTCAAGAACCTCAATTCCCAGGCGCGTGGCTATGGCCGTCATAAGATCGTCATCGGCAAAGACACGCGCCTTTCCGGTTACATGCTCGAAAACGCGATTTCTTCCGGCGTGTTGTCGATGGGGGTCGATGTGCTTTTTATTGGCCCGCTCCCCACTCCTGGCGTCGCTTACGTGACGCGCAGCCTGCGGGCCGACGCTGGTATCGTCATTACTGCTTCTCACAACCCTTACGATGACAATGGGATCAAGTTTTTCGGCGCGAATGGCTACAAACTCGCGGACGACATCGAGGACCGTATCGAGAAGCTCGTCTTCAGCGGCGAAATCGAGACCATTCGCCCGACCGCGAGCGAAGTCGGCAAAGCCGTCCGTATCGACGATGCCCTCGGCCGTTACATCGAGTTCGCCAAAGCGTCGATTCCGCGCGGGTTGACCCTCGAAGGCCTGCGCATCGTGGTGGATTGCGCCCATGGCGCCGCCTACAAATCCACTCCATGCGTCCTCCGCGAGTTGGGCGCCGAACTGTTTGTCTTTGGCAACCAGCCCGATGGCACCAATATCAACCTGGAGTGCGGTTCGATGCACCCGCAAGGCATTTGCGGCAAAGTCCGCGAACTCCGCGCTGATGTCGGTCTCGCGCACGACGGTGATGCTGACCGGGTGCTGCTGTGTGACGAAGCGGGCAACCTGATTGATGGCGACGATATCATGATGATTGCGGGCACAGACATGCTCGCGGAAGGTCGCCTGGAAAAGAAGACGCTCGTCGCCACGGTAATGAGCAACGCGGGCGTTGACGCCGCCTTCAAACAGGCCGGCGGCAAAGTTGTCCGCACAGCCGTTGGTGACAAGCATGTGATCGATGAGATGCTCCGCGGCGGCTTCAATTTTGGCGGCGAACCCAGCGGCCATATCATCTTTGGGGATCACAGCACAACCGGCGACGGCCTGGTGGCTGCGCTCCAGGTTTTGCGCATCATGAAAGCGAAAGGCATTCGGCTTTCGCAGCTCACAAAATCGTGGACCCGTTTCCCTCAGCTCGTCACGAACGTCCGCGTTCGCGAAAAGCGGCCATTTGAAGAACTCGACGGCGTGCTGCAACTTGTCTCCCAGGCCGAGGCCAGGCTAAAGCCGGATGGTGGCCGCGTGCTGTTGCGCTATTCCGGGACTGAACCGAAAGCCCGGCTGCTGGTGGAAGGGCGTGATGAAGCCGTGCTCCAGCAGTGGAGCAAACAAATCTGCGATGCCATCCGCAAGCACGTAGGCGCCGAATCCGGCAACGGTCATTGACCCGCAAGGCTCGATTCAGTCGCCAAGTAATTTCTTCAAATTCTCCCGCGCCGCGTCTTCGCGCTTGTCGGCGCCTTTGCCCTTCCAATCGCGCCGAATGAAATCGAAATACTCACAAAAATTCGCCAGGTGCTTGTCCGCGACAAGATCAGCCCGCCGATCTTTGCATTGATGCGCCATCCGCGGTTCGTAACTGATGCAATTCAGGCATACCTTCAGGTCCGCCCCACAGCGGTGACAACTCTCGGTACGGCCCGGCAGGCCGGCAATCGCGTACTCCCAGCCGCAATTGTGACAATGACGTGTTAAAGTGCCCATGATTACCGATCTTACCCGATCCTCCGTTCCGTGAAAAGCCTCCGACTGGCAAGACGGGAGCGCGGGCAGCCCTGCCCGCCAGGAGCGTATCAACTCCGCAAGCTTCGGCGGGCACGGCTGCCCGCGCTCCGGTAACTCTGTTTGCCTCAGGCTGATCGTCGGAGTCCCGGCTTTAGCCGGCCACAAGCTTCCCGTGCAAATCATTTGCCTTCGACCATATCCCGAATGGTCTTCTTGAATTTTTCAATTCCTTCGTCGAATGCGGCGGCGATGGGAAGAACCGGGGTCTTGCGGAACTTGCGTTTAAATTTCCTGAGGTTCTCCTCGGCAACGGGTTCATCCATTTTATTCGCAACCACGAGAAGCGGGCGGTTCAGGAGCGATTCATCGTAAAGGCCAAGCTCGCTTAGCAGTTGCTGGTAATCATCCCAGGGCGCGCGCGCATCACTTCCCGCCATATCGAGCAGGAGGACGAGAATCTTGCAGCGTTCAATGTGCCGCAGGAAAGAATGACCGAGCCCGACATTTCGGTGCGCGCCTTCGATCAACCCCGGGACATCGCACACCGTAAGCCGGCAGAAGTCTGGATATTCAACAATGCCAATCTGCGGATGAAGTGTCGTGAATGGGTACCTCGCGATTTTCGGCCGCGCTTTTGAAATTGCCGAGAGCAGCGTCGATTTTCCGGCATTCGGATAACCAACAAGCCCGACCTGCGCAATGATGCGCAATTCGAAGAGGAAATCCCCTTCTCCGCCCGCTTCGCCCGGTTGGGCGAAGCGTGGAGTTTGGCGGGTTGCCGTGGCGAAGTTCCGGTTGCCAAGGCCGCCACGGCCACCCTTGCACAGCACAAATCGCTGCCCATGTTCGGTGAGGTCGGCGACGAGTTCGCCTTTTTCGCCGGACGCCGGCGCAGCAGCGCCGCTCTTCCCGCCATGAGCCTCGAGATCGATTTCTACAGCGCGCTCTCTTCCGGAATGCCGAATTATCGGCCGCGCCGAACTGCTCGCGAGCAGCATCTTGCCTTCCGTACTGGGGACGTCAGGCTCCGATGCGGGCGGACTGGCGTGCCGCCAGACCAGCGTGCCGCAAGGGACTTTGACAATCAGGTCCTTGCCGGCGTGTCCGTCCATCCCTTTCCCCATCCCCGCCTTGCCGTCCTGCGCGACGAGACGCGGCCGATAATACTGCGCGATCAGGTTGTTCAAGTCGTGATCCGCTTCGAGAATGACATCGCCGCCGCGTCCCCCGTTGCCGCCGCTGGGCCCGCCTTTCGCAACAAAAGCTTCACGATGGAACGCGATGGCTCCCTTGCCGCCATGTCCTGCGCGCGAATAAATTTTGATTTCGTCGATGAACATCCGCTTCGCCGCAATGTGCCCTGAAGAATAAAAAAGGCGAGGCCGCACCGGCCTCGCCGCCAAACTCGCGAATAAAGTCGCTAATTGTTCTCGGCTTTCTGCGTATTCGACCTCGTGACCTTCTTTGCGGACTCAGCCGAGGCTCCTGCCGCTGTCGGCGCCGGAACGATGTTCACGCGGCGGCTGCCTTTGTCGAACGTCACTTTTCCGTCGGTGAGAGCGAAGAGCGTCCAATCGCGGCCCGTGCCGACATTGCTGCCCGCGACAAACTTGGTGCCGCGCTGGCGCACGATGATGCTGCCCGCCGTCACAATCTCACCGCCAAACGCCTTCACGCCCAGGCGCTTGCTGACGCTATCGCGCCCGTTGCGGACGCTTCCTTGACCTTTTTTATGTGCCATAAATTACTTAACTTTGATTTCTGAAATCTTAATCCGTGTCATCTCCTGCCGATGGCCCACGGTGCGGTGATACCCTTTCCGCCGCTTCATTTTAAACGCGACTTTCTTTTGGTCGCGGAAATGCTCCACAACATCGGCCACGACCGTCGCGTTTGCAACAGTCGGCGCGCCCACAAAAAGGTTATCGTCGCTCGAAACGAACAGCACGCGATCAAGCGTTACCGGCTTGCCTGCTTCAGCTTCCAGGCGATCGACCGCGACGGTCTCACCGGGCGCGACACGGTACTGCTTCCCACCTGTTTCTAGTACTGCATACATAGGTTGTCCCCCAAAAAAAGGGGACGCAAACTAAAGCAGAAGAACTGCCTCAAGTCAACCTTCAGGTAAATAATTTTCGATGTTTTGGACCCGCCAGCAATCCTTAGCTGCCGACCTTGATATCCATCTGCGAGAAGGGATTGTTGGCGAAACCATCCGCCGCGTCGGTAGCCGGCTGGCCATTGCCACGATCAATAGGCACCGTTTTGCGTTGTCCGCTCATCTGCGGTGCTTGCACAGAAGGCGCTCCTTCCGGCTGCGCATGAGGGTTTTTCGCCCGCTTGTTTCGAGGCAGTGGACTAAGCATCAGATTGATGCCTTTGCCAACCAGTTTTGGGGCAAAATCCGGATGCCCGTAGGGAGCGATTTCCTTGATGAATTTCTCGATCTGCTGGAACCCAAACTCCTTGTGCGCCAGTTCGCGCCCGCGAAATCGCAATGTCACCTTCACCTTGATTTCCTCGCACAGGAAATCGATCGCGTGATTCAACTTCACGCCAAAGTCGTGCGGATCGATCGAGGGGCTCAGTTGAATCTCCTTCACCTTGTTGGCGTGCTGATGCTTTTTGGCTTCTTTGTCGCGCTTGGCCTGCTCGTAGCGGAACTTACCGTAATCCACGAGCCGGCACACTGGCGGTGTTGCGTTGGGCGCAATCTCCACCAGGTCCACGCCGTTATTCCGCGCCATGTTGATGGCGTCAGCCAGCGACAGTATTCCGAGCTGTTTGCCATCGACGCCAATAACTCGGACTTCTCGGGCACGGATTTTCCCGTTGACCCTTACGTAAGACGCCGGAGAAGAAGACGGACGGGGAAAAGGGCGGCTCAAGCAACCCTCACCGGTTGAAGCTTGTTCATGCGAACTTCTTAGTGACTCTCACAGGATCCATTCCTGGCAATAAATGCGATGCTAATGTAGAAATTCAAGGACCTTTTTGCAAGTCAAATGTTGACCTGCCAGCCCTAACACAAGCACTAGCTGCGCCAACCGTAAGGGGTGTTTCCGACGTCCGAAAACCTCCGGTTCCCTATAATGGCATAATGCGTGCTCGGAAGATTTGGAGTGCCTCCAGGCATGAGAATCCTCATTATCGAAGACGACCGCATGGCGGCGAAGTTGTTCGGAAGCTGGCTTGAAAAAGCGGGTTACGAAGTCGAAACCGCTTTCGACGGGACAAAAGGCCTCGATCGAATCGCCGCAAGCCGGCCCGATGGCGTGCTGCTGGACCTGCTCTTGCCCGGGGCGAATGGGTGGGAAGTGCTGAAAATTCTGCGCTCCACTGCAGGCTTTTCTGCGTTGCCGGTGCTTGTCTATACCAACGGTTACGTGAAGGAAATGGTTGAGCAGGCGATCGCAGCCGGAGCCACCCAGGTGCTGAACAAAGCCACGATCACCTCGCAGCAGTTGAAACACGCCTTCAATGCCTTGCTCGGCAACCCGGACGCGCTCTCTGATCACCGAGATGCTGCCTAGGACCGCGGTGTAATCCTCGCTTCATCGCAAACCCTGAGCGCCAGCCTTCTGGGTCTCGCACCCATTGAGCGGACTTGGAGTTCCTGTATCCTGTCGCATAGCGGTTCATTCAGTATGAAGGCAGGTTTTCCTATCCTGCTGGTGGAAGACAGCCCGGACGATGTGTTTTTCATCCAACGCGCCTTCCACACTGCACATATCGAACACCCTCTTTTCACCGTCTCCAGCGGCCAGCAAGCCATCGACTACATGGGTGGCCGGGGGCCGTACTCGGACCGCTCCGTCTATCCTCCCCCAAGCCTTGTCATCGCCGACCTGAAAATGCCCGGCATTTCTGGTTTCGATTTGATCCAATGGATGCGTGCCGACGCTTACGCAAAGGGTGTCCCAATCCTGATTCTATCCTCCTCTTCGCTTTCAAACGACGTCAACACGGCCTACGCGCTGGGCGCCAACGCCTACATGGTCAAGCCCGCCGATCCACGCGCTCTTGAGCGCCTCCTTCGTACCATCGCTGAGTTCTGGACCGCGGGTGAGGCTCCCATCGGAAATCGGATGAGCCGCTGATTACTGAGTCCCGCTTCGATAGGGCTCCGCCAGTGGAAACAATTGGATCAGCGCGGAGGGTCGCTCGCGAGGCGGATACCTTAACTCAGCAGGGGATGCTGGACAGGAGGCACCCTAAAACCAGAGCCAGACCTGCGACACCGCAGGTTCCGTGTCTGGCCCTCGCCTCGCGAGCGTTCGCTCTTCTCTTCCTCCCTTGGAAGGTTTGTAAAATTGGCGGCGCGGTGAGGACACCGCGCCCCGCCGTCAATTCAAAGCAACGCCACGGCGAATATAAGTCGGCACATCAAGGTCCTGGCCGTGGTGAATCGTCGGCTCGCTCTTCTCAAAACGACCGCGCGAAAATATCTCGAGTGGGAGCTGTCCCTGGCGCATACGTCCGGGCTTGCGTGGGCGCGCGATTTGCGACGCGTTCGATTTTTCCGGCGCAATGGGGGGACTGTTTGACCTGGAATATCTGGGGACAGCAGTCGAGGGCGCGGCAACAGCAACCTCTTCAACGCCACAATCATTTGCGAGAGGAGCCACCGAAAGGCGCGATGGCGCACCCTCGCCGATTTCACACCGTGCTGCAATCAATGTGACCGTCAGCGCCTCGCCGAGAGATTCATCAATCGCGGCACCCATGATGATGTGAGCGGAATCGGCGGCGCGACTGAGCCGTTCCATGACCTGGTGGACCTCCGCCATGGAAAGGCCGGCGCCCGCAACGATGGACACGACGACCGTGGTGGCCTCGCCGAGCAACGATCCTCCCTCCACGAGGGGATGCGTGACGGCTTGTTCGATGGCTTCGTGGGCACGTTTTTCACCGCGACCCCGGCCGATTGCGAAGCAACTCTCGCCGTGGCGGTTTTGAGTCACTGCGCAAAGATTCGCAAAACCCATCGGCACAATCCCGGGCTTCACAATCAACGTCCAAATGCTCCGCACCACCTCCGCAACGAATTCATTCATCGCCTTGAGTCCGTCCGCGAACGGTATGGCTGGATCGACAAGTTTAAGCAGCTTCTGATTTGGCAGGCAGGTCACCCCGTCCGAATTTGCCTTCAACTCCTCCAAACCGGCCAAAGCCTGCCTTTGTCGGCGCATCCCTTCAAAGTCAAAAGGCATCAATGCAATTCCGAGCACAAGCGCACCGCAATCGCGAGCGATTCGGGCAATCACGGGACTCGCTCCCGTTCCGGTGCCGCCGCCAAGGCCGGCGACGAGAACGACGAGGTCGCATGTCTGGCAGAGGGCACGGATCGAGGCGCTATCCTGTTCGGCGGCAGCACGACCGCGTTCGGCGTCGCCGCCTGTTCCAAGGCCTCGCATAGTTTTGGCGCCGAGAACCAATTGCTGTTCCACCGGCAATTGGGCCAGCGCGGCCGCGTCGGTATTGAGAACGGCAAAGGAGACGCCCGCGAGTTGTTCCTGGGCGAGGCGTGTGACTGCATTGCAGCCAGCTCCCCCCACACCCAGGATTTTGATTTTGAATTCCTTTTGCGGAACAGAGCGATGAGTCTTTGTTTCCATAGTTGTCAGGAGCGCTTCAACAGGCCGCCGAATGTTTCGCGTAGCGCCTGGCTCAGGAATCCGCTGCGCGCCCGCTTCTTCTGCTGCATCGAACCGAACTTCACCAGGCCGATTGCCGTCGCGAACTCCGGCTGGTCGAGAGCCGACTTCAACCCGCTGATCGAATTGGTCTTGCCGAGGGAGGCCGGCATTTGAAAGTAACGCTCGGCCAGTTTCTGAATGCCCGGAATGCGCGCGCCGCCACCGCAGATGAACACGCCGGCCCGCAAATAATCGAGCAAGCCCGCCTTCGCCAGATCCTCTTCAATGAAATCGAAAATCTCTTCCAGCCGCAGCGACATGATTTTGCGCAGGTGCTCGAGATTGATCGTCTTGCCAGGCAAACCGAGTTCGCTTTCGGTCGCCGCAGTTTGGCCCTTGTCGGCTTCCTCCACAGACGCGGCGCCGTATTTGATTTTGAGATCTTCGGATTTGCTGAGCGGGATTTTCAAACCATAAGCCAAATCGTTTGAGACGTGATCACCTCCGACCGCCAGCACTCCAGTATGCTTCACGATGCCACCGCTGTAGACGACGTATTCAGTGGCGCCGCCCCCAATGTCGATCACGAGCGCGCCCAACTCCTTTTGCTCGGCGGTCAAGAGCGCGAGCGATGAACCAAGCCCATTGAAAACAATCGCATCGACCTCCAGTTGCAAACCCTTGACGACGCGAATGGGATTCTGGAAGCGATTGAAATTGCCGTGGATAACGTGGACATCGACTTCCACGCGCGCGCCGAGCATCCCCACAGGATCGGAGATGCCGTCCTGGCCGTCGACGAGGAAGTGCTGTCGAATCGCGTGCAGAACATAATTTTCCGCGGGAAGGTTGATTGCCTTCGCGTTTTTGATTACGTCCTCGACGTCTTCTTCGCAGATTTCGCGGTCTGCGGAAACGACCGGATGAACCCCGCGGTTGGTGAAGCCGCGGATGTGTCCTCCAGTGACTCCAAGGAACACGCTGCGGATTTCCACATCCGCCATCTGCTCGGCCTCGACAATCGCGTTGCGCACGTCGTCGGCGACGGTCGATGCGTCCGCAATCTCGCCCTTGCGCACGCCGCGCGAGCGGGATTGGCCCAGGCCGACGATATTCAGACTACCGCCGGCGTTGAGTTCGCCGACGACCGCGCAGACTTTCGATGTGCCGATTTCCAGGCCAACGATGACTGGGGAAGCATCAAACATGTCGTTTCCTTGATAGTTTGTTGGGTTTGGGAGGAGACGGAGGAGCAAAGGTCAGATCGACGAAGCGCGCAGGCACATTGTTCGAAACGGACAAGTCCGTCCACGTTAGATGCTTGCCCGAGCGCTGAACGTAATCGTGAATGACGCGCCAACGGCGCAATTGCTGGGCGGTGTCATTAAACCCAAAGATCAGTTCAGCGCCATGGCTCGTGGTGACTTGCAAAATCCCGGCAATGGTGAGGTCGATTTCTTTCAGGTCCGCAACTTCCGCCATGTTCGACTGCTCGAACTCCCGAATGAAGCGCAAGGCGGCGCGCACCGATGCCGATTCGACTTGATAGCCGGGCCGCACCTCATTCGCCGGCACGCCGATCAACACCGGCAGAACATCGTTGGTTACGACGCTCGGAGCCGAGCGCTGTTGCGATTCGAGCGGATTCATGACCATGCCATGGGCGTCGATCAGGCAAACGCCACGTTCGGCGAGTCCGCCCGCACGCAGCGTCGGATAAAAAAATCTGGCAATCGGTTCGCGCTCAGTGATCCGTATTTTCAGAGTGTGTGGGAGGAGTCGTTCGACGGCCGCTGACTGGATCACCGGGACCAACTCCAGATCGCGCTTTACACGTTCCAGGTCGAGCCCGAGCAGATTGTCTTCGAGCTTCACACCAGCCCATCGTCGAATCTGTTCGCGAGCAATTACACCGTCGGTTTCAACGTCGAGATGATGAATGGCGAACGCGGCATTTTCGTAAAGAAGGCGCTGCAGGGCCCAGTCGCCCCCGCGCCACAAACCGAAGCCGCCAATTCCGAGCAGCAGCAGGCAGCCGAACACCATCGTGAAGCGGCGAAATCGGCGCTGCCGGCGCTGGCTCGATCGCAACTTAACGTCGAGCACGCGCTTGCGTTCAAAACGCCGGTTTTTTGGCTTACGCCTGAACCACATGGAAGGTAGGGCGCGGTGTCCTCACCGCGCCAACGAATCGAATCCTTCACACCCGGCGCTGTGTCCTCACGGCGCCAACCATCTTCACCAGTGCGGCGCTGTGAAGACACAGCGCCCTACCTTGGCCTGCCTTAGCGAGTCGATGCAGGGGCCCCGCGCTGCAGCGCCAAATCGATCATACGACGGCAAAGTTCTTCGTAGGACAAACCAGCCGCGGCGGCGGCTTTCGGGAGCAAACTGGTCTCGGTCATGCCAGGCAGCGTGTTCACTTCGAGGACAAACGGCGCGCCGTCGCTACGGACCATGACGTCCACGCGCCCGTAATCGCGGCCGCCTACCGCCTGGAAGGCGGCGCGGCCCGCGTCCTGGATTTTGCCAGACAAGGTCGCGTCAAACTGCGCGGGACAAAAATACTCGGTGCAGCCGGCGGTGTACTTATTCTTATAATCGTAGCTGCCTTGCTTCGGCCGAACTTCGACGAGTGGCAGCACGTCGCTTCCCAAAATCCCCACGGTCGTCTCGCGGCCCATGATCCGCTCCTCCAACAACACCTCCGAATCGTAGCGAAACGATTCCGCCAGAGCGTTGCTCCACTCGGAAACGTGATCAACAAACTGCAGGCCGACACTGGAGCCCTGATGGACGGGTTTGAGCACCACGGGCGGGTTCCAGCCGCGGGGCCATGGCACATTTGCAGAGTCGAAGACCGCGAAGCGCGGCGTCGCCACGCCAGCATCGAGGCAACGTTGCTTGGTAAGCACCTTATCAAACGCAAGGCGACTTGCCTCGGGCCCGCAACCGGTATAGGGCACGCCGATCTCCTCCAATTGTGTCTGGACCGCCCCGTCTTCGCCGTAAGTGCCGTGCAGCGCAAGAAAAACGACGTCGGTGCCCTCCGGCAATTTCCAGGACGGCTCCTTCGGATCGAGCTCAGAAACCTTATATCCAATGGAGCGCAACGCGCGCGCGACCGCCGCCCCCGAACGCAAAGACACCTCCCGTTCGGCAGATGGTCCTCCGAGCATCACAGTGATATGGAGCTTTTCAGGCATGAAGATCCTCCCCCAAAATCTCGACTTCGGTGTGGAGTTCAATACCGCGTGCGGAACGGGCGCGTCCGCGAATCACCTCGATAAGATTCAGGACGTCCCGCGCGGTTGCGTTTCCAGTGTTCACAATGAAATTGCCGTGCACATCGGAGACCACTGCACCGCCGACGCGAGTGCCTTTGAGTCCGAGTTCATCCACAAGTTTGCCCGCCGGGATCGTGGCTGGATTTTTGAAAATACAACCGGCGCTCGGCGCCGCAGGCTGCGATTCCCAACGCTTGTGGCTGAACTGTGTCATGCGCTCAGCGATGGCCTGTGCAGGGGCGTGCTGGCCCTTTAACACCGCGCCGAGCGCAATGTGGTTTTTGAACAGCGGACAGCCTCGGTATTCGACGTAAACCTCGCCGGCTTTGCGCTCATGGATATTACCTTCATAATCCATGAACCGAATCGACTCCACAACGTCGAACAGCCACGAGCCCATTGCGCCGGCGTTCATGCGCATCGAACCGCCAAGGGTTCCGGGAATTCCTTCAACAAACTCCAGACCGGTCAACCCGTGACGCCGTGCTTCCACCGATATGTTCTTCAACTTCACACCCGCGCCGCAGTGCAGACGGTCGCCTTTGATGTCCAGGCGGCTGAAGTTCGCGTGCATCAGGCAAATGACGACACCACGGATTCCACCGTCGCGCACCAAAAGATTCGAGCCGCGACCGAGCAACGTGAAGGGCAGGTTTTTCTCGCGACACCATCTCAAAGTCGCGGCCAGATCGGCCTCGGAAGACGGCTCCACAAAAAGATCGGCGGGGCCTCCAACGCGA
>Ga0193696_1000619_pt1 | contig 11902 bp, 9 predicted proteins | sample L3m1metaG_FD_145074 | JGI IMG/M metagenome (GOLD analysis project Ga0193696, IMG submission 145074) | Soil microbial communities from a riparian zone of the East river system, Colorado, United States - L3m1 | ecosystem: Environmental > Terrestrial > Soil > Riparian zone | place: USA: East River... | reverse complement strand
GTATTCTTTCTCCCCCTTGTACAGTAGTGCCTGTCGGAAGGGGCAGCCTGAGCAGATCCTGGTCCAAATTGAGCCATTTGATCACTACCTCAGAAGAAAATGTTTTTGCTTGTTGTAAATGGCCATTTTGCTTGTTTGCATTTGGAGCCGTAGCAATTTCTTCCTGCTGTTGATCAGGATGGTTGATATCCTTCTGGCAGGAATAAAGGAAAATTGTTACCAATGCAAGTTTCGCAAGAGCGAAAACGAGTTTCTGTTTCATATTATGTTTTTTAAAAAGTGGAAAAAATGCTTAAGAAAACTACTGATTCAACCAGGCACGTGATAAGCGTCTTATTACCGCGATCAACACCGTGAAAACACTTTTCGATTTAATATCCATTGTTACTGCAAATCCAACATCAGTCATGAGGACACATCGATCACCCAATCGCCGAATTGGGAAAAGAGCTTATATAAAATCTGTAATTTTTATTATCGGTTTCATGATCTTTCCTTTTTATTTTATGCTCCTCAAAGAATAAATAACAAAGGCATAACAAGTCATTATAAGACATTTATTACAGTAACTTTTTTTGTAAAATCTATCCCTGAATTTGGCTTTGCATAAACAACAGGAACTGATACCGGGCCATCATTTCCTGTTGGATCATTATAAATAGTACTTGATAAAAAAATATTTTGAGCCGCTGAGTATATTGCATCCCTAAAGACATAATCGAGGTGTATCCAGTTTGAAGATCCTTCATATTGTACCCAAACAATGTAATGGGATGGTATTAGAAATTCAGCGCCAAAACCGGCGCAATCTAAAGTGCCAGCTATTGCACCAGGGTTTATAAGTGCCATCATCCCATTATCGGCCAATGTCCAAGTCAGGTTATCGGCTGAACAATTAATCACGGGCGGAGGATCGGTTGTTGAGTTTACAATTACAAGCATTGTATCTTTTGCATTCAGTCCGCTATTATCTGTTACTTTCAATTCAAACTGATAAATCCCTTGTACAAGATTTGCTACTTGTGTTTGTACAGCATTCATATTTGAAATAGTGAATGATGATGGACCGGAAATTTTTGACCATATATAGCCAGTAATATTATTTTCAGGATCAGTAGACCCGCTACCGTCAAGATTAACTGTATTTGTCGGTATAGTAATAGCTTGATCTGCTCCTGCATTAGCGATTGGCGGATGATTGGTTGTTGAATTCACAAATACCTGCATAGTGTCTTTGGCAGAAAGTCCTCCATTATCCGTTACTTTCAATTCAAATAAATAGGTGCCGATCACAAGGGCTTTAACTTTCGTTAATGAGTCAATTGGTTTAATCATATTAAAAGAAACAGGGCCTGAAATTTTCGTCCATAAATATTTACTAATGCTTCCATCAGGATCACTTGAACTTCTGCCATCCAGCGAAACGCTGTCGATAGGTAAAGTGATTGCCTGGTCAGGCCCTGCAACTGCGATTGGTGGTTTATTCTTTTCAGCACAACCCTCACACGGCATTTCTTTTTGGCATGAGAGTAGTACTAATACTGTTATTAGTAAAATAAAAGAAGAAATTTTTTGCACTGATCTCATTATTAAAAAAATTAAATGGTGGCTTCCCACGATTATTCCTTAGCCTGGAATCACTGGCTCGTTTTTATTACTAAAAATCAAAAACCCAGATATCATCAATAACCTGATCATAAACACCATTTGGATTTGATTTTGTAAAACCTCCTGCTATATAAACCTTGTTTCCTGTGCTAATAATTCCTGATCGTGTCAGATTACGGCTTAACACAGCATGACACCATGTATTCGTAGCGGCGTCATATATATCGATATTCTTTGAAACACCTTCAAGATCGAATACTGTAAAAAAAACAATTTTATTTCCTTTAGTAGCAACCTCGTAATCAGATTGCCCATTGGGTTGGCTCATTTGAGCAGTGGACCAGGAATTATTTTCTGCATTATATATATCTACAGTCGCAGACCATAGCCTTGTAAATAAAACTTTGTTACCAACTACATGTGCTCTTTTTCTTCCCAATTGATCATAGATATAAGAACTTAATTGTGCCGTTGACCAATTGTTGGTTGATGCATCATAAATATCTACTCTTGTCGAACCTCCGCCACCTGCAAATAAAATCATGTTACCAACTACCGATGTTGTAATGCCGGCACGAGGCTCACTTAAATTGGCGACAGACCATGAATTCGTTGACAGATCATAAATATCAATCCTAGTCACAGGCACAATTGCAGGTACTAAATCACAGTTATTGCCGTTATCATCACAGACCTGGACAAGTGAATCGTAACGTACCTGGTAACCTCCTGCAAAAAATATCTTGCTTCCAAAACTTTCTACCGCCATATCACCACGGGCTTCATTGAAATTGACAGATGACCATGAATTGGAAAGTGCATCATAAATATCTAATCTTTTAGAAGAGGTACCATACGCCGAATCGGGATTAAATCCTCCCGCAAAAACAATTTTATTACCTGATACCGTATGACGAATAAAAGCACGGGCTTCCGGAGCTATATGAGTTGTGAAGGAACCAGTAGAAGCATCATAAATATTAAACAATTGCTGATTGATTGGATAATTATATGTTGAACTAAAAAGCTTATTGCCGAGATTAATATTACCAAACCCCAGGTTGGAAGTTGACCAGGTTTGTGTAACGGTATCATAAATATCTGTAACGCCATTATTGGCGCCATTAGCAAGATAGCCTGAAAAAAATATTTTGCTTCCGGCAGATACAATACCGCCCATACCTTCTTGCGAAAGATGTCCAAAGGAGGTCATGGCTGCATTACATCCTGTCACTGAAATACTCGTTGAACTTCCTGAAAGATTCACCAATACATGCATTGTATCTTTTGAAAATAAATTCCTTGCATCAGTAACTTTCAATTCAAACTGATATGTTCCTTGAACGAGATTTGTCAATTGCGTTTGCGCTGCATTTGAATTGATAATATTGAAAGAAGTCGGACCTGAAATTTTTGTCCATGCATAACTTGTAATATTATTTTCAGGATCAGTTGATCTGCTTCCATCTAAATTAATACTGTTGTTGGGCAAAGCAATTGTTGTGTCGTTGCCGGCATTTGCTATTGGCGGATGATTGGTTGTTGAATACACAAGTACCTGCATAGTATCTCTGGCAGAAAGCCCCCCATTATCCGTTACTTTCAATTCAAACAAATAGCTGCCGGCAACCAGGGATCTGACTTTCGTTAATGAGTCAGTTGGTTTAAGGATGTTAGAAGAAACAAGGCCTGAAATTTTCGTCCATAAATAATTACTAATGCTTCCATCAGGATCACTTGAGCTTCTGCCGTCCAGCGAAACGCTGTCGATAGGTAAAGTGATTGCCTGGTCAGGCCCTGCGACTGCGATTGGTGGTTTATTTTTTTCTGCACAACCTTCACATGAAGTTTCTTTTTTGCAGGAGATGTGGATCGCTACTGCAACTAGTAAAATAAAAGAAGAAACTTTTAGTAATGGTTTCATGTTTTAAAAATTTTAAAACTCCAGTTTCCATACCTGGTTTGAATATATTCCGCCGGTCACATAGATCGTGTTGTTCACTGAAATGATGGCAGCGCCTTGGATTTTTTGATTCAACTTTCCGGTTGACCAGATTCCTGTAACAGTATCATAAATTTCAAATTCAACTCCACTTCCGTCGTATCCCGTAAAAAAAACAATTTGTTCGTTCTTTTTCACAGCGCTAAAACCAAATCTGGGGTGAATACATACTGATGATGTAACTCCAGTATTTAAATCAAGAATCTCTACACTATTATTGCTTGTCCATTCGGCGCCATTAAAATTATTAGCTCCGCCTGCCCAAAATATTTTACTATTGTCTGCAATATTTGCCATATCGGTTCTTGGTTGTTGCAAAGAAGAAACAGACCATGAATTAGTAGCTGCATCATATATATCAATTGTTTTTGATACATTCATTCCATTACGTCCGCCGGCGAAATAAACTTTGTTTCCAGCTGAGGTTGCAGCGATATCCATTCTAGCCTGGCTTAAAGTTGCAATTGACCATGAGTCATTGCTATTGTTGTAAATATCCACTATGTTGAACTCACCCCAGTTATTCCCGACGGGATATCCAAAGCCTCCGGCAAACAAGACCTTGTCGCCAATAGTTGCTGCTACTAACCCTTGTCTTTCCACACTTAGCGATTCAGCAGTCCAGGTATCGGACGAAGCATCATAAATATCTACTCTTGAAGATTGGTTGTCCCCGAATCCATCGCCTCCCCCTGCAAATAATATCTTGTTGCCTACAGATGCAATGGCAGCTCCTACTCTGAAATGAGAGAGTTGAGGATTATCAGGTACCAGCAAATGGAGAGACCATGTATTGTTGGAAAAATCATAAATATCTACTGGGACAGGTTCATTCCACCAATTTTGTCCTGAATGCATTCCTCCAATAAAAAGAATTTTGTTTCCTGCACTTGCACACATTATTTTAGTTCGTGCTGAAGACAATGTACCTATAGGTACCAGTGTAGCATTAATAATTGGTCTATTATCACATGAAGTGGTCATCATAGCATTGACAAAAACCTGCATGGTGTCTTTTGCAGATAGCCTATCATTATCTGTTACTTTCAATTCAAATAAATAGGTGCCGGCCACAAGTGCTTTAACTTTCGCTAATGAGTCAGTTGGTTTAATGATATTAAAAGAAGCAGGGCCTGAAATTTTTGTCCAGAGCCATTCACTTATTATCCCATCCGCATCACTGGACGTCCTGCCATCCAGCAAAACACTATCGGTTGGTAAAGTGATTACCTGGTCAAGCCCCGCATTAGCTATTGGTGGTTTGTTTTTATCATTCTCACTTCTGCAATTTTCACACGATGTTTCTTTTTTACAAGAATTAAGTATTGGCAACATTAATAGAAGAATGAGGCTGATATATTTTATTTCCTGTTTCATAACTTATCTGCTTTTAAAAAAGCTTGACTTTTACACTAAATACTTTTCCTGCCAAATGTGTATCTGCTGACCATGGAAATATTTGTGGATTATGAAAAACAAAGAGGCTGTTTGAATAAATACTATATACAAATTCAGAAGAGTTTGGATATTGGAATTTCTCAGCTATCGTCCATGTATTTGATGAATCTGGTTTGACTGAAACTTCAACTGGTCGGTTGTTATTACTAAAGAGCTCAGGCCGGTTCTCTACACCTATATATAGATTTCCTCCTCCATCTACATCATAAGCCCAAACCAACTCATTAAAAATAAACTCCTGCCCTGTTAATGAATCTCGTGGTGATGTTGATAAATTAATCTGTGGAGGTATAACTACAGAGGGTACATAGTTTTCTTTTTTGCAAGAAGTAAAAAAGATAATTCCTATTATTAAACCACAAGCAATAAATTTTATTATCGGTTTCATGATTGAATAATTTACAACTGATGACTTAATATAAAACAACTGATTATACACTTCATTATAAAACTTTTATTTTAACAGAAACTGTTGTTCCGACTAATTGATTATTGTTTGGAACAATTGCGAAAAGAAATACAGAATCAAAATTATTATTGTCATAGACGTAGCCATTATTAACCGGAAATGGAAGTGGCGAACCCAGGCCAAATTCAACAGTATAAAACGGCACATTGATCCATGGTAAAAAGGAGTCAGTGGATAATGATACCTCAATCCCCCTAATCAGGAATAAATGGCTGTCAGGTATTTCTATCTCTACATATGGATTTCCCCAGGTTTGCCATGTAAGATTATTATAAAGGAATTCACGGCCACTCAAAGAATCGTGAAGGGGAGGGAATGGCGGTAGTGGAGATTGAGGCAGTGGCGTTGGTGGTGGTGGCGGCAGTGAAGTAATTATTGGCGTTAATGGCTTTTCTTTCTCACATGCAATAAATACAAAATTGATGGTCATCAAAACAAAGGCAGCAAATTTTAATATGGGTTTCATGATAATATTTTTTAAAATGATCAGGATGTTATATTCAATGCGATGTTGCTACTATTGGAGATGAATAATGTATTGCTCAGCAAAAATTATTTAATTAAAAATACCTTATCGCTATCCTCATAATTTTTCATTTCGGTCAACAGGTATTGTATCGGTGTACATATCCTGATACTCCCCGTCATCACCGTTCACCGTCGGTAAACTGCGTTGCCCGAAAAGGCAAAGACATTTACCTTTAATAAGATGAGAGATTAGTTTTTTACAAAAACGATTCTGTAATTTCATAGAGAAACTCTTTTGTTTGACACAGCATGATTTTATATTCTCCGATCATCTCCGTCACCGGATAGCAAGACATGGCGCATTCTGGTTTGCCTGTTGGATATTTTTCATGATCACTTTTTATATTCCCTTTTGTGTGTTTCCCGCATGGGATACAGAAAAATTCGCCGGTAATGTTGCAAGAATTGGCTTGTTAAAATGGTCGTGGCGGCGTCTATTTAACTCTACTATTACTTTTATTCCGCTATTGGCGTTTGCCTATACTATTATTTATTTTGTATTGCCACGATATTTTTTCAATAAGAAAAATTTAGTTACTACAACTGTACTGTTTGCAAGTGTGCTTGTACTTATTCTTTTAGCCCAGTATTTCAGTTGCTGGCTGGTAGCCTGGAATCTGGCCAAAGTAAATCCTGCCCGCAAAATGCCCGCCCCTGCCGAAATCATAAATCATATTAGTAAGATCGTTTTATTTAATTATCCTGTTGTTACAGGTTTTGCTGTTATTATTAAAATGATGAAACGTGGCTGGTTGAAGCAACAAGAAACTCACCAGATCGCCCAGGAAAAGGCAACCGCCGAACTTCAATTATTAAAAGCTCAGATCCATCCGCATTTCCTTTTCAATACTTTGAACAATATTTATTTCTTTACACTAACCTTTCCTCAAAAAGCGCCGGAAATGCTTATTAAGCTTTCCGATATTCTTCGATACTTAATAAATGAATGTAACCAGCCTCTTGTTCCGCTGGCAAAAGAATTAAAAATGATAGAAGATTATATGGCCCTTGAAAAGATCCGTTATGGTGAGCATTTGAAAATGGAGCTCGAAATAAAAGGTGATCACAGCTATAAAATGATCCCCCCTTTATTACTGATACCATTGGTAGAAAATAGTTTCAAACACGGCACCAGTAAAGTGCTTACACACCCATGGGTTAATCTCAATATCTCTATAGAAGGGCAATACTTATATTTAGTATTAAGCAATAGCAGGCCTAATGAATTAACGCTTCCGCAACTTAACGGTCGCATTGGTTTAGCTAATGTAAAAAAGCGATTACAGTTACTATACCCCCAGGCATATGAGTTAAACATTGCGGAAGGCAAACATAGTTTTGAGGTCTTTATGAAAATCAAATTAGTGGAAGACAGTACAATTGTTATCGAGAGGGAAGTAGAAACGGAAAACAACCAATATGCAGTGGCATGATCTTTTATTTTCCAACCAGGCTCCGCAGCGCAATCGCCGACATTTAATTTGTTGGCTATTGTGGTGGATCTTTATTGTCTTCACCATCTTTGCTACAAAGGAGCTTCCTGGCGCCTTCTATCAATACCAGCCGGGGTTAAATGAGCTCGGCTACTTGCAGTATAGTGTTTTGGTTTTAATAAAATCTTTTTTTCTCTTACTTACTCATGTGCTTTTTTGTTATTCGATCATTTATATCATATTACCTGGCTATTTATTGAAAAAAAAATATGGTTTCTTCATAACGAGTATACTCCTGGTATGCACCCTCATTGTACCGGTCGTATATTTTTTATACACTTTAGTTTATCCATTTATTGACGATTTGTTTAATCTTCACTCAGCTAAGGCAAATAAAACTGTTCTTTGGGTAAGTATTGATGCCGGATTAATAAATGCTTTAAAAGTAACGCTTATAGCAGCTGCCATTAACCTATTGAAACGTTGGTGGCTGAAGCAAAAGGAAAAAGAAAAACTGGAAAAAGAAAAAATAGACACTGACCTCCAACTTCTAAAAGCACAGATCCATCCAACTTTTCTTTTCAGTACTCTCAATAATATTATAATACATGCCAGGGCGGCGTCATCATTGGCGCCTGAAATGCTAATAAAGTTGTCTGACCTTTTAAGTTATATGCTCTACGAATGCGATGCGCCAAAAGTGAAACTTGAAAAAGAGATATCGATGTTGAAAGAATATATCTCTCTTGAAAAAATAAGACATGGCGATAGATTAGAACTGACCTTTCAAATAAACGGTAAGTTGAATGGACAATTAATAAGCCCTTTATTATTGTTGCCTTTTATTGACAATAGTTTTTCGTATTGCAACAAGGAAAAGATGGAACATACCTGGATGAACCTGGATATCACGATTCAAGATAGTTGCTTGTTCATGAAATTAATAACCGGAATGCCAACAGGACCCGGGGATACGCTGAATGATGATGAGTCCCTTATCAATGTAAAAAAACGTCTTCAGTTATTATATCCCGGCAAGCATGAATTAAGGATAAATATAGAACAGGAACTATTAATGGTCTATTTAAATCTTAATTTAGAAGAGGCTGAACAGCACGAGCCGACAGCAGTTGACAGAACCAAACCCGCCTTGAATTATGTATGAATCTAAAAAAATAAAATGCCTTGTAATAGATGACGAACTTCCTGCAAGGGAAATCCTAAAAAAACATATAGACGGTGTAGAAGCACTCGAGCTTTGTGGTACCTGTTCCAATGCTGTAGAAGCAATTTCTTTTTTAAAAGATAACAGGGTAGATCTTCTTTTTCTTGATATACAGATGCCACACTTATTAGGAACCAATTTTCTGCGAACCCTTAAAAACCCTCCGAAAGTTATTTTTACAACAGCTTACCGGAAATATGCAGTAGAAGGTTTTGAGCTGGATGCCGTTGATTTTTTATTGAAACCGATCAACTTTGAACGATTCTTAAAAGGAGTGAACAAAATTTTGCAACTCAATTTGCAGGGGAATATTGATACGGCAATGTCTTCTGAAAATTATTCAGAGTCTGTACCTCCTTTTTTATATTTCCGGGCCAATCGCAAAATGGTCAAAGTGCAGTTCAATGATATATTGTATATAGAAGGCCTGAATGATTATATCAAGATCATAACAGTTAATAAGACAATTATTACAAAACACCTGCTTGCCTCATTGGAAGAAATGCTGCCGTCAAATGAATTTATCAGGATCCATAAGTCTTTTATTATTGCTATCAATAAAATTGAAAGTTTTAATGCTGACTCCGTGGAGATCGGAAAAAAAGAAATCCCGGTAGGAAGGCTATTCAAATTTAACCTGAATAAGATATTAAATTCAACAGCGGCTTCGCAAGCGATAAGCCCACATCCTTTAAAAAAAAATAATGGGAGCTCTCATTAGCAAGTTGTAAAAACAAAATTCATGCTGCTGCTTTTAAAAATTGTGAGACGCCTTCATCTTATTTTTTTTATTTTTTTTACAGCGGCTTCCTTTGCACAAGATGGGATCATTAAGGGAACAGTCAAAGATGGAGAAACAGTATTACAATCAGCTACGATCTCAATAGCGAACAAAACGATCGTTACAAATTCAAAAGGTGAGTTCTCCGTTACTTTAAAAGCCGGCACATATTCAATTATTATTACTTATGCGGGGTATAAAAAAAATGAACAATCTTTTACCTTGAATGCAGGAGAAACCAAAACATTTCAATTTGACATGGTAAGAAATGAACAATTGGGTGAAGTAGTACTGGGTTCCCGTTCTGTTATTCAACGAAGCAATCTCAATACGGCTGTACCAGTGGACCAAATCTCCTCAAAAGAATTAAAGCAAACCGGTCAGCCATCACTGATACAAATGCTGAACTTTGTAGCGCCATCTTTCAATACTTCCCGTCAGAATTTATTTGACCCGGTGACATTCCGTGGGCTTGACCCCGATCATTTGCTGATCTTATTGAATGGTACCCGTTATCCTGGCCTCGCCAGTATAAATCCAGGTGCAATAAAAGGAACTTTGGGTCGGGGCTCTGTTACAAATGATCTGAATTCAATTCCTTTTTCTGCAATCGAAAAGATCGAGATACTCCGGGATGGTGCATCTGCACAATATGGCTCAGATGCTATTGCAGGAGTAATGAATATTGCATTAAAAAAGGCAACGGGAAAAACATCCACTGATCTTCATCTTGGTCAGCAATATAAAGGAGATGGGGAAACCGTTGTATTCGGCATCAACCGTGGATTCAGTCTTAATAAAAAAGGTTTCCTGAATTTATCAGGTGATTATCATCACAGAGGACCGACATATCGAGGTGGAATATTTAATGGAACAGTATATAATAATTACCCTTCCAATGCTACGCATGCAGATAGTGTTAGAATCAAAATAAAAGATGATGATTCAATTCGACAAAGGAGCTTCAATCGAAAAACACCAGTCAGTAATGATGGAAGTATTGAATTAAGCAGTTACGGGTTTTTGATAAATGGAGGATACCCAATTAACAGCAAAACTGAAATGTTCTGGACCGGTGCGGTAAATTATCGTCACCCGGTTTATCCGGGGGCTTATCGCTTTCCGAAAAACCCAACAGCAGTGAATACGGTCTTATACCCTGATGGTTTCAAACCCACAAACATTGTCAACACTTGGATTTTGTCAGGGATAGCAGGTGCGAGGGGTAAAACAAATAAAGAGTGGAATTGGGAATTGAACATAGCTTATGGAAAAAACTCCGGTGAAATAAACTTTACAAATACAAATAATGCATCACAGTTTGCTATGGGCGCAAATGCACAAACTGATTTTTATGCGGGCACCACAGTTTTTAAACAACTAGCCAACACCATCAGTTTTGCAAAGGATCTTGCAAAAAAAATTAACAGAGTAAAGACTTTTAATATCGGTTTCGGCGCTGAATACAGGATTGAAAATTTTCTGACCAGGCAAGGCGAACAAGCTGCGTGGGACAACTATGACCCTTCGGGTAATAAACAAGCTGGCGCCCAGCCCTTAGCCGGTATTACACCGCAGGATGTGGTAAATGAAAAACGCAGAGTTGCGGGCACGTATCTCGATGTGGAAACGGATATAAATGACCATTTGCTTTTTAATATCGCAGGCAGGTATGAGTATTACAATGACTTTGGTAATAACCTTGCAGGTAAGCTTGCCATGAGATATAAATTCTCCCCTTCATTTTCTTTGCGTGGTTCAATAAGCAATGGCTATCATGCTCCGGCCCTTCAGCAGATCTATTATAGTTCAATCATAGCTTCCTTTAAAACTCAGGTTCAAACAAATGTGGGAATCTTCCGCAACACCAGCGATGTGGTAAAGGCTTTTGGCGTAAAACTATTGCAACCCGAAAAATCGGTGAATTTGAGTAGCGGGTTTACATCAACAATTTCAACACATATCAATTTAACAGTCGATGCCTATTGGATACAAATTAAAAACCGGATCGTATTGAGCGGAAAATTTAACAGGAGTGATCCGCAGGTAAACAGGATACTGCAAAACCATCCTGATGTTGACCTGGTGCAGTTTATTACCAATGCCATCAATACAAGAACCCGTGGAATAGATTTGGTAATGAACGGCAATTGGAAGATCCACAAAGTCAACCTCGGATTCATGTTGGCTGCAAATTTCAACCGTACGAATATTTTTGGACCTATCCAAGTTGCCGATAGCCTTGATGCCAATACAACAAACACCAATATATTGTTCAATGTTGAAGAAAAAGAAAAGATTGAACACGGTCAGCCCGGAAGTAAAATAATTTTGTCGACGATATTCAGTAAAGGCAAATTTGGATTTATATTTCGCAATACACGTTTCGGAAATACCG
>Ga0193696_1000618_pt1 | contig 11906 bp, 7 predicted proteins | sample L3m1metaG_FD_145074 | JGI IMG/M metagenome (GOLD analysis project Ga0193696, IMG submission 145074) | Soil microbial communities from a riparian zone of the East river system, Colorado, United States - L3m1 | ecosystem: Environmental > Terrestrial > Soil > Riparian zone | place: USA: East River... | reverse complement strand
TACCCACCAACCTCATATGCGAGGAGTTGTTTGGCTCGGTAGTAAACCCCCGAATTGCCAGACTTCAGGCGGAAAGAAAGGCGAAGTTCGAAATCCTCTACATTGCCGCCGCGCCAAAACAACGCCTTTGGGCGATGCTCTTCCGATGTTGCGGCCGTAGCAGTGATCGCGTCGTCGTTCACCGACCACACACGTGGATCACCGTCCCATCCTGCGAAATCGTGTCCATTGAACAGGGAGACGAATTCGGGCGCTGGCGCAACTGTCGTTGCGCCTTTGCGATGAGATTGCCACCACCACCAGCCCAATGCTCCCAGCAAAACAACGGCAACTAAAGCTGTGATCGCGGCGACCCGCGTTTGGCGCTTACGGACGCGCTTGGTCCGACGTGGTGCACGAGCGGGATCTGGCCGAGCCTGGGGCACGGGAGCGTCCGGCGCATCCTCGGCTTGAGTCGACTGCGGCGGTGATGGCTCAACCGCCGGCGCCGCGCGTGGCGCAGGCACGGGCGATCGCTCTGTTGATGACTCTTGCGGCGGTGGCCGGGTCCCCGACGTCCCCGTCCGTTTCAGGCCCATATGTTCTGCGACCGCGTGCGCGCTCTGCGGGCGTTTCTCCGGCTCCTTCGACAGGCACGCCATGATCGTCGCGCTCACCGCCAGAGGCACCTGGTTGTTGATTCGCAACTGCTCCAGTCGCTTCTCAATCGATTGGGCCGGCAACGTCCGGACCTGGTGGGCGATGTCTCCGGTAAAAAAAGGCGCCCGGCTCGTCAGCAGTTCGTATATGGTTGAACCGACCGAGTAAACATCATCAGTTACCTGTGGTGGTTGCCCCTCCAACTGCTGCGGGCTCATGTAGCTGGCCGTCCCGCTCATGTCGTGCCGCCCTATCGAGGCGCGGCTCACCGAATCGCTCACCGTAGCCGCAATCCCAAAATCAGCGAGCTTAAGCCGCCCGCGGCTGTCGAGCATCATGTTCGCCGGCTTCAGGTCCCGGTGAATGATGCTTTCTTTGTGCGCGTACTCGAGCGCGTCGCACAACTGCTTTACCAATGGCTCTAAATAGCTCCATTTGAGCACACGATCCGTTTTCTCCAGGCGCAGCTCGCTCAGGTTTGGCCCAGCGATGTATTCCATCGAGATGAACGCCTCCTGCTCGACCCGGTAGAGATCGTGAATCCGGACGATATGCGGATGGCTCAGTTTACGGCTGCGCGAGGTTTCCCGGCGCAGATCATCCAGAGCGACGGCATCGTGACGAATCTCTGGTGGCAGGAATTTTAGGGCAACGTTTTCGCGGAGATGTTCGTCGCGGGCCAGCCACACCACACCCATGCCGCCCTGCCCAAGCAAACGCAGCAACGTAAAACGACCGCCGCCGACCCGCGATCCCGCCGTTAAAGCCGCCAGGGCGGGATCGAGCCGGACTTCCTCCGGATCTAATGGGCTCATGGCCTTCAAGAGTACTTACCAAACCCGCAACGGCGTAACAAGCGACAAACCGGTGTTTCACAGATGCCAACCTCAAGACGCAACTGCCGTCACAGAACGGAGCAGACCACGGATAAAAACGTGAGGATTTGCTGGCAAAAATGGTGGATTGAACGTTATCTTTGCAAATCTATGGCCTCTGCGCCCGGTGACATCGTTGACTTTCAGGCCTTTTTTGAAAAATCGCCCGCGCTCTATCTCGTTCTCGATCCCCGATTTGTCATCGTGGCCGCATCTGATAATTACGTGCGGGCAACAGAGACCCGGCGTGAAAACATTGTCGGGAAGCCCCTTTTCGAGGCTTTTTTAGAAAATGCCGAAGGCACACGCGCCTTTGCTATGCCTGATTTGCGCAGATCACTGGAACGCGTCGTTCGCGAGCGGGTGGCCGACGTGATGGCCGTACAGAAGTGCGACATCCGCTCCCCGGCCGGTGATTTCGAGGAGCGGTATTGGAAGCCGGTGAACACGCCCGTGTCTGGCGCCGGGGGCGAGATCAAATACATCATTCATTCTCTTGAAGACGTAACTGAGTTCGTCCACCTCAAAGCGTCTCACGACGAGTCCGGCCAGGCAGCGCGCCGGCAGCGTCAGCGGGTTGCAACGATGGAGAACGAAGTTCTCTCCCACTCCGAACAGTTGCACCTCGCCAATGAACAGCTCAAGGCCGCCAACCAGGAACTGGCGGGGCGTACGGCCGAATTGAACGACTTGCTCCACACGATGCAGACCTTCACCTACAGCATCGCGCACGATCTGCGCGGGCCATTGCGCGCGCTCAATGGCTTCTCCGCCCTGGTCATGGAGGAGTACGGCAATAAACTGGATGATAACGGCAAAAGTTATCTACATCACATTAACGAGGCTGCGCAACGAATGGACAAGCTCCTCCTCGATCTGCTCACCTACGGACGGCTCACCCATGTCGAAATCACCGCGGCACCAGTTCCTTTGGAGGGCTCCGTGGCGAAGGTGCTGGAAGATCTGCGTGCTCAGATTCACGATCGAAATGCGGTCGTCGAAGTTCAAGGTGCTCTCCCCACGGTCTTAGGAAATTCCGCGCTCCTTCATCATGTGTTGATCAATCTCCTGGACAATGCACTGAAATTCGTCGCGCCAGAGAAAACTCCCCGCATTCTAATCCAGGCACGCCGACGTGAAGGTCACGTCCGACTTTCGATCACTGACAACGGAATCGGCATTGCGCCGGCGTATCAGGGAAAGATCTTTGAGCTTTTCGTGCGCCTTCACAAACCGGCGGCTTACCCGGGCACTGGCATCGGACTGGCCGTCGTAAAAAAGGCAATGGAACGGATGATGGGCAAAGTCGGGCTCGAGTCCATTCCCGGCGAAGGCAGTCGCTTCTGGCTCGAGTTTCGCGCTGCCCGTTGAGCGGAGCGCGCAGGCCAAGAGGGAAACAACCACTTGTCGCTCGTGACGGCTTGTGGTCAGATACGCCCATGAAATGGTGCAAGGGGTTTTTCTGGGGTCTGCTGTTCGTGGTTTTTGTGGGTTGCACGACGGTTTCTGAGACAGGGCGGAAGCAATTGATTCTTCTTAGTCCGACGGAGGAGATGCAACTGGGCATCACAAGCTTCAACGAAATGAAGAAGGAGGTCCCAATCAGCAAAGATCCGGGCGCCAACGCGATGGTGCAAAAAGTTGGCCGCCGTATCGCGGCCGTTTCCGGCCTTACGAATGCGCAATGGGAATTCGTCGTGTTTGAGAGCAAGGAAGCCAACGCGTTTTGTCTGCCGGGTGGCAAGGTCGGCGTTTATACCGGAATTCTACCGATCACAAAGGACGAAGCCGGACTGGCAACAGTGATCGGGCACGAGGTGGCGCATGCGGCCAAGCGCCACGGCGCGGAGCGTCTGAGCAATCAAATGCTTTTACAGACCGGTGGCCAGCTTCTTGGCTGGGCTGGCGTTGCCGGCACCGTGTACGGATTGGGATCAAACCTGGGTGTGGCGCTTCCTCACAGCCGATTGCAGGAATCGGAGGCCGATCACATTGGCCTGCTTTACATGGCACGCGCCGGGTACGATCCCGAAGCAGCGATCGCATTTTGGGAACGGTTTGCTGAACTCGACCGGCAGTCGGGCTCCGGCACGCCGTGGTTTCTCAAGACCCACCCCGGTGGAGAGCAGCGTATCCAGCAATTAAAAGGATGGCTGCCGGAAGCAAAGCAGCAGTATCGGAAGCAATAGCTACTTTGAGCTCAAGCGCAGCGGCGCCGCAGTGAATTTACGAACGAGACTGCCGTCGCGAACATTCCAAATCCGCACCTCACCGTCGTAGCTTCCGCTGGCGAGCTGGCCGGAGCCGTCGTGAATCGAAAGGCTGTAAATCAAATCCGAGTGGCCGCTGAAAGTTCTGATTGATTCGTGTTTGGGCCCGTATTGACGCACCACATTTTCGGCGGCAACGAACAACCCGTTGGTTGAGAGAACAATCCGCTGAACTTCTGCATCAAGGCCAACTTCAGTGACTTTCTTTGCATCCTTTATTTCCCAGACGTGAATTTTTTTGTCGCGCCCGCCGCTAAGCACCTGTTTGCCATCGATGCCAAATGCCGCGGCAAAGACTCCTTCGGTATGTCCGGTGTAAGTTGTGTCGAGCTCGCCGGTGGCGGCGTCAAACACGCGCACCGTCTTGTCACGGCTGGCTGATACGATGTTCGAAGCATTCGGGCTGAATGCGACTGCAGTCACCCAATCCGCGTGCTGCTCAATAGTGAGCTGCAGTTTTCCGGAGGCGACGTCGAAGATGCGAATGATGTTGTCAGTTCCTGCGCACACAAGGCGGCTCGAATCGGGACTGAAGCTGACTGAAAGCATCACATCAGGCGTGGTTATTAACGTCGAAAGCCGGGCGCAAGTTTTCGCGTCAAACAACTTGGCCTCGCCGTCTCTGCCCGGAGTGCCACTGGCAGCGGCGAGAACCGACCCATCCTGATTATATGCAAGCCCGACGGTGCGCTGGGCGACATTGGTAATCCGGCGCAATAGTGCTCCCGTGTCCGTGCCCCAGATCATGATCTCGTGGTATCCACTTACTGCGAGTTCCTTTTCCGTCGGATGAAACGCCAGTGCGGTGATCGGGGCGGGCACTGAGTAAAATTGCGGCGCAGGCGGCTGGTCCACCAGACCGGCGAGGCTTGCAAGACCGGCTTTTGGATCAGGTCCATCGAATTTCGTTCCTTCACGAATCCACCGTTCGATGAGCGCGACCTGCTCTTTCGGCAGCGGATCGTCCTTTTGCGGCATGCGATCGTCGGGATCGGACGCGGTGATCAATTCGTAGAGGTGACTTTTTTCAGGCGCGCCCGGCTGAAGCGGAGCCGTCTTGCTCGAGCCGGATTTGTTGAGAAGCTCGAACGTGTCGAGCCGGAATTCCGCCTTCGCTTTTTCGGGTCCGTGGCAAGTAACACATTTCTCACGAAGAATCGGCGCAATTTGGCGCACGAAGCTCACCGGTTCAGCGGCTGCGATTGCGAAAGCACTGCCAATAAACAGAAAAGAGAGCTGACATTTGGACGATTTCACCGGCTTCGATGAACTGACGAGTTCGAGCAAGCGATATTCATTCTCGTAAGTGTAACACCCCACGGCCGGTTCTTTGACAAACCGTGAGAGTGGCGCGTACGGTTTGATGAAGGCGAGCGAACTGAAGGAAAGCAGAACGGAGTTGATTTATGAAACTGAATCGTGGTACGGCACGCGGCTTACCGAAAAAAACCCGATCAGTGGCAAGCGCCAGATGGTCGGCTTTTCCTGGAGCCAGGAACAACAGATTGGCAAAGAGGCTGATGCCGAAATCATGCAGCAGTATGGCCTTTATGATGATCCGGAACTTCAGGCCTACGTGACGCAGGTCGGCCAAAAGGTGCTCGCGGAGACTGAGTTGCGCGATCCAAACGCCGCCGCTCAGTATAAAAGCACGCCTTTCACTTTTCGCGTGCTCAACAGCCCGGTCGTGAATGCTTTCGCCGTGCCCGGCGGTTACGTGTACGTGACGCGTGGGTTACTCACCCACGCCGATAATGAGGCGCAACTGGCGGTCGTTCTCGGACATGAAATCGGCCACGTTGCGGCGCGGCACTCGGCTCGGCAGGCCGCGAAGGCGCAGATGGGGCAGCTCGGTTTGATGGCCGGCGCGATTCTTGGGTCGACTGTTTTAGACAATCCGCAAATGGCAAATCAGATTCTCGGCTTGGGCAGTCAGGCCGTCCAGCTTCTGATGCTCAAATACAGTCGCGATGCTGAGCGTGAGGCTGATTCGCTTGGCGTCGGCTGGGCTGCCGAACGTGGTTATGACGCCGCGCAGAGCGTTGCGTTTTTCGAGACGCTCAAGCGTATCGGTGAACGCGACGGGATGCGCCTGCCGGCATGGCAGTCAACGCACCCCGATCCCGGTGAACGCGAACAAACTGTCAAAGCGCTTGCGGCCAAAAAGACGCCCCCTGGCGCGATCCTTGCCACTGGGACCGAAGAGTTTATGAAGCAAATCGATGGCGTGGTTGTCGGCGATGACCCACGCGAAGGTTACGTCCAGGGCAATACTTTTTATCATCCCGAATTACGACTTCAGTTTCCAATTCCGTCCGGGTGGAAAGTGCAGAATGAGCGCACCGCAGTTGTGATGGCTTCGCCGAACAAAAACGCCCTGATAAGTTTTGAACTCTCGCCTGCCAAATCCGCCGCGGAGGCCGCGCAGAAGCTGGCGAACACGCAGGGCTTGCGGATCATCGAGAGCAAATCAACGCGCGTAAACGGCCAGAACGCAATGGCATTAGTAGGACAGGGGAACACGCAGCAGGGCACAGTCGGCCTTGTGAATTATCTCATCGAATACAGTGGCCGTGTTTACAGCTTCACCGGATTGACGCCCGCGTCACAGCTCAGCAGCCACACCAGCGAATTTCAACGCACCATGACCGGCTTTAACCGGCTTAGTGATCCGAGCAAGATCAACGTCAAGCCCGCGCGCATTGCCGTCGTGACGGCAGACCGCACCGCGCCTTTCGTGTCGTTCCTGCCGACAAGCGATGTTCCGGGAATGACACCGCAAGATTTGGCAATTCTCAACCAAGTGGAGCTCAACCAGACCATCCCCGCTGGAACAAAAATCAAAGTCCCGCGCGCGGGTGGCGACATCAACACGGAGCGCGGCACATCACGATTACGCAATCCCTCGCCGAGCGACGTTCGCACACGTCGGTCTTCAGGGACGCCTTGACTTCAATTGAGGGGTGTTGCGGCCGAGAGCTGGCGGCGGTCGAGCGCTTGCTCGCGATCGAGGATGCGATCCAGGTACAACAACTGGGGAGTCTGTTCAATCGGAAGCGCAAGTCGCACGATATTACGGCTTCGAACGGTGTCTCCTGCTGCAAAGCCGGCCTTGGCCGCCAGCGTCCCATAGTGGCCGGCGGACCAATCGGATTTCGCCGTGCGATTTTGCAGAAGGTGATCGATCCGATCGATGGCTTCGATTTTTGCGGGCGACTCAAGCAGTGCGCACGCGGTCAACAACTCACGAATTTCAGGCTGCACGTCTTGCGGAATATCCACCGGTTTCGAAACGAGTTGCCAGAATAACCCGGAAACGGCCGGTCCGGCATTGGCCGGCTGTTGCGCGTGGGCTTTGAGTCGCGCGCGCACCTGTTCGAGGATATCCGGGTTTATGCTTTTGAATTCAGAGAAGAGCGACTTGAGCTGCGCGTCGTCGAGCGATTGAAGCAGGGCGCGTTTTTCCGGCGGCGCAAGGTCCGATTGCGTTGTACGCTCATCGTAATCGCACAGGATTTTCGAATTTTCCCCGATAAAAAAGGCTTTCGGCGCCTCATATTCGAGGATCGGAAATTGATCGCGCTGAGTGACGCCTGGGCCGGCGATGGCAAAGGCTGTGCGTTGCGAGGCGAGTTGACGCCCCCAGAGCGCTTCCGGCGAAAGGATGCCAATGCGCTCGAAGTCTTTGCGCGCCAGTTGGCGTTCAAATCCACGGCGATAAACCTCGGGGTTTGAGGCCCACGGCTGGCGCGCTCCGAGCAGGATGATATCGCCGCCACCCGCATCCCAAATCTCAACGAAAGGAAACGTTTCGCCGAAGGTGCGCAAGACCAGCGAAACAATGCCGTCGTGCATGTCATAAATGTGGAACCACTGGACCATTATCCCGCCGGGCTTCAATCGCTTCGCGGCAAACTCGTAATATTCCTGGCTGAAGACGCTCCCGATCCCGACGGTCCAGGGATTGGAAGGCTGGGAGATCACGATGTCGTATTCCTGCCGGCTGAGCTTGAGAAGCGTACGCGCGTCTTCGACCTGCACGCGTACCAGCGGATTGGTCAGCACACCGCGGTTCCACTGATCGAAGAGACGCGCGGCCCGCAGCACCGGCTCGCAGTTTTCAGCAATTGTAAGGCGCTCAATCGGATGAGCGATGACGGCGCCGGCACTGATCCCGCTGCCGACTCCAAGGAGAAACACTTGTTTGCTGTCGGGTTTGACGAGGAAGGGGAGGTGCGCCACTAAAAGTTGCGTGGACAAGTCGGCGCCGTTCGACGCGTCGGCCTTGCCGTTGATCGACAGCCCACGGATTTTTGGCGCGCCAATCCCGTCGCCTTCCTGCACGGCCACCGTCGCATCCGGAGCGTCTTCGTAAAAGAGAATGCGCATGTGCTCCTTGCATTTCTCCATCACGGTGGGATCGACGCGCTTCTCGCGGGCGCGAAAAACTCCGGAACTCATTACGTGGCGCCAGCCTTCTCCGCCAAAGAAGAGTACCAGGGCGAGGCCAGCGCCAAGGAAGCCGGAATACCGCAGCTCAACTCGATGTTGGGCCTTCCATGCGGCGAATCCGCCGGCCGCGCAGATCACCAGCGCGAGGACCAAAAAGGAATTTCGCAAACCCGTGATCGGCATGAGCAGAAACCCCGTGACAATTACACCCACGACAGCGCCGATTGTATTGATCGTGAGCAGTCGCCCGACTCCCTTGCCGAGGCCGCCCTGGCTTTCCTGAAATCGGACCTGTAGAGGCAACACCGCGCCAAGTAAAGCCGCGGGAACGCCCAGGAGCACCATCGCCATTAACGCGGTCAGCAGGTGATGAAAAATGTAGCCGACTTCCGTCCGCCCCAAACCTGTGACGGCCCATCTGTAAAAGCCGACCCAGTTCTCGATATTAATCACGAGAATGCCAATCCATGTTCCCGCGGAGAGCAACAGAAGTATCGCCAGTCGATGACGGTTCCACTGGCTGCGGCATCTGCAAATCCAGACGCTGCCCAGGCCAATTCCCAAAATGAATGACATCAGGACGAGTGCGAACGCCTGGAGAGACGAACCAAAGATGAGCGCCAAAGATCGCGAGGCGAGAACTTCAAGCCCCATCGAGATTGCGCCTGTAAGCCCGACGATCCACGCTGCCCAGCGAAAACTGTCTGCGCTCCTGGCCGTTTCCGCCGACTGGGCAGTTTCTTCACTCTTCGCAGTCGAAGCAATGGGCGAACTCAGCAACAAAGCGGTACCCCCAATCACCGCGTTGCCTATGGCGGTGAGTTGAAGGCTCGAAACCATGCCCAGATCTCGTACGAGATAAAAACCCGCCAAACCAGCGCCGACCACCGCGCCGAGGCTGTTGACGGCGTAAAACATCGCCGAGCGTCGGCCCGCTTCCGGAACGCTGCTATTAAGCCACGACGCCAACAGTGGCAGCGTCCCGCCCATCAGGATGGTCGGGCCAAGCAAAAGGCCCACGCTCAATGCGCTTTTGAGCAGAAGCAGAAGCCAACTATGTTCGAGAACTGCGCTCCCGGCCTTGACGAACAGCGCGTCCGCGGCCTGGAAAATCGAGGCAAAGAAGAAAGCATATACGCCAATTGCAAGCTCTACATACCCATAAATTCGCATGGGACTGCGGACTTTGTCGGCCTTGCTGCCGAAGAGACTATTGCCGATCGCCAGTCCGCCCATGAACACAGCCAGGACGACGGTCTGCGCGTAAATGGTGCTGCCGAACATTTGACCGAGGTATTTCGACCAAACGACCTCGTAAACCAATGCCGCAGCGCCGGAACAAAAGAATAAAGAGAGAAAAATCCAGCCTTTCAGGGGCATACGCTCTGCGCAAAGCACGTCGGGTGCCCATTGAACGAAAGAGGCCAATTCTCCAGTCTTTGAGGCGTCTAACGCCGGACCGGGATTTGTTGCTCGGCAAGAAATGCCTTCACCTGGCCAACCGTGTATTGGCCGAAATGAAAAATACTCGCCGCAAGGACCGCATCGGCTTTGCCATCGATCAGCACGTCGGCCATATGCTGCAATGTCCCCGCGCCGCCGCTGGCCACCACCGGCACGGCCACGGACTCACTGATGCGGCGCGTGATCGGAATGTCGAATCCCGCCCTGGTTCCGTCCGCGTCGATGCTGTTAAGCACGATCTCGCCCGCCCCCAAAGCGACCGCGCGCTGCGCCCAATCGACCGCTTCCACGCCGGTCGGCTTGCGGCCACCATGAGAAAACACTTCCCAACGCCCGGGCGCGACTTTCTTCGCATCGATCGACACGACGATGCATTGGCTGCCGAATTTTTCCGCGCCCGCGCGAATCAGATCCGGCGAAGCGATGGCGGAGGAATTAATACTGATCTTGTCCGCGCCGGCCTTGAGCATCGTGTGCATGTCCTCGACGGAACGAATGCCGCCGCCCACGGTCAGCGGCATGAAGCACTGGTCGGCGGTGCGTTGAATTACATCGATGATTGTTGCGCGGCCGTGCGCGCTCGCGGTGATATCGAAGAACACCATCTCGTCCGCACCCTGTTCGTTGTACCGGACCGCGAGTTCAACAGGGTCTCCGACATTGCGCAGTTCGCCGGCTTCAGCGCGGCCGAACTGCACGCCACGAGTCACCTGCCCGGCATGAACGTCGAGGCATGGGATGACACGGCGAGCAAGCACCTATTTGACAACCGCGAACTTGCCGTCTTTGTTTCGGAACTTGTTCGCGGGAGCGTAGAGCATCGCGTTGAGCGAATTCATCGGATCGCTCGTGGAGAATTTGTACCCGATTCGCCGAACGGCCTCCAGAATCTCTGGCTTGGTCAGCGGGCGATTGCGGGTGACTTGCGAGACGGCTTCGCGCAACGACAAGCCATTGCGCCGGTGGCCGGCGTCGATGCGGCCAGGGCGTCCCAGGCGGCGGCGAAAGATCGGTCCACCGGACAAGGCGGCATTGATTTCTTCAAGACGGGTTTCCAGTTCAGCTTTCTCAGTTTTTAAAGCGTCCAGGCAGGACAGATACTGTCTCAATTTATCAGTCTTAGTGTTTTTCATGAGGCTTTCGTTATAGAGACCCGCCTCTGAAATGACAAGGTTTGACTCCTATGATATAGAAGAGCGGCGAGTTGATAGAATTCTGCTGAGCGATCGATAGATTCGGACCGGGTTACGTCGCGCCGGGGGTTTTTCATTTTCAGCGTCAATCACCGCCTGGATGCGCTCCAACCGCTGCCGAGCCACATGGTGCCCCTGCGATCGCTTCCATTCCGCGATGCAAGTGGCGATCAGTTCGCCGCGCGGAATATTTCGACGAAGAAGATTCACGAACCCGGCTGCCGTGTCCCGTCCTATAACTGCCTCGGTTGCTCGAATCGAGGTGGCAGATGCGGGGAGAAACCTGTCGGAGGCTTTCCAGATAAACATGAGTGCCAGGAACAAAAGCGTAGCCGCCAGACCGTGCAGCCGGTAGCGGCGAAACAATGTGGCGAGGCCGGGCTCTTCGTAAACACCGAGATGCCTCTCGTCAAAAATCACGCGCCGCGCGGGCCCAATGAACCAGCTCAACAGACCCGTGTGGCGATCGCCGAGCAAGGCTTCATTACTAAACGGAAACGAATCCGTGCAGAGTACGATACTGCCGGCGCCGAGTGGCCGTCCGATCACGACGGCCAGCGAATTGGAAATCACGTAGAGGGTTTTCCAGCTTTCGTCGAGATTCGTCGTACAAACTGCGGTGTGCCAGACCAGTTGCGCCGGCAAATTCGGATCATCGACGATTCTACGCGCCATTGGATGCTGATAATCGCCGTTTACTTGAGTCAAAGGAGCATAATGAAACGTAAAACCCCAGCGTTCAGCCGCACTGATCAACACCTCGGTCTTGCCCGGGGGCGGAGGCGGTGTGAACGGAGCCGGTGCTCTCTTATATCGAGTCACCAAAGATATAATCAGACGCCCACCCGAGGCCACAAACGCTTCGAGGCGCTGCAGCTCCTTTTTATGAAACGTAAGGTCATGAGATTCCACGCCGAGACAGAAGAGCGTCACACCGGCGCCGTCCGGAAGTTTCGATACCTGTTGCAAATGGCGCGAAGCCGGCAGCAATTGATCAATGCTTTCGTAGAGCG
>Ga0193696_1000616_pt1 | contig 11928 bp, 11 predicted proteins | sample L3m1metaG_FD_145074 | JGI IMG/M metagenome (GOLD analysis project Ga0193696, IMG submission 145074) | Soil microbial communities from a riparian zone of the East river system, Colorado, United States - L3m1 | ecosystem: Environmental > Terrestrial > Soil > Riparian zone | place: USA: East River... | reverse complement strand
ATGATGTCCGGCACCGCGTCGATAGGCAAACGGAGCGCCGACCAAACGCCCGCTACGGCCAGCCCTACGACCCCGAGCAGCACCAGGACTCGCTGACGCAATGAAAATTCAAAGATACGAAGGACCATGTTGCCTCGCTATTTGTCTTTCTTCTTTGGAACCGGGCAGCAGGGCGTTCCACCTTTCAGCGCGCTCAATTCCACCAGCCATAGATTCTCGACACCCCTGGCTGCGACAGAATCACCGGCGTACAACCCGTCTTCAATTTCCACCCACCCCCGGCTGGTTGCTCCCGGCTTGACACGTGTCCGCGTGAGATAGGTTCCACTGACTGTGTAAACGAAGTATCCGTCCGCGGCAGTGAGCAATGCCGGCTGCGGCACGACAAACACTGGCTTCGAGTCCTGGTTGGTGAAAGTAACGTTGACGAACGCGCCCATCGGACACTTTTGATTCGCGACAGAAAATTGAATCACGGCTTCCGTCTGACCGAACGCAGCCTGTGTCTGTTTATCGAGTCGGATCAGCGTACCCGCAATCTCAGGATCACTTTCCTCCGGGCCCTTTATGCCTGCGGGTTGACCGAGGTTTAGTTGTTTCGCTTCATCGACGCTCAGGAGGGCCGCTGCATCTGCCCGGGCATCCTGCGCGACGCGAAAAACCTGTGCCGTCTTCCGAATCCGACGCGGCATCGGCCTCTCCTCGACCTCGACGATCTCAAGTTCGAACAACATTCTGGTCTCGTCCGAGAGCAAAATCCCCTTGCCTTCCTTGAAAAGATTAACGCTCTCCGTTTCGGGCGCAGCCTGTTCCGATCGCTTCGAGTGGCAACCAACGATTGCCAATATCACCAGCAAGGAAAACCCATATCGACACATGGTGTCTCTCAAAGTGCGGCCAGGCCTGGAAATTGAATGATTGCTCATTTCTGTTCCTCACTTTTTGTGGTCGCCAGAGGTAGAGCGAGTCCGGTCAACAATTCAAGGTTCTGCGCCGCTTCGAGGGCTTCTTTCCTGGTATCCAGCAGGCTTTCAACTGCATCCAGATACTTTTCCTGCAGCTCGACGTAAGTCGTCACGGGCACAGCTCCGAGACGGTAATGGCGGTCCGCCAGTTCTGCCGCTCCGCGAAAATGTTCGATTGAATCAGGCCGCCACCTGGCGATTTCGTCGATTTTTGTTCGGTAAGTGAGCGCCGCTTCGACAACCTTCCGTTCGACTTCCCGCTGAGTTACGAACATTGACACCTCGGCTTGCATTTTCCGCGCCCTGGCCGATTCGATGTTGCCGGAATTTCGATTCCACAGCGGCAAGGGGACGCTCACGCCCAGGCTGATGATGCGCTCGCGATCTCCGGCGCGTTCTTCAGATATCATCGGTCCCACAGAGAGCGTCGGAAATCGCTCGTTCCTGGCCAAATCAACCCGGAAACCCTGTTGGGCCAGTTCGACGGCGCGGACGCGCAGTTCGAAATTGTTTGTGCGCGCGAGTGCCAGCAACGTTTCAACCTGCTCGGCCGGGCGAAATGCCAAATCGCTCGACCCGATCGACAGACGAGCATCCGGAAGCTGGCCGCGAAGCTGATTCATTTCGAGCGCCGCGGCCTGGGCCGCGATTGCCGCCTCGCTTGCTTTGCGTTGCATCGTGAGCTCTGTCGCCTCGATCACCCGCGTTTCCAGCAAAGGTGTTATGCCTGCCGGATCGCGTTGCACCAACACCTCACGCAACATTTGAAAGCGCTCGGCAACTTCCCGCGCAGTCGCTGCCTTCTGTTCCGCAGCGAACTGGCCGTACGCCAGCGTTCGCACCCGTGCCGCCAACGCCGCGCGAAACCGCTCCAATCCGAGTTGCGCCAACTCGATGTCGCGATTGGCGATCGCCTTCCGCAAGCCGATCCGTCCCGGCCATTCAAACGGTTGGGCAACTGAGACCGACCATGCAACGCCTTCCGCCGCGAGAGATCCGCCCGAGATGCGCTTTTGCCCTCCGCTCGCGGACAATTCAGGATTGGGAAACCGCCCGGCTGTCTTGCGTCCGGCCTTTGCGGCCGTAATCTCAGCTTCGTAGAACTTTAGCTCCGGATTCTTCTCCAAAGCTTCGGCAACCAGCGCCTCGATCGTGATTTGATTGCCACTGGCGTTTGTTGCCGCAACGTCCGCTCCTCGCAATAGCCTCGCTCCGCTCGTCGCGAAAACGAAGAAGAGCAAACTGCATTTCCAAAATTTCTGCTTCATAAACAAGTAACCTGACTGACATACGGATTGATTTGAGCCGGCGTGACACCTGAGCCCGGGACACAACTCACGCCAGACGATTCGAAGACCCCTCGATAGAGGGCCTGTTTATGAAGCAACGGAAGGCGCCCGAACTACCGGCGCAGTACGCAGGAGGAATTGCCAGCACTTCGGCAATTCAGGAGGGCCGAGGGTAAAGACACTGACGACGCCGGATTCCAGGTCGAACGCTTCAGGGGGAGGAACGGAGGCCGAAAAATCCAGTGTCAGAACGGGCAGGGGCACCAAATCATCATTGTCCTGGGTTTTGTATGCACCCGACTCTACGGTTTGGCACGAATCCCCTTCACAGTCGGACTTTGTTGACGTGTCGCCGGCGCACTGAAGAAACTCCAGCCCCGGAATTAACTCCAGCTTGCAATGTGCGGTGATAGGCACCCACAACAAAGCGAGCGCTAACACAAACACTGTTCTCAAGTGTCGCACAGATAGTTAATCTATTAGGTTCCCGACAATCGTCAATGTGAACACAGCATTTTACACGCCGCGGCAAAGAACTATGGCTTGTCCCTGAATGGTTTGAGGAGGCAATATTGCGAGCATGAAGAGAGGAATGATTTTTGGCCTGTTGTGTGCGATCAGCGTTCCGGCCGCTGACCTCGATACCAATGTAATTCAAAAACTCACCGGCTTGTCCGGCAAAATGAACGCCGAAGAAGGCGTGTTCAAAGTAACGTCGCCACGCAATGACGTCAAAGTCTCGGTCGATCAATGGCAGATGCCCCCTTTTATGGGGCTGACATCGTGGGCAGCGTTCAAGCCCGGTATGAAAGAGGAGGCGATGGTCATGGGCGATCTGGTTTTGTTTCAGGATGAGGTGAATCCGGTAATGAGTGCTGCGCTTGAAAATGGCTTGAGTGTTACGGCGCTGCACAATCATTTCTTCTTCGATGACCCGAAGGTTTATTTCATGCACATCGGGGGAGAAGGGAAACTGGAAACACTGGCCATGGGCGTGAAGGCGGCCCTCGATGCGTCGAAGGGGGTTCGCGCCAAAGGCTCGCAACCCGCAAAATCGTTCGCCGGCGAAATCCCGGCGAAAAGTTCTATTGCAGCGAGCGCAATCCAGGAAGTTCTCGGAACGAAAGGCGAAAGCAACAATGGCATGTTCAAGGTCGTCATTGGGCGCAAAGCCAAAATGCCCTGCGGCTGCGAAGCGACCAAAGAAATGGGTGTCAATACCTGGGCTGCGTTTGCGGGATCGGATGAGAGCGCGGTCGTCGACGGTGACTTTGCGGTGCTTGAAGATGAACTTCAGCCGGTCCTGAAATCACTCCGTCAAAGCAGCATCAACATCGTCGCGATTCATCATCACATGACGCACGAAGCTCCCCGCATATTATTCCTTCATTACTGGGGTAAAGGCAAAGCGACCGAGCTTGCATCGGCAGTGCAGCGAGCGTTAAAAACGCAGGAGAACGTCAAACAGACCGCGTCGCTTCAATAACATTATGAAACGGCTGTTTGTCCTTTTGGGCGTAATTGGAGTTTTCGTGATGGCGCGCGCTGAAACGATCAATTTCGACGACGCGACCTCGGGCGCAGCGCCGCCCGGCTGGACCGCAACTCAAACGGGCAAAGGCGAAGCGAAGTGGACAATTGAAAAGGACGAGAGCGCGCCAAGCAAACCGAATGTGCTCAAACAATCCGGCGAAGCCACATACCCTGTGTGCCTGAAGAACGGCACGAGCGTCAAAGACGGTTTTGTTGAAGTGAAGTTCAAGACGGTCTCAGGGAAGGAGGACCAGGCAGGTGGCGTTGTATGGCGAGCCAGGGACCCAGATAACTACTACGTCGCCCGCGCCAACGCGCTGGAAGACAACGTGACTATCTATCACACGGTCAAGGGCAAGCGGACCGAGAAGAAACGCACAAAAATGAAGGTCTCGCCCAATCAGTGGCACACACTGCGAGCAGAGTTCACGGGTAACCAGTTCACAATCACCTTTGACGGGAAGAAGGCGATTGAATGGGAGGACGAAACGTTCAAGGAACCCGGCATGGTCGGGCTCTGGACAAAGGCCGACAGCGTGACCTTGTTTGATGACTTCAGTTTCGGGAGTGGCAAATGAAAGCTCAGTTTTTTTCGTCTTGCGTTGCGTTCTTCGTAGGCATGCCGGGATGGCTCTTTTCGGCTGAGGCCGCAGACACTTTGAAGCTCGTCCACACGATCCCATTAACCGGGGTAAAGGGTCGGTTCGATCATTTTGCGATCGATACAAATACGCATCACTTGTTCGTCGCGGCGTTGGGCAATGACACCCTCGAAATTCTCGATGTTGCAGCCGGCAAACGCCTGCATACGATTCAGGGTCTGCGCAAACCGACCGGCGTCGTGTTCCTTGCAGCCGAAAATCAGTTCGGAGTCGCCAACGGCAATGACGGAACATTTCGTGTCTATGATGGCAAAACTTACCAGCAGACCGCACGGGTCGAGGGGTTGGACGACGCAGACAACGTGCGGCGTGATTCGCGCACCGGGCTGATTTACGTCGGCTATGGTGATGGTGGACTGGCTGTCGTCGATCCGCGCACATGGAAGGTCGCTTCAAAGATCAAACTTGCTGCCCACCCCGAATCATTCCAGTTGGAACGCGACGGAAAGCGGATCTTCATAAATTTGCCCGACGCAAAGAAAGTCGGAGTTGTAGATCGCGAAGCGGGCAAGCTGGTCGCCGAATGGCCGATGGAAAAGTTCCATGCCAATTTCCCCATGGCACTTGACGAGCCGAACCGCCGTTTGTTCATCGGCTGCCGCCAGCCGGCGCGCCTCGCAATTCTCGATTCCAGCAACGGCCACATCGTCAGTGATCTCGGCATCTCCGGCGATACCGACGATCTGTTCTACGACGCGAAGCTGAAGCGAATTTACGTTTCGTGCGGCGAGGGTTTCATTGACGTTATCGAGCAGCAATCGCCCGACACGTACGCGCGGCTGGAGCGCATACCTACTTCTAAAGGCGCACGCACGTCTTTCTTTTCTCCAGAACTCCGGGAATTCTATCTCGCTGTTCCAGAGCAAGCGGGCAAGTCCGCCGAACTGCGCATCTATAAAACTGCCGATGATCATTCGACGCGATGCTGCTGTGTCGGTCCGAGGAAGGCTTTTCAACCTCAAGTATTAGAGTCAGTCTCGGCGGGTGACAAAGAAATCATGTTCGGTCAGCCTGCGTCCGCGGTTGCGCGTCGTGTGCGGCGAGAACATAGCCCTTGGACCGGGGAAGGTGGAGTTGCTCAGGCTCGTGGCAAAGACCGGTTCGATTCGCGAGGCTGCCGACCGTATGGACATGTCGTACATGCGCGCCTGGACCCTGATCCGAACGATGAACGCCTGTTTCAAGGAGCCGTTGGTCGAAGCGGCCCGAGGTGGTTCGCGCCATGGCGGAGCAGTGCTAACGGATGTCGGACATCGGGCGCTCCACGTGTATGAGGAGATGGAGGAGAGTTGTCTTGCCGCGATGAAGGGGCGCTGGAAAAAACTCAGAACGCTTTTGCGGCACAGGTAGACGCGCCCTGATCTTAACCTTTATCAATACAACGTGGGAGGTTTGTGATTGCTTCGCGGATATATTCCTGAAAATATAACGCGATTGCAGATCAACATGGGTCCGATTTCCTCATCGCGCCGCCGATTTATGAAGAGCTTCACGCTCGGCGCGGCTTTCGTGGCGTTTTCGGCCGCAAGTCTGAGCGGAGCAACAATCAATGTTTTCGCCGCGGCAAGCCTCACCGACTCATTAAAGCAGATCGCCATCCCCTACGAGAAGCAGACGGGCGACAAGGTGGTGTTCAACTTTGGCGCATCCAGTTTCCTTGCGCGACAAATCGAGGAAGGCGCGCCTGCGGACATCTTTTTCTCGGCGGACGAGGCGAAGATGGATGGCTTGGAAGGGAAAGCTCTCATTGTGAAGGAGACGCGGAAGAGTCGGCTCTCGAATTCGCTGGTCATTGTCGTTGCCACTGACAAAGGCGCGGTCATAAGAGGCCCAAAAGACCTGACCTCGGACAAGGTGAAACGGCTCGCGCTTGCGGAACCAAAGACCGTCCCCGCCGGAATTTATGCGAAGGAGTATCTTCAAAAGCAGAATCTCTGGCCGGCGGTAGAAAAGAAAGTTGTTCCCACTGAAAATGTCCGCGCCGCATTGTCCGCAGTCGAGGCGGGGAATGCCGAAGCTGGGATCGTCTACAAAACCGATGCCGCCATTTCGAAGAAGGTTAAAATCGCCTATGAAGTTGCCGCCGGTGACAGCCCTGCTATCAGTTATCCAATGGCCGTTTTGAAAGAAGCGAAAGACCCGAACGCAGCCAGGCGCTTCCTCAAGCACCTCGAGTCGGACGAAGCAGGCCGGATTTTCGAGAAGTTCGGGTTCATTGTCCGCAAGTAAACCCCTGCATGAGTGGCGAGGAATGGCAGGTCGTCTGGTTCACTGCCTGGGTTTCGGCACTGAGCACCGTCGTCATCCTGCCGTTTGGGCTTGCGGTCGCATGGGTGCTGGCGCGCTTCACGTGGCCGGGCAAGTCCGTCCTTGAGACACTCATCTCCTTGCCGCTGGTCATGCCTCCGGTGGCGACCGGGTTGATTTTGCTCAAGCTGTTTGGCCGGCGCGGAGCCATCGGCGGCTTTCTCCATGATACGCTGAACCTGGACGTCATCTTCACCTGGCGCGGCGTGCTCATTGCGCTTGGCGTGATGTCATTTCCGCTGCTGGTTCGGTCGGCCAGAGTGGCGTTCGAGGAAGTGAACCCACGGTTCGAGCAAATCGCGCGCACGCTCGGCGCCAGCGACCTGCGCGTCTTCTTCACGATCACAACGCCACTCGCCCTGCGCGGCATCCTGGGCGGCATGCTCCTGTCCTTCGCTCGCGCTCTCGGCGAATTCGGCGCGACCATTATGGTTGCCGGGAATATTCCCGGGCGAACCTCGACCCTCTCACTCTCCATCTTTCAGTCCGTGCAACTTGGTCAGGACGCGCATGCGTTTCGCATGCTGGGAATCTCGGTCGTGCTCGCATTCGTCGCCGTCTGGACAAGCGAGTGGCTCATGCGCCGCGGAAAGGAGAGGAAGTGAGCTTATTGCTAAAAGACATCTCATTGCCGCTCGCGCACTTCGTTCTAAGGGTCAACGTGGAATTACAAGGACGGACCACGGGCATCTTCGGCCCGTCCGGCGCCGGCAAAACTTCCCTGCTTGATCTCATTGCGGGGTTGCGGCGCGCCAAATCGGCGTTTATCCAACTCGACAACGAGATACTCACGGATACGGACAGGCGTATTTCCATTCCGCCGCGCCGGCGCGGCATCGGCTACGTCCCGCAGGATCTCGCGTTGTTCCCGCATCTCTCAGTCCAGCAAAACCTGCTTTACGGCCAAAAATCCAACGACGATCCAAAACCGCTCTTCAGTCTCAAGCATGTGGTTGACGTATTAGAACTCCAGCCGCTCGTTCATCGCGGCGTCAAAGATCTCTCCGGCGGCGAGCAACAACGCGTCGCTCTCGCGCGTGCGCTGCTCGCCTCACCGCGCTTGCTTCTGTTGGACGAGCCGCTCGGCAGCCTCGACTCGCAATTGAAGGCGCGCATCCTCCCGTACCTGACTCGAATTCGCGACGAATTCCAGGTCCCGATGCTCTACGTAACGCATGACGCGGAAGAGGTAGCTGCTCTCTGCGACAATGTCGTGCGACTCGACCGCGGCCAGGTAGCCGGGCACGGGGCGACAGCTTCTGTGTTGAAGATGAGTTGAACGTAAAAGAAATGATTTGTTGTCCTGTCAGGAACGCGTTTGTGATTCTCTAATCCGCTGTGAAACGGGTGTGTGTTTTTTGCGGATCAAATCCGGGGGCTGATCCGGCCTTTGCGCGTGCGGCGGAGCAGGTCGGAGTGGCCCTCGCTGCGCGGGGCCTGGGGTTGGTTTATGGCGGCGGCAACGTCGGCTTAATGGGCGTGTTGGCGGACGGCGCGCTTGCCGGGGGAGGGGAGGTTATTGGAGTAATTCCGCAGTCACTGGTCGATCGCGAGCTGGCGCATCGGGGTATAAGCGAACTGCGTGTCGTGCGATCGATGCACGAGCGAAAGGCGCTTATGGCCGACCTGTCTGACGCGTTCATCGCGCTGCCGGGCGGCTATGGAACTCTGGAAGAATTCTGCGAGGTCCTGACCTGGGCACAACTCGGGCTGCACCGGAAGCCGTTGGGATTGCTGAACGTCAGTCGCTTTTACGACGCGTTCATCGCACAAATCGATCATGCGGTCGCAATGAAGTTCATCCAGCCCGAGAACCGGGAACTATTGATGGTTGATGAGAGCGTCGAGGAGTTGCTCGTGCGTTTTGAAAAATTCAAACCGCCGCTCGTCCGCAAGTGGATTGAGCGAAGCGAAACGTAGACGCAGGATTGAGCAACTCTACGCCGCGGCCCTGAGAGCCGTCTGGGGTAATTGCACCCCGCCGAATTGTTCGAAGTAATATTGGAACTTCAACTTATCGACGCCCTCGCGAACTGCCAGGGTCATCTTGAGTCGCTTGGGTCCGGCAAATTTCAAACCTTCATCCGCCTTGAACGCGCCATCTTCTTCGTAATGCACTTCCTCGATACGGCAGGCATCATCTTCTTTGCTTTCCTCGTCATTGGGGTTGAAGACAAAGTCTGCTCTGGTCAGCATCAGTTCGCCTGGTCCCCAATGCGTGAATTTTCCCGGGGCTTGGCTCGGTTGAATCGTAACATCCAGCGTGAAATAACGACGGGGCACATTCGGTTCAGTTGATTCGCTGTCGCCATCTGTCTTCGTCGGCGCCTGGCTTGGAACCACTGAGTGAACCTGCACGATGGCATTGTGCAAGACCGCGCCCTTCATCTTGAACGGCACCAGGATCAGGCGTTTGAGCAATCCCTTGATGGCGAATTTTCCGAGGAGAAGGAGTCCTACGAACAGGAGCACCAGCGCCCACCAGGGCAGATTGCGAACCGCCCATACGGCACCCGCGAGCAGGCCCGCGACCACAAGTAACAAGACCAGTTTTTTCATATAGATCGGGCGCGGGCAAATACAACTGGCCTGTCGCCTCCACTTGGACTTATCGGCAGTAATGGCCCAAGGCTTAAAACATTATTGCGCATTTCGAACGCCAGCATTTGAGGACTTTTCCAACGGGGACCGGCTCGACACCGATTCACCCGGTTAATGCGTACAAGCAAGATCGCTGAAGCGGCGCTTTGATGATAGTCGACAGGCTCAGGGTGACGACACGCGGTAAAAGCGTTGCCGGAAATTGCCCGCGTCCACGTCGATCAGTTCGTAAAATCCGCCGGTATCCGCCAAATCTGCCGTGACGCTGACCCAAGTGCCTGAAACGAGATTGGTCGAGGCTTCGAGGGTGTAAAACACATTAGGCATGCCTTGGCCACGGATCGCCATGAAGCCTTCCGGAGTTCGGGCAATGGTGCGGATCGTGGAGGGAGGATTGGCGACCGTCACCTCAACGTCGTTACCATCGCCGCCCTTATAAGTAAGGCGCAGGTGCAAGCCGTTGCTTGCGACAGCGCTTGCCCCTTCGGGCAAGCCGTTGAAAGTGCTGATGACAGGATCTACTTCGTTGTTGTCGATGATGCGAAGGATCTGTCCGACAGCCAGGCCGGATCCCGCCATCGGAATGAACTGGCAGTTGCCCAGGTTGACCGACCCTCGGACGGCGAGTTGATCGTGGTTCAGGCCGGGTGTAGTGCCGTTGAGGTCCAACTCCAATCGGGTGAAGCTGTTCAACAAAAGATTGCTGGTGGTGAGCACGGCAAAAAGGCCGCCAGGCTTGATTGTCTTGGCCGCGGCGCCGGAAGCGGAGACTCGTCCAACAACGCCGCTTCCGCCGAGCGTACCAGCAGTCAATTGAACGGGGCTCTGTGGTTGCGCGCCATTGACGATCAACACGCCTTCGGAAAGCACCGTCGCGCCCGAAAAAGTGTTGCTTGCGCTTAAGAAGAGAACCCCGCTTCCTTGCTTCGTGAGGCTGCCCGTACCCGAAATGAGGCCGGTAATGCCGAGGGGCGCCGACTCGACATGCACCGTCGCAGCGGCGCCAAGGAGCGTAATCGGACCGGTCCACAAGCTGGTTACCACCCCCGAGTTGTTGTGCTGCAAGGTGCCCGAGAGCGTGAGCGGTTCCGCCACGGTCAGTCCAGGATTAACACTTAATGTCGCGCCACCGTTGACGACGGTTCCGGTTGTGGAGAGGCCAAGGGCTGTGCTGCTGGAAATTTGCAAGCTCCCCTCGGCCACGAGCGTGGCGCCGGCGTAGGTGTTGGACCGCGAGAGCAAAGCGAGGCCCGGGCCAGTCTTGACGAGCGAGCCGCCCTGACTGATCAAGCCCGAGAGCCGCATTTCACCGTGGCTGTCGAGCGTGAGTTCCCGGGCATTGGTCTCGATGTTGGTCACAAGGTTCAGCGCGGCACCGTTGGTGACGTAGAAAGTCTGATTGGAAGCCAGACGAATCGGCAGCGCGACAGTCGAAGCGCCGGACGGATATGTCGCGAAGAGACCGGCGCTGAGCAAAACAGTGTTCCCGTACAACGTATATCCGGTGCCGCCGAGGGTTATCCAATTAAAAGGGACCATCGCACCGATGTTGTTGACATTCGACAGCCGCGCCGCGCCCGGAGGGAAAATCAGGTTATCGCCGAGATGCACGCGAACGTTGCCGTCCCAGTTGAGAGCGGACTGCCAGTTGTCATCTGCAGCGCCGCCATCCCAGAAGCGGGTGTTTGGCAATACTATGAGGACGACGTCGTTGCCATCGCCGCCGGCGTAGCTGATCGCCATCCGTGTAAACATGTTCGTGATTTGTGCGCCTTCGGGCAATCCCGCAAAGGTACCCGTGACTGCATCGACTCCGTCGTTCTGGATCAACGTCATAATCTCGCCCGGTAACAAGGAGTCAACGACGACACTTAGATTCAGTGCGCAGGAGCCGAGGGAAACGGTGCCACGCACGTCGAGCCTGGAGAAAACAGGGCCAGCGGCGATCTTACCAACACGAGCATCGTACGTGGTGGAGGCGTTGAGCGCGAGGTTGCTGCACGTGAGCGTCCCGAAACTGCCGCCAGAACTGAGCCGACCGCCGCTTGCCAGGCTGGTGATGGCTCCTACGGGGCCGGTGCCGCTTAGCCACCCGCCATCAAGATGAACAGGCCCCAATGGCACTTGGCCGTTTACGGTAAGCCGGCTGGAGCTTTGCAATATGGCCGGTCCCGAAAAGGAGGGACTGTTACCACTCAGGACGAGGTCGCCGCGGACGAGTCGGAATCCATTTGTTCCCGTGAGCGGTCCTGTGAATTCCAGATATGTGACCGGCACGTCGATGACGGCATTGGTCCCAATGAAGCTGATTGCGCTGGCGATGTGGCTCGCCGCACCACCACCGCCAATCGAATTGAGAAGGAGCGAACCCGCGACAGCAATGGACGATTCCAGGAGATCGAGACCGCCACCGATCAGGAGCGTCGCGCCGTTGGACACGATCGTGCCTTGAGTGGTGGCGTCGCCGAGGGCCGCATCGTGGTTCGCGAAAACCGTTCCCTCTCTCACGAGCAATGTGCCGCCAAATCTGTTGGACGCCGCCAATTCCACCACGCCGGGCCCCAGCTTGAA
>Ga0193696_1000615_pt1 | contig 11938 bp, 11 predicted proteins | sample L3m1metaG_FD_145074 | JGI IMG/M metagenome (GOLD analysis project Ga0193696, IMG submission 145074) | Soil microbial communities from a riparian zone of the East river system, Colorado, United States - L3m1 | ecosystem: Environmental > Terrestrial > Soil > Riparian zone | place: USA: East River... | reverse complement strand
CCCGGACCTACTCGCGCGTTCCGACGTCTTCGTGCTGTCGAGCCGCTCCGAGGGTTTCCCGGTGTCCGTGCTGGAGGCAATGGCTGCCGGCCTTCCGGTGGTGGCGACGGACGTGGGCGGCGTCGGGGAAGCAGTCGAAGACGGAGAGACCGGGTTTCTCGTTCCGGCAGCGGACTCCGAGGCGCTCGCACGCGCCCTCGAGCGTCTCCTGGTCGACGGCGAGCTGCGGCGACGCCTGGGAGCTGCCGGCCGGGCCAGGGCGCTCGGCCTCTTCGACGTGTCGCGCTACCGGGCTGCCTACGAAGAGCTCTACCGCCGGAGGCTCAACGCCTCAACTGAACCCGGCGAACGGCCAGTCGCTCGTCCGTACGACGTCGCGGCTTCGGAGCGCGCGCCGCACGCCGGAGGAACGTGGTCTCCCCGATCGTGAGCAGCACGAGCGCGAGGCCGACGAAGAGCAGCAGGTTCGTGCCGGACGACGGTGTGGCGGTCGACGTCGCAAGCAGCTCCCCGCGCAACGCCCAGGACGCCAGCGACCGAACGGGTCGCGGGTCGACTTGCGGCGCGGAACGGGTCTTCGCGCGATGGACCCGCGTCTGGCTCTTGACGGTGTGGACGGGCTCGAGAGCCCTCGCCGGCGTGTAGACCGGCACCGTCGAAGACTGCGTCGAGACGCGAGAGCTGGGCGGGACGCTGAGCGTCGTCGAGGACGTCGTCGAGCTCCGCGCACCAGGCGCAGGGTCAGGGCGGATCGTCGGGTGGGCAGGCGAGCGGGAGGGCTGCGGGCTGGGCTGTCCCTGGGCCGCTGCGTTCCCGACCGCTGCGCCGAACACTACGCCGCAGGCGAGAACGCCTATCCCCTGTCGCAGCCGCTTGTAGCTGATTCCCACGATTCGACCTCCCCAGTCGCGCCGCGAAGCCGACACTTTACTTCCCTTTCGCGCGATCTGCGACTAGCGCGTCACGAAGACAACCAACACGACGATCGCGACGACCGCCGCCAAGGCAACCAGGATGCCGTTGACGATGAGCACCGTGCTGAAGCGAGAGTCATCCTCGGACGAGGCGACCCTCGCGGGCGCGGCCTGGTCGTCAACGTCGAGTTGGCGCACGGCCCCACCTGCGCGGGCTTTCTTGCCCGTCGCACGCCAGCCGAGCGCTCCGGCGAGCACGTCCGTGATGAATTGGTTGAGGCTCACGCTCTCGCGCTCGGCAATTCGCGCCAGCTCGGCGTGCAGCGTCTGAGGCATACGGAGCAGCAGCCGCCCGCTGTGGGACTGGGCGGTCTTGGGCTCGGGAACGTCCTTGCCTTCGCGCTTGGCCGAGGCGAGCCAGGCGGTCATCGCCTCGGCTGCCCGCTCGACGGCCTCGTCCGGCGTTTTCCCGCGTGCCGTGCAACCTGGGAGCGCATCGATCGTCGCGACCCACTGGTCGTCGTCCTCGTGGACGAGGGTGACCGGGTAGGGCAAGGCGGGCTCGAGCCGCGCGTCGGCCGACCCGTGCTCCTCCGCGGGAGTCGACTCGGCTTCCTGGCTAGCTCTCGGCCTCACCCCTTGAAAGTGTACGACGGCCTCCGAATTTTCATATGCGGTGTCCAGAGGCTCGTCAGCCCGCGGCGGCCTCGCGGAGCGGCGCTGGGCTCTGCATCGGGCCGATTTCGTCCCTCAGCTTGATCAGGGCGCGACGCGTGAGCCGTGAGACATGGATCGTCGAGATGCCGATCTCCTCGGCGATCTGCGGCTGGCTCAACCCGGCGAAGTAGCGCAGGTGGATCAACCGTCGCTCGCGCTCGTCGAGCGCTCGGAAGCCGGCGGCGAGCAGCGCCCGCTGTTCGCCGCGTTCGTAGCCACCCTCGAGGACGTCGAGGTCGCAGTAGCGCTCGTCGTCCGTGGCCGGGGCGTCGGAGAGGGAGAGCGGCGTCCGGACGCGCTCCGTGTCGAAGGCGGCTGCGACTTCTCGCTCCGCGACCCCGGACCGGTCGGCGATCTCCGAGATGGTCGCCGGGCGGGCGAACTGTGCGGACAGCTCGGCCGAGCACGCATTGAGCCCGGGCCGAAGCTCCTGCAGGCGCCGTGGCACGCGCACCGGCCAGGCGCGGTCGCGGAGGTAGCGCTTGATCTCGCCGGCGACGTTGGGGATGACGAACGCGCCGAACTCGGCGCGGCGCGAGTCGAAGCGGTCGACCGCCTTGATCAATCCGATGCAGCCGACCTGCACGAGGTCTTCGTAGAGCTCTCCGCCTGCGCTGTAACGCCGAGCGAGGCTCTTGACGAGCGGCATGTACTGCTGGATCAACCGCTCGCGCGCCTCCAGGTCGCCGTGCTCGTGGTACTCGCGGAGGAGGACACGCGCCGCTTCGCGGGTGCTTGTCCGGCTTACCTGCTGCCGGTACGGCGTCACCCGTGCGGGCTCCAGCTCGCGGGCGGCGTGCTTCGGCTGCGGCGGGGTGTCAGAACGGGTTCGAGATCGCATCATCCAGCGTCTTCGCTCGCGAATAACCCGACGTCGACTATAGCCACGACATTACGCATCCGCAAGAACGAAATTTCACGAAGTAATTTTCACAAACATGATCCCTGACGTCGGGATCGTGGTACTTACCGATCATCACCAGAAGCTCCGTTCACGAGATGATCGATCTTCGTCAGGAACGCCAGGCGGAGCGTTTCGGCGCGCCCCGAAGGCGCGGAGCCGTGCTGGTGATCGGCTGCTGCGCGTTCCTCGCCGTGCCGGCCGCAGCTCATGCGGCGAAATTCCGTTCCGAAGGCGCTGTTTCGGCGCGATATCAGATGGTTTCCTGTGATACTGCGGCCGGTTCCCGGCGCACCGGCAATCGAGCCGCCTCAGAGGGCTTGCTACAGGGGAAACACCCGCGGATCCCGGCCTTCTACGTGGGTCGTGCGCCTCGCGAAACACGCTCAACGCTTTTGCGATACCAATCGCGCGAGGCGATATCAAAAAGCCAAGAGATAGTGTCACTTCCTTTTGTCGTGGAACGGGCGACAGATGCTTCAAACATGTGCATCGAAACCTCTGGTTTGATCTCGCCCGAAGTCGCCCGGAGGATCTCATCTGCGGAGGCGAGATTCCTCGTGCAGCTCGCCGTCGCCTTCGCCGCCGCCTACGTTCTTTTCCTCGGGGTCTGGTTCTGGGGCACCCGAGGCCGCCGCAGCCGCGTCGGGAGCGCGGTGCGCTCCTAGCATGGCCGCAGATGCTGGGAGCGTTCCCCGCTCCCGCCGCGCGCTGATCGTCTCGAGCTTCGTGCTTCCCCGGCCTGGAGGCGTCGAGCAGTTCGTGGACGTCGCCGCCCGGCTCCTACGTGGCGAGGGCTGGCGCGTCCGCGTGCTTGCCTGCCGGCCGGTTACGGGCGAGGTCCAGGCCGACGCGACGATCCCGACCCGCTTCCTCGGCTCTGCCGGCTGGCCGCTCCCGGTCGGCGGCTGGCGGCTGCTCTGGCGCGAGATCGGCGAGGCCGACGTCGTGATCGCGAACGGGACCCGGCACCTGCTGCCCAACGTCGCGGCCTTCGCGGCGCACCTCCGCGGAAAGCGCGTCCTCTTCGTCCTGCACGGCTCGGGAGCGCCGTTCTCGACGAGCTCGTTCGTCTACCACCGCGTGCTCGGGAGGCTGTTCGAACGGTTGATCACGCGGCCGGCGCTCCGGATCGCGTTGCCGGTTTCCCTTTCGCACGCCGGAGTCCGCGGGTCACGCACGCGGTATGGCGTGAAGGCCGCCTATGTCCCCTTCCCGCTCCGCGAGCTTCTACCAGTCGCGCCGACCACCCTCGACTCGGACGAGCCGATGCGCATCGTCTGGGTTGGACGGCTCTACGGCGAGAAGAATCCGCTCGCTGCGGTCGAGGTGGTCGAGCACGTCCAACGGCGGCGGCCCGCGAGGCTCGACGTCTATGGGAGCGGGCCGCTCCTTCCGGCACTTCAGGAGCTCGCCCGGGATCGCCCGTGGCTCGCCGTGCGAGGAGCGCGAACCTGGGAGGAGATCCAGCAGGTCCAGGGAACGGCCCACGTCTGCCTGTCGACGTCGTTGCGCGACGCGACGCAGATCGCCGTCCTGGAGCCGCTGGCGCGAGGCGTCCCCGTGGTCTCGACCCGGGTGGGCGATGCCGCCGGCTACTACGCAGCCGGGCTGCGTTCCTTCTGCGTGGCTCCTGAGAACTCCGAGGCCGCGGCAGAAGCGATCCTCACACTCGCGAGCTCGTACAACCGCTACCGGGCGCGCTTTGCCGCCAACGCTCTTGAACTGGTCCGACGACACCGCGATGGAGCGGGGCGCCTGGCCGAGGTGCTCGAATCGCCAACCTCCACGGCCCGCGACGGCGACCGCGGCCGAGAAGAGCTTCCAGTGACGTGAGTTGGTGTGAAGGAGAGCGAATCGAGCCGCGGCCCCGCACTGCTCTTCTGGGCGCAGATCGTCGGGAACTCGGGCCTGTTCGTGGGTCTGCTGCTGGTCACGCGCGCTCTCGGTCCGTCCGGCCGGGGAACGGTCGCCTTCCTGACCGTGACTGCGCTCGTGACGGCCTGGATCGCGAGGCTCGGCGTCACCGAGGCGACGGTCGTCTACGCAGCGAAGTGGCCCGAGTTGCGGCGCGAGCTGTTGACGAACAGCCTGGCCTTCTCAAGCCTGGCGGGCGTCGCCGGCGCGATCGTCGTCTGTGGGACGCTGTGGTTGGTGCCTGCCGCACGGCCGCAAGGCGTCGGCAGCGTCGAGCTGTGGATCCTCGCCTTCAGCATCGTGGCGGCCTGCCTCGCGGACGCGGGCTACCGGTTCACCCTCGGCTGCAGCCGGTTCCGCACGCACGCGCTCGTCACCGCGATCACGTCGTGGTGCTATCCGCTGCTCGCAGTGCTGCTGTGGGTTTCGTTCGGCCTGACGGTCGCGATCGGCACCGCGATCTGGGCCGCCACCCAGGCCTTGCGAGCCGCCCTGCTCTTCTCCGCCGCGATCCGCCGGGAAGGTCTCGGCCGGCCGAGCCTCGGCCTGCTTCGGAAGACGATTTCCTTCGGCGTGCGTGCCTGGCTGGGGACGCTCGCCGATTCGCTGGGCTTCCGCATCGACCAGATCCTGCTGGCCCTGATCGCGTCCGAGACCGCGCTCGGCTTCTACGTGGTCGCGGTCAACCTCTCCGAGATCCTTCTCTACTTCCCGGGCGCGGTCTCGACGGCGCTGCTACCACTCGCCGCCCGCAGCGAGGCGGGACCGCGTCTCGGGCAGACCTTGCGCGCGTGGCGCTCGGCGATGTACGTCACGCTCGCGAGCATCGTCTTCAGCGCGGTTGTGGTGCCGCCGCTGATTCCGCTCGTGTTCGGATCGTCATTCCATGCGTCGTCGGCCCCCTTCCTACTGCTGCTGCCGGGGCTGGTCGGGTTCACCGCGATGATCGTGTTCTGCAACGCGCTGATCGCGTCGTCGCTCCCGGCGCTGTCGTCGATCCCGCCCGCCGCGTGCTTCGTCGTCGGGATCGCGCTCGACTTCGCGCTGATCCCCTTCTTCGGGGCCGCGGGCGCCTCCGCGGCGGCGAGCGCCGGCTACCTCGCGGCCGGCGCCTGCGCGATTGCGATCTTCCGTGGCCGTGCGCCGTTCCGCTTGCTGGACCTCGTCGTCCCGCAAGCAGGCGACTTCGCGGTCCTGCGGACGCTCGCCCCCATGCAGCGTGCTTCGCTCGCAAGAAGGGCCGCGCCCTGACCCTCAGGCCCACCTCGGAGGTGATCACATGATCGAGCAGCACAAGCCGGGGGCGCCTGTTTCGCAGCTGCGCGCGCTCGAGCTACCGCCGGAGCAGCCGATCGACGTCGGCCGCTATGCCAATGCCCTCCGTCGCTCGAAGCTCCTGATCCTCGCGATCGTCGTCGTCGTGACCGGGCTCGTGCTGCTGATGTCGATCACTCTCCCGAAGAGCTACAGCGCCAGGGCGACGATCCTCTTCGATCAAGGCCAGACACTCACCACGACGACCGACGCCGAACGCCAGCTGGCGACGATCCAGAAGCTGCTCGTCACCCGCGACGTGCTCGCGAGGAGCGCTCGGCGCCTGCCGGGGGAGTCGGTCGGCTCGCTCGCTCACCACGTCCAGGCGTCGGTCGACCCGACCGCGAACATCGTCACGATTGCGGCTTCCGCATCGACACCGGAGCGCGCTGCTCGAACCGCGAACGTCGTCGCGGGCGCGTTCCTCGCACGAGAGCGGGCGGCTGAGATCGCGCGAATCGTGTCGGCCGAGAAGCGGCTCAACGCCGCGATCGCGGGACTCAAGGGCACGCCCGGCGGAGCCGCGCAGATCGCGCTCATCCGAGAGCGGCTGAGCGAGCTGTCCGTCAACGAGGCGACAGCAGGCTCGGAGCTCCAGCTGGCGGACCCGGCGCACCCGCCGGCTACCGCCGATTCGCCGCGTCCCCTCCGAAACGCCGGCTTCGCATTCGTCGCGGCGCTGTTCGTTGCCATGCTCGTCGCGCTCGGGCGGGAACGCATCGCACCGCGCATCGGCGAGCCACGGGAGCTGGAGCGGATGACCGGCTACCCGATCCTGAGCGAGATCCCAGAGTCGCGCCGCCTCTTCCGTGACCCGCAGGCCGCGCTGCGCGAGCGCGAGGCTCACGAGGCGCTCGCCGCGGTGGTGGCAGCTCACCTGCCGCCCCAGCGCCAGAACCTCCTGATGCTCACGAGCCCGGCCGCGGACGACGCCAAGGCGCGGGTGACCGCGGGCCTGAGCCGCTCGCTGGCCCAGGCGGGCGAGACCGCGCTGGTGATCGACGCCGACCTCCGGCGGCCTGCCCTGGAGCAGCTCTTCGGAATGGAGCCCGCACCGGGGCTGTCCGAGCTATTGGCCGCTGCGCGGCAAGGCGACAGCGAGGGCGCCGGCGAGATGATCGTCGAGCCTCCGCTCTCGGCCTCGCCGCGGCGAACCGGCAGCCTGGCGGTGCTTGGCGCAGGCGAGGCCGCCTCGCCCGCGCTCGTGACCGAAGATGCGCTGCGGATCCTGTTCGACGAGCTCCGCCGGACCGGCTTCACGTGCGTGATCCTCAATGGCCCGCCGGTGCTCGGCTATCCGGAGTGCCGGGCTTGGGCGCGCCATGTCGACGCGCTGATCGTGGTCTCACGTCCGGACCGGCTCCATCCCAGCGACGCCTTCGAGCTGCGGAATCAGCTCGATCTGGTCGGCACGCCGGTGCTCGGGAACGTCGTGGTCGGCAGCGCCTAGGCCGCGCGGCTCTCGAAGCGGGAGGCGCCGGCCCAGACCAACGCCGCGATGAACCAGAGGTGGCGCCAGTGCAAGGTGTCGACGAACGCGCCATTGAGCATGATCCCGAGCCACGCGCCGAGCAGCGCGGCCGAGCCGATGCCGTAGGTGTCGTGACCACGAATCGCGTTGCGCGCGGCCCAGCCGAACGTGGCGAGCATCAGCGCGAGGATCGCGAGCAAGCCCGGCACTCCTTCTTCGGCGAGCGAGCGCGCGTAGAGGCTGTGTGCCGCGATGTGGGCCCGCGGCTCGAACTGTCCAGGCCCGATGCCAAACGGGCTTTGCAGCGCCCACGTGATGCTCTCGGACTGCGCCCCGAACCGCCCGCTGTCGTAGCTCTGGTGAACCTTCGCGCGCTGCTCCAGGAACGACAGGGAGCCCGAGAAGGCGACGACCGCTGCAACCGAGGCGACCGCGACCAGCACGACGGCGAGCGCGCGGGCCGCGCTCCGGCCTCCGCCTCGCCGGAAGCTGACGACCACGAGCACCACGAGCAGTCCGACGACGAGGTTCAGCCAGGCGGCGCGGGAGTACGAGAACAAGACCCCGAGGCAGAGCACGAAGAACAGCACCGCCTTGGTCCCGCGCCGTCCCTTCAGCAGGCGCGGCGTGAGGATCTCCTCGAGCACGATCAGGGCTGCCGGGACGAGGAACGGGCCGAACACATTCGGGTCTTTGAACAGCCCCTCCGCGCGCCCGATCCGCGTGACGACGTCGTGGCCGGGGAACGGCACCAGCAGGGCCAGCGTCGAGACGAGTGCGGAGGCGACTGCGACCGCGACGTAGCACCGAGTGATTCGCCGGGCGATCGCGGACGAGGTGACGTAGGCGGCGAGCCAGAGCCCGAAGCCGGCCACATAGAAGGTGATTGCCAGAAACGACACCGCCCGCTGTGGATCGGGCACGCCGACAGCGGCGATCAGGTTGAGCGCGAGGAACGCCCCGACCAGCAGGACGGCGCCGGGGATCACACGACGCAGACGGAACCGGTTCGTGATGGCCCCGACGACGATCAGGACGGCGAAGACCACATCCGCCGGCGCGGGCTCGAAGCGCACCGCCGCGAGCAGGACCACGCCGACCGCCAGGGCGACGTCATAGTGCGCGATCGCCAGCCACAGCGAGCCCAGGATCACCACCGCGAACGCCACGATCATCAGCGCGCTCGGCGGATGGCGGTAGAGGACCAGCGACAGCGCCGCCGCGAATGCCGCGAGCGCCGCACCGAGTCCGAGCAGGCGACCCGCGACGATCGTCCGGGGCGGACGAAGAGCTGGCGTGTACTCCATCAGCGCATTGCCGCAACCGGTGAGCGCGGCGGCGCTGCTTCTCCGTAGCGCACGCGGCGGTAGAGCCTACGGAGCGGCAACGGCGTGTCGTGTCCACCGCCGAGCTTGGCGCGGAAGTCGAGCCGCCGGTCGGCCGGGTCGATCTGGCGTCGCCGCAGCGTCAGCAGATCCTGGCCGGGAAGGTTGACCCCCGGCTCGCACGACACCGCGGCGCGGAACCCCGACTCGGCGACGAATCTGCGTTCCCGCTCGCCGAACAGCCCTGCCGGGTAGCAGAACGCCTGCACCGTCCTGCCGAGCCTCGCCTCCAGGTCGAGCTTGGACTGCGCGATCTCGTGACGCGAGCCCGCGTCGTCGAGGAGCAGCAGGTTCGGGTGGGTCACGGTGTGGGCCTCGAAGCTGAACGTCCCCGCGCGGTCGAGCTCGACGACCTCGTCCCAGCTGAGCAGCGGCGGCTGGTGCTCGTACCAGGCAAACGACGCGGTCCCGTCGATCACGCCCGTCGGCAGGAAGACCGTCGCCCGGAAACCGAGCCGTTCCAGCACGGGCAGCGCGTTCTCGGCCACGTCCCGGTAGCCGTCATCGAAGTTGACGGCCACGACGCTGGGCGGTGAGAGCCCGCGCTCGAGCAGGTCGACCGCGCTCGCGAGGTCGACCGCTTCGTACCCCGCGTCCGCGAGCAGCTCCATCTGCTCCCGGAACCGTCTCGGCGAGACGGCGAGTGGATCTTCGTCGTCGGAGACGCGGTGGTAGAAGAGGATGCGGAGCCCGGCGCCGTCGGGACGGCCGCGAGTGCGGAGCAGCCACCAAGCCGACCGCGTCTGCGTTACGGCGGCCTTCGCCCAGGGCGGAAGCGTGGGGCCGACGCCGGGGATGCCCTTGCCCGGCACGCTAGTCGCCCGCGCGCCGGATGCCGGTCGGCCGGAGCACGTCGCGGCGGCGTCTGAGGCGGTGGCGAGCACCGGCCGAGCCGTCGTAGAGCTTCCTCGCGATCTCCGAGCGCTTGCCGCGCTCCCGCAGCCCGAGCCAGGTCGCCCTGCTCCGGACGACTGCCCGTCCGGCGGTGCTGCCGGGAAGGCCGAGCCCGAGGTGGAGCGGCTCCACGCGGTCGGCGAGCTCGAGCTTGTAGCGCTCGGCGCCACCGAGGAACTCGACGCGGGTCACGCCGTCGTCGGCCACGGACTCGAGCGTGTCCAGCGCATTGATCAGGCCCGGAGAGCAGCGCGCGAAAGCCGGGTCGAACGCGAGCCGGTGCAGATAACCACAGTCTCCGAGGACGAAGTACCAGGAGAACGCGATTGTCCTGCCGTCCACGAGCAACGAGACGATTCGCGACGCGTCGAGCTCCGCCAGGCCGCGGAGGGCGGCGCGGTTGAAACGCATTCCCGTCTCGGTCACGAGACCCGAGCCGTCCGGACGGCCGCGCCAGCGGAGCTCATGGATGCGAAAGCCCTCCTCGAGCGCCGGGGCGAGCTCGTCGATCGTGCGTGCATGGCCGACCTCGACCTTGCCGAGCTCGGCCAGCTGGCGCCGCCGCCGCTTGTGGTGTGACCGTTTCCGCGAGTCGGTCTTCGCGCGATAGGTCGCCGGCCAGCCCTCCCTGATATCCAAGACCGGGGCCGCGACCCGCTCGAAGAGACGGAGTGAGCCGGAGCCCTGCAGCGCGGCGAGCCTCGAGTCCGCGGAGAGGCCGAAGAGGTCGGCGTAGTCGTGCTCGGATGCACGCACGCGACCGACGAGCGCCTCGACGAGCGTCGACCCCTCTCCCTCGGCCAGCAAGACGTCTCCGAGACAGGACTGCCGGGCGCCGATGAAGGTCGCGACGCGCAGGCCGCGGCGCGAGAACGTGACCAGCGGAAGCGCGCCGACGAGCCTTTCCCCTCGGTAGGCCGTCTCCACGGCGAGCCGGCATCCCTCCCCGTAGAAGCGCCACCACTCGAGCAGCCAGCAATGGAGCATGAACGGGCTCGGACGCGCCGACGTCTGGACGAGGTCGTTCCACTGGTCGCCAAGCCGTACGAAGGCGTCCTCCGTGTCGACGGTCTCGAATCTCAGGGCCGTGCGCTCCCCTGTCGTCTCGAGAACAGCGGCGTGCTCGGAGACGAGTGCGGTCACGGATGGGTAATTACCCAGTGGGAGGTAGATGGGCGTCATCGGGAGTAGCTTCATGTCCCTGGGAATCGTCACGGTGGTCGCGTGCCTTGCCCTGCTCGTTGCCGTCGAGACCGGCTGCGCCGCGCAGGCGGAACGGGCCGCAGGGAGCGTCGAGCTCGCACCACCGTCGGTGCGGCTCCCAGCCCGGCCGCGGCCGTACGCCGTGCCGGCCGGGGCTAGGGCGGTCTCGTCGTCACGGGAGCTCAGTGCCGCTCTCGCGGACGGCCGCACCGAGGCGCTCGTCCTCGCGCCCGGGACCTATGACAACCCAATTCCGTTCGCCGACCGCGAGGGCGACCGGCTGTATGCGGCTCGGCTCGGCAAAGTCGTCCTGACAGCAGGCATCGTCCTCGGCTCGAACGCCGGCCGGGCCGGCGCATCGATCCAGGGGCTCCGCTTCGACGTCTCGGACCCCGCGAAGACGCTCCACGGCGCGATCGTGCATGTCTGGGGATCGGCGTCGCACGCGTCGGTCCTCGACACGAGGCTGTACGGCCGCGGCCGGGTCGACACGGGCTTGCTCGTGCGGCAACCGCAGGCGTTCGTGGGGAGACGAATCGTGGCGAACGGCTTCCGCAGTTACGGCGTCCTCGTCGACCCGAACGACGTCGCCTACCGGACGCGAGCGCCCTTCTCGTTGGCCGATCTGACGATCTCGCAGGTCCGCCGGCCCGTGCGCGGCTCGTCGAACGGCCGCGCGGAAGCATGCCTCTGGCTTGGCAGCCCAGGCACGGCGCGGCGGATCAGCGCGCGCCGCTGCGGCATCACCGGCATCTGGACCGGAACCGCCACGCACGGCTCGCGCGTTGCCGACGCGACGATCGATCGCACGCCCGTCGGCATCTACATCGAGCACTACACGACCAGCACCACCTTCTACCGACTGCGAGTCGGGCCGCACGTCGACCGCGGCGTGAACGCAGAGTGGTCGAACCTCGCGCTCGGCGAGAAGCCCGCGAGCAGCGACAACGTGATCGAGGATGCGTACTTCCAGACGACGCACGTCGGCGTCTACCTCGACCAGGGAACGACTCGTACGCTCGTCCGTCGCTGCGTCTTCGTCGGCCAGCACTGGGCGGCGATCGGGGATTACCTGGGCAACAGCAACGGCTTTTCCGAGAACGACTTCTCCGGGATCGCCGCTGGTGCCGTCTCCGTCTCGCACGATCACGACCCGGCGGGAGCGCAAGGCCCGTGAGCGGCTCCGTCGTCGTCACGGACGCAGAGGAGCGCGCCGTTCTCG